>TARA_R110002073_G_scaffold118918_3_pt1 | contig 157257 bp, 132 predicted proteins | sample TARA_R110002073 | Tara Oceans TARA_R110002073 (sample SAMEA4397174) | marine metagenome | biome: Polar Biome; feature: [DCM] deep chlorophyll maximum layer (ENVO:01000326); material: water (ENVO:00002006), including particulate matter (ENVO:01000060) such as... | depth 40 m
TCAAAATCTTCTCCATCTTCCGCCCCCTCGCCAACTCATCAATCAGCTTCTCCATCTGTCGGCACTTCCGCGTCAACGGCGTCGTAATCTCCTCGATCCGATACCCACAAACCACACCCTTGATCTCCTTTGCCTTCGGGTTCATCTTCGCGCGCTTGAAGAACTCCTTGAAGGTCACGCCCTCGTCAATCAAATTCTGAATCTCCTGCGGCTCAAATCCCGTCAGCCAACCAATCACCTCATCAAGCTCTTCCTCCGTCCGCCCGTTCTTCTTGAGTCTGTCCAAATACAGCGGATAAATCTTCCCAAAGATCATCTCTGCAACACGCTTGTCATGTTCAGGTGTCGTTGTCGCCATCGCTCATTCTCCAATTGATAAGTCCAATGAGTGCCACACTCATCCCTACTCAGTATACAAGAAATCTGAGAATCAACCCAAATGAGATCCCCAATCTCACAGTTATCTATCGAGAATCACAACAATATTCATAGAACATCCTGAACATTCAACGAACCCACAACACCCAAAATCGTACGAACTGATTACGCCGGTCAAGGAACTTGACTTCCAATTCTGATCGGAGTTATCATTCTAATTGGCACGCGCCGCGCGCCAATTACACCACAACCGGAGTTCCACAATGTCACAGATACCAATGGTCAGCAAGCTCGATAAAGAACGCCTCCTCGGTTCACTCACCGCATCAGGCACCCCGCCCGCGTACATCAAGAACCTGCTCGAAATGATCAAAACCGCGATCCCCGTCGATCCCACCCAAGTCCCAAATGAACTCGTCACCATGAACTCCGTGGTCCAAATCCAAGACACCGAAACAAAAGAAATTGACATCTACGCCCTGGTGTACAACCAAGACTACAACCACCAACCCGAATGGATCTCCGTAGAATCCAAACTCGGTAGCATCCTCCTCGGCAGATCAGTAGGCGATGAAATCGAGATCCCCTCAAAGCGAAGTTCCCACACCGTCCGCATCATCGGAATCGACTACCAACCCGAACGCGCCGGCCACTTCGATCGATAATCCAATCCACACCGAATCAAATCACCCCGGGTGCCAAGTACCCAATGCCATGCTTTCACCCCGCGTAAGCAGGCAGTTTCACATGCACCTAGACTCCCAAATGCCAACATACATCTGATCAAACTTCCACTCATTCTCAGACCATTGAAAAAATGCAACAACCAAATGAAAAAAGCCGCGTCACAAACGACGCGGCTTTCATTGGTAAACAAACCCAATCAGACCTTCGGCCCCTTGCCCTTCAACAGTTTCATGATCACAGAGATCAGAAACAAAATGAGGAATACAAAGAACAAGATCCGAGCGATATCCGTCGCCCCGTCCGCGATATTGCCGAATCCAAAGATCGCCGCAACGATCGCGATAATGAAGAAAATAGCCGCCCATCGTAACATAGCCTGCCCCTTTCATATAGCTCGGACAATCCCGAACTGCGCTCAGTATACCAGATCATCGAGCATGTGTGATCAAAGTAATATGTGCAGGGCGCCCCAATAGGTATTTAGGGTGCCATCCCGTCCGCATCTCCGTCACCCGCATCCCCAATCCAACACCCGTCCCCCCCCAGGAGAGCTGCCCTTTCATAAATCACCTCCCCCCGGCCTCCGGGGGAGGTGTCCGCAAAGCGGACGGAGGGGGTCTTCCTCCCTCATTTCTCCCTCGCCCCAGACCAAACAACCAACCCCGTGCGCTTTTTCCACCCGCACTCACAACCCCTGTGCGCAAAAACAATGCGCTCGAGCACTTCCCCCTTGTGCCCCAAATCAACCATGCGATAATTCCTGCATGAACAACACACACCAGAACGAAATCACGATCCAAAAAACGAATCAAACCGAATCAATCGCCACCATCACCAACGCGTTATTGGAAGACCTCTTCAACCCCTCAATCTCAACGCTCGACCTCTGTAACCTTCATCAACTTTCTCTCCATGAACTCGCCGCTACCCTCGAATCCGAAACCTTCAAACAAGCTCAAAAAGCTGTCGAACGAATCAACGCCGCGCGAACCTCCATCATCGAACCCGAAGCCAAAGCCCTCGCAACCACAAGACTCGTCGACCAACTCAAAGACAAACCCGAATCCCCATCCCACGCCGAAACCCAGCGCAAATCCGCAATGAAACTCACATCAATAAACCTTTCTTCCAAACCGCAAGAAAATCTGGTACGATGTATCCCATGTCAAAAATCACCGTCACCGAAACAATCAACGCATCAATCGATCGAGTCTTCGCGATCGCCTCAGATATCCCCAACGCTGAGAGTTTCATCACAAGCATCGAGTCCATCGAAACCCTCGAAGACGCCGCGCCTGCGCCAGACAACTTGGGGAATGTCGGACTCGGTTACACCTGGCGCGAAACCCGAATCATGTTCGGACACACCGCCACCGAAGACATGTCCATCACCAAGTGGTCCCCTCCAACAAGCTACACCGTTGAAGCAAGATCCCACGGCGCACACTATCTCAGCGACTTCACCTTCGATCGAATCGATGACCAAAACACCCGCATCACCATGTCTTTCAACGCCACCCCCGAAACCTTCCTTGCCAAAGTGATGACAAAGCTGTTCTCATTCATGAACAAAAAAATCGCCAAGTGCTTAAGCGATGATCTGAAAGACATCAAATCCACCGCAGAATCCGAGAACGCCTAACCTGTTCTTTTACTCGTCTCTGTCCGACACCAAAACACTGAGAGTCATCCAATATGCCCACGATCATCCAACACACCCCGACCGGTGGCCATTACATCCTCATCGGTACAGGTTACGGCCAATGGGCATCCTCCCGCCCCAACCGTCTGCTCGGCGATATCTCACCAACAGATCAACGAGGTGAACAACACCTCCTCTGTGTCTGCGATGAAGAAGGACACATCTTCTGGACAAGTTCCGACGATGCAAAGGTCGTCGCTGTGGGCAACCAATCCCCAACCCACGCTCTCAAAGCATTCCAATAATCCATATCATTGCGCAGCGGTCAACCATCTCTTCAAACCCATCTCTTCAAACCCATCTCTTCAAACCCATCTCTTCAAACCCATCTCTTCAAACCCGCCGATTCAAACACCAAATCCCGGCGCAACTCGCACCGATCGTGTTGCTCACCAGATCCCATCCTGTATTGACATATCCGCCCACATTGGTTTCTGTCACTCTGGTCGCAGCAAACTCGATCACTTCATTGAGCGCCCCGAGTCCCATTCCCATCAGTGCCGCGCAGATTGAAACGATCACTGAGCTTTTCACCCCAAGCGTTCGTCGCATCACTTCCCAGCAGGCAACAGTTGCTGCGAAGAATCCGAAACCATGAACCATCTGGTCATACCTGGGCATATTCGGATTCCATCGCATTGAGTACAACACTGCTGACCCATCACCATCCACCAATCGCTCCGGAATCGGAACCGTTCCCCCGAGCATGTGCAAACATCCCCAGATGGTGAGCAACCAGAGCGCTGTGTGCGTGAATCCAATTTTGCGGTGGAGCAGCACGAGGAAAACAATGTAAACCGCCATCATCGCAGCATACATCAAGAACTCAGTGTTCCCTTGCTTGAATGAAGCAACCGAACAGATCGACATATATAACGCAACAAAGATGAACAGTCCGCGCGGGATTGAGCGTGTTGATTTTTCCATGAACCAATTGTACCACAAGTTGCTGTGTGAGTGATTGAGATTGGTAGTTGGGAATGCGCAGAAAAAACCCCGCGTCGAGGACGCGGGGTAAAGGGGAGATGTGTATTTGATAGATGAGGGATAGTTCTGTGTATCAGTTATCCCTGGGATCTATCTTATGGGCAACCGTTACCGAATGCGGTGAGGAATGCCGAGACATCGAAGAAGTTGAATGTACCATCACCGGTGAAGTCCGCGATTGGATCGCTGTTACCGAATGCGGTGAGGAATGCAGAAACATCGAAGAAGTTCAAGGTGCCGTCGCCTGTAAGGTCTGCGGGGCATGATGCTGTTGAACAGTCAATGTTTGTCATACGGACTGCGTCGACGCCTGCTTCAACAACTGAAGGATCGCCGAGATCGCCTGTCACGAAACGGATCATGACGGTGCTTGATGGAGCGCCGAATACAGCATCAATACTGTGTGAGTACTCTACCCAGCCGCCGCTTTCAGCGTTTGGACCAACGGTGTTCACGACTGTCCATGAGCCGCCGTTGTTGTTTGAGAGTTCTACAGTGATTGAATCGTCTACAACACCGATATCATTTGAGTACCAGAGTGCATAGCTCAGTGAGTTATTGCCTGCGGAGTTATCAAATGCTGGTGAAGTGAGGATTGTTGTGCCGCCGTCCACATCGGAGTTTCCTGCGACATTGTCAGTGATATAGCATTGTCCTGATCCATCGAAGTCGGCCGCTGGATCACCACGGTTACCATTGGCAGGAACGCCGCGTTCCCATGCACCATCGGTTACAGATCCGGAGACATTCCAACCAAGGTTGGTTTGGAAGTTATCTTCGAACACAGTTGTTGGTGCGCTGGCAGCAGCGCTTGTGGTGTATGTGCCACCGGATGGCGCGTCTGTTGGTGAGTTCTGAGTAGTGCCATTGTCTGTTTGTGAGACAATGTAGTACTCGATTTCATCGCCACACTCTGTTGCGGGGAAGTTTGCTTCGAACTGTGTTGATGAGTTTTGTGACATCGCGATCGGGGAGAACCCTGATCCGGTGTTGACCATCAATGTTGGTGATGAAGCGTCAAGGACCCCTGCGAGTGGGGCAATATCAACAACGATTGTTGAGCTGCCGTTGGGATTGACAAACTCTGGTTGACCTGAAGGGAACGAAATGTCGAGCAGGTTGAGTACTGGTGCATCCATATTGTGTGCACCGAAACCGGTTGCGATTTCGCTGTAATGCGGGGTGCCGTTACCGATATCGCTGTCATCGTCATCGAGCGTGAGCCAGTCGATGGTCATTTGAGGCGTAATGAGTGAGCCGCTATGAACAAGGATTGAGTTGACAGCGAGGAAGTTGAGGATCTCGGTGTAGTCCGTTGGTTCTGTAACGACGAGTTCGTTTCGTGTATCCCATACACATGCGGAGTAGAGCGGTGCACATGCGTGGCCGTCTGTTGGACATGGATATTCGAGATCGTTTTCTGCGGAGCGGAGGCCGCTGCCGCAGGAACCGAAGAAGCCTATTCCCAGTGTTGGGTTGTCGAGGATGATGACACTCATGACATCGCCTGTGCCTTCACCGTACTGGCCTTGACCTGAGCCACCGGCATTGACGAGGTGATGGCCGTACTCATGTTGTACAACGGAGGTCCATGCGGTGTTTGGTGCGCTGCCTGATGAGAGACAGAAGTTGATTGATTGCTCACCCGGTGAGTACCAGGCGTTACCTGGGCAGAACCCGTCGGTGCGGTTGACTGAGATCGGGAATGACTCATTCATAAGCGTTGGGAATGCAGGGTTTGCACGGACTGCAAAGTCACGGACTTCGTTTGCAGCGATGTATGCATTGACCTGTGCTCTGATGTTTTCTGAGCTATTTGACGCGTTGAAGACGAGGTCTGCTGGTCCCGGAGGCGAAACATTTTCAGAGACTGATTCGACTGAACCGAGGAAGTCGGATACTTCGAACCATTGTCCTGCGATGGTGGCGTTGACATTCACATCAAAACTACCACCGTTTGAGATGGTGAAGTCGCCGTTTTCATCAGCGAATGTTGTGTTGCCGCCTGCGATGCCAACGCTGAGGTATGGGAGTGGTTGTGAGATTTCATCTGCACAGAAATCTGCAGATGGTCCATCTGATGCGAGGGCCGAAGCGTTGCCTGAAACATCAACGGTGTGGATCAGGCTTTCCTGGTAGAGGAACTCACCGGTTGCAGCGTCGGTCACGACGAGGAACATTGCGAACCCATCGACCATGACTTCGGAGACATCAGCGAGGGTTGGTGTGTGTGACTTGTCATCAACACCCGCGTAGACCATGCGGTCTGAGCTCCACACGAGGATGTCATTGGTTGCAAACTCGACCATTGCTTTTTGTGCGATTTGGTCTTGGTTGATTGCTTGACGCATCATCTGTGGGTTTGCTTGGAATCCACCGAGATCATGGAGTTCTGAGGATGCGAGTACGAGGGGATTGTTTTCCTCGTTGCGTGTTAGGAGCACAAGCTTTGAGCGGAAGACTTCGATTCCGTTGGAGTACTGGGTGTAGTAGTGTCCGGTGAACTTGTATGAATCGGTTTCTGGGAGGTAACCGATTGGTTGGATGTGTCGGCCGTCGGCGAATGGTCCTTCTGGGACGAGGTCTGCGGTGTCTACACCCCACATGCCAGCGTGCTGGTTGATGAATCGTTGTGTTGAGATCGCTGCGGTGTTGCCTTGGCTGAATGCTTTGCCGTAGACGCGTGCGATTGACCCGTTGGAGCGAGTTGAAACTGATGATCGTGTGTTGATCGATTCAAACTGTGTGATTGCCTGTGCGCGGGTCAGCGGTTGTGCTTGTCCTGCGGAGTTGACAATGTCGGAAGTGGATGCTGATGCGAGTGACATCGCAGCGCACGCAACTCCGAGCGTGATCGTAGTGAAACCCTTGTTGAACATGGCTTGCCTTTCTGTGTAAACCGTATCTATGTACCGAATTTTTGGCTGCTAACGAATCAGATAGCGATGACTGAACCTTCATTGAACCTCAGTTCAGATCATCGTGTGGGGACTTTTTTGTTTGCGAGCCTTCTCGTGGGCCCCGAATGGGGTCTGTTTTGTTGGGCAGGAACGAACACGCCCGCACCCAGCGTACTGGGAACGGGCGGTGTGTGTCAAGGGGAATGTGTGGATTCTTGGCGTGAATATGGGCAGTTTAGGATTGGTTGCAGGTGTTTGTTATGGACACGCTTGTGTGAAGAAGTTGAAGAATATGGAGACATCGTAGAAATCGTGGTTGAGGTCGCCGTTAAGGTCGGCGATGGATTCGAACTCAGCGAATGCACCAAGGAAGTATGAGATGTCTAATGAGTCTAGATTGTAATCACGATTCAGATCGATTGGGCATATCGCGAGATCTGCGATATCGTAGATTCTGAGTCCGCCATCGAGTACCGCGGTGAAGGCGAGGCCGTCGCGAACGATGAATCGGCGTGTGGATGCCAAGCCCTGATTAGAGAACTGTGATTGAATCCATTGGTTTGGCACTGGGTGCAGGGGATTGGCGTTGTAGATGGATACGAAACCGCCTGTGCCGTTGGCGAAGTAGAGGTAGTCACCGTGGAGTTGGATTTCGTGCGCGAATCCGGAATCAGAGCTTTCTTTGAGGACATCGAAGTCATTCATGTGCAGTATGTACTCTGGGTTCGATGTGTCTGAGATATCGATGATGCGGTATCCGTCGTTTCCGTCGGTGGCGTAGAGGTAGTTGCCGTCGATGGTGAGTTTGTCGAGATCATCGAAGTCGTCGATTGATCCGATGATTGTTGGTGATAACGAGTTAGTGATGTCAATGATCTGAATCTTTGGGCTGCTGGATGTTGCGGAGTGGGCGATGTAGGCGGTGGTGCCTGAGTCGTTGATGGTGATGTCTGTTGCCCATCCCGGTGTATCGGTGGTAGAGAGGATTTGTGGTGCGTCTGGTGTAGAGATATCGTAGATGAGGAGTCCAAAGACGCGGTCGATGACATAGAGGAGTTCTTCGCGGACAAGGACATCGCGTGTTCGGCGTCCTGTGTCGATGTTTGTAATAATGGTTGGGTTCGTGATGTCGGAGATATCAACGAGGTTGAGTTTGTCGCGTTCGGTTGCGACATAGAGGACATCATCTTTGCGGTCGATCGCAAAGGCGTTATCGGGGAGTTGGAATGTGTTGAGGAGGATGGGGTTGTTGGGTGCGTTGATGTTGAAGAACTGAAGAGCGCCTCCGTCGTTTGCGAGGATGGCGATTTGGTTTTCGCTTTTTTCGATGATCATGATGTCATTGGCGGGGCCGCTGGTGTGGTGTGATCCAACCAGGGGGGTGGTGTGTAGATTGAATACTTGGATGGAGTCTGGGGTGAGTGCAAGGAGTTGTCCATCAATGGTGTGGATTGTGTTGAGTTGGTTGATGCCGGGGAGTCCGATTTCATCTTCGAGTGCGTATGGAGCGCTGGGTAGCGAGAGATCGGTGATCCGGATGGTGTGTTCTCCAACTGGGTGTGAGAAGAAGATTGATCCGTTGTTTGGGTATGTGCCATAGTTCGAAGCATAGAAGTTGGGATATAAACTGAGGAGGTCGGGATCGAGTGGGTCTGAGATATCGATCGATGCATTGTTTGAACCGAATAGATGGAGAACGCTTTGATCGAGATGGAAGTTGGAGTATTGGGAGGTGAGTTGTGGGACACTTCCGATGGGGGTTGGGTCGAGCGGGTTGGTGAGATCGAGGGGTTCTCCTTTGGTTGAGTATCCGATGTCATTGATGACGGCGAGGAGTGAGTTTGTGTTTGGTGAGAGGGATACGAATTCAGGGATTGATGGGTCTGTGATGTTGTAGATCGCCATCGATTCTTCTTGGGCGCCTAGATAGAGATAGTTGTCGTGGGCGGTCGCAGAGATGATATTACCTGATGGAGCTTTGCGATTGTCCAGGTAGTTCATGCTTGTTGGGTCTTGGATGTCGATGATGAAAAAGAGATTGCTTTGAAAGATGTAGAGCGTGTTCTCAACGATCCTTGCGAAGTGCCAAGAAGCGAAGTCTGGGAGTGTAACTGTGTCGAGCACAACCGGAGCGTCGAGGTTTGAGATGTCAACGCTGATGATTTGGGAGTCTTCGAGGAAGATGTAGACGGTGTCGTTCTCGTTGTTGAAGATCCAGTTGATTGCTGAACCGGGGAGATCGAATGAGCTGACGGGTTCAGCGAATGAACCGTTGTCGTCGTTTGCGTGGAGGGGTTGAGTGAGTGCGCAGAATAAAACACAGATGGTTGCGAGCGTGCGTTGCATGGTTTATTTCCTGAGGGTGAATGAATGTTCGTGACCAATATAACATGGAATAACAAAAACTCGAGTTATGGACACCCTTGTGTGAAGTAGTTGAAGAGGATGGAGACATCGAAGAAGTTGTACATGCCGTCGGTGTTGAGATCGGCAAGGGGGTCTTGGTGATTGAATGCTTCCAAGTAAATGGAGAGGTCGAAGAAGTTGAGCGACCCGTCAGCGTTCAAATCAAGGGGGCATGGTGTTTGGCAGTCATAGAGGTCATATATACGGAAGCCGCCGCCGCGGGTTGCGGTGAATAGGAGATTTTCGTGGATTTCGAATCTGTAGAGTTCGGTTGTGGTGTCGGGTGTGGTACTCATCAGCCTGTAATGATCGAGTACGGGGTTGGTCACTTCGGTGTTGTTGTAGTAGGTTAATCCGGCGGTGCCGTTGGCGACGATGAGGGTGTTCCCGGGTCCGAACTGGATTTGAATAGGTTTGCCACTTACTCCGGGGAAGTCTTTGGTTTCGGGGAGATCGGTAGTGAGTGTTGTGACCAGGAATGGGTTGGATAGATCTGATGCGTCGAAGACGCGGTAGCTATTTCCATCTGCGGTGTAGATGAACTCATTTTGCATGGACATTGTTACTGTTTGTGCGCCTTCGAGCGTTGGGGCAGGAATCGTTGCGAGGATAGTGGGTGAGAAGGGGTTGGTGACATCGATGATGGAACTTGGTAAGCTTGAGGAGGTGCTAGTGAGCAGTGCTAGAGTTTGTGTCATGCCTGGGGTATGGTGTTGATGGAGGGCAATATCTTCACCGTTTCCTTCTGTGTCTGTAGTTGATACAACGATGGGGTTGGAAGGATCTGAAACATCGAGGATGAGGAGTCCATGCGCTTGATTTGCTACATAGGCATAGTTGCCATTTACTTGAACATCTTCAGTGGACCCACCCGGATCATAAATGCTGAGTTGTGTTGGATTGAATGGGTCGGTGATATCGACCATGATGAGTCCTTCAAACTCGGCTGCAACGAAAGCAGTTGACGGGGTCGAATCGATTGCCTTTGCTCTTGTAAAATTCACACCCGTTCTGATCTCTGATATTTGTTTCGCATCATTAGGTTCGGTGATGTCATAGATGGAGAGGCCCCAGTTTGCACTTGTTGCGAGGGCAAGGTCTAGATTGGAAGGGGTGGGGTTGTTTGGGTCATTGAGAATTTTCACCTCGAAGACTTCGCTGTTTGTTGCGAATGTTGCTAATGGATTTGAAGTGAGTGTGAATGCGGTGAGGTTGCCTTGGGCATCTATGGTGTAGAAGGTGTCGTTGATATTGGTCATGTCTGCGACATTGTTTTGGCCGTTAAAACCTCTGTATTCTGCGAGGAAAGTAGGGTCCGAAGGGTTCGACATGTCGTATGCGGTGATGTGATCATTGGCGAAGAAGGCGATGGAGTTTTTCATTGTGAATGTGGTCGGGTCTTCGGGGAGATCGAGTTGTGTTGTGCTGACATTATATGTGACTTCTGGGTCATTGATATTGATCACACTGAGTTCCTGGTTATGGAGGGAGTAGAGTAGATCCTCATTGATGTAGTAGCTATTCCCATTTACAGATGATTCAGCGGATCGCCATTTGTATGCGATTGGGTTGGTTGGGTCCGTAATGTCGTATGTTCTACTCTTGCTTGTATAGAGAATGTTATCGATTATAAAGAGTGGGTCTCCATCGAAGATGAGTGTGGAGTTGTCGATGGTGATGAATCTCAGTGCGAGGGGGCGTTCGTTGCCCAGAGTCGTGTAGCTGCCTACGAAGAGTCGGCCGCCTTTGGTGGGGTTGGTGCCAGAGTTGCCAGAGAGTGGGAAATGTCTTACAAACCATGGGTCCGTGAGATCTGAGATTTCATAGATGTGGATGCCTCGGGCGTCAGAAATATAGAGTGCAGTGCGATCTTCGCTCAGGGTGATCGATGGGCGATCGTCGATTGGGATTTGGAGTTCGATGTTGGCGATGGTGGGGAAGAACCCGACAGCGTCGAGGTTGATGATGACGAGGCGTTGGTGGTCGTCGATGACATAGGCGATGTCGTCGATAATCGTGAAGTAGATTGGGTTTTCGAGGGTGTTGTTGAAGCCGATGGGGGTGGATTCGAAGCAGGTTGTTTCAGGATCTCCGGCGTGGGCGGATTGGGGGGCAGAGATGATGAGGGTGAGGGTTGACAAAATGGTCAATAGCGTGCGGAATCGATGATTTGAATAATTTTGGTGCATGGGATAAGTGTAATGTAAGCCGAGAAGGAATGGAAGCAAAATGTTTGGTATAGAACATGTTTGGTCATGAGGTGGAATCTGAGTTGATTTTGGGTTCCTATGATTGGGTATGAGTGATAAGCATCCTGAGCCTGCGGTTGTCGCGGTCTATAAGACAGAGTTTGAAGCGTCGTTGACAAAGAACATGTTTGTCGAGGCGGGGATCCCGTGCGAGCTTGTGGGTGCGATGACCGCGGGGTTTCGTGCGGAGGCGCCGGGTGAGGTGAAGGTGCTTGTGCCTGCGAGCTTTGAGGAGCAGGCGTTGAAGTTGCTTATTGAGCATTCGAAGGCGATGCATGAAGCGGATAAGCCTGATTCAGGGGATGACGCGCCTGATTTGGGTGAGTAAGCAAGAGACTATTTGAGAATGATGGAACTTTGAACGCTCATATAGCGGATATTTTCATGCGCACATGTTGGGTTTTATTCTAATTATATATGTGTGAGCGTCTATGAGTCTTTCAGTGAAACTGCGGCGCACTGGGCGATGATATTGCGACTGATATTGAAGCATTGTGATTATTGGAAGGGACTCATGATGATGAAGTTCAAGAATGCGCGTGGGTTTTCATTGATTGAAACGGGTGTGATGTTGGCGGTTGTTTCTTTGGTTGGGATGGTTGCAGCGCCGGCGGTGCAGGAATCTCGATCGAAGATGCGCGGGGTGAGCAGCAGCGCGAACTTGCAGCAGATCGGTCAGGGTGCGGCGTCATATGGTTTCTCGAACAACGGGCGGTTGTTTGGTTACTCCTGGCGTGCGGGGGAGACTTATGTGATCCCGAGCGGGCAAATAAGAACCGCGTCTAGTGATTACAAAGCTGCTTCAAATCAAAATGAGGAGATTTTGATGCGGCGAACTGGTCGTGTTTCGGGGCGAGAGAAGATTCAGGCTTTCCCAAATCATATAGTTCATTTGAGATACAACCATATTGTGTTGTTTGATTTTCTCAATGAGTCCGAGAAGAGTACAAAGTTTATTGATCCAAATGATCACAAGCTCATGGGCTGGCATGCGAATCCGCTCGAGTATTTAGAGGATGAAAACGCTCTTCCATTTGGAAATGTTGGCGATGATTATTCTGAATATGAAGGGAATTGGCTATGGGGTGAGTCTGCTCTTAAACAGCGATGGGCATTTGGTACAAGTTACCAAACAGTTCCTGCGGCTTGGGCTCCTGATTTTCCGGAGGCAACATATCGTCCATATGAGTTCACTCAAAATATAGTCGTTTCCGGGGGGAGCATTATTCCACTTGCTGCTGGACGGAACATCTCAGAGGTGAAACACACCGGGCAGAAAGTTTGGATGCACGAGGAGTTCGATCGCGAGCAGATGGGTGATCCCAATTTTTCATATGACTTCGCTGAGACTGAGAAGTTGATGTTCGATTTATCGGTGAATAACTGGTCATCGGGGAGTGCAAACTCGTCGCGGGTGGAGCATTATGGGTTGGGTGTGTGGAGGCAGCGTTATGTATCTTTGCATCAGTTCCCAGATCCGATAAGCGGTCTTGGTGAGCAAACAAAGCTTGATCAGCGGTTCCGATGGACTTTTCGTGGTCTTGGCGGGGTTGATTATGGATTGGCACAACCTGGGCGTAAGCCGATGCGTTATACTCGGTGAGCAGATTTGAGTATGATTTTCTGTGCGATTGATGTAGAATATTGTTTTGGGGAGCACTGAGATGAGCATGTTTAAGATGAATGCACGCGGGTTTTCGTTGATTGAAACTGGTGCGATGATGATGATTGTTTCGTTGATCGGGATGGTTGTTGGGCCTGCGGTGGTTGAATCACGGAGCCAGATGCGTCGCGCGACGAGCACGGCGAATCTGATGCAGATGGGTCAGAGCGCAGCGGTGTATGGGTTCTCGAACAACGGGCGGTTGTTTAGTTATTCGTGGCGGGCGGGTGAGGCGTATTTGATGCCCAATGGCCGAGTTTACACTTCAACTGATGATCAACAAGCAGCTGCGCGACAGAACGAAGAAATTTTGCAACGCACAACTGGTCGAATCAGTGGGCAAACGAAGATCAATAATTTTCAGTCGAGGTTGCCTCACCGGAGGTACAACCATTTGGTGTTGATTGATTTTATGGGTGAAGGATTGAGTTCATCGAAGTATATTGATCCGGCGGATCGTCAGCAGTTGTATTGGGCGGCGCATCCTTTGGAGTATTTGTTAGATTTCCAGGAGGGGAGTACGCTGCCTTATGTGTATGAAGACCTTCCAAGTGGATACGATCAAGATACGAACTGGGGTACAAATCCAGTTCGTCAGCGTTGGACCTTTGCGACGAGCTATCAATCGGTGCCGGCGGCTTGGCAGCCTGATTATCCGAATCCGCAGTATGCTCCTGTTCAAGATACGCCTCACTTGTTTACTGTCGTAGGGGCGGTTGGTGGCAATCAGTTAGATTTGCATACTGGACGGAACTTCTTTGAGCTTTCGCATCCGAGTCAGAAGGTGTGGTTGCACGAGGAGTTCGATCGTGGGACTTTGCAGAAGGCATCGTTGCCTGGTGATTATCATCGTGTGGTGCCGCAGCAATCGTTTTACTTCGCGTATGACTTTGCCCGTCCTGAGAAGTTGATGTTTGATTTGTCGGTCAATGGTTGGGCATCGGGTGATGCGAACTCATCGCGGGTTGAGCATTTGGATGAGTTTGAAGTATGGAGACAGTCGTATGTGCCTTTGCATCGTTTCCCGTTGCCTATTGGTGGTTTGGGTGATGATACCGAGCTCGATATGCGGTATCGTTGGACTTATCAGGGGCTCAAAGGGGTTGATTACGGGGCAACGGACCCTTGAATTGGGGCAAATGATTCAATGGGTCATTGTTGAGATGTGGTGCTAGAATGGAGTGCTCGGGTTTGTGTTGATATGGTTGATATTGATCCGTGGCGTTTTACTTTCAGGAGAGTTGATATGAAAAACCCTATGCCGATTGTTGTGGCGGGTGTGTTGGTGCTTGCAGGTTTGATGGTCGCGATGTTTGCGATGGCGCCTGCGGAGAACACTGATGAACCAACGACGGAAGAAACACCAGCGAGTATCCAAGAGTCGGCAGCGGAGCCGGTGAAGGAAGCTGAGAATGATGCTCAAGAAGCTCAGGATGAGGAGAGATTCGTGTATTTTCAAATGACTACATCTTTGGGCGAGATCTTCTTAGAACTCGATAACGAGCGAGCACCGATCTCGACACAGAACTTCTTGATGTATGCAGAAGGCGGTCATTACGATGGGACTATTTTCCATCGTGTGATCTCGAACTTCATGATCCAGGGCGGCGCGTTTGATCCTGGTATGAAGCAGCGCCCGATGTTTGATCCGATCGAGAATGAATGGACTAATGGTCTGAAGAATGTGCGTGGATCGATTGCGATGGCACGGACCAGTGATCCAGATTCGGCGACTGCTCAGTTCTTTATCAATGTTGTTGATAATGATGGGCTTGATGTGCCACGCGGCGGGGCTGCGTATGCGGTGTTCGGCAAGGTTGTCAAAGGTATGGATGTGGTCGATAAGATCCGTGCGGTGCCTACCGGTCGTGCGGGTCAGTTCCGCGATGTGCCTCGGGATGATGTGGTCATCAAGAAGGTTGTTGTGCTCGATGCGGCACAGGTTGAAGAGCTTGAGTTGGTTGAGTCCGACTGATTATCCTGCTTGTGACGCGTATCTGGTGATACTTTGTGATCATGGGTATGCGAGTCATGCTTTGGTATGCAATAGATAGATTTATGACCCGTTGTAGAAATACAGCGGGTTTTTTTCTTGTGGTGCGTGTTCGTGGAAAACACTGGAATATCGGCGAATTTGTGAAAGGAAAGGTCCGAGAATGCGTCTGTGTGTGCGGGTTGTGACCAGAGGATGTGAAACTCAAGTGGCAAGAACCCGTAAGACGAAGATGTAGTGGGTCGATATGGGGATTACGATGAGCAGGACTGGGACGAATGACATTGAGGTAGATGGCACGATTGATGATTCGGGGATTATTCCGTTTGCGGATGAGTTGCCGACGATTGCGGGTCAGTTATCTGATTCTGATATCGTTGATGCGCACGCAATAGATGCGGAAGATCTGTGTGAATCGGCGCATGATGAGTTTGGGGATTCTCAGACTATTCGTCGGTCGGTTGTTGATACGGATCTTGGGCTCGGTGAGCACGATGGTGTTCAATCGAGCAAGGGGAAGTATGCGTGTCCGTGTTGCGGCAGCGGTGCACGGCGAGTTGTTCGTGTGCGTGTGATTGATACCTCGAGCGGGCAGAAGAAGCCGCGATGGGTCGCGCTGTGTGCGGTGTGTGCGGCGTCGATGCTCTCGAGCGTTCCTGGAACGATTGTGGGTGGATCGGTGCGTCCATCACGCAGAAAACGATCGGTGAGCAAGCAGGCGAAAAGGGCACGCGGGCAAGATGCGGGGTTTCGTCAGGCGGGGTAACTCACAGGATAGCGTATCTTGAAATTTTGAATCGATGATTGCCGGCATTTGAATGTGCCGGTTTTTTTATGGACTATTCGCAGCTGCGGGATGAAGTTGACTTACCTCATCGAACCAATCGGGGAGGATTGGTTGGGAGACCTTCTTGAGGAGGATGTTGGCGACATCGGCGGTATGGCTGATGTGTTCGGTGACGAAGCCGAGTTGTTGTGCGAGGTGTTTGAAGGCGGTGAGCGAGTGGGGATGCATGAGTTGAGCGTCGCCGCGTTCGTCGTTGGTGTAGTTTTTGATGTTGGTTTTGATCCCTGCCATGGTGCTTAGGGTGAGTGCATCTGCGTCGATGATTTCGAGATAGAAGTTTCCATCGGTTTGTAGGACGCGATTGATTTCGATCAAGTAGAACAGGATGTCGTAGTAGTTGAAGTGGATGAAGACTGCGGTTGAGAATATTTTGGTGGCGTGGTTGTCGGGGATTCCGATGAATCGGCCGTACTCAATTTGGTGGAAGTGTGTGTTTTTGTACTCGGCGAGTTCGACACGGGTGAAGTCGAGGAAGTCTTTGGAGATATCAAGGCAGTGGACTTGCTTGGCGATTTCGGATGCGGCGCGTGAGACGAAGCCGCAGCCGCTACCTATGTCGAGGACTGTGTCGTTTTCGTCGACCTTGAGGAGCTTGCAGATTCGTTTGCCGTATCGGTATCGACCTTCACGGATCTCTTCGAGCTTTTCCTCGGGGGATTCGCCGTACTTGTGACCGATGCATGTGGTCATGATGCTTCGGACGGATTTCATGTCGTGTGAGTACCAAGTGGCGTTGGGCATGAGGGGCTCTCTCAAGTATGATGTTCTATTCTGCGAATGCATAACTCTGTTGATGTTCAAAATGATAGGCGGGGCGGCGTGTTTATCGTATGAAGTAGATTTGATTCTTCAGGCTTGATTGGCAAGTGTGGTATCAATTTTCCTCGGAATGAGCACCGTTTTGTTTCTTCTATCGAGGGTTGGTATGAATTGTATTGTGTCTTCTCTAAAAGCTGGTAATCTATGTACGAACACCACATGTACTCGGGAGTATCGAATGAAGATTTGTATGATACATTTTATTGCGGCTGTTGGTTTATCTGTTGGAGTTGGTGCGGCGAGTGGGCAGAGTTTGAGTGAAGATTTTAAACTGGTTGCGAGTGATGGGGAAGAGTTCGATCACTTTGGTCGTTCAATTTCGATTGATAATGGTATTGTGGTTGTGGGGGCAGATTTCGATGACGGGTTTGGTACTGGATCGGGATCTGTATATCTCTTTGAAGCATCAACTGGAACTCAATTAGAGAAGCTGATCCCGAAAGATGGGCAGGCCGGGGATCACTTTGGCTACTCGGTCGATGTTCACAGCGGGATCGTTGCAATCGGTGCTCGGTTGAATGATGAAAGAGCCAGCGATGCGGGTGCGGCGTATCTCTTCGATGGTTCAACTGGGATGCAGTTGTTTAAGTTCGTTGCAAGTGATGGGGGGAGTGGAGATTGGTTCGGTGGTTCGATCGCGATTGACAACGGCGTTGTGGCGGTAGGAGCGACGCGAGATGATGATCGTGGACTGCAATCCGGTTCTGTGTATCTCTTTGATGCTACAACTGGAGCGGAGCTTTTCAAACTGACAGCGAGTGACGGTGGGGCGGGAGATGCCTTTGGTCATTCGATTGGGATTCACAATGGGATTGTGGTTGTTGGGGCGTATGGAAATGATCATGACGGGGGCAACTCAGCGGGTGCGGCGTATCTGTTCGATGTTTCGACTGGGGCACAACTGATGAAACTGACGGCGGAAGATGGGCAGGAGGGTGACCAGTTTGGTATATCCGTTGAGATTGATAATGAGATTGTGGCCGTCGGTGCGAGTGGGGATGATGACTTTGGATCCAGGTCCGGATCTGCGTATCTTTTCGACGCTTCTACTGGAGAGGAGCTCTTTAAGTTGAACGCGAGTGATGGTGGAAACTCAGATCTCTTTGGGAGAACGATCGCGATTGACTCGGGTATCGTGGCTGTTGGATCTGTATGGGATGATAACATGGCACTTAACTCTGGTTCTGTGTACATCTTTGATAGCTCGACGGGGGAGGAACTCGCCAGACTGGCCGCGAGCGATGGGGAATTCGATAGTATGTTTGGTTCTACGCTTGGTATCGAGAATCGTTTTGTCTTCGTTGGAGCGCCTCTACAAAGTACTTTCGGTTCGCTATCAGGTTCGGCGTATGTCTTTGATGTTGGGTGCAGGGTGGACTTGAACAATGACTTTGCGCTCAATTTTTATGATGTCAGCGCATTCTTTGGGTTGTTTGTTGATGGAGACCTTGCGGTTGATTTCATTGATGATGGTAGTTTGAACTTCGGTGATGTGAGTATATTTATTGCGGAGTTTGGGCAGGGGTGTCCGTTGGTTCAATGATTTAAATCGAATGTTTGTCTGACGTAGATTTAGACTAAGTTTGGGGATGCTGTGTATGCGCAACATAAAACCCGGCTGATGCGGAGTCAGCCGGGGTGATTGTTTGAGAGAAGTTCAAACATTATTTTCTTTGTGTCTGTAATTTACTGTGCAGCGTTCCAGTCGGTGTAGAAGCTCATGAAATCATTCCAGTTAACTGTGCCATCACCGTTGTAGTCTGCTTGTGATGAGTTTGAAACATACTCATTGTAAAATGCGTAGAGATCTGCGGAGTTTACAGTGCCATCGATGTTGAAATCGGTGCGGTCGTAGATGCGGAACGAGAGGCTTAACTCGCCTGCGGCGGGGGTGAATGCCATTGCGGAGGCGTTTAGGTCTGCAGATACGGTGTAGGTACCAGCGTAGAGCCATCCTGTGTAGTCTGCGTCATCGTCATTTCCACCTTGTACACCGAATGATGCGATGGTTGGGCCTCCGACTTCGCGAAGCGATGCGCTCGCGGTGAAGTAGCTTTGATAATATCCTTCAGCGTATCCTTGAAATGCAACTCGGACATCGTCGAGTACTTCAAACTCGATTTCGGTTGTGCCTGTGACTGATGCATCTGCGGAGAAGATGTTTGTGTCAGTGACGGAAGCGTCTGCGAAGTATTCGAGTTCGATTCTTTTGTTGGTGATGTTCGAGTAGATCATGCCATCGGCGTCGGAGATATCATTGCTGTAGTAGTCGTTCAGATCTGCGATGATTTGGTTGTCGTAGAATCCTGAGATTGCAGACGATGATTCGCGTGCGCCGTCGCAGTCGTTGAACTCGTAGTCAAACCCGCACGCGATTACAAAGAGTTCTCGGTCTGCGGAGAGGATGTCCATTGTCGGAGCAGCGGCGGATGCGGCAGTTCCACAAGCTGCGATTGTTGCCATTGCTATAGCAGAGATGATGTTCTTCATTTTTATATTCCCTTTGATCTGAGTCATGTATGTTCACGCACATTGCATCAACGGGAGTACCATATTCGCTCGATTTTTTTTGGGTATTAGGAACAGGACAAGTTCGGGTTAACAGTTGGTGAGAGTGCGCACAAAAAAGGCAGATGATGAAATCTGCCGGTGTTGTTTGGTTGTGTATTAATCGTTGAGTTCTTCGAGGTCTTCAAGCTCTTCGATATCTTTCCACCAATCGGGGGTGATTGCGGGTCCGGTTTTTTTCAGGACGATTTCGGCAACATCGCGTACATGGGTCGTGTGTTCGACGGAAAAACCGAGTTGGGGCGCGAGATTGTTGAGGGCAGTCAGGGAGAATGGTTGGATGAGTCGGGCGCCGTGTATATTGATTTTGTATGTCTTGACATGGTTTTTGATGCCTGCCATTGTATCTATTTTGAGGACATCGGAGTCGACGATTTCGGTGTAGAAGAGGCCTCCGGTGGGGAGAATGCGGTTGATTTCGATGAGGTAGAAAAGGAAGTCGTAGTAATAGAAGTGGATGAAGACAGCGGTGGAGAATATTTTATCGATTGACCCGTCGGCGATGTCTGCGAACTTTGCGTATTCGATGTGATGGAATCGTGTGTTTGTAAAGTCTTCGAGTTCGACCTTGGTGAAGTTGAGGAACTTGGAACTGATATCGATGCAGTGGACTTCCTTTGCGCGTTCGCAGGCGGCCTTTGTGACGAAGCCGCAACCACTACCAATGTCGGCAACGGTGTCTTGATCAGTTATCTGGAGTTGTCGGCAGACTTTTTTCCCGTGTCTGTATCGGCTTTCACGGATTTCATCGAGTCGTTCTTCGGGGTTTTCACCAAAGTTTGCGCCGATGCATGTGGTCATGATGTCGCGGAGGCTTTCCATGTCATGCCGATACCATAAGTCGCTGGCCATGTTGGTGTATCCTGTGTTGGGGCAATGTTGATGAATGATATAAATGGGAATGTGTATTCTATACGGAAATCGGTTTATTGATTTTATTGGGCATTATTTTGTTGTTGTGATCGGATGCGGTGTCTTGTTCGTGATGTGTGCGCGTAAAAAATCCGGCTGGTGGTGGGTCAGCCGGATTCGGGATTGAACTGGGTCGGTGCTTGGGTGCCATCCGTCGAGGGCATGAGCCGTGGGTTTTTCGCGTCCTTGCGAAGACCCGCCGTCCTTGGTGGATCAAGGGGGCGCAATCACCCCTCACCAGCATGGACTCAGTTCGATTTGTCTTGGACGATTGATTGGTGGATCGATCGGTCCTGGGTGAGTCGATTTGATTCCCCGCCTTGGGTTTCGCATCGATTTTCTGGTGAAGTGTGGATCACATCTTCTTGCTTGTTGCGTCCTTGTGCATCCCGTCCTGGGATATTCAAGTGACGCGTGTTCTGTGTGTTCAGTTCGAGCTCCTCTTGGCGAGCTTGGAAGCGAGATCTGACATCTTGGAGAGTCGATCGTTGAACTGATCCTGCCATTCGTCCCGGGCTCTGATCTCGAGTCGATCGCCCGCGCCCAGTACGATCACCTCTTTGGGGAGTCCCAATGATTCGACCTGCCACTTGGGTAAGCGGATTCTGTTGTTCGAGTCGATGTCCACTTGTTCCGTGACGGAGTGGAGAATCACATCGAGTTCCGCTTGGTCTTCGTCTGGAGTCAAGCTCGGATCTCGACGACCCGCGGTGAAGAGGTCGTTGTGCATCTTTTCGGTGTAGAGGCGAAGCGAGTTGGTTTGGGGCCAGGGGATGCAGAACCATGTCGTGCCATCCGTTTCCGGATTGGTCCGATTGCGGAACTTTGCAGGTACCGCGAGGCGCTGTTTGGCGTCGATCGTGGCTTCTGCTTGTCCGGTGAATGGCATTCGATTTGACCCCGTTGGTGTTCATTGATGGGATTATCGCCCACAATGACCCACAACGCAAGTCGTTCGTCCCATTCTTTCGCAGATTGGGGACGGTGTGTGGATAGGTTGAAGTGTTGTTCACCGAGTCCATGCAAGGGTATCGGGCGGTAGGGGTTGATCAGATAAGAACTTAAGGCGAATAGCGCATGGTGTGCGCGTTGGTGGGTGTGGATTATGAAAGGTTGCCTAAGTGGGGCAAAAAATAGGTCGATGAGGTGAGAGATTGATCGCAAGTACACAATTGAGGTGCATTCTTTCTTTAAGAGGCATGTCGGTTGATGTCGGAAAGTTGAAGCATTGCAGAGTAACCACATAAATCATGTGTCGGTGAGCACGATTGGCGATGCCTTTGGGTTGTTGCCGTTGGGGAGTTATCTGATGACATCGGCGCATGGTGGTCATCGCAGCGGTCTTGTGGTGTCGTCATTGGTCCGGTGTTGTCAAGATCCGGCGCTGATTTGTGTATCGGCGCGGAAGGGGCATCGGATTGATTCGTTGATCCGTGATTCTCGATCGTTTGCGGTTGGGATCATGTCCGCAGATGACAAGATGATTGCGCGGAAGTTCAAGAGCTCGGATTCGGCGCCCCCGGCGCTGCATCAACCGATCGAGGATGATCCGTTTGATGGGCTTGACACGAAGACATTCGAGACGGGATCGCCTTTGTTGATGCGGTGTACGACTTGGTTTGATTGCGAAGTGATGCGCCGGATTGATTTAGAATCGGATACCGAACTCTTTGTGGGATTGGTGGTCGGTTTGATGCACAACGGCGAGCGGATCAAGATCGAGCGGAAGAAGGATCTTGAAGAGCATCATTGATCGGAATGATTCCATTGTTGAACGGTTTGCTGAGTGGCTGGTTGAGCGATTGGGCAACGACCTGATCGAACTTTGAAGCGAATACAGATTCACTGAACCGCAATGCGTTGGTTCGGCAGTTTTCTGGTGTGGATTGGTCGGTGGGGATTGATTCGATGGCGCGGGCGATTGCCATTGGCGAGACCTCATCAAAGAACGATCCGGTTTGGTTTTCGATCACGGTATCAAGTGCGCCCCCGGCGCGTCTTGCGATGATTGGGCAACCCGCGGACTGGGCTTCGACGGCGGTGATCCCGAAGTCTTCGATCTGTGGGAAGAGGAAGGCGTGCGCGGTTTGGTATTGCGCGCGGAGGTCTTGGTCGGAGATCTGGCCGAGGAACTCGACACGGGCGTTGGAGTGGGTTGCGTGTCTACGGAGTTCTGATTCGTGAGAACCTGAGCCGATGATTGTGAGCGGGCGATCGGCGATTGCAGCTGCGTCTATGGCGAGATCGACGCGTTTGTAGGGTTCCAGGGCGCTGACGAGCAGGAGATTGTCATTGCGTGGGGAGTCTTTGGCGGGGAGTGTGAAGAAGTCGGTGCGGATGGGTGGATGGATCACGATCGCGTCGCGGTTGTAATGCTCGTTGATCTGGGACTGGGTGTGTGATGAGTTGGCGATGAAGAGCGAGACTGTTGCAGCGGTTGCTTTGTCCCATTTGCAGAGTGATGGGGTGAAGAGGTTGAGCCCGGCGGTGCGGAGTCGGCCTTTGAATCCGGGGGAGCGGTAGGCGTCTGCTTGTGACCAAAGATAGCGGGCGGGAGTGTGGCAATAACAGATGTGGGGAATGGAAGGGGAAGGGGGGGCGATTGCTTTGATCGCGGAGGAGTGGGTGGAGATGAGCAGGTCGATGGGGTCGGATTGGTGATCGGCAAAGAGTTGCTTGGAAAGGTGGGCGACAGCGCCGGGATATTTGAAGAGGAGCCAGCGACGCAGGGAAGCGGGATAGCGATTGAGCGGCGAGATGGTCTTGGTGAGGTGGTCAATCGCGGGGGTGATCGGAGCGCCCGAATCAAACATGGAATAGAGGGTTGAGATGGTGTGTTGATTGGAGTGTAGAGCGTGAATGATCGCATCGAGGACGAGTTCGCCACCTCTGCGAGCAACGAGCCAGTCGTGAGCGAGGGCGATCCGAGCGGGATGAGCACCCGATTGAATCGTTGGTTCGGATTGGTTGGGTGGGTCTATCATTGAGTGAGAGAAACGCGATGGGATGGAGAATATCGAGATGACCAAAAGTGGGACACAAGCGCCGACAGCAGCGAACCGGTTCGGGGTGAATTATGAAATCGAGGCAGGGAAGCTTGGAGATCCGATCTGCCCGATTGTGGATGCCCACGCTCATATTAATGGGAAGAAGGCAGCACAAGTGTATCGTCGGGTGTGCGATTTGTATGGGATTGAGCGGGTGTACTCGCAAACTCAGATCGCGCAGGCGGATGCGGTGAAGGAAGTGATGGGGGATCGAATCCGGTTTGTCGCGATTCCTGAGTACATGCATGCGGATCGAAAGTGGGCACATACGCAGGGATTCTATGAGAATCTTGATGAGTGGCATGCGCGTGGGGCGCGGATGTTCAAGTTCTGGGGGGCGCCCCGATTGAAGGATTATGTCGCGACGATGGATATTGATCCTGCGGAGGTGGTTGACTTTGATTCGCCTTGGAAGCTCAAGATCGCGGAGAAGGCGAAGTCGATGGGGATGATGTTGATGGTGCATTGCGCGGACCCGGATACATGGTTCCAGACGATGTACAAGGATGCGGGGAAATATGGGAGTAAAGCGTCGCAGTATGAATCACTTGAGCGGTTGATGAATACGATGGATATGCCTTGTTTGGCGGCACATATGGGTGGTTGGCCGGAGAACTTGGGGTTCTTGAGTGGGTTGCTAGATCGGCATCCCAAGCTGATTCTTGATACCAGTGCGACCAAATGGATGATCCGTGAGTTGAGCAAGCATGACAGCGCTGAGTTGGGTGCGTTTTTAGATCGGTACAAGGGTCGGATTCTCTTTGGTTCTGACATCGTGACGAGTGACGATCACATGCAGGCAACCGAATCAGAGAACCCGGGGTTCGGGGATCAACTCGCGAGTTCGGATCGTGAAGCGTTTGATCTGTATGCGTCACGGTACTGGGCGCTTCGGACGATGTATGAGACTGGTTATCGGGGTGAATCGAATATTGCGGACCCAGATTTGATGATGGTTGATCCTGATGGGTTTGATGCGATGAGTGCGCCTGCGTTGCGAGGGCACGGGTTTACCCGAGATCGGTTGGAAGTGCTTTATCGCAGTGCGGTGCGTGGGACGCTTGATCGGTGGTATGAAGGCGAGAATCCTTGGGCGTGAGGACGGGTGAAATGCTTGGTGTTTTACGGGTTTTTGGTCCTCTAAATCGGGTATAAACTCGATTTTGGCTTGTGAATACTGGGTTGCTCTGGTATCTTGATAGGGTGGGGTCATCGGTATGTGCATTCGCACCAGGCCGAGGCTTGTGGTCATGTGTGTGATCCGAGTGGGTTTCTATCCTTTGAGATGATTGTTTTTTTCGTGATCTCAAATCTCAGTTTGACTATAGAATTAGGAAAAAGCAATGAAGTATGTTTGCGCGCTGGGCGTTTCTCTTGTGTGTGTCGCGGGTCTTGTCGGATCGGTGCATGGTGAAGAAGTACAAGGCGAGTTGGTCGACGGATCGGTGAGCTCGATCGGTGATGTGCTTGCGGGTGATGATCTCGCGTTTATTGAAAAGCCGACACATCGTGAAGTTCAGATGAGTGTTGATTCTGGGATTATCCGCACCGAGGTCACAGCACGCGGGGTTGAGGCAAGAGCGCAGCAAGTCGTGGTCTGGTCGCAGGTCATCGAAGCGGAAGATGCGGACTGGGTCCGGTTGCGTTTTAGCGAGGTGGTTCTTGCCAAGTCAACCGAGCAAGTACGCGAGAGTTATCTGCGGATTTCTTCGCTCGAAGATGGTTACGAGCAGTACCTAGATGTGCAATCGCTTGAAGAGTGGGGCAATACCACAGCGTACTTCAATGGGAACGCGGTGCTTGTTGAGTTGATGGCATCACCCAATGCGACGAATCAGGTGAACCGGGTTCGGGTGATGGGTGCACAGATTTCAGATCCTGTCAGCGAACGATCAATTTGTTTTTCGACGGATGATCGTCAGTTGTCGAGTGATCCGCGTGATGGGCGTTTGATGCCGATCGGGTGTAGTGGTTGGTTGTTTGGGCCTCACGGGAGTTGTTTCATGTCGGCGGCGCATTGTTCACCGAGTGGTGGCAATGTGATGCAGTTTAATGTTCCTTTGTCGAGTAATGGTGGTGGGTATCGGAATCCGCCGCCTCAGGATCAGTATGTTGTTGATGGCGCGTCGGTGCAGGCGAGCAACAATGTATTCATCGGGAACGACTGGGCGTTTTATGGCACCTTTGATAACTCCACTACGGGGTTGACGCCTTTGCAGGCGCAGGGGTTGACGCATACCTTGGCGAGTTCGAACCCTTCGATCGGTGGGACTCAGATTCGGATTACTGGATACGGAACGACATCGTCCCCTGTCTCTCCGACTTGGAATGGTGTGCAGAAAACACATGTCGGTCCATTGACGAGTATCAGCGGGAACACCGTGCGGTATCAGACCGATACAACTGGGGGCAACTCTGGTTCAGTGATTCTCAATGAGAACAATAACACCGCGATCGGGATTCACACGAATGCGGGTTGCGGCAGTGGTGGTGGGTCGAATCAAGGCACGAGCTTGTTTAATAGTGGATTGCAGAATGCGCTGGCGAATCCGCAGGGGATCTGTGAACCTCGCACGATTGAGGCGTTCTTGGTTTTTGAGCCGACGCATATTGATCCGGGTGGGAGTGATGTGGTGACGCTTACGATTAGTGATTACCATGAGCAGATGATCGACGGCGTGCCGACGATGTTTGTTGATTCAGGGTCTGGGTATGTCGGTATTCCGATGGTTTCCAATGGCGCGGATTCGTATGAAGGAAGCTTTGGTGCGATTGAGTGTGGAACCAATGTTTCGTACTACTTCGAAATTGAAGATTTGGAAGGCACAGTTGTGTCTGTTCCAAGCGATGGTGCAGCGGGTGCGTATGAGACGGTGGCGCTCGATGAGTTAGCGATTCACCTTGAAGATGACTTTGAGACAGAACTTGATTGGCTTTTGGTATCGAACAACGCGACGGCGGGTGAATGGTTCCGGTCGGTGCCTGGCGATCATGGTTTGGGCGATCCTTCGGTCGATGCAGATGGATCGGGCAAGTGTTACAACACCGCAAACAACAATGGTGTCGATGTTGATGGCGGTTATGTTGAGTTGTGGTCACCTGTGATGAGCACCGTTGATCTTGAGAACCCAGTTCTTCGTCTCTCGGCATGGATGTTTGGTGATGTTGAAGACGAGATGGAAATCGCGTTTACCATCAACGCAGGAATCACTTGGACGGTCGTCGATACCTTTGGTGATACCAACGGGTGGGTCGATCTTGCGTATCCGATCTTTGATCATATTGCACCTGGGTTTGCGTTCCGTGCTCGGATTCGTGTGACGGATGCGGGTCCAGATTCAACGGTTGAAGGCAGTGTCGATGCGTTCCGGATTGCAACCGAAGAGTGTGCAATCGCGTGTCCTGCGGATCTGACGGGTGATGGGGTGTTGAACTTCTTTGATGTTTCTGCATTCTTGAGTGCGTTTGGTGCACAAGATCCGATCGCGGACTTCACCGGCGATGGCGCGTTTAACTTCTTCGATGTTTCGGCGTTCCTTACCGCGTTTGGTGATGGGTGTCCGTAATCGAGTTGAAGTTCTCGAACTTGTAGTTTGAAAGAAAACGAGCCCGTGTGTGATTAGTCACGCACGGGCTTTGCTTTTGCAGCGAGCGCATCGAGACGGGCGCGGAGTTCGGATGCTTGTGCGTCGTTGATTTTGGCGCTGAACTCAAGTTGGGCTTTTGCGGCTTCGAATAGATCGGTGAATCCGGGTGTTGAGCGAGTGAGGCGGAGGGGTGCGGAGCGGATGTTGCCTCCGATGGAGTCTTTGCCTGGTTTTTGACCTGGGAGCATGAATCCAGCGCCGTCGTAGATACCAATTTCACCTGATGCGACGATCGCATAGCGGATTGAGGCGGTTGCAGCGGTGTGCTCGATGGGCGTTTTGCCGGGTTTCGGGTCGAGAAACAGGTGAATTTGTACGATTGTGCCCGAAATTGTGGACCAATCTGCGTTGGGAGCGAAGAAGGTTGTCAGTTCTTGGTCTGAGAGGTCGGTGAGGTATATATCGGCGGTGTTATCGTCGTGGAAGGTGTATGCCTTTGTATCGAACTTGGATCTGAAGGTGGTCGCGTTTGCATCGGAAGTGATGTTGCTTGAGCCGCCTGAGCCGCCGCCGCCGCGGATGGCGTTGCATCCGATGAGCATCGTGGATGATGCGAGCAGGGTGAGCAACCCGAGTTTGGTGATTTGGGCAGTCGAACGAGCAGGTAGGCAAAGCGATATGGGCATGATCTTCATGCACCGAGCATAGCGGGAAAACGCAGGGTTGTGGGGGCTTGACGCGGTTGAAAAGGATGAAACCTTCGGATCGTCACAAACGAATAGAATGAATAGGAGCGAGTCATGAAGCAATCAACGAATCGAAATGGGCAGTCAATTGGTGTTGGAGCGGTGATTGCATGTGCATTGTTCTTTGGAGGGGCGGCGATTGGGCAGGTGGGATCAGCCAGTTCATTGGGATTGACTGGTGGTGATCAGATAGGGTTGATCGAAGAACCCAAAGCGAAACCGGCTGCAAAGCCCGCGGCGAAACCTGCAAGGAAGCAGGCGGCACCGCCTAAGCGTCAGGCAGCGCCCGCGCCTCGAAAGGCTGCGCCCAAGCGTTCAGCGCAACCAAAGAGAGCGGTGCCTACTCGTCAGGCGACACCAACTCGTAAAGCGACGCCGAAGAAGGCTGTGCCGCGCAAGCAGGCGGTTCGTCCTAAGGCACAGCCCAAGGCTCAGCCGAAACCAAAACCGAAGGCGCAACCAAAGACTCAGCCCAGGACCCAACCCAAGCGTGTTCAACCAAAGCCTAAGGCGAAGCCACAACCGAGACCACAGCCGAAACCGAAGGCGACGCCACGGCCGAAGCCTGCTACGAAACCAGCGACTCGTCCGGCAACGAAGCCAACAACTCGGCCTGCGACTCGTCCAGTAACGAAGCCGACAACAACAAAGACGACGAATCGTCCGGTGCGTGATGTCGTCAATTCGCAGACAACTCAGAAACAGAAGGAACAGGATACCAGGAAGCAAACGCTTGGGAATCCGGATGGGTTCACACAGAATCCTGGGACTGGAACAGATTCTGATGCACGATTAGGGATACGGGATGTGCCTAAGGGTGTGCAAAAGCAGAAGTATGCGGGATCGAGTGGGACTGCACTGTCGGCGGCGAAGGGATCGGTTCATCGTCCTGTGATCCGTGAGGCAACGACACCGAGTGGGTTTGATATTGATTTGGCGCGGAAGAACTATCTTGATCGGGCGGGGAATGGCCGAGCGGGTGGGAGCATGAAGGATGCGGGGCATTCGATGCGTCCTAAGGATGGTGATGGGTTCCATGATGATGGGCATCATGATAACGGGCATAACGACGGGCACGATGATTATCCTGATGGGTACAAGGATGGATATCACGATGGGCATGATGATGGTGAAGACCACACGAATATAAGTGTGTACATCTCGAGTAACTATGGGTGTCCCAATGGTTGGTGGTATGTCTACGGCGATTATGACGGAGATGGATATACCGATTATGTGTGCACCAATGGGTACAACTCGGTGTACTGGTACGGGTGGTCGGGATCGTTCTGGGGGGCATCGCCTTGGTATGGGTGGTATGGATCGAGCTATGCGTACTCATGGTGGTATTACTCGGTTCCGGATCGTTATCGAGGACCCATTTATGGACAGAGCGGTGATCTGAGTACGGATGGGAGTTATTCGTCGACACCGAGTTATGTGGAAGAGGTGCCTGAGGCGATGCCTTTGTCGGCGATCGAGGTGGCGCGATTGGAAATGTCGATCGGGAATCCAGAGTATGCGATCGAGGCATACCGGGCGCACCTGAGCGAGTATCCGAATGATTGGATCGCGGTGCGTGAGCTCGGACTCGCAAAGATCCGTACCGGGGATCGTGGCGATGGGATCGCGATGGTGAGTTATGCGTACTCGATGGAGCCAACCCTGGCGTATGAAGCGGTGCCTGCGGGATTGTTTGAGAACTCGGACGCGTTGATGCGTGATTCAGTCATCGATGTGGTTGGGTGGGGACATCGGAACCCATCAGCGAGCGCTTGGTTGACTGTTGCGGTCCTGATGCAGGCAGAGGGGCGAGATGGTCCCGCGCTGCGGATGATTGAACGGGCGCGTGGGTATGGTCTGGACCGATCGGTGGATGCTGAGATGAGCAGTGCTTTGACTCATCGATGAATGATGTCACTGATGTACAGAGAGAAAAACGAGTTGTTTTGTTGTGAGCCGATTGATATGATGTTTCTAGATGCGTGATTCAGAAACATTGTCGGTGAAGGGGGATGGGCTGCCGAGTTTTATTGGGATCGGTGGTCAGCGGTGCGGCTCGACTTCACTTTGGAACTTGTTGCGTGCGGATCAGCGATTGTTTTTACCTGATCGCAAGGAACTTCATTACTTTAGTAATCGTGATGATGAGTATCGCGAAGACCTGGCGAACTATCGGCCTTACTTTGCTGATGCGCTGCGTGGGCAGTTGATAGGGGAGTTTACGCCCAATTATCTAACGAGTGCGGGGGCGTGTATGCGGATCAAGGCGCATTTGCCCAATGTGAAGTTGTTGGTTGTGTTGCGTGATCCGGTGAGCCGAGCGGTTTCGCATTATAACTATCGTGTCATGCGCGGGCAGGAGTCGCGCTCAATGCGATCTGCGATGCACGCAGATATGAAGCGGTGTGTTGAAGGTGATGAGGTCACCAACCGGCATCATGCATATTGCCAGATGGGGATGTACGGGCTTGGATTGGATCGGTACATTCAATCATTTGGACGATCCAAGATTTTGGTGATGTTGACGGAAGATCTCAAAAACGGGAGTGATGTTGTGCGCCATCGCGTTGGTGAGTTCTTGGAACTTGAATCTGGGTTGGCTTTGGATAGTGGTGAGCAGCATGTTGCGAACAAGATTGCAACTCACCCCCGGATTCGGTCGCTTGAAGTGTGGGCTCAGAACACGCTGCGAGGCAATCGGGAGCGAGATGGGATTTGGGCGCGAAGTCGATGCGGGGTTGCTCGGCGAGTGAAGCGCTTGAACCGGGTTCAGGGGACGATTAGTCCACCAGACGCGTTGAAAGAAGAGTTACGGGGTTTCTTTGAGCGAGATACCGAGTTGCTTTCTCAGATGCTTGACTTTGAATTGCCTTGGGCGAAGTAAAAACTCAACAAAGTTGGAATTTGGTTTAGGTGAGCACTTGGTGGTCCTTGTCTATTTGTACATATGGGGACTTCGCACTGAATGTGAAGGGATTTTGATAATCGTCGTGAGCTGGCGGATTGTGATGGTAAGATAGGTTGATTGTGTTGGATGAAAAGGTCCGAGAACTGGGCGAATCCGTTGGATGGGCTTGAATGAAGCGATTAGGCTTTGGATATTGTAGATAAGCTCCGGGATGCCCCCGATGAGCACGAAGGAATGCACTCTATGTCGATAATCAACCAGTCGTATACTTCATCAAGCTCGAAACTAGGTCTTCGTCGAGCATCGGGTTCATTGAGCAGTACTCGGTTGGGACTTGTCGCGGCGTTGAGTCTGTGCGCAGGTTTTGGGGTATCGCTTGCAAACGCTCAGGAGATTAATGAACAGGGTTGGACAGTGCTTGAACCGAGTGAGGACACTCGGTTTATCTTTGTATCGTCATCGAGCGGGAATGATTTGAATAGTGGGTATTCGCCGGCGAAAGCGGTGAAATCCTTTGAGCGTGCCAAAGAGTTGGTGCGGGAAGATTCTGCGGACTGGATGTTGCTCAAACGAGGTGATGTTTGGTATGAGGGAATGGGGAGCTGGAAGGTTTCAGGGCGATCTGCCGAAGAGCGATTGGTGATTGCGTCGTATGGTGATGCGGAGGAGCGTCCGAAACTGCTCTTGAGCAGTGAGAATGGGATTAAGAGCGGTTCGAATGATGTAGTGAATCATGTTGCGATTATTGGACTCCATTTTGAGGGCGATCGTGCCGTTGATGTTTCAACAAGAGGGATTCGTTGGTTAGCTTCCGGTGAAAATTTCTTGATCGAGGACTGTTACATTGCTGGGTTTAAGGACAATGTGACCATCGAAGCAACCGGCGGTCAGTTCTATAACTTTGCGATGCGTCGATCGGTCATTGTGGATGCATGGTCAACAGATGGTCATTCTCAGGGTTTGTTTATGAACCGTGTCACCGGTTCGACGATCCAGGAAAATGTGTTCGATCACAATGGTTGGAATGAATCATTCACTGATGCGGGGGCATCACAGTTTAATCAGAATATTTATGTTCAAGAAGGTGTCACTGGTGTGGAGTTTCTTGGGAATATCACGACGCGTGCAAGCGGTGCGGGTGTTCAAATGCGATCGGGCGGAAACGCGATCGATAACTTGATCTATGCAAACCCGCTCGGGATGCGGTTTGGGTACCGTACGGTTGATTGGCCCAATGAGCAGGCGACGGGGAGTATAATTGGTAATGTGGTGCTTGGTGGTCCTTTGTCTGATCCCGAGGGAGACAGCATTGGGATGTGGATCGAGCGCGTCGCAGATACAGAGGTACGCGAGAATGTCGTTGCACATTACCATGAAGTAGCGGTTGCCCGTGATTCATCCGTAACGCGTGCGATTACCTTAAACGGGTTTGCTCGCAATGTCGAAATCACTGAGAATGTGGTGTATGACTGGAGTGATGATCTCGGCAATGGTCTCGCGCTCAAGTCGAGTGTGCGTGAAGGCGACTCGGTGAGCTTTTTAAACAACCAGTGGTATATGCCTGGTATTGATCGATTGTTTTCGATCAATGATTCAACAGGGATGAACTTCTCGAGCAACGAAGTGTATGGTGTTGAATCCAGCGATGATGTATTCCATATTGATGGTTCCTTGATGAACTATGATGAGTGGAATGAGCAGTCCTATGTTGGGCATGACGATCTTGAATCTCCTGTGTTCCCTGATCCTCGTGGGCGAGATCTTGATATGTATGCCCAGCATCTTGGGTTTGCGGACGCGGATGCGTTTATTGCGGCTGCGAGAAATCAGAGCCGATCCCATTGGGATCAGGAGTTGACTGGGTGGGCAGCTGCAGAATGGATCCGTGCGGGGTATATTGTGCAAGACTAAGGGGTTAATCTCCGATATAGATTGAGTCCTGAGAGAAGAGGATGGCTCGTGAGGGTCGATTCTCTTTTTTTCATTTTTGGGATATGTCAATCATGATCGGGTGACTTTGGGGGATCCATTACGAATGGAATCTGGTGCGGACTCTAACTTGAATGCTCAAGATCCCCATTTGGTGGATGAGAAGATCACCAAGAAGCGGGTCATGTCTGGCACGGCATGGACGGTGTTTGGGTTTGGCGGTGAGCAGTCAATTCGGTTGACGCGGAGTTTGATACTGACTCGGCTTTTGGCGCAGGATTTCTATGGACTGATCGGTCTCTCTGGGATCGTGATCGGGTTGATTGCTCGGTTCTCAGATATCGGACTCAATGTCAGCATTATCCGTGACAAGCGCGGGAACGATCCAAGATTCTTGGATACTGCTTGGACGATTTCAGTTGTTCGCGGGATCGCGGTCTGGTTGGTTGCTTGTGCTTTGGCGTATCCGGCGTCTCGGATGTATGACGAGCCGATGTTGTTGTATGTGATTCCGTTGATCGGTTTGAGCGCGGTGATCCAAGGGTTCAACTCGACGAAGCTTGCGACGATGAACCGGAACCTAAAGCTTGGTCGGATGATGGTGATTCAGTTGATTGCCAAATCGCTTGGGTTGGTGACGACGGTCGCGTGGGCGATGTATGATCCTGAGCACATCGGTGTGCTTGTCGTGGGGACATTGGTTGCGTCGGTGTTTTTGATGGTGACTTCGTTTACTTCATTGCCAGGGCGTGGGAACTGGTTCGCGTGGGATCGAGATGCGGTTGGCGAACTGATCAGGTTTGGCAAGTGGATTGTGGTCAGTACCGCGATTACTTTTTTCTTGGCGCAGGGCGATCAGGCGATCGTTGGTGTGATTCAAACGACGGAAAATTTTGCGATTTACTCGGTCGCGTATTTTTTGGCGCGGGCGATCCCCAAGGTGCTTTTGAATCTTGGTCCCAAGGTGTTGTTACCGATTTATGCGCGGATGGAGGAGGGGAATCTGCGTCAGATTCGGAGGCAGACTTTCAAGATGCGCGGGGCGCTCATGGGGGTGTTTTTGCCTGTGATGTGGGCGATGATTCTGTTTGGTCGGTATCTTGTGGAGTTCATGTACCCGGAGAGTTATCACGATGCGGGGTGGATGCTTGAGGTGTTGACGGCGGGGAATGTTGGTTTAGTGATCGGACTCACCGCGGGGAGTGTGGTGCTTGCGCGGGGCGATTCATTCAGGTTTATGATCTTACAAGCAACGCGGGCGATCTTGATGATGGCGGGGATGTGGGTTGGATATACGATCGGGAAGAACTCGGGCGCAGAGAACGGTGCGATGATGGGATTCCTCACGGGGATGGGTGTTTCGTATTGGTTGAACTATCCGTTGTTGGTCTGGGCGATCCGCAAGCACGGGACATGGTTGCCTGGGCTTGATGCGCTCGCGTTTGGTGGGTCGGCGATTGTTGTGTATATCCGATTCTGGGTGATGGCATGAACGGGATGATGATTCTCATCTCGGCATTCGTATTGATCGCATTCGTGTTGGTGGTGTTGTACGGATTGCCTTTGGTTATTCGGTGGATGCAGGTGCGGAGATGGGGCAAAGGGAGCGGCAAACTCGCGTTGACCTATGACGATGGACCTGATGAGGTAACCACGGCGGCGGTGTTGGATCTGCTCGACGAGCTTGGTGTGCAGGCGACTTTTTACCTTGTTGGATTTCGGGGCGAGAAATGCCCGACGATGCTTGAACGATTGAAGACGAGCGGGCATCAGCTTGGGACACACACGCATATGCATAAGAATGCGTGGAAGAAACCGATCTGGTTTGAGTATCGCGATGCGATGCGGGCGTACGAGACTCTGGGTTCGGCGGTGGATGCGCGATCTTCGTATCGGCCTCCGTTTGGGAAGGTGACGGCGCTGACGATGATTGGGATGTGGTTGAAGGGTCGACGGGTCGAGTGGTGGACGGTTGCAGCGAATGACACGCGGGATTCGTTTGATGATCCAGAAGCATTGGCGAAGAAGATGCTTGATGATGGAGAGTCGGTGGTGTTGATGCACTGCCATCATGTCGAGGAGCATCGACGGGCGTTTGTGCTTGGATTGACGAGGGCGTTGATCGAGCAGTCGCGGGGACGCGGAGTTGAGTTGGTGATGATGCGTGATCTATATACGAAAGGGGACGAGCCATGCTGATAGTCAATGAGCGGCTGGAGGTTCGTGAGATTGAGGAAGTTGATTGGGATGCATTGGTTGATCAGTGTCCGTTGGGGACGGTGTATCATCGGGTTGGTTGGATTGGCGTGTTGAGCGTGTGTGAAGGTGTTGAGATCAAGTTGGTCGCGTGTTTTCGTGGGGATGAGTTGGTTGCGGTTTGGCCGATCGGTATATTGCGGAAGGGGCCGATGCGTGTGGGGGGGTCACCTTTGCCGGGATGGAACACGGCGTATCTCGGTCCGGTCTTTGCTCAGAAGTATTGCGGAGATCAACAACTCAAGCTTGATGCGATGAAGAAGATGATCAAGAGCAAGCCGATTTCGAATCCGGCATTTGTCGCGACGCGGTGTATGGATGTTGATCTCGATTTGTCAGCGATTGGATTCGAGAAGTCGCGTGACTTTGAGACCTATGAGATAGATTTAACGCGTGATGAGGATGATCTGTTTGCAGCACTCAAGGGGACATGCCGGACCCGGGTGCGCAAGGGGACCAAGAATGGGCTGGTCGTTCGTGTGGAAGAGGACGCGGGATATATAGATGATTTTTGGGAGATGGCAAGCGATGTGTTTGTCAAGTCCAGGCAGAAGCCTCCATATTCAAAACGGTTTTTGGGCATGGTGCATGAACGATTGTTTGCCAAGGGCGAGTTGCTCGTCACGAGTGCGTTTAAAGATGATGAGCGGATCGCGACTTTGATTATTCCCCACGATGGGAAGACTGGGATGTACTTCGCGGGGGGGACCTTCGCATCGAAGTTGTCCTTGGCGCCGAACAATCTTTTGCACTGGGAAACAATGATGGCGTGCAAGCGACTTGGGATGACGCGGTATGATTTCATCTCCAACCGGGGCAAGCCTGGGAAGTTCAAGAAAACATTTCAGCCTGATGAGCGGGTGAGTTGTGTGCACTGGGAACGGTCAAAGAATCCGATCGTGAAATGGATGCGAGAAGGGTACGAGAAGCGTGCCCGAAACCAGCGGCGGATAAGTCATCCCATTGATGCCAATCGAGACGGGGGTGGTGCATGAGCGGGGCAGAGGTTTCGATTCGTGATGCTCATGTGGATGATGCTTTGGCGTTGACTCTGTTGAGTCGGCGTTGTTTTAAAAAATCTCCGGAGTGGTTTGTGCCCAAGATTGTGGTGTGTCGATGGTGGCGAAGCGCGATTCGGCACCAGGGATGCGTGGTACGGGTGGCTGGAGACGATGACGGGGTGCTTGGGTATGCGTTGAGCGTCTATAAATATGATGATTGGGCGAGACTGAGTCATCGCGGGGCGCATTCCAAGTGGATGAAGGGGCTTGTGACACTGATGAGACCGGCGTTTATGAAATCCTACTTGGCAAAGCGGAAGCGAGCGCGGGCGGGCAAAGCGAAGTCAGCGTCGTGCGAGCATGTAGGATCAGCGAGCACTATCGATGCGAAGGTTGATCTCATACTTGATCGGGTGTCGGTGAAGGATGTGCTTGGGGAAAATGGTGTATATTGGGCAATTGTGGCCGTGGATCCAGAATCGCAAGGGCGAGGAGTGGGGAAGTTGTTGCTTGAGTCTGTGCTTAAGTTCGGGGAATGTGCGGGTGCGAACCGGATATGTTTGCATGTGGATGCTCGAAACAAGCGTGCGCAAGGGCTTTACGCTCATTATGGGTATGACTTAACTGGACGAGATGGGAATAGCTTTTTGATGACAAAATCGCTGTGAAATTGCAAAGTGGTTGAGTCGCAAAATGCACTGAAATCCTGTGTAGCACCGGAATTGTGTCAATCTGGGAAGAATTGAAGTAGAAGATTCGTGATGGGGGGGCTAGAGTTGTGGCCCTGCTTTTGGTATGCGCCGAAGAGGGTATAGAACCGTACGAACCACATCGGGGCAATCTCTGGCCGAGATTGCGTTTTTGAGAACTATTTCTTAGTGATCAAGACTTGGTGTGGGAGGTGGAGATATTTATGGCCGCTAGAGAAGTCAAAGAAGTGTTTAAGCTTATGGCTCCAGGGGGACAGGCAACGCCTGCACCACCTTTGGGTCCTGTGCTTGGTGCAAAGGGTGTGAACCCTGGGCAGTTTATTCAACAGTTTAATGCAGCAACCGGTGCACTCAACGGCAAAGTCGTTGGTTGTGTTGTTACTGTATATGACGACCGTTCGTTTGAGTTTGAGATTAAATCCTCACCAGCGAGTGTTCTGATCATGGAAGCAGCGGGGATCGAAAAAGGATCCGGCGAGCCTCATGAGAAGAAGGTCGGAAAAATCACTCTCGAACAGTGCAAGAAGATCGCTGAAGAAAAAGGCGAAGATCTCAATGCACACAGTGTCGAGGCAGCAGTACGGACCATCGCGGGCACAGCTCGTTCGATGGGCGTAGAAGTGGAGGGTTAATCGAATGGCTATGAGTAAGCGTGCAAAAGAAAATGCAAAGCTCGTTCCTTCGACACCGCTCGAAGCAGACGCAGCATTTACAGCATTAAAGAAGTTTGTCCCAACCAAGTTTGACCAAGCGGTTGAAGTGTGTATGCACCTCGGCGTTGATGTGAAGCATGCGGACCAGATGGTTCGTGGTTCGGTTTCGTTGCCTAAGGGCATTGGTAAAGCCAAACGCGTCGTTGCGTTCTGTTCATCTGATCAAGTGAAAGCTTGTATGGAAGCAGGAGCAGTCGAAGCGGGTGCAGAAGAGTTGATGCAGAAGATCAACGGCGGATGGTTCGACTTTGATGTCGCGATCGCGTCGCCTGACATGATGCGTGTGATCTCGAAGCTTGGTCGGGTGCTTGGTCCTAAGGGATTGATGCCATCACCAAAGAACGGGACTGTGACTCCAAAGGTTGCAGACGCGGTATCCGAGTTTGCAGCAGGTAAGGTTGAGTATCGTGCAGACAAGGGCGGCAATGTTCATGCGGTGATCGGCCGGATGAGTTTCTCGGAAGGCGATCTTCTTGAGAACTACAGCCACTTTGTTGAAACGATTGAAAAGGCCCGTCCGGTTTCGGTCAAGGGTGAGTATGTTCGTCGCATCACCATCAGCGGGACTATGACCCCTGGTGTACAAATCGCGTCCGCATCAGCGGCTGCGGAATAAGGAGGGTCATCGAATGAGTAAGCCTATTAAGGAAATGATGATCCGTGAATACCAAGGGCTCTTGGGCGATCATGAAGACGCTTTGGTCATTGGTATGCGTGGTGTATCGGCGAACGATAACAACACAATCCGTTCGGGTTTGGCAAAGAAAGAGATCAAGGTCACTGTTGTTCGCAACAAACTCTTTGGTCAAGCTTTCGGCGAGACCGGTCTGGCACCTCTCTCAGAAGTACTTGTAGGAGCAAATGCTCTTGCGTACGGTGCGGAGTCGGTGGTTGATGTTGCTCGCGAGATCGTTGCGATTGTAAAGACTTTCCCGGATGTTGAACTCAAGGGTGCGGTGCTTGGCGGCGTTCTCTTTGAGGGCGAAGAAGGTGTGAAGGCGCTGAGCAAGTACCCAACACGCGACGAAGCGATTGCAGAAGATGTTGCACTTATTCTTGGTCCTGGTTCGAAGCTGGTTGCTTCGGTCAAGGGTCCGGGTGCGAACCTTGCTGGAATCCTCAAGGCAATCGAAACCAAACTCGAAGACGGCGAAACCATCGCCAAGGTTTGATACAAAATATTGCCGTTCAGGCGAATCTTGCAAAGGGTTCGCTTGGATGGTTTCCGAGACATCCGTATTCATCAGACTGGCCCTGTGCTTGTGTTCGATCCAAGGATTGGATTAAAGGTGGGTTAAAGAGTCGAGCGTTCGGCCCCTCTTTGATGAGCGAATTTGGCACGAATCTGGATGAGTCCAGAGTGCATTGATAACGAAGGAGTTGGATTATGTCCGACGAAGCAACCAAGACATTTGACGCGAAGATTAGCAAACTCGGCGACGAGCTCTCAGGCTTGACCCTGAAGGAAGCGGTTGACCTTGGCGATTACATGAAGGAAACTTATGGCATCGAAGCAGCAGCCGGCGGCGCTGTGATGATGGCAGCTGGTGGTGGTGACGACGCGGGTGGTGCTGCTGAGCAGACATCATTCGATGTGATCATCAAGAGCCCAGGCGGCAACAAGATTCAGGTCATCAAGGCGATCCGCGAGATCACCGGACTTGGTCTTAAGGAAGCTAAGGCGTTGGCAGAAGAAGCTGGCGGCAAGGTCAAAGAAGGCGCAAGCAAGGACGAAGCAGAAGAAATCAAGACCAAGCTCGAAGAAGTTGGCGCTGAGATGGAAATTGCTTAATCGAGAATATTTTCAGATTGCGGCCTAAGGGTTGTGGTCTGATACAAAATATGGTTGCTCTGTGGAAACACAGGGCAACCATTTGGCCTTGGATAAGTGCGGTGCTTGTTCTGGGATGATGAAGTCGAGCGTAAATGTCCGTTTGTACAGCTATTCTAGGTAATGCTAGGATAATGTTCGGGCGGTGGTAAACGGTTGAAAGTAGATAGAAGTTTGGGCAGTGTGTGTCTTTAGGGGATCGATGGGGCAAAAGAGTTCCATAGATCGTGTTTGAGTACTCTCGGCATTTGGAGCAAATCCGGTGCCGAGTGGCTTTATTGTGCGTTGTTGACTAGAATATTTACTGGATCTTCTTCAGAGCGGTGTATATCTGGTATCGGCAAAGCGGGCGACATACTTGAGCGGTATGAGCACACACACTTTTCCAAAATTTTTCACGAAGTAATCACAATCAAAAACATGGTCGATATCCATGCGAAGATTGCGATTCAGAACCATCACGAGGTGCTTGGATGGCAGCGACCAAAGTGCGCAAAATGGAGCGTGTTCAAAATGTTCGGAGTTTCGCAAAGCGAGGCGACGCAACAAAAGTCCCCGATCTCTGGCAAGTTCAGGAGGCCGCTTACGAGCGATTCCTGCAGACAAAGATGAACCCCGAGGAGCGGGATGTCGAGCTTGGTCTCGAATCGCTTTTACGCGAGGTTTTCCCGATTGAATCATACGACGAAACCATGTCGCTCGAGTATGTAAGTTACTCGCTTGAGCAACCTCGGTATACATCGGATGAATGTCGCGAGCTTCGGTTGACCTACGGGTTGCCGTTCCGTTTGCGTTTGCGCCTCAAGCGTGAAACCCACGGCGATCTTCCTGAAGAAGATATTTATCTCGGCGAGTTCCCCGTACTCATGGGCGGCGGCGAGTACATCGTCAACGGTGCAGAGCGCGTTATTGTTTCGCAGCTTCATCGTAGTCCTGGTGTGGATTTCTCGATTGAATCGAGTGAAGGCGATCGCCCGTTGCATAAAGCACGGATCATCCCAGAGCGCGGATCATGGATCGAGCTTGAAGTCACCAAGAAAGATGTCTTGGCGATGCGGATCGATCAGTCGACCAAGTTGACCGCGACGACCTTCCTTCGTTGTTTGGACGAGTCGGTTGCATCAACAGATGCGATCATCGGTTTGTTCTACGAAGTGAGCGAGATCAAGGCGAAGGATATCCATCCTGAAGACTGGGCAGCAGCATCGATCATTGACACCGAAACCGGTGAAGAGCTTGTTCATGTTGGTTGTCAGGTTGGCGAAGAGGGTGCAGAAGCGATTAAGGCGTCTGAACTCTCGACGATTCGTGTGGTTCAGAATCCTTCCGATTCATTGATCCTCAACACGATCGCGGAAGAAAAACTCGAACAATTCGACGACGTCCCCAATGTCACCAGCGATTACGATCGTGCGATGTTGAAGGTGTACTCGCGTTTGCGTCCGGGTAACCCGCCTCAGGTTGAGAAGGCGAAGCAGCTTTTCCATGAGAAGTTCTTCGATGGCAACCGTTACCGTCTTGGCAAGGTTGGCCGTTTCCGTATCAGCCGAAAGTTTGAATACGAAAAAGCAGGGATCGATATTGCACCTGATCAGTTGTTCTTGCTCGGCTTGGACTTCTTGAAGGTTGTGCAGTACATGCTCGATCTTCGCAGTAACAGGCTCGACCCAGACACACAGCGTCCGGTTGCGTACATTGACGACATTGACCATTTGGGCAACCGTCGTTTGCGTACTGTTGACGAGTTAGCGGTTGAGGAAGTCCGCAAGGGTTTGCTCAAGCTCCGTCGAACTGTCCAAGAACGCATGAGCGTGAAGGATCCTGAAGAGGTTGCCAAGATCGCAGATCTGGTGAACTCCAAGTCGATTTCGTCGGCGATTGATTTCTTCTTTGGTCGTTCAGAACTCTCACAGGTTGTTGACCAGACCAACCCGCTTTCGACGCTCGTTCACGAGCGCCGACTTTCAGCGCTTGGACCTGGTGGATTGAACCGTAAGCGTGCGGGGTTTGAGGTTCGAGATGTTCATACTTCCCATTATGGTCGTGTGTGTCCGATTGAAACTCCCGAAGGTACCAACATTGGTTTGATCTGTTCGTTGGGTATCTACGCAACGATTGATGATTATGGTTTCTTGCGTACGCCTTACCGCGTGGTTGATGAAACTGGTCAGGTCACGAAGAAAGTCGTGAACTTGCGTGCGGACGAAGAAATTCGTTCGGTGCTTGCGCCTGCCGACGTTCTTGATGAGAGCGGCCAGTTCAAGCCTGGTCTTGTTGCAGCTCGTAATGACGGTGAAATCGCGGAAGTCAAAGCAAGCGAGGTCGACTATGTTGACGTTTCGCCGAAACAGCTCGTTGGTATCTCTGCGTCATTGATTCCGTTCCTTGAGCATGACGACGCGAACCGTGCGTTGATGGGTTCGAACATGCAGCGCCAGGCGGTGCCTTTGATTCGGGTGAATCCACCTTGTGTTGCGACAGGTATGGAAAAAGAAGTCGGTAAATACTCCGGCATGCTTATCCGTGCGAAGCGCGCCGGTACGGTGACCTATGTCGACGGTTTGCGAATCATTATTGATAACGCGGACGAGTATGTGTTCCGTAAGTTCGTTGGTCTCAATGAGCGTACTTGCCAGAACCAGAAACCGATCGTGAAGAAAGGTCAGAAAGTCAAGGAAGGTCAGGTCATCGCGGACGGTGCATCGACACTCCAAGGCGAACTGGCCATCGGATTCAACGCGATGGTTGCGTTCAACACCTTCGATGGTTACAACTTTGAAGATGCGATCGTGATCAACGAGCGCTTGGTCAAGGATGATGCTTTCACCAGTATCCACATCAACTCATACGATGTTGAAGTGCGTGAAACCAAGCTCGGGCGTGAAGAGTTCACTCGTGATATTCCAAATGTCTCTGAGCGGATGCTTCGCAACCTTGATGAAGACGGGATTATCCGTGTTGGTGCTCGCGTTGGACCTGGCGACATTCTTGTCGGTAAGGTTTCACCGAAGAGCAAGACCGAGTTGACCCCAGAAGAGAAACTCCTCCACGCGATCTTTGGTCGTGCGGGTGAAGATGTAAAGAATGATTCACTTGAAGTGAGTGCAGGGACCAACGGTATTGTCATCAATACCCGCAAGTTCTCGCGTCGCGTTCACATGAACGAAGCGCAGAAGAAAGCACTCAAGGCGGATATGGCAACATATGAAGCCGAGCAAGATGCAGCAGCGATCAAGCTCTTCAAGGAGATGACCGAAGCGATCAACGCAGTTGTTGGTACTGAAATGGTTGACCCGATGACCCGCCAGAAGGTCGGTGCGTCGGACATTCCTGAGGTCATCATCGAGCAGGTCAAGACCTTCAATGTGAAGTGGATCAAGGGCTCGAAGGACACCAAGGAAGAAGCTGAAACGGTTTACCGCCAGTACTGGCCACGAATCGAAGCAGTGGAAACCGAGAAGCAACGAAAAGTCGCGCACATGAAACGTGGCGATGAGTTGCCAAACGGTGTGCTCGAAATGGTCAAGGTTTACATTGCCACCAAACGGACATTGTCTGCGGGTGACAAGATGGCGGGTCGACACGGGAACAAGGGTGTTATTGCTCGTATCGTTCCTGAAGAAGATATGCCGTTCATGGATGATGGTACCGCGGTTGATGTATTGCTCAACCCACTGGGTGTGCCATCTCGAATGAATGTGGGTCAGATCCTCGAAACTCACCTTGGGTGGGCAGCACAGGTGCTTGGTTTCCAAGCGGTGACTCCGGTATTCGATGGTGCGAAGGAATCTGAGATTCACGATGTTATCGAAGAAGCAAACACCCATGTGCGTGATCGCTGGGCGGAATGCGAAGAGAAGGGCACTTGGCCTCATCCTCGTGAGTTGCTTGCGGAGATGCCTGCGGGTGGCAAGATTCAGTTGCATGATGGTCGGACGGGTGAACCGTTCAACCAGCGGACAACTGTTGGTTTCATGTACATGCTGAAACTGCATCACCTTGTTGATGACAAGATTCATGCTCGTGCGACAGGGCCGTACTCACTTATTACCCAGCAGCCGCTCGGTGGTAAGGCACGGACCGGTGGTCAGCGATTCGGTGAGATGGAAGTCTGGGCGCTTGAAGCGTACGGGGCTGCATATATCTTGCAGGAACTGCTGACTGTGAAGTCCGACGATGTTGAAGGGCGTACGAAGATCTATGAGTCGATGGTCAAGGGCACGAACAAACTCGAAGCAGGCATGCCTGTCGCGTTTGATGTTCTTTGCAACGAACTCAAGGGTCTTGGTATGAACCTGACACTGGAAAAGAAGCAACTTGAAGGCGGAAGTCTGTTGTAAAAAACAGGTTTGGTAAGCGTCTGATCCGGATATAGATCTGGATCAGGCTTGTTTCCTTCAAGCGTTTATTTGACTGAGAGATTCACTCCTTCACCGGAGAAACAATAATGGCTGAAAATGTATACGATCGCGTCAATGACTACTCATCTGTCAAGATCACTCTGGCGTCACCCAATGACATCCGGGCGTGGTCTTACGGCGAGGTGAAAAAGCCTGAGACGATTAACTACCGTACTTACCGTCCTGAGAAGGATGGTCTCTTCTGCGAAAGGATCTTTGGTCCTGAGCGAGATTACGAATGTTCATGTGGTAAGTACCGCGGAACAAAGTACAAGGGATATATCTGTGATCGCTGTGGCGTGAAGGTGACGCATTCGCGTGTCCGCCGTAAGCGCATGGGGCACATCAACCTCGCATCTCCTGCGGTTCATATCTGGTTCTTCAAATCGCTCCCATCGCGTCTCGGTACGCTTTTGGCGATGAAGACTTCCGATCTCGAAAAGATCGTGTACTACCAGGATTATGTCGTGACCCGTCCGGGTGATACCGAGCTGACATACAAGCAGGTGTTGACCGAAGACGAGCATCGCGCAGCGCTCGACCAGTACGGCAACGAGTTTACCGCGATGATGGGTGCGGATGCGGTCCGTGAGTTGATCGACCAGATCGATCTCGACGCGGTTGCAGCGGAAATCCGTGAGGGTCTTGCAGCGACTCGCTCAAAGCAGAAAACCAAGGACCTTGCCAAGCGATTGAAGCTTGTCGAGCAGGTTCGTTTCTCAGATAATGATCCGGCATGGTTGGTGATGGATGTGATCCCGGTGATCCCGCCTGATCTTCGTCCGTTGGTGTTGCTCGAATCGGGTAACTTTGCGACGAGTGACTTGAACGATCTGTATCGTCGAATCATTAACCGCAACAACCGGTTGAAGAAGTTGATGGACTTGAATGCTCCTGAAGTGATCATCCGCAACGAGAAGCGCATGCTTCAGCAGGCGGTCGATGCGTTGTTCGATAACAACCGTTGTCGTCGACCTGTGCTTGGTTCATCATCACGGGCGCTCAAGTCCTTGACTGATATGATCAAGGGCAAGCAGGGTCGATTCCGTGAAAACCTGCTCGGTAAACGAGTGGATTACTCGGGTCGTTCGGTCATTGTTGTTGGTCCGAACCTGAAGTTGAACCAGTGTGGTTTGCCGAAGAAGATCGCGTTGGAGTTGTTCCAGCCGTTCATTATCCGCAAGCTCAAAGAGCACGGGTTGGCCGATACGATTAAAAGTGCGAAGCGGATGCTCGAGCGTCGCGATTCGGAAGTCTGGGACATCCTTGAAGAAGTGATTTACCAGCATCCGGTCATGCTCAACCGTGCACCGACGCTTCACCGTATGGGTATTCAGGCATTCGAGCCTGTGCTTGTTGAAGGCAACGCGATCCGTCTGCATCCATTGGTGTGTGGTGGATTCAATGCTGACTTCGACGGCGACCAGATGGCGGTCCACTTGCCGTTGTCCGTTGAAGCACAAGCCGAAGCGCATGTGCTGATGCTTTCGACGAACAATGTGTTCTCGCCTGCGAACGGTTCACCGATTATCAATGCGTCGCAGGACATCGTGATGGGTATCTACTACATCACTACGACGCTCAATGTGATTGATGAGACAGAAGAGAAAGACATCCCTCGTTTCAAGGATCGCCATGAAGCGATTCTGGCCTACGACATGAAGAAGATCGGGATTCATGACATGATCTCGGTTCGTCTTGAAGGCTTTAACATGGTGGTCAACAAAGAGACCGGTCCGATTGAAACCATCCCCGAGCATGGGCGTTTGGTGACCACGATCGGTCGTATCTTGTTCTCTGAAATCCTTGATCCGGGCATGCCGTTCTACAACTGTGCGATCGGTAAGAAAGGTTGTGCACGCGTGATTGACGATACTTACGAGTATTGTGGCCGTGCATCGACAATCAACTTGCTTGATAATCTCAAGGACTTGGGATTCAAGAACGCGACCCTCGCGGGCTTGTCCTTCGGTGTGACTGACCTTCGTATTCCTGAAGAGAAGGATGCGTTGCTTGATGCTGCTCAGAAGAAAGTGAACCGCGTCGAGAAGAACTTCGATCGTGGTATCATCACTGAACGCGAACGCTACAACCAGTTGTTGGATATCTGGTCACATTGTCGTGAAGAACTCACGGTTGTGTTGATTGATACCCTTCGCGATGACCGCCGTCATGCGGACGGGTCGTATGCAAGTATTACCGAGAAAGAGGGCGAGAAGTTCTTGAACCCGGTGTACTTGATGAGTGACTCGGGTGCTCGTGGTAATGTGTCACAGATGCAGCAGCTCGCGGGTATGCGTGGTCTGATGGCGAAACCATCGGGTGAGATTATAGAAACTCCGATTCGTGCGAACTTCCGTGAAGGTCTGCACATTCTTGAGTACTTCTCATCTACACACGGTGCTCGTAAGGGACTGGCAGATACCGCACTCAAGACTGCGGACTCTGGTTACCTGACTCGTAAGCTTTGTGATGTTGCACAATCAGTTATTGTTTCCGAGCATGACTGTGGTTCACGCCGAGGCATAATGAAGCGTGCGGTCTACAAGGGCGAGCAGATTGATGTGACACTTACCGAGCAGGTCTTTGGACGCGTTTCGGTGAATCCGGTGCTCAATCCTCGCACGCAAGAGAAGATCATTGACGCGAATGAAATGATCAGCGAAGAATCTGCTCGTATGGCGGAAGAAGCAGGGGTCGATGCGATTCTTGTTCGTTCACCATTGACCTCAGAGTCAGCGACGGGTTGTTCGGCACTCGATTACGGCATGGACATGTCAACGGGCAAGCTCGTTGAAGAAGGCATGGCGGTCGGTATCATCGGTGCTCAGTCCATTGGTGAACCGGGTACTCAGTTGACCATGCGTACTTTCCACTCTGGTGGTATTGGTACGCGTGCGGTTGTTGATACCGAATATCGTGCGCTCAACAATGGCACCATCGAACTCCGTGACTGCAACGATGTTCCAGTCAAGGACGAAGACGGTAACGATTGTTCTGTATCACTCAAGCGGAACGGCGAACTCGCGATTATTGATGAGAACGGTAAGGAACTTGAAAAAACCAAGATCCCATACGGTGGATTCATCTATGTCAAGAGTGGCGATACCGCGAAGCGCGGATCGGTCTTGGTCAAGTGGGACCCTCACCGTACGCCGATTCTTGCAGAGAAGGCGGGTCGCATTGAGTTCGTTGACATCGAACTCGGTGAAACCGTGCGTGAAGAAGATGCTGGCCGTGGTTCGAAGGCACTCGTTGTCATCGAGCACAAAGGTGATCTCCATCCGCAAATCAATATTGTTGACGACGAAGGTCATATCCTCGACTTCCATTACCTCCCGGCGAAAGCTCGTTTGGAAGTAACCGATGGCGAGATGATCGATGCAGGTCACATGGTTGCTCGTCAGCCACGAGCAGCATCGGGTTCGGCGGACATCGTTGGTGGTCTTCCACGAGTTACGGAAATCTTTGAAGCTCGTAAACCAAAGGATCCGTCATTCATGGCAGAGATCTCAGGTGTTGTCGAGATTCATTCCGACAAGCGTAAGGGCAAGATGACGATCAAGGTGGTCTCTGATTCAGGGATCGAGAAGGATCATCATGTTCCCAACGACAAGCCTTTACTTGTGCACGCGGGTGACTTCGTGCAAGCGGGTGATCCGTTGACCGAAGGTCCGTTGGTGCCGCATGATATCTTGCGTATTAAGGGCGAAGAGATTCTTTGGCAATACATGCTTGACGAGGTACAAAATGTGTACCGTGCGCAGGGTGTAACAGTCAACGATAAGCATATCGAAATGATCCTCTCACAGATGCTCCGCAAGGTGCGTGTTGAGAATCCAGGTGACACCGTGTTGTTGCCACACGAGATTGTCGATAAGTTCTCATTCCGCAAGGTCAACTCTGAGGTTTCAGAGATGGTCCGTGTGACGGATGCGGGCTCGACTCCTTTGCGTGTCAACGACCTTGTGCACAAGGACACCGTCAAAGAAGCAAATGCGAAAGCAGAAGCAGAAGGCGGCGAGATCGCCAAGACCAAACGGGCACGCCCGGCGTCTGGACGAACCTTGCTCATGGGTATCACCAAAGCAGCGTTGTCCTCGGACTCGTTCCTTTCGGGTGCATCCTTCCAGGAATCAACCAAGGTGCTGACCGAAGCTTCGCTTCGCGGTGCGACGGACGATCTGGTTGGGCTCAAGGAGAATGTGCTTCTGGGTCACTTGATCCCAGCGGGTACCGGTTTCCGCAAGTATCAGGACATCCGTGTCAAGACACTTGTTTCGCCTGAGGAACTCGAAGAGATGGCGTTTGAGGATGACTACTATGACGAGGCAGAGGACGAAGCGGAAGCAATGATCCTTGACGCCGAGCGTGAAGTTGAAGCTCAAGCTACAGAAGATGCGGAGAACGCAGACGACGCAGGTGATGAACTCATCGGCTCGCATGTTGATTCCGATGATGATGACGATGACGATGGAGACAAGGTCAAAGTTGAGATCCGGGATGTGATCGTCGGCGAAGGCACCACCGAAGCAGCGGAAACCACCGAGGGTTAATCGCCGAGCGGTGAGAGAATGATTCCAACACAAGGGCATCCCAATCGGGGTGCCCTTTTTCATGCGCAAGTGGATTCAATGGGTTCAATTAAGGACCAAACGCGCCTACGCTGGGTCTATGCCAGATACAGCAATCTTTGAAGTCTTCCAAACCCCCTCCGATACCCCGTTCGTAATCGAGCATATCGCAGAGGAGTTCACCTCGGTTTGTCCGATCACCGGGCACCCGGACTTTGGTATTGTCACTTTGAGGTACGAACCACGCGCAGCCAAGGACGGCGGTCAGTGCATCGAACTCAAAAGCTTAAAACTCTATTACCACTCGTTCCGCAACGAGGGGAGTTTCTTCGAAGCGGTGACCAACACCATCCGCGAGGATTTGGTGAAGGTGATTGATCCTGTGTGGCTTCAGATTGAAACAAACTGGAAAGGGCGTGGGGGGATCCGGTCCGTGATCCGTGCAGACTTTGGTGATGTGCCGGGGCATTTTCTTGGGCGGTAAGTTAAAAGGGATAGGTTAATTTAAGCCGATCGAATATTGGAATCAAAGTTTGAAGAACATCTGTGTGGTTGTCATGAACTTTTTCCCAGAATCCCGTTTCTTCGAACTCTGGGAATCCAATATATAGATTTAGTTCACCATCATACTCAAAGCTCATATCAATGACCCATTCGGGTTCGACAGTTGGATCGATAACATCAAAGAGTTGTACAGAATATAAGCAGGGCTTCCAATCATGGTTTGTTGTTTGGATACGGTACATATCGTATTCAATTCCGATGACACGGTACTTCACACCGTCTTCAAGTTGACTCCATGCGTGTCCATTTTCTGATAGGCAAGGGTCAGGTTTTTTGCGAACAACAATCACGGATAATCCTGGCGTGTTGGGCGGACGACGATATCGCATATATGGACATTTGCGGGTTGGGTGACGATGAAGCTGATGGATCTTGCGATGTCTTCGGGGATGAGGACTGGGCCGAACTTGTCCATGATTTTGCCGAACCCTTCGGGGTCGTACCCTGCTTTGTCTTGGAACTCGGATTTGACGATCGCGGGTTCGATCAGACTCACGCGGATTCCCGATGGACCAAGTTCGCGGCGGGCGGCTTCTGCGAGGGAGTTGACGGCGAACTTGGTGCAGCCGTACATGGATGAGAATGGTGAGATGTGCCGACCGACGGTTGATCCAAGGATCACGAGATCGGTTGGGTGGTTGGTCCAGTCTCGGTTTGCTTGGAGATCGAGGAGCTGGGTTCCTGCTTTGCGGATGAGCTTGGCGACCCCGAGGATGTTGGTTTTGAGCATGGATTCCCATTGATCCATGTCGGATGTCATGACGGACCCGTCGAGCCCGCGTCCGGCGTTGGCGACGACGAGATCGCTCGTGATCCCGAAATGGTCTTGGGGGGCTTTGAGCATCGCGTCGATCGTTGAATCGTCGGATGCATCTCCCGGGACGCAGATTGCGCGGTGTTTGCCGTCGACAGCGCCGAACTGGTCGGTGATGCGCTGAGCAAGCTCGTCGATGCGTTCTTCTCGTCTTGCGTTGAGGACGATTCGGGCGCCTTTGGAGGCGAGGTCGAGGGCGATTGCTTGCCCGATGCCGGCGCTTGCGCCTGTGACGATGGCGACGCGTCCGTAAAGTGGTGATTGATTGGACATTGTGTGCTCCTGAAGGGTTCTTTGAGTGTATGCGGGTCTCTATGCCGATAGGATGGGGTATGGAAAGTCGCACAGAAAATCATCGTCAAGTCGCTCGGCCGATACTGCTCGCATCTACCTTGTTGATTTCATCCATGATGATCAGCTCAATGGGTGGTTGCAAAGCAGTCCGCGAGCGCCGAGCCCAGCGAGCAGCAGAACGCGAAGCAGCAAACGCACGCGAACTCCCAAACGGGGATGCACAGATTTCGGGAGAATCACACGAAGCATGGATGGATCGCCAACGAGCTTCGCAATCCGGATCACAAAGCACAGACCGCGTGAATAGTAATCAATCACCATCAACACCCGAAACGCAGATGGTGGTGATTGATGATCGTCCATCGGCGGATGGAAACAACTCTTCAATGCGATCGGATGATCCAGAAATTGAGATCGTCGATTCCAATGAGGGTCGATTGTTCAATCGTCAATCCAAGGATCAAGCGAGTTACACCCGCGCCGTTGAGTTGCACGCGTCGGGTGATCTCGAAGCAGCGTTGCTTGAGCTTGAGCGAGCGATCGCGTTGAATCCACAGTTCACACGGGCGTTTCTCGAAGCGGGTGATATTTATATCGAGATGGCGCAATACGAAATCGCAGAACGGCAGTTCGCCAAAGCAGTGCGGAGTGAGCCTCGAAACTTTATGGCGCAGTATCGACACGGGCAGGTTCTCCATCATCTTGGACAACTCGAAGATGCAAACCGTGCGTTCCTCAGGGCGCTCTCGATCCGTCCTGCGGATTATGATGCAAACATTGGAATATCGATCGTGCTCTTAGAGCTTGGTCGTGTAGAGCAATCATTACCATATGGACAACGCGCCGTGCGGAGTGAGCCCCCAAGCGGGCGAGCACGCATGCACTTGGGCAATGTATACGCGGCACTCGATCGGCACGAAGAAGCAGTGGTTGAATACCAGCAAGCAGCAGAGTTGATGGATGCACCAACCGCGGGGTTGTTGCTCAATATGTCTGAGTCATTGAATCAACTCCAACGGTACGCGGAGATGGTGGGGGCGCTCGATCAACTCGTTCGGGTCGCACCCGATGCGATCGCGTATGAACGATTGGGATCTGGATTGTTCCGTTTGCGTCGATACGAAGAGAGCTTGGTTGCGTTTGGGAACTCGTCGGATATCGATCCTACGCACTACCCTGCATTCAACGGCACTGCGGTCTGTGAACTCAACCAATACCTTTGGTCGTCAAAGACCGATGCGGGGGCGCGTGAGCGTGCAGTTGAAGCAATGCGCAAGTCCTTGCGTCTCGAACGCAAGCAACCCCGGATTGTGGAGTTGTTGCGTCGGTATTCGAAAGCAGCAAGCACCGAGCGGTAAATCTATTCATTGAAAAAAATCTAGTTCAAAAAAAGCCTCAACTTTGAGGCTTTATCTATCGGCTTATATATCAAAGATCAGTCGCAACCGTTTGCATAGATTTGGAGCAACAAGCTGATATCGAAAAAGTTGAAGTTACCATCATTGGTCAGGTCTGCGCGTGGGTCTTGTGCGGTGAAACGCGAGAGGAACTGACTGATATCGAAGAAGTTGAGTACGCCACATGGGGGGGCGTAGTCGATCGGGCAGCTGTTATCTGTGGTTGATCGAGAAACCCAGGTCACCATATTCCCGAAGAGTGTTTGGAAGTTTGGGTCTTCGATTTGGTTTGCACCGATTGTTGTTGAGAAGTTGACGACTCGGCCGCCACAGATATCCCATCCGATCGCGGCGCCGCCGGTCTCTGCGCCGATTACCCAATCGGAATCATAAAAAACCGTTGCGTTCAGCTTTGGGCGAAGGAATGTTTCGGTGCCACTAAATGAAGTGAGCGGCATGGTGAAGGAGTTGGGAAGCCCATCGGTAAGGAATGGTTCAGCGGTATTGAGTGTGAATGTGATATCAGATGATGTTCTAAATGTGGTTGTCTCTTCGACAGGCATTGCTGCAGCAAGCACCTGGAACACATCACGAGCAGCAACCATCCAGACGACCCATTCGGAGAAAATGATTCCGCCTCCGGCTTGGGTGAAATCGAGGATCATGGACTGTGCATCTACCGGCATGTCGCTTTGTGTCCAGTTCCCGTTCCCTTGGATATAGATCGCGTCGTACGGTGCGAGATCAACATTGATATCAAACTCCCAGTAGTTCGGTCCGATTGTCGCGGTGTGTCCTTGATTTGCCAGTGCAGTAACAAGCGAGTCGTCGGTCGCTTGTGATCCCGCGGACACAATGAGCACCTCTCCCGCGTTGCATTGCGATGCAATGAGGAGAGCGCCGATCGATAGTGTATGAGACAGCTTCATGTTCATTCCCTCTTTCTGTGTTCCCTGAATTTTCCAGACGATCATGCCTGAGTGTTAAACAGTATATCAGAGATTAAAAAAAAGCAAAGCCTATCTTTGGAGATAGGCTTTGCGTAAACAGTTGTTTTTCAGTTGTTTAGAGCGTTTATGGGAAGATGCCGCGGACTTTGTAGACATCGCCGATATGGTCGAGTGCGGATGCAAACGCAGCAGCACGCATTGAACATTTGAGTTCATTGCGACGAGCGAGTGTCCGTTGAGCTGCAACAACCATGTGACGGTTGAGCTCACGGTCGACTTGTTCTGCGGACCAAGTGACTGCGTTCTTGTTCTGTACCCATTCGAAGTACGAAACAGTCACACCACCAGCGTTGGCAAGGATCGCGGGGATCACTTCAATGCCTTTTTCGTCGAGCTTGCGTTCGCCGGATGGATCACAAGGTGCGTTTGCTGCCTCTGCCACAACCTTACAGTCAAGCCATTCAGCTTCAATCTCGGTGACCATTTGTTCGAGTGCACCTGGGATGAAGACTTCAACTGGTGTGCGGTAGAATGCTTCTTTATCGATGACATCAACACCTTCGAAGCCGCCGATGCCGCCGGTCTTCATGTTGTGCTCGTAGAGTGCCTTACAATCGATGCCGTTGTCATTGCGGATGAAACCGGTGTGGTCTGCGACTGCAACGATTTTGGCGCCCATGTCTTGGAGGATCTGCCCGGCCCAGCCGTTCACATTACCAAACCCGAGCAGTGATACTCTCATCCCGTCAAGCACGATGCCCATACCTGGGAGCATTTCTGCGAGGGTGTCTGCGACACCTTGACCGGTTGCTTTGAGTCGTCCAGCAGATCCGCCGTACTCAACTGGTTTACCGGTAACTACACGGAGCGCATCGTGGTGCTGATGTGCGGATGACATCATGTAGGTATCTGCGAACCATGCCATGATTTGTGCGGTTGTGCCGACATCGGGTGCGGGGATATCAACATCTGGTCCGATTTGGTCCATGATTGCCGAGCAGTATCGACGGGTGAGTCTTTGGAGTTCGCCTTGCGAGAAGTTGCGGGTGTCGACATTGACGCCGCCTTTGCCGCCGCCGAATGGGATGCGGACTACAGCACACTTCATGGTCATGAGCAACGCGAGTGATTTTACATCATCAAGATGAACATCTGGATGGAATCGGAACCCGCCCTTGTATGGGCCACAGGCGTTGTTGTGCTGGATTCGGTATCCCTTGAAGAGGCGGTGATGCCCATCGTCCATCTTCACTGGGAAGTGAACCATGATCTCGTTCTTTGGTTGAGCGAGGATAATCCGTGTGCGATGCTTGAGGTTGATCAGTTCAGCCGAATCAAGCATGGTGTTTACAGTTTGGAAATACAGGTTATTTGGATCATCCGGGAATCCGAGTTCGTCGGTGACTGATCCGCGGGGGAGTTCAGTAACGGTTGCTGGAGTCATGCTTCACACCCAATCACAATGCACATGATAATCATGTGACACCTGCAGCGGATTCGCTCCTCCGAGAAAAACGGGGAGTCATCCGGTCGCTGCATAGGCCGAATGATCGGCTTTCCAATAAAGCCAATAGATCGTGAATGGTACCCGTTATCGAGCAGTAAACCCAATTCGGACAGAGATGGAAAGTATTTTCGGGGCGACAATTTTCGGAAGATCTGATGCTCTTGGTGATCTGCGCAAGAATCTGTCTGTATACGGATCAAAAAGATTCATGAATCATGAGGTATAGAGGGTGGAATTGCTGTTCTAGGCGTGTGTTGCGCTCTATCCTTCTCTTCCCAATCAGGGTTCCATGATGGATTCTGATTGGAGGCCGAAACTTTGCGCTCGGAAGGTCCGTGTAAGCAAAGATATTTTACCCAAGCCGCACCGTATGTACGGTGCAATCTCACCAAGCGATTGCGTTTGATGAGATACAGGGACACACGCTGCTGAATCGGCCTATCAGTTGCGGAAGCACCCCTGTGATACTCGTAAGAGTATGGAAGGACTATATATGATCGATGAGAATCTGATCGCGTCGTTGGACATCGCAGATGATGAAACGATGGCTTTACTCGGTGAAGCATTCGGCGAGAGCGCCGGAACCGATACGCGGATGGACACGATCCTTTCCGAACAAGACACCGACCTCACCGCTGGCAAGCTTATCAAGGGCAAGGTCATCGGATTTGCAGGTGACGATGTTGTTGTTGAAGTTGGACTCAAGAGCGAAGGTCTGATCCCTCGTGAAGAGTTCTCGGCGATGACCGACCTGAAGATCGGCGACGAAGTCGATGTGCTCCTTGAATCGCTTGAGGGCGAAGACGGGCTCATCGAGCTTTCCAAGCGCAAAGCAGATCGTCAGATCGCTTGGCAGCGCATTGTCGACACCACCAAAGAAGAAGATGTCGTCGAAGGTACTGTCATGCGGAAAATCAAGGGCGGCTTGCTCGTTGATATCGGCGTGCCTGTATTCCTTCCTGCATCACAGGTCGACATCCGTCGCCCGCATAATCTTGATGAATTCATCGGCCGCAAGGTCCGTGCAGAGATTCTCAAGATCGATACCGAGCGTCGCAATATCGTGATCTCGCGTCGTAAGCTCGTCGAGCACGAACGATCAGCAGCGAAACAAAACCTCATGTCCAACCTCTCCGAAGGTCAGGTCATCACTGGTACCGTCAAGAACATCGCCGACTTCGGTGCGTTCGTTGACCTGGGTGGCATTGACGGTCTCTTGCATATCACCGATATGTCATGGGGTCGGATCAATCATCCATCAGAACTCCTCAAGATCGACGATAAGGTCGAGGTGAAAGTCCTCAACATCGATCGCGAGAAGGAAAAGATCGCGCTTGGTCTCAAGCAGACCGAGTCCTCCCCATGGGAAGAGATCGAAGCCAAGTTCCCAGTCGGTTCACGCATCAAGGGCGAAGTGGTCAATATCATGTCCTACGGTGCGTTTATCCGCCTCGAAGATGGCATCGAAGGATTGGTCCACATCTCCGAGATGTCATGGACTCGCCGCGTGAACCATCCATCGGAAATCGTCACCGCTGGTGAAGAGATCGATGTGGTAGTACTCGAAATCGATAAGAACAAGCAAGAAATCTCGCTTGGTATGAAGCAAACCGAGGTCAACCCTTGGGAACTCGTTTCCGAGAAGTACCCAAACGGGACAATCGTGACAGGTACGATCCGCAACCTTGCCAACTACGGCGCGTTTGTTGAAATCGAACCAGGCATCGACGGGCTCTTGCATATCTCTGATATGTCATGGACCAAGAAGGTCACCCATCCAAACGAGCTCTACAAGAAGAGCGACGAGGTTGAGTGTGTGGTTCTTGATGTTGATCGCGATAAGCAACGCATCTCGCTTGGAATCAAGCAACTCTCCGAAGATCCATGGGCAGAAGCAATCCCAGGCGCTTACCAACCAGGTATGGTTGTTCGTGGTAAAGTCACCAAGATCACCAACTTTGGTGTCTTCGTCGAGCTCGAAGACGATCTCGAAGGACTCTTGCACATCTCGGAACTCGCAGACCACAAGGTCGAGAACCCACAGGATGTTGTTACTGTTGACGAAGAAGTGGATGTTAAGATCCTCCGCGTCGACATCGACGATCGCAAGATCGGTCTCTCGCTCAAGCGTGCTCAATGGGGCGACGCAACCGGCGGCGAGGGCGAAGGCGAAGAAGGTTCATCCGGCGGCGGCTCATCGAGCGGCGGCATGGGCGGCATGAAGATGCCAACCAAGGGTGGTATGGACGATCACGGTGCGATGGGTACCGACAAGATCGAACTCTAAACCTGTCTGGTCGATCTCGGCTTGAAGTCAAGATTGATTACAAAGTTCGGGCTTCGTACATGTAGCTCGAAATGAACTCCAAAACGCAAACGCCCCGGCCAACAAGTGGTCGGGGCGTTTTTTAGAGTCCCAGGGGCACGATTTTCGTTGACCGATACACAGCAACTTACTGGGGAAGCAAGGCGATATCGGGGGCTCACTCTGGTCTCAACGCGGGCGATTCAGAAACGCATCGCGTGGATATACTGGTTCTTTGTTGCGAGTAGCTGATAGATTCAGCACAACGCGACGAAGCTCAACAATGTCAACAGAGCGATCCGGCGACGGAGAGTGGTCATGATGAAGATTTGTTGCATTGTGGCCATAGTTTGAATCCTTTTTTTGATTGTCTGGATATACATATACAACCCGCGTGCCAATGGTGCGTATAGATCATCACCCGCGTCTGAGGACCATGAGCACTGATTGTGTTCGATTCTCGGACGCGAACAATGGGGGGTCTCATCAACATGATGCACGAACACAACACCCTGAGTCAACACAAATCTCCCAAGAGCAACATAAAGGCATGGAACATGCATACGACCGATAACAGAGCAGGTAAGGTATTCTGGTTGAAGTGGGCGATGCTTGTGTGGGTGTGTCTGATCGCGTCGCCGACGGTTGCACAATCAGAGATGGATGCATCCAAGAGTCTCGATGCGTATGTGCAGGTCCAGCAATGGGTCCGGGATTGGGATGTGCCTGGGGTCAATGATCCGGAGATTCACTCAGTTTCAACAGCAGTCGCGATCGTTACGCTCCGTCTTGACGGGAAGGTTATCGGCCGCGGATCGAGCGCGTCATTCAAACCAAGCACCCGACACATCTGGGAAGCAACCAAAGGTGCGATTGAACGAGCAAGCGCAAAGCTCACCGGCGATCACGATGCGATGTGGGATGAGTTCATCAGCGAGATGGCATCACAGATCACAATCGCGGTTGAGTTGGCAGAAACGATTGTGCCTATGTCCGAATCAGAGCTGACACTTCCGGGGTTTGGGTATACACCCGGAGTGCTCGGGGTCGGGGTAAGCAGGGGCGATCGATTGGAAGTGCTCGGTCCAGAATCAATGCTCATCCAGAATACCGATATGACCCAAGCAGCGATGGCGCTTGCCAACGGGCTTGCAGGAGACGGGAGTATGGTCCTGATGGACCCAAAGGAACTCGCGTCGAACGGTTTTTCGTTCTATCGGTTCGAACCAGTGGTGCTCGCTCAACCCGGTGTCTCGATGGGGGCTTCGTTTATAGATCGTGGTGGTCGATTCGTCGCACCCAATGAAATCCGGATGAGCACAATCGGTGATATGTCACGCAATATCGCTCGTCACCTGATTGGGCGTCGATGGGCGGGGGTCGAAGGGTATGGATTCATGGGGACGCTTGATCCCGTGACGGGGAAGAGTGAATCGATGTTCGCTTCTGCGTTTGAGCAAGCGATCAGTGCATATGCACTCTTGCGATTTGGTGAGCTTGGAGATACTGAGATCCATCGTGAATCGATCCTAACGGGTGTCAATGCTTTGCGTGATTTGTCCAAAGTTGAAGATGGGGAAGAGTTGCCTTGGGAGAGTGATGTCGGGTCGTGCATGACTGTGATCGCACTTGCGCAGATTCAACTTATTGATATTCTTGGTGATGAAAAGCTCAATGCATTGCGATTACGAACACTCGATAAACTCGACAGTTTGTATGCAGAGTCGACAGGGTTTGATGAGTCTGTGCCAGAAGGTTCGCACGGGCTCGTGGTCCATGCAATAGTTCAAGCAGCAAAGCTCGATCCGCGTGATCGCACAACGCTTGCTCGCTCTGCGATGCGTAGGGTGTTCGATGAGACCCCGGTTCCTGCGTTGGTTGCCCAGATGCCTTTCTTGGGTTGGGCGCAGCAAGAGTTGGAATCAGACGCGTCAGATGAATCAATGATCGATGCATTGAACGGGATGCGTGGGTTGGTTTGGGAACATCAGCTCAAGAGAGATGATCTTGAATGGTCTGATCGTGATTTGGCAGGCGGGATCGTGTTCACCAGTTCGAGCACGCCATTACCGAGTTGGCTTTCACTTCGGCCGCTCGCGTTTGTTGCGACGATGCTCGGTGATGAGAAGCACACCCCGGGGACTGCGGGTTCGGGGGAAGTGCCAGTTGAGATCGGTCGGTTAATTGATGCAGTGCGGTATGTTCGTCAGCTGTGCGCAACTGATGAGGTGTTGCACCTGTATGCCTCCCCTGAGTCGGCAAAGTGGGGCGTCCGCAAAGCCCTCTGGGATCAACGGATGCCCATCGAAGCAGACGCATTGGCATTGTTGTCATTGACAGAAACGACCCGATCGTTCCGGTCGATCATGGGACGAACGGGCGAAGACTGAACTCTGCGCAAATCATTGTTTTTGGTCAAATAATCAAGGATTCAGACCAAGAAAACAGCATGGAATCAGACCCGAATTCCAGCCGAAAATTCTCTGTGCGCCTATGATACTCAGTGATGATCCTTGGTGTGGATATGTCGAGATTTCGATACCCGATCAAGAATCGCTTGAGGTTCATTTCCTACACGGATTACCCTCGGAGAATACCCAATGACAGATAATCTACCACCTGATTCTTCTTCTGATGATGGTTCGATTGAACATGTTGACAACAGCACACACACGAAAGCGATTGATCTTTCGATTGAGAAAGAACTCGGAGATTCGTACCTGACTTATGCGATGAGCACGATCATGGATCGCGCGCTCCCTGATGTCCGCGATGGACTCAAGCCTTCACAGCGCCGTATCTTGGTCGCGATGAATGATCTCAATCTGCGCCCAAACAAGAAGCACCTCAAGTGTGCAAAGATCTGTGGCGACACCTCCGGTAACTATCACCCGCACGGCGAATCAGTAATCTATCCAACCATGGTTGGTATGGCGCAGAAATGGAAAATGAATACACCGGTTGTTGAGCCTCAGGGGAACTTCGGTTCGATCGACGGCGATCCACCCGCAGCGATGCGATACACCGAGGCGCGGATGACCAGCGCTGCAGTTGACATGATGGCTGATCTCAAGTTCGGTACTGTCGACTTCCAACCAAACTATGACGATCGTTTGCTCGAGCCAACTGTTCTTCCAGGTAAGTTTCCATACTTGCTTATCAATGGGGGTATGGGGATCGCGGTGGGCATGGCGACGAGCTTGCCGCCGCACAACCCGAGTGAGATTCTCGATGCGATTGTGCGCGTGGTCAACAAGCCTGAGATTGATCTCATGGAACTGATGACCGATGAGAAGGATGAGGACGGCAACACCATCCGCAGAGGTGTGCAGGGTCCTGACTTCCCGACCGCAGGCCGTATCTTGGGACGCAAAGGGATTCTCGATGCGTACTCCTCAGGGCGAGGACGCGTCACCGTGCGTGGGAACATGCATGTCGAAGAACGCAGCACCAAAGGTCGTCAGCAGATCGTGATCGACGAGATCCCGTACTCATTGGTCCAGAACACACTCGTCGAGAAGATTGTTGATGCGGTGAAAGACGATCGCATCAAAGATATCTCTGATGTACGCAATGAATCAGGTCGCAATGCGCAGACGCGGATTGTGATCGAGCTCAAGAAGGGAGCTGATCCTGCGGTTGTCGAGAATCAGTTGTACCAATGCACCCCGTTGCAGCAAACCTTCTCGATCATCAACATCGCATTGGTCAATCGTCAGCCTCGCACGATGGGCCTCAAACAGATCATCGAGTGCTATGTCGATCATCGTGTTGAAGTGATCACCCGACGCACCCAGCATCTTCTGCGTGAAGCAAAGAAGAAGGCGCATGTGCTCGAGGGCATGATCTATGCGGTGATTGATATTGATGAAATCATCCAGCTGATTAAATCCTCGCAGACACGCGAAGAGGCGATCGGCAAACTGATGGAACGCCGATACACGATCCCGTCATCACACCCCGCCGCGGCATCAATCCCTGAGCGCCTGATGAAGGCGATGCGCGATTCAGATTCCGATGGAGGCGTACTCCTCACACGGATCCAAGCAGAAACCATCGGCTCGATGCGATTGATCCAGTTGGTCGGTCTTGAAATCGAGCGTTTGGTCAAGGAATACTCCGCGCTGATTCTTGAAATCGAAGGGTATGAAGAACTCTTGGCGAATCATCGGATGATTCTCGACATCATCGTCTCAGATTGTGATGAGATGAAGGACCGGTTCGGCCGGGATCGTTTGACTTCGATCGAAGAAGCCGCGGGCGATATCGATATCGCAGCGTTGATCCAAGAACAAGAAATGGCGGTCACCATTTCCCATGGCGGATATGTCAAGCGTGTGCCTTTGGAGACTTACCAATCCCAAGGACGCGGCGGCAAAGGCATCAAAGCATCAGATTCGAAAGATGACGACTTTGTTGAACACCTCTTCGCGGCATCAACGCATGACGACTTGCTTTGCTTCACTGATACAGGGCGCGTGTTCAAGATCAAGGTCTATGAACTCCCCGAGATGAGCAGAACAAGCAAGGGTCGGCCGATTATCAACTACATTGATCTCAAAGAAGGCGAACGCACCTGTGCGTACCTTGCGATCAAGGACTTCGAATCTGGTTCCAACTACCTGACATTCGTTTCCCGCAACGGCATTGTCAAACGCACAGCGCTCAAGGCGTATGCGAATGTGAACCGTTCGGGTCTGATCGCGGTTGGTCTCAAAGATGACGACAACCTGCTTGATGTTCGATTGACATCAGGGCATGACGATCTCATGCTCGTCACCAGCGGCGGCATGGCGATCCGATTCTCCGAACAAAATGTTCGCGAGATGGGACGATCCGCAGCAGGGGTCAAGGGGATCGAGCTTCGCGAGGGTGCATCGGTTGTCGGGATCATGTGTGTGCCGATGATCCAAGATGATGATGACCCAGAGGTGACCCATACATCACAGGATATGCTCGATCGGAACCTGTGCTTGTTGACCATCACCGAGAATGGGTATGGAAAACGAACCCCGGTCGATGAGTACCGTGTGAACCCAGAGAATGGTCCAATGCGGAGTCAATCCCGCGGCGGCAAAGGACGCACCGACATCAAATCTACCGATCGCAACGGGCAATCCGTCGCAGCAATCGGTATCTGTGACGATCAGGATGTCGTGGTGATCTCTCGCAAGGGGCAGCTCGTCAGAATGGCAGCAAACTCGATATCGAGCTATGGCAGAGGCACACAAGGCGTTCGGGTTGTCGGGCTCAAAGCTGGTGACGCGGTGATCTCCGCAGGAAGAATCGATGAAGCGGACGAATCGACAGATCCCAATGTTTCAGTGAATCCTGAGCAATCAGCCGATACAACAACTACTGAGACACCAAACAACGATACACCAGCAACAGGCGAAGGCGAGTAATCATCATGGCGATTGACTGGTCAGACAATATTGTGATCGCAAACCTGGCAGATGAGCCAGCGCTTTCTGATGAGCTTTCAATGATCTGTGAACGGATCGAAGAAGCAGCAGTTGGTGATCCGATCCCGCACGCGGTGCTTGAGTTTCATGAGGTGAGTTACATGAACTCATCGAATATTGCTCAGTTATTGCGATTACGGAAAAACTTGGAAGCGCACAGCCGCCAGCTTGTGCTTTGCGGCGTGACTGATGAAGTCATGAGTGTGCTTGTGATCACCGGGTTACATAAAGTGTTCTCGTTTGCTGCAGATATGCTCACCGCGATTGCGTCGATTCAGATCGCGGATGAATCTGATCAAGCAAGCGGATGATTCGAGCGATTTGACTATCGCGGGGGACTTGTAACCTATGCCACTATTGGCTTTGATCATGATTGTTGCTGCTGCCCTGATCGTTGTACGGATCGGCGCGACGGCACTGATGATGACCGGACTCTCGCGTGATGTCGCGGAGTTCCAAGCGGTGTCTTGTTTTTTTGGAGTTGGTTTTACAACAAGCGAAGCAGAGATGATCGTCTCGCATCCAACGCGTAGACGCATCGCGTCGCATCTCATTATTGGCGGCAACATCGGGATCACCGGTGCGCTCAGTACCATCGTGATCACCTTTGTACAGAGTGATCAAGATTTGATCGAGAAGCTGTTTCATGTGCAAGGATCGACTGCATCTGTGCTCAAGTTAGCCTTGATTCTCAGTGGGATTTTGATCGTCGCGCTCTTTTTTCGCTTAAACATAGTCAAAAGAGTTCTTGAAAAACTCATCAAGATATCACTCGAAAAGTTCCAAGATGTGCGAGCTATCGACTATGAAACAGTCCTGCGATCGAGCGATGGATATGCAGTGATGCAGGTTGAGATCGAACGCGATCATCCGTTGATCGGACGCACGCTCGCCGGGGCGATGCTCTATGCAGAAGGTGTGTTGGTTCTCGGGATCAAGAGAGATTCGGGAGAGTATGTCGGGGCGACGCACTCAACGACTGAGCTATATGAAAACGATGTGCTCACGGTCTATGGAAAAGAAGACGCGATCGTCAACGCGTTTGATCTCTCAAAGTAGACAGTTTATTCTACAACCGATTCACAACAAGCATTGTCTTGGGTTTTCACCGGGTTTGTTGTATCGGATGAAGATACGAACAGTGCGGTGATGTCATCGGGTTGATGCAATGATCCTATCTGGTTATCGAGATGAGATTCGAGTGTCTTAATTGCCTGTGTGAGTGAACCGATCCCGGACCCTGCTTGTGTGAGCTCGTTGATATAGGTCAAGGTTGGGCGTTTGCGTTCATCACCGGTTGCGTTGATGCTTGGGAATGCGACCTCGAATCCGTCGGAGTAGATGATGAATACATCGCCGGGTTCCATCGTGATGCATTCTTGTTCAAACTCAACATCGGGGAATACACCTAAGAGCGGCCCGAGCGAATCGATCTGTTCCACCTCCGATGTACTTGCTCGCACGAGTAAAGATGGCGGGTGTCCAGCGCCCGACACGACGAGTTCGTTGGTTCGTTTGTTGTGGATCGCATACACCGCGGTCGCAAATCGTGCTTGTTCTCCCGCGTGCTCGGTCATGGTGTTATTGAGTCGACGCAGCGCATCAGCGGGTTCGATGATCTTTGAGTTTTCGCCTTTGCCATCGATTTTGCGGAGTCCCTGGGTGATGACCATCGTCATGAGCGCTGCTGGAACCCCGTGCCCGACCGCGTCGGCAAGGAAGAACCCGGTATGGTCTTCATCCAACTCGATGATGTCGTATATATCACCCGAAACATACGAAGCAGGACGGTACACAATGCCCATCTCGACACCCTCGATGGTGGGGAGTGCCTTGGGCATGTATTCTCGTTGAATGGATGCAGCGCTTTGGAGTTCTTCGTGAAGCTTGGTGATCTCGGTATTCACGGATCGGACGGACATCTCGGTGATGCGGAGTTCGGTAGAGAGTTGTTGGAGCGCCGGTTGGCGCTGGGCGAGGGTCCAAAGGATAATCGCGGCATGGCATGGATCGATATCAATCGAATCACACATTAGACCCTGCGCCCTGAGTGATAAGGTGGCATGGGCAAGCGATCGAGGCATGAGCATCAGTGCTGGTGCAAGACTGTCGAACAACTGATCCGCAATTTTGTTAATCACCGAGTCAGATTCATTTTCAGAAAGGATCACAAGCACCGGTGTTTGGATGCTCGACTTCTTTGTCTCAAGGAGAAGGAGTTGATCGATTGATATCAGTTCGATACCGATCCCTCGTTCAAGCAGATGTGATTCGATGAGCTTGATCTTCGCATCGGGTGTGTGTGCGTCGAGGGCCTGCTGTGAACATGCAGCAGTAATCTTTGGACCACTAAACGATTTTGCTGTCAGCTTGAGTCCCACTCTCAGCTCCTTGTTCGCGCTATGCGATCAATACATTCCATCGCTCAGAGTTGGCGATCGGATATATAAAGTTCGCCACGATCGAGGATCGGATTCACACGAAATGAGTGATCATCGCCCAAGATGGGTTATAGGCAGCGCATTGGAACGCTCAGTCAGGCGAACCGATATGGTCGGAACCCCGAGCGTCGAATCGGACCTTCGTGTGTTGCAAGCAGGATTTAGTTGGTGATGGACTGGAGATATTCAGTATCGAGCTTAATGTGCTGGCCGTCCTCAAGATCGAGATTTTCAAGCATCCCTCCGATAAGCTCGATCGCATACTGGGCGTTGAACCGAGAAGAATATTTTTTGAGGCGAGATTCATAGTTGTACAACGACTCGTTTTCACCCTGTTGCTCTTCGATGGGCATGTGGTGCATTGCCACGATTCGTCCTGCAGAGTCGAGGAAGATGATGTCGATATCGATATAACAATCCCGCATCAAGAATCGGCGGATTTTTGAATCAGGGAATGAGAAGAGCATGCCTTCATCTGCTGCGAGTTCTTTGCGTCCACCAAGTCCGATGTTACGCGTTTCGTCATCGGCAACAATCTGAAGATTAAATGTTCGATCCCCGATCTTCACTGCAGCATATCCATCGACCACCACAGGCTTTGAGCAGCCGGGCATGAGAAGCATTGCAGTGACGAACGAAATGAGTAGCGCCGTCCAGCGTGCGCGTGGGTTGTTTATGATCGAAGCCATGCGTCATCCTCTTGGGTGAAAACAATATCGTCTGTGGGGAGTGTATCGAGTGAAAAGCGTTCTTGAAACTCTGCAATCGACATTGGTGATCTTTCTTGTGTGATTTTACACCAATACGCGATGAGCCCGATGATCCGATGTTGACCAGTTCCTGCTTGGGAATAGGAATCGATCCGGGTGTCGCCGTGCCGTTTGGCGAGTCGTCTTCCGTCATGACCACGAATCAAAGGCAGGTGTGTATAAGTCGGTTCATCAGTGAACCCAAGCGATCGGTAGAGCATGAGCTGTCTGCAGGTTGAATCAAGCAGGTCGCAGCCTCTCACGATCTGGGTGATCTTGGAGGCTGTATCATCAACCACCACCGCGAGCTGATAACTCGGGGTGCTTCGTTTTGTCCAGACGACAAAATCACCCATGATTTGCTCAATATCAAAGGACTGTGCACCCATGTGGGCATCTGTGAACCTGATCGCGCCTGGATGGACGAGAAATCTCCAGTTGGTTTGGGCATCATGGAAGTGGCTCGGGATCGTTGCAGGGCGGAGTTGAGGATCAAACCGGGTTTCGTGGGTCTGATGGGAATCAACAGGGTTGGTATCAGATCCATGGGGTGCAGATGCGGCCTGCTCAATCTGCGATCGGGTGAGCTCGCAGGGATAGACACAGCCCGCGTGAGCAAGGTTTTCCATCGCGTAGTGATAAGAATCTAAATTTTGAGACTGCAATGTTGGACCAGAATCCCAGTCAAGTCCGATCCATTCTAAGGTGCGTATGGTCTGGTCAATTACCCCCGGTTTGACCCGAGGCGTATCGAGATCTTCGATGCGCAAGGTGATATGCCAGTTGCGTTTGCGTGCAATAATCCAGTTTACGAGAAACGAAAAAGCATTCCCCAGATGGAGTGCCCCAGTTGGGGAGGGCGCGAGTCTGGTAGTCTGTAGAGACTCGGGTTCATTTGAAGAAATGGATTCATGCACATAAGATTGTGGGTACACTGAGAGCAGAGGGCAACCGCCTGAGACGGAAATTCGTATATCATGTCATCGCGAAGGATCGCGGATCGACACTATTCATGCTCTCAGGAGGAGCTCATGACCAAGCAAACACTTGTCAAGATGAACGAAGAGCAGATCGCTACCAACCTAGAATCTCACAGCGAATGGGTCGAGCTTAACAGCCAAATCCAACGAACCTTCGCATTTGATGACTTTGTTGCGTCTATGAAGTTTGTCAACATCATCGCAGAGTACGCCGAAGAAGTTCAGCACCATCCAGAGATGCTCATTCGCTATGACAAGGTGACCCTGACTGTCTCGACACATGACGCAGGCGGGATTACCTACAAGGACTTTGAGCTCGCGGTCAAAGCTGACGAAGTGTTTGAGTGATGAGATCGAAGCCCGAAAGAGTTTGTGAATCTCAGCGTTTGTATATGCGCCGAGTTGGCTCTGATGACCTTGAAGCTTTTTATAAGGTCTATAGTGATCAAGATGCCATGCGTTGGGTAGGGGATGGTCAGCCAATACGCCATGACCAGTGTGTGGTATGGATCGCGGTCACCCAGCAGAACTATCAAAAACGCGGGTATGGGATGTTCGCAGTTGAGTTAAAATCAACGGGAGATGTTATCGGTTTTTGTGGATTGGTTCACCCCGATGATCAAGAAGAAGCAGAGATCAAATATGCATTGCATCGTTCTCAATGGGGAAATGGTTACGCAAGCGAAATGGCCGGCGCTGTACTCCGCTTTGGATTTGACATGCTCGGGCTCGAATCAGTGATTGCGACAATTGCTCCGAAAAACTCTGCCTCCATTCGGATTGTTGAGAAGCTTGGGATGAGTCGTATCGAAGATCGACAAGAAGATGACGGCGAAGTCACCCTAGTGTACTCGACGAATCCTGGATCATAATCTCTATCGAAGTTCAACCGACCAGTATGCCTCGTCGAGGAACACCTTCCATGAAGCATATTTTTCATTGTTGAGTCGGACAGAGATCAATGGGTTTCGCTTTGGTTGTGTCGGTTTGCGGATGAGTTTCATGTTCGCTTGAGTCGGGGTTCGTCCACCCTTGCGCGAGTTGCATTTGACGCATGAGCACACAAGGTTTTGCCAGGTATCTGGTCCGTTTTGTGTGCGTGGGATGACATGATCGATGGAAAGTTCTGAGGTTGGTAATCGCATGCCGCAGTATTGACAGGTGTTGTGATCTCGTGCGAAGAGATTGCGTCGATTGAGCTTGACGCGTTGCTGGGGGAGTTTGTCATACCCGGTGAGCCGGATGATCCGTGGGACTGCGATATCAAACCGGACTGTTTTCACCCAGTCATAGTTGTCGGGTTCGTATTCTTTGCGGAGTTCGGAAAGCTCTGCCCATGTGACAAAGTCGTAGTTGGCAAACGAACCGTCATCTGCATGGATGACTTCTGCAGCTTCGCGTGCGAGCAATATGAATGCTCTTTTGGCAGACACGACCCGTGACGCGAGGTAGTTGCGATTGAGTACTAATACCTTTGCGTTGAGTCCGTCGTTTGTGAGTCCCAGTGCGCCAGCCGCTTGCAGAGCGCTGGCGCCGAGTATGTGATCTGGGTCTTGTTCGTTGTTTGATGACCCGTCAGATGAACTGTGTGGTGAGTGACCTGTTGAGGCACCCATCCCGTTCCCCTTGCGGGATCGCTTGGATTTAGTTGCCTTGGGTCGACGAGCCATATATCTATATCTACCAGTTTTTGGTGTCCTCTTCAACCTTATACGGTTTAGTTTGCATGAAGGTTTGTCCAATACCGGGTTTTATCAATAAGAAAGACACATGAGGCGCAATCAACTTCCGATATCCATTGGATGTCTGTACACAAAAAAGCACCGTGTGCACGGTGCGATGATGTGTGGGATTGGAATCAGAATGTGATTAATGTCGGAAATGGCGCACGCCGGTGAGCATGCAGGTGACATTGTGTTTGTTGCAAAGCTCGAAAGTTTCGTCGTCACGCTTTGATCCGCCTGGATGAACAATCATCGACACACCCGCATCGATCAGTATCTGCGGGCCATCGGAAAACGGGAAGAACGCATCGGAGAGTGCGATCGAACCTTTGCTCAGATCGCCTGCTTTCCGTACCGCACCCATGCATGACGCGACACGGTCCATCTGTCCGGCGCCGGCGCCGAAGAGCCTTGCCGATCCCGAATCTGATACTGGGTCTGATTCAGGGTCAATCCCACCGAGCAGGACCGCGTTGGATGCAAGTGATCGACAGACGGTTTCGAGCATCGCAGCCGCACCGAGTTGTGCATCAGTCGGTTGAGGTCCTGCTGCATGCGTCCATCTTGACGCATCAGGCACGACAAGGTCACGATCCTGAACAAGCAATCCACCAGGGATGAACTTGGTCTCGGATGTAATCGCTGGGATGATTTCTCCCACAGCGAGGATGCGAAGATTCTTCCATCGTTGTTGGAGCAGATCGAGCGCTTCAGGATCATACGACGGGGCAATGACCACCTCGAAGAATGTGCCGTCCGCTGCGATGCGCTGGGCGCTGGCAAGGTCGATCGGGGAGGACGCTGCCAGGATACCTCCGAACGCGGCCATCGGGTCACCAGCGATTGCTCGATCGATTGCGTGAGCGATTGTCGATGCAGATGCAGCGCCGCACGGGTTGGTGTGCTTGAGGACGATCGCAGCGTGTTGCGTTCCTGATACTTGCGAGATTGCTCGCACAGATTCGAGTGCTGCGGACGCATCATTGAGGTTGTTGAAACTCAAAGGCTTCCCATGGAGTTGCTGCGCATCAAGCAGTGTGCCCTTGGGAGATCCGATCAATCGATAAGACGCTGCGGACTGGTGGGGGTTCTCGCCGTACCGGAGATCATCAACCTTGCGATAGCTCAGCGTGAGCGTGTCTGGAGAATCTTCATCATTGCGTGTCAGCCATTGCGCAATCATCGCGTCATAACTCGCGGTTTGCACAAATGCTTGTGCTGCAAGATTTTTGCGAAGTTCAAGGGTCGTCTGCCCGTCATTGGCGGTGAGTTCTTCGATGAGTGATTCGTATTGGGTGGGATCGGTAACGATCGCGACGGATGCATGGTTTTTCGCAGCGGATCGGACCATTGATGGGCCACCGATGTCGATCTGTTCGATCGCTTGCGCTTCAGTGACATCTTCTTTCGCGATGGTCGATTCAAAGGGGTACAGATTCACGATGACCAGATCAATCGGTTTGATGTCATGGTCGTTCATGGACTGTACATGGGCGCTCAGATCGCGTCGAGCGAGGAGGCCGCCGTGGATTTTGGGATGGAGTGTTTTCACTCGTCCGTCCATCATTTCTGGGAATCCGGTCACATCGTCGATCGGGATCACGGTGATCCCCGCGTCTGCGATTGCCTTTGCGGTTCCCCCCGTCGAGATGATCTCTACTCCGAGCTTTGTGAGATACTGCGCGAGTTCGATGATGCCTGCTTTGTCAGAGACTGAGATAAGCGCCCGCGCGACTCGGACCATGTTCTGGTCGGTGTCGGTACAGGCAGCCCCAGCGTGTGCTGTGGAGGTCATTTGGTATTCCCTGTGGGTTGTTCCCAAATATCGGCGTGTTGACGGATGCGGTGATGTGCCGTTATCTGAGACTGAACTTGGCAACGGTGCCTTCGAGTGTGATGACATACAGATCGCCATCATCGATTGAGTTTGTGCGTATTCCTGAAATCCCTGAGAGGGACATTTTGGAGATGACATCGCCTCGATCTTTATCGACTGCGAGGAGTTCTTGTCCCGACCAAACGATCAACTGGTTGTTGTCGATGACGGTGACGACCCATCCTCCGATGTCCTTGTTTGACCAGAGTTCTTCCCCGGTTGCTGAGTCGATCGCGACGAGCCCGGTATCCTTGGTTGTCGCGTAGACAACACCTTCGTAGAGGGTGTGCTGGATCACGACGGGGGCGCTAGAGCGTTTGCGCCAGAACCGGAATCCGTCTTCGATATCAAATGCGTAGAGGGATTGGTCCTTTGATGCGACATAGATACCGACTTGATCGGTAAGCAGTGTTGCTTCGGTGCCGCCGGCGATGCGTATAAACATGCCTGTGTGTGCATTTGTGTTTTCGAGCGTGCGGAGTTCGCCGTTCTCTGAGATCGCCGCGATGTAGGAATCGTTGACTGAAATCGCGGGCACATGGATCGGTCCATCGAACCGGTATGACCAGAGCTTGAAGTCATTGGTCATCTGGAACGCAAAGAGTTCGCCGGAAAGCGTTCCAAAGATCGCGAGGTTATCAACGATCAATGGTGAGGTGTTCACCAATGATCCGAGCGAGTCGCGATCGAGGGTGTTGCCGTTACGGATATTGAGTTCCCAGAGTTCGGTGTCCGATGCGGTGTAGAGCGTGTCGCCTCTGCGGATGGACTCTTGGAAAACCGTCGATGGACGATCAACCTGGCGCGACCACCGGACTTTGCCTGTGGAAGTTTCAAGTACCGAGAGTGTTGAACCCGAACCTTGGGTGACGATGATATCGTCGTATGCAGTGACATGATCAATCCATGAACCTGATTGCAGCGGGGGGTACCCGGTCCATTGCCATTCAAACCCGATGTCTGACCAGTCGCTGTGAGCGATCTTCCATTCTGGTTTGACGATGGGGGCGTCTGATCCTTTGGTCGTTGATGCAGAGTCGTTTGAAGTCGACGAGGTAGAACTGCATCCACCAAGTGTTGCAGCACCACCCGCAAGAAGAATGGTGAGCAAAGTACGGCGTGTCGCAAGCATCTCGATCATCGAGTCATCTCCCATATGGGTCAATAAAACCCCATTTAGTGAATCTCCAGACCCATGACCATCCCGTATGTTGATGGGTTGGAAATGATTCTGGGGAGTGCATGATATCCGCCAGAAGATGGATCTACACGCAATTTGGTGCAAATCTCATCCGCATTTCTGGCTTCGATCGACTGTTCGCAGCAGATCGCATACGGTTCGGTCATGTATACCGGGATTATCCAACAAGTTGGCGTGGTTGAAACTGTCCAAGAAACAAAATCCGGGCTCCGCGTCGTGATCGATCCGAAGGGATGGTCCTACGAGCCCAATCCAGGTGATTCCGTCGCAAACAACGGGTGTTGTTTAACTTTGGTAGATCCATTATCCGCAACTGATGGGTTGATGACTTTCGATGCGATCCCCGAAACCCTGTCGAAGACAACACTTGGGAGTTGGGCAGTTGGTCAACGGATCAATCTTGAGCGGCCTCTCCGCATGGGCGATGGGCTCGACGGGCACCAAGTCCAAGGTCATGTCGATGGGACAGCTGAGGTAGTCAAGGTGGATTCAAGCGATGGATATCGAGTGAGACTCACACTCGATGCGGACTTGATGCGATTCATGATCCCCAAAGGCTCGATCTGCATTGACGGTATTTCATTGACGATCGCAGCATTGGATGTGAATGAACGATGGGTCGAAGTCGCGCTGATCCCAGAAACCTTGGAACGGACGAACCTCGGTGATCGGGTTGTGGGCGAACTGGTGAACATCGAAGCGGATGTCATGGTCAAGACGATTGTGCACACCCTAGAAAACTATCAACAAGCAATGAGTTCATAAAACCGAGTATACTTTTTCCATGCGAATCCTTGGTATCGATCCCGGCTTACGAATCACCGGCTATGGGTGCATCGAGGGTGATGTGGTTCGGCCAAAGATCGTTGAAGCGGGGATCTTTCGATTGGTAAGCGGGTCGCCTGTCCCTCCGGTTGCGGATCGGTTGGTTGAACTCGATCGGGATCTGAGAGAACTCATCGATCGGGTCGAACCCAAGGTGATCGCGGTGGAGGGGTTGTTTGCCCATTATGCCCATCCAGAAACCGCGGTGAAGATGGCGCATGGGCGCGGAGTGATCTTGCTTGCAGCGAAACAGATGGGATTGGAGATCATGGAGTTCAAGCCCGCAGAAGTGAAGAAGGCGGCGACCGGGTCGGGTCGAGCAACCAAAGTGCAGATGCAAGAGGCGATTCAATCGCTCTTTGGACTCCCAGAACTCCCAACACCTGCGGATGTCGCTGATGCGCTTGCGATCGGGGTGTGCGGGTTGCGGAGATATGAGGCGCAGCGTGGGTTAATGCAGTAAAAAGGCGCTAAACTCGTCTGTATGACCACCGAACCCGAAAAAATCGTTGCGCAAGTCCTGATTGTTGAAGATGAACCCGAACACGCGGATGTGATGGCGGAAGCTTTGCGGCGACCGGGGCATATCTGCACGATTGTCAATGGGATCGAAGCTGCAGCGCAAGAACTCCGGCACGGCTCGTTCGATGTGATTGTCACCGATTTGCGTATGCCTGAGAGCGCGGGCAAGGAAGGTGTGAACGCGGACGGCGGAGACGCGGGGATGCGGGTGCTCGACTTTGCAAGCGAGTTGCAACCGGACGCAGAGACGATCATGGTGACCGCGCACGGTGATGTTCCCACGGCAAGGGATGCGTTCAAGCATGGCGCATTCGACTTTGTCGAGAAACCACTCGATCTGATCGTGTTCCGATCTGTGGTGAATCGAGCAGCAGAACAAGCCGTCCTCCGAAGCGAAACCGGTGAACTCAAAGACCTGGTCCAGCACGATGGGTTCGAAGGGATCATCGCGGGTTCTGAGGTGATGCGGAAGATTTTGAAGACGGTTAAGACGGTTGCCGCGTCTAAGCTCCCGGTGTTGATCACTGGTGAGAGTGGAACAGGCAAAGAGCTGATCGCGCAGGCGGTACACAAAAACTCACCGAGATCCAAGAATCGATTCGTCACCATGAACTGCGCAGGGCAAGCAGAGAGTCTGCTCGAAGATCAGCTCTTTGGTCATGTTCGCGGCGCGTACACGGGCGCAGAAAAGGATCGCGAAGGATTGTTTGAATACGCGGATCATGGAACTGTGTTCCTTGATGAGATCGGGGACATGCCGATCGCGATGCAAGCAAAGCTCTTGCGCGTCCTTGAGAGCGGCGAAGTCATCCGACTCGGCGCCAATGACACAAAGAATGTCGATGTGCGTCTTGTGAGTGCGACGAATCAGGATTTTTCGAAGAAGACAGCGGACGGGACATTCCGTCAGGATTTATTCTTCCGGATCAACGGGGCGCATGTGCATCTGCCACCATTGCGAGATCGACGCGAAGATATCCCACGCATTGTTCGGCATGCGGTTGCCAAGTTCGGCGGGGAGTTATTGGTTGGTCAACCGATTCCCGAAATCAGCGATACCGCGATGCTCAGATTGACCGCGTTTGGTTGGCCGGGCAATGTGCGGCAGTTGATCAATGTGGTCGAGAATATGGTGGTGATGGCCATCGGGGATAATGAGGACGGGCATCAGGTCAAAATAGATGTGCAACACATTCCTGCAGAGATCCAAGCTGCAGAAGGTCATGAGCAGTTTGATGGTGAGTCCTCCGGAGGGGGTACAGCAACTGGTGGATCACTCGCAGGGACGAGTTTGGAGCAGCTCGAAAAGCGGGCAATCCGCGAGACACTCAAGCTTACCGGCGGTAACCGAGAGCAAACCGCGAAATTACTGGGGATCGGTGAACGGACACTCTATCGCAAACTCAAGGAATACGGGTTGCGTTAATGTCCGATAATGTGATGAGAAGTGCTTGCATTTCTGAATAATCGACAGAGATGGGTAACTGGGTGAACTGCCTCAGCTTTGAGGTGTTTTTGTCTGCATTCGGATGAATTTGGATAGGACTGTTACCGATACTGCGGGTAACCACTGTGTCGTGCGGGGTATTTATGCCTGAGGGGGCTATAGACGACGAAAGTCTGGAGTGCTACGAATGTCTGAACCATTACTCGAAGAAGTATTGTCATGCTCGAATCTTCCATCATTACCTGCTGTTGCGGTGAAGTTGTTGGAACTGACGAGCGATCCAGATGTCGCGATGAGTGATATTGCCAAGTTGGTCCAGCAGGACCAGGCGCTTGCTGCCAAGGTGCTCAAGACTGTGAACTCGAGCTTTTATGGGTTATCAACACCTTGTGGCTCGATCGAACGGGCGATGGGTTACCTCGGACTCAACACCGTAAAATCATTGGTGCTTGGATTTAGTCTGATCGATACAACCAAATCCGCAGGCGAAGAGGGATTCGATCTCAACGCTCATTGGCGTAGAGCGATCATTGGTGCAACCGGATCGCGTGCAATCGCCAAAATCGTTGGAGGAGTCGATCCGGAGGAAGCATTTACTGCAGCTCTGTTTCAAGACATGGGGATGCTTGCAAACTTCGCGGCATTGAAAGTCAAATACACTCAAGTGATTGATGATGTGCCCCACCGAGTGTTGTGCAAAACTGAACAAGAGGCGTTCGGGTTTAATCACACACAGGTCGGTTCTGCGCTCGCGAGCAAATGGAAACTCCCAGAGGAAATCTCAGAAGCAATCAAATGTCATCATGAAGTTGATGGGGTCATGCCCGCGCACAAGGCATTGGCACAGGTCGTATCGATCGGTGCTGTGCTGACTGATGCGATGAATGAAAAAACCGCGAAATCCGCGATTCGTAAGTTTGAGAGGCTTTCATCGGGTTGGTACGCAAAGAAAGCGCCAGATGTCGAGTCACTGCTCGAAGAAGTTGCAGAGACATCCAGAGTGCTTGCCAAAATGTTCGAGCAAGACATCGGAGAACTCCCATCAGCAGCAGCGATGATGGCGCAGGCGCAAGAGAAAACAATCGAGCACACCGTATCTCTGCAAAGAGAAGCAGAAGAACTCGAACGCAATGCAAATCTCGATGGTTTGACCAATATCTCAAACCGGAAACGGTTTGATGTTGAGCTCAATCGTGTATACAACAACTTTGAGACCAACAATGTCGGGTTTGGTGTATTGTTCTTTGATGCCGACAAGTTCAAGACTGTGAATGATACATATGGGCACGCAGCAGGCGATGCGGTTCTGGTTGAACTTGCCAAACGGACCACCAACGCAATCGGTGATTCTGGGCTCGTCTGTCGGTACGGCGGAGAAGAGTTCGCGGTCATATTACCTGGCGCATCGCTCGATGCGTGTACGGATCTTGGTGAGCAAGTCCGTGCGATCATTGCAGGGTCTCCGTTCGATCTGAGTGGGGTTGAAGGTGTTCCTGACGAGCTTTCTGTAACAGTGAGTGTGGGGGTTTCGACAACCTGTGCCGCAAGTCCTGGGCGACTCGCGAGCGGGGATCAGATCGTTCAAGAAGCGGATGAATGCGTCTATGCAGCAAAGGCAGACGGACGGAACAATGTCAAAGTCTTTGGTCGATTCACTGAATCGAATGCTGTGCAAGCGCCAACCGAATCAGCACCTGAATCAAAGGTCACAGGAGTTACAAATCCTGTTGAACCAACGCCAAGCGTGCAACCAAGCGGGACGAGCCAAGGCAGGATCATGCTTGTAGAAGATGATTCGCTTGCTGCAACACTCGTTATCTCACTTATCCGAAGGCGAAATCAAGGTATTGATATTCAATGGGTCAAGTCTGGTACCAAGGCATGTATCTTGCTCGAATCAGGTAAGTATGTAGGATCGCAGGCATTGGATTTGATCTTGTGTGACTTCAACTTACCCGGATGCAACGGCCATGAGGTGCTTCGGGTTGCCAAAGAGAGTGCAGGCATCGCCGATGTTCCGTTCTTTATGCTCTCGGGCAGCACCGATGTAGACATGCGAGATGAAAGTAATCGTCTAGGTGTCACGCAGTTCATTCACAAGGATGAGTTTTGTGCGAATGTAAACAAATGGGTCGATCTGGTGCTTGCGCCGATGCCATCTGCTGCGTAACGCTCACGATGGTTAGTTCCAATCAAGTGTTGATCGCCATGCCGTAGTGAGATCCTCGATTGAGGCATTCACAGCGCCCCAGTTGAGGGAGCCAGTGTCAGTGATCTGCCCAAGTTCTTGCATTGGGATATCACCAAGCAGTGTCTTGAGATTGCTCGGGTCATGCACTTCTAACACATAGCACGCTGGGGATTCATCGAAGGCGATCGAAGCATCGATCTCTGCGGTGCCATTGAATCCGATTGTAAGATTGTTGTCAGTCCCTGCGATGAGCATCTCAGCAACCGCAACGAGGACGCCGCCATCGGAGACATCGTGGGCGCTTCGGACGAGCCCTGATTTGATTAAGTTGTGAACAGCTTGAGCAGTCCGCGGACCAGTCTTCAGATCGAGCGTTGGCATTTGGGTGTCTGATACGAAGCTGAGCATTTCTGCGTGTGAACCCGCGAGTTTGCCTTGAAGTTGCCCAACCAAGACCAAGGTGTTTCCTGCTGATTTTGCATCCGATGTGACGCACTTGTTCACATCGGGGACGATGCCCATGCCAGTGATGAGCAGGGTCGGTGGAATCTCGATGGTTGTTCCGTCTTCGGTGGTGAACTGATTGTTAAGCGAGTCTTTTCCTGAAACGAAAGGTGTTTTGTACGCTTTCGCACCGTCATAGCACGCCTGTGCTGCGCGGACGAGTGATCCGAGGTTTTCTGGTTTGCCACATGATGGCCAACAGAAGTTGTCAAGGATCGCAACGCGTGATGGGTCTGTACCCACACAAACAAGGTTGCGGATGCATTCATCAATCGCAGCGAGGGTCATGATGTATGGGTCGTCACTGAGCCCGGTGACGAGTCCACATCCGACACTCAAGCCTTGCCCTGAACCGGGAACGGGTTCGACAACGGATGCATCGCCTGGTCCGATGCCCTTTGGTCCAACAAGTGGTTTGATGACGGTGTTGCCTTGGACTTCATGATCGTATTGACGGACGATCCAGTGCTTGGATGCGATGTTGGGATGCGCGAGCAATGTCAGGAGTGCATCGTTGAGTGGGACTTCCTTCGCAGCGGTTGTTTCCTGCTTTAGCGCGGTCCATGTCGCGGTGCGGGTCGGGGTTGGGATCCCGTCGTGCATGAAGGACATTGGGAGTCGACCGACTTCGGTGTTGTTGAAGTTGAGGATGAGTTCTTGGTTGTCTGTGCCGAAATATCCAAGGTTCGCAAGCTCGACATGTTCCTCGTCACAGATTTTCTGGAGCGCTGGGAGATTTTCTTGGGATACTGCGAGCACCATGCGTTCTTGTGCTTCCGAGATCCAAATTTCAGTGTACGAAAGTCCAGCGTATTTGAGTGGTGCTTGTTCAAGGTTGACAAATGCACCAACCTTTTCGCCCATCTCTCCGACCGCCGAAGAGAAACCGCCAGCGCCGCAATCGGTGATTGAGCGATAGAGTGGTCCACCTTCAAAGTCTCGGGCGCGGAGGATTGCGTCGAGTGTTCGTTTTTCTTCGATCGCGTTGCCGATCTGCACCGCGTGTGAGAACTCATCTGCGTGGGTATCGGTGAGTTCGGCGCTACTAAAGGTTGCGCCGTGGATGCCGTCGCGTCCGGTTTTGCCACCCAGGGCAATAATGCGATCGCCGGGCGCTGCATCTCCAGAAATGAGATCGATCGGCATGATCCCAATGCACCCGCAATACACGAGTGGATTTCCGACATATCTGTTGTCGAAACTCACTGCGCCGTTGATGGTGGGGATGCCCATGCGGTTGCCGTAATCGCGAACGCCGCCGGTAATTTCGGTGAGGATCTGCTTGGGAGGCAAGCACCCCGCTGGGATGTTCTCCATATCGGGATATGCAACACAGAACACATCAGTGCTCGCGATGGGTTTGGCAGCGAGTCCGGTCCCGATAATATCGCGGATACAACCACCGATTCCGGTTGCGGCGCCGCCGTAGGGTGCCAGAGCAGATGGATGGTTGTGTGTTTCGACCTTGATGCAGACCGCATGGTCGTCATCGAACTTGATGATCCCCGCGTTGTCTACAAATACGGAAAGCGTCCAGTCGATCTCTTCTTCGATGAGCTCAAAGGTTGCAGCCGCAACGGTGGATTTGAGCAGGTTGTTGATCGTGTACGATCCATCATCATGCATCGTTACACCCGGACGAGCGTCGGGGGCAACCTCTCCGGTGTTGTCACCGGTGTAATGAATGGTTGACTTGAGTGTCTTGTGTACACAGTGCTCAGACCAGGTCTGTGCAAGGGTTTCGAGTTCGATGTCGGTGGGTTCGCGATCGAGACTTTGGTAGTGCGATTGAATCGCTTGCATCTCGTTGAGTGCGAGAAAGAGGTGCCCCTCGCGCGAGAGCAGTTCGAGCTCAGCGTCGCTTAAGAAGCGGATATTTACACTTGTCAGTTGAAAGTCGTGGGTGTGCCCGTGAGGGAGTTGTGTTGGATGGAATGGGACGGCGTGCACTCCCGCGACGACAGGATTTGCCAAAATACGATGCGCAAGTGTCTGTGCCTTTGACTCAGAGATCCCGATGATGTCGTATCGATCGCCTGTGGTGACGGTTGCCCGGATCCCGACGAGTGCGAAGATCGCATCGGATACCGATTGTGCAGGCGGGTCCATCACGCCGGGGAGTGGATGGATTTCGACAAGCGATCCTCTTGGTTCTGATGAACCGATGACTGCCCGCTCGACAACCCCATTGCAGAGCAGGTTGTTTATGATTTGGTTGAGTTGGTCATCATTGAGATCTGCTTCAATTAGGTAGACCTTGCATGAATGAGCGCCTTCGAGATCAAATCCAATCCCGGCAGCTTGTTTGATGAGCGCGTGAGCCCGTGGATCGCCAGCATGGGCGAGCGGGTGGATCTCAATGCGGTGGACAGTCTGTCCAGCAGTGAGATCAGGCGATGAGACGGACGATTTGGGTGCAGTGGTCGTGCTCATACCCGATGGTAGACCAATGATGAACAAGAGGGGTATGATGGGGCGTGAAAGATCAACCGAAACAAGAAGTCGCTGCCCGTCCTACCGTCGAACTATACACCGATGGTGCGTGTTCGGGGAATCCTGGACCCGGGGGATGGGCGTTTTTGCTTCGTCACCCCAAGACCGGCAAAGCGATCGAACGCAACGGCGGCGAAAAAGACACCACCAACAACCGCATGGAACTCTCCGGAGTGATCGAGGGACTCTCCGCGCTGACCCGTCCGAGCACGGTCGAGTTGTACTCAGATTCGCAATATGTACTCAAAGGGTTGAAGGAATGGATGGCGGGATGGAAGCGCCGAGGGTGGAAAACCGCATCGAAACAGCCGGTAAAAAATGTGGATCTCTGGAAACAGCTCGATGAGCTCAAGAAAGAGCACACGATCCATTTTCACTGGGTCAAAGGACACGCAGGGCACGCAGAAAATGAGCGTGTCGATGATCTCGCGGTCGAGGCGCGGGATATGTATGCAGGGCGCTGAGTCCGCTTGAGCTGTCCGGTTGTATCGATTATCCGAGTTGCACCGGTTTCCCCCTCGAACACATGAATGATGATCCTCAGATTTGCCCGCATAACCGGGAGAGATTTCGCATGCTCTCATGCTCTGGGTCTGAATCTGATACATCAAAGTACCGATGAACAGGGAAGATGCACGCAGATGTTGCTGCACCGGACTTTTGAGCGAGTGATCGCCACCGATTGTCACCTATGGAGAATTGTAATGGAACTCGATGCCATACTTCGTCAAGCACATGAAGCGGATGCTTCAGATATTCATATTGTCTCAGGCGAACCCGCGTCGATGCGTGTGCACCAGGTGATCAAACCCATGAGCGATATGCGCATGGAACCCGATGTAGTGAAATCAATGTTTGTCGGCATGTCGAACAAAGAAGTGCTCGCGAACTTTGATCGCGATAAGGATGCGGACTTTTCATACGAGATCCCTGGTCTTGCTCGGTATCGTGTGAATGCGCATATGCAGAAGGGTGTCATTGGGCTGGCGATGCGTGCGATTAAGACTAAGGTGCCGCCTCTGAGTGCATTGGCGCTCCCTGAAGTGATTGCTCGATTGACTTATCTCCCGCGTGGATTGGTGCTTGTGACGGGAGATACCGGTTCGGGTAAGTCCACGACACTCGCTGCGATGATCCAGTCCATGAATCAGCGCTACTCAAAGCACATCATTACCCTTGAAGACCCGGTCGAATACATGTTCGAATCTGATCAATGTTTGATCGAGCAACGCGAACTCGGGCGAGACATGATTAGTTTTACCTCTGGCTTGAAGCATGCGCTTCGTCAGGACCCGGACATCATTCTAGTTGGTGAAATGCGTGACCTTGAAACCACATCGCTTGCGATCTCAGCGGGTGAAACAGGTCACTTAGTGCTCTCCACATTGCACACAGTGAATGCATCGCAGACCGTATCCCGAATTATTGACATGTACCCATCAGGTCAGCAGAGCCAAATCCGTTCGATGCTCTCGACGACCCTGCAAGCGGTCGTCTCACAGACACTCTTCACGCGTTCAGATCGTCCAGGGATGGTTCCCGCGGTGGAAACCTTGCTCTGTACCCCTGCGGTTCGAAACCTGATCCGTGAGAACAAAATCTTCGAGATCCCCAATGTGATTGAAACTTCGCGTGCGATTGGTATGTGTTCGTTGGACTCATCGATCGCGGAGCTGTACTTCAACGGCACAATCTCAAAAGAAGACGCGATCGCCAAGGCTGTGTTCCCTGACAAGCTCGAACGCCAACTCGTTGCCTAAGAAATGAATATGTGTAAGTAGGAGCTCAGATGGCCAACTATAGATTCCAAGTTCGATCCCAAGACGGCAAAATCCAGACCGGCGTGATGGCTGCAGACAGCGCGAGCGCTGCAGCAGCAATTCTGCGCAATCAGGGCGTTCACGTCATGGCGGTCGATCAGGACAAGGGCGCAAAGTCTTCAAACGGTTTTATGGATGCGCTCGCAGCTGCGAACACAAAGAAACCAACCCAGAAAAATGTGCTTGATTTTACTACCCAGCTCTCTGTGATGATCCGTGCAGGGATCAACCTGCGCGCAGCGCTCGACGGGATTGCTGATCAAACTGATCACAAGATGTTCAAGAAGATCATCGAGGAACTCAAGGCAGATGTGGAGAGTGGAAAGCAGTTTTCCGACGCGTTGTCGCGTCATCCCAAGCTTTTCGGGCCGTTGTATGTCAACATGGTCCGCGCATCGGAAATGTCCGGCTCGTTCTCAGAGATGCTTGATCGGATTGCAGGATATATTGCTCAGCAAATCGAAACAAAGAAGATGGTTGTTGGTGCGTCGATCTATCCCGCGATTATCGGTGGTATGGCAGTCACTGTGACGATCTTCTTGTTGACCTTTGTGCTTCCAAAGTTTTACACCGTGTTTGAGGGCAAAGAAGATGTGCTCCCATGGGCGACGAACTTTCTCATGGGGCTTTCGATGATCGTCCGTGAGCAATGGCCGTTCCTCATCGGCGGGATCGCGGTCATCGGAGGCGGATTCTTCGCGTTCGCGAAGACTGAGGTTGGTGCGTTCTGGATCGACAAGATGAAGTTGACCATCCCGGTGCTCAAATCCATGTTCCGCTCGTTGTACATCACGCGTTCATTGCAGACGATGGGTCAGTTGATCAACGCGGGTGTACCGATGCTTGATACATTGACCATCACGAGTGAAATCTCTGGTAACAAGATTTTCGAAGGCATGTGGAAACGAGTGCATAGCTCGGTAAAACAAGGTCGAAAGATCGCAGAGCCATTGCACGCGAACCCGATTTTACCCAAAGCGGTGATCCAGATGATCGCTGCGGGCGAAGAGTCCGGTAAGCTTGGCGAGGTGCTTGATGAGATTTCGATCTTTTATGCAAAGCAACTCAAAGACCATATCCGCGCAGTTACCGGAATGATCGAGCCCATCATGATCATCATAATGGGTTCAGTCGTTGGTTTTATTGCAATGGCGATCATCCTTCCGATTTTCAAGATGAGCCAGATCGTAGGGTAATGGATGCTTAGAGCGGACTGATGTATATCGGTCGAACAATACCCGGAGGACCCGGGTCGACAATGGAGAACCGTAACGATGCTCAAAGGCACATCAAATCCAAAGCGAGTTTCACGACGAACCCGATCACAGGGGGCAAATGGGCAAGGTGGGTTCACACTCATTGAAACCTCAATGGCAACTGTAATCATCGGTGTTGGGGTGCTCGCGATGGTCGATGCGCAGACATCGTTTATCATCTCGAATCAATGGTCGTCGCATGCTGCGAGCGCAACATTCCTTGCCAATGAGATCCGTGAACTGACCCGGAATCTCCCAAAGCACGATCCGGTGACTGGTCTATCGCTTTTAGATGATGGTGACGGAAACCTCGTGGTTTCTGGATGGGGTGCAGATCTCAATGAAGTGCGGGTCGATGACTTTGATGACATCGACGATTTCGATGGGATCACCTTTTCCTATATCGGATCACCTGGAATTGATGACAACGATCTGCCAGGACCAATCAACGCATTCGGTGAAGTCATCCCAGCACTCAGCCATGAGGGTGTCGAGCTAGGCGCGACTGATGATGAACTCCTATTCTCAGGCGATGCGATGTATGGGTGGTTTCAAACCATTACGGTTGAGAAAATTAACCCATTCGATTCATCAGAGGTTCATCCCAATGGATTCCTTGAAGCACCCGACGGCACATTCCCCGGCAGACTCGTCGATGAGTACCCACTGCGGGTGAGCGTGCTTGTGTTCTATCAGGGGGCCAATGACATCGAGGCAGACCTGGTTACGACCGTGTCGTGGATCGTGCCTTAAGCGTGTTCCTTGATATCGAACCAAGATCGTATTCATGTAAGACGAAATCCATCCCCGCTCGGATGTGAGAGGCACGAAGCTATGAGAACCAAACGACACAACACACGGCGCAACACGCTCCGAACCAAGCACCGAGCAAAACAATCCAATCGAACTCGACGCGGGATTCCAATCTCGCGCAGAGGTGTTGCATCGGTTTTGGCCATGATGTTCCTGATCATCTTTGGATCATTGGTCGCCGCGATGGCGGTTGCATCGACAGGTAACATACGTACCGCAAACATGCATCTGCATGTGATGCGTGCGATGAGCGCGGCAGAAACAGGGCTTGCGGTCGCGGAACACCGTCTCAACGAAGCATCATCACGATTCGTGCTGGCAGAAAGTGATATCGATGCAAATGTTGCATGGGGTCTTTGGACAGGTGATAGCGCTGCGATCGGTGCTTACCAGGTCGCAGATCCATTTGATGGTTATGACGAGAGCGGCGTTCCAACAGGAATCGCAGAAGCACTGGTCAACGCGCACAGCGCAGATGTCAATATCTTGACCGGTTTCACCTATGTGGATGATCCGGCAATTGAAGCAGCACCCGGCGGCGTTCCTTCAGGAGTGTATGAATCGACAAACTGGGTCAACACACCTGCGGTACTTCTTGAAGAATGGGTCGATCCAGAAAATACCAACCCGCCTCCAGCGTATCAAATCCGGTACGCACCGCTTGCAGGCGGAGAGTACATCCGAGTGATTGTTGAAGGCATTGTCTACGATTTCCGCAGAAACAACGCGCCGATCCGCAGAACTATCATGCGTGATTACCGCATGACGAAGTCGGTTAAACAAGCAATTATCTCGCATTCTAAGATCCTGATCGGGAAGAATGTGCAGATCGAAGGTGAACTTGGCGCACGATTCGACGAGGTTGATTTCGCGAATGGCGATCCAATCGTCATGCGTTCAGATTTCCTCGGTTTAGACGACACGCTTGATGATAAGATCGCCGAGTTTTGGGTGTCACTCGCAGCTTCCGATACAGACAACGATAATCGTCTCCGGATCGGACATCCCATCGAAGGTGCAAGCTTGCCCGCGGATCAAGACTTTGACGGCGACGGCAACATGGACGGCGCATACAACGATGCAACCGGAGATGGATACCTCGACGAGATTGATATCTTTATCCGTCATTATGATACGAACGGCGACAACCGTGTCACACTCTCAGCGGATCTCATCCTTGGTACCCGAGCAGGACTCGATGGCAGTGGACCAGAGTTTGTTGGTGCCGGTGGTGCCGCGATCGATGAAGACCTTGCGTTGCTGATCGATGCAGGGATGCCTGACCGGAACGAGAACGGTGTGTACGGGTTTATCGATCTCAACTCAAACCGAATCTACGAACCATCAGACGAAGACCCCGCAGATTATGATCAGATCCATGCGACTTTCCCGGACCAAGAACTCGGGTGGCGTGATGGATATATCGATGCAATGGATCGGTATGCAAAGGTCCGTGGACGTCTAGTGTTTAAAGTCACTTCGAGCGCATGGGAAGCAGGGCAGGGTCCGATCGAAGAGCGATTGCGTGGTCCGATTGATCCTGATGAAGACTCCGCGCTTGAGTTTGGTGCAGACGATCTACAACTCCCAGATATTGATGCATCGAGCTTTGCAGACACCGAGAATGCGCTTATTGATGCTGCAGACGGGGATCCGTTCTGGCAACAAGTCGCGGACCAGTTGGGTACAGATGTAAGTACTTTAGGTACCTGGGAACTCAACATGAACGATGCTGCTGATGATACGCCGCATCTTTACCCGGTTTGGGATGATGCAGATTTCGATGGTGTACCGGACAACTCAGGTTGGGCATACTTTGAAAAGGCACCGTTCAACTCACCGAGCTATTCGGATGTGTACTGGCGTCCTGTATTCGAAAATATGGTCTTCCGGAATGTGCAGATCCCGATGGGTGTCAATGGATTATTCGTGAACTGTACATTTGTCGGTTCAACCCATGTGCGTACTTACGCATCGAACACGCATCCGTTGTGGTCTGAGTACGGATCAAACATACTCGACGGGAACGGTGTTCCTACTCCCAAGTTCCCCCGGTTTGTGTACGGCGATGATGCAGGAGAAACTGCAGCCAATGCGCCGCCGACACTTCCGATCACTGCGATCCCGCCTGAAGAGTTTATTCTGATGACGGATCCTGCGATCTCGCCGCTCGATGTTGGTGATGTCCCAGCCAGTGAGATCGCAACCTATGGTGCGAGTTACAACTTGTTACCTGATGCGATTATCATCGATGGTAAGCGAATTACCGATACCAAGGAAGTTTCAAACAATCTCCGGTTCCATGACAGCTTGTTCGTTGGATCCATTGTGTCTGATACTCCTAGCGCGTACACCCAGGTACGCAATAAGCTTCAGTTCACTGGTGCGACACAGTTCACAACGGTTCATCCTGATGAACCTGAGAATGCGTATCTGAATCCAGACGATAACGATATGGATGACATCGAGACAAGCTCGATGATGCTTCCAAACTATTCGGTCGACCTGGGCACATTTAACTCACCACCGGAACAAGATATTGTGCTGCAAGGCGCTGTGATCGCGGGTGTGCTTGATGCACGCGGGAACACAACGATTGATGGTGCATTGCTCTTGACCTTTGATCCTGAGGTTGGCGATGGTCCATTGCAAGATGTTCACGGGAACCCAGTAGGGAATCCCGCAGGTTTCAATGCGTCGCTTGGGTACTTCGGTTCTGGTGATGGTGACTTTGAATCGATCGATCCGACCTTGCTCCCGATTGTTGGTGGCGTACGGATCGTTGGATACGACACCACCGGTGATGGATTGGCTGATGCGCCGTATGACGAGCCTCAACCTGCGGGATCAACACCAGTGCCGTTCAATGGATTTGGCAAAATCCGTGTGCGTCATGTGCCCAACATGCGTCTTCCTTCAGGATTGTTATTGCCGATTTCGATGCCTCCCGTGCGCGGCACATACCAGGAGGGTGCGATATGAGAATCAAGACCATGAATACAAACAGAGTCAAACACATGCGATCAAAGCATGCCCGCAAAGGGTTTAGCATGATCGAAGTGCTGATCTCGTTGACTATTACCGCGACACTGCTCACCGCGACACTTGGTGCTCTGGATTCATCATTTAAATCATATAAGGTGACGACCGAGGGCGCATCGACCAATGTGGTGGCGAGAATCGTGATGCAGCGATTGACCGGGATGATTCGCACAGGCGATTCGTTTGGTCCATATCCTGTCAACCCGATTCTGAATCCTGTGCTTGAATCCAATCACATCGAGTTTGTCTCGTACCGCGATCCCGCAAACGATATCGAGCGAGTCACTCGTCTTGAGCGTCGTGATGGTGATGCGGATACTGGTCCTTACGAGTTGTGGTATATTGTCACGACCTATGTATCGGGAGACTTCGATTCAGATATCGAAGCGCCGTTGCTTGAAGGCCTCAACGAAGTGAAGTTCATCATGGATTACGATGTGGGTCCCAAGCTCAAACGAGTCACCGTCGACCTGATCATCCAGCCCGACGATCTCAAAGATGGCGGAGTTGGCGCAACGCTTGATGCACCTGTGATCCGTCTGGTTGCCAGTGCTGCACCACGGAGCAATGATTAACTCAGTCCATGTGAATAGTTCAAGATCAAAAAACGGGCGTGATGCCCGTTTTTTTATATGCTGATTTTCAGTGAATCATTCACCCGCGTATCCGTTTGGATGATCCTTGAGCCATTGATACGCACTCGTAACCACTTCGTCGATATCGGTGATTTGTGCTTCCCAACCGAGCATGGATTTGATCTTGGTTGGATCGTTGTAGAGCGCGATTGCGTCGCCTTCGCGCCGGGGTGCATCGTGGACAACGAAGTCTACACCTGATACGCGTTTGACCGCATCGAGAATCTCACGGACGGAGTACCCTTTCCCGATCCCAACATTGAAGGATTCGATTTGTCCGATCTCGACCGAGTTCATCGCGAGGACATGCGCCGCGATCAGATCTTCGACATGCACATAATCGCGGATGTTGGTCCCGTCGGGGGTAGGGTAGTCTGTGCCGAAGATGGACATGGATTCGCGCTTTCCCAGTGCAGCGTCGATGGCAACAGGGATCAGATGCGTTTCTGGGGAATGGTCTTCGCCGAGCATCCCAGTGCGGTCACTGCCGGCGACATTGAAATACCGCATAATGATCAGCGAGATCGGGTTATCCTGCAATGCTCGTTTCTTTGCATAGTCCTTGAGGATGTGCTCAAAGTGGAGTTTGGTGTATCCGTAAGGCGAAGTGGGGGATTGCGTGCAGTGTTCAGGGACGGGGATCATGCCTTGGGGTGGATCACCAAAGGTTGCGCATGATGAAGAGAAGATAAATCGTTTGATCCCTGTGCCATCGTGGGACGCATCGCATGCATCGAGGAGTGCGATGCCTGATGAGATGTTGTTGCGGTAGTACCAAAGTGGGTCTTCAACCGATTCGCCAACATATGCCAGTGCGCCAAAGTGCATGACGGTGTCTAAATCATGTGTGTCGAGAGTCTCTTTGACTCTTTGGCAATCTCCAAGATCACAGTGCACAAAGTTGAATGTGTCTGGGTGGGTTTCTTCGAGCATCGCCATGGGTTCACGGTGCCCGCGATGGAGGTTGTCGAGCGCGACGACGGTGTGCCCGTCTCGTAATAGTCTTTGACAAGCATGGGAACCGATGTAACCAGCTCCGCCGGTGACCAAAATACGCATATATCACTCCATCTCTGGGATTTGAATCAATTACTGCACTGATTCTACTGCTTCCCATTGACGATGGTTCGGGAAACTGGTCGATGAACTGAACGAGAAGGTTCCAGAATCCCTACTATAGGATCTGAAGGGGCATCTCAACCCAAGGAGTTCCATGGCCGAGTCGTTCACATCTGATTTTAAACGCTTTTTCACGCGTGGTTTAGCGATTTTGTTGCCGACCGCGGTGACCCTTTGGCTGCTCTGGCAGGCATTCGGGTTCGTGTTTAACAATGTGGCCCAGCCGATCAATCGGATGACCCGATTTGCGGTCGTCTGGGTTGTCCCGCAAGTTCGTGACGAGGACAAGCTCCCCGAGTGGTTCCAAGTCACCAACGAGCGGGTGCTCGAAATCCGCAAGTCTCGTGAGATCCGTACAACGGTTTCTGATGAGTCCGTCCGGTTGAAACTCCGAAGGGAGTACCTCGCGCAGTTCTGGAAAGATCACCCGTATCTCAATCTCACGGGTTTGTTCATTGCGATCATGTTGATTTATCTCGCGGGTGTGCTTCTCGGAAACTTTATGGGCAAGTCCTTGTATGCTCGCCTTGAACGATTGATCACCCGGATTCCTGGTTTCAAGCAGGTTTATCCGCATGTGAAACAAGTCGTCGACATGATAATGGGCGACAGCAAGATGGCATTTAGCAAAGTGGTCCTTGTTGAATATCCCAGCGCCGGGATCTGGACCGTCGGGTTCTTGACCGGGGATTCAATCCGGGAGATCGATAAAACCGCAGGCGCGAAAGTGGTCTCTGTGTTTATCCCGACATCGCCTACCCCGTTCACAGGGTTCACGATCAACCTGCCCAAGGAAAAGGTCACGGAAATCAGCATGACGATCGAGGAAGCATTGCGATTTGTGATCACTGCGGGTGTGCTTGCGCCGGGTGTTTTCCCTGATAAACAATCGAACCCAGATGCGGTGAGCGTCTCAGATATTGATATCAAGATCGAATAGATTTTTTGATCGATCTTGTCTATTCACTGGATCACGCGCAACCCGCGGTGAATGCGTTGAGAAAGAGAGACACATCGAAGAAGTTCCAGCTCCCATCACCATTCATATCTGCTGATGGATCTTGACTTGTAAATGCGCTCAGGAAGATCGATAGGTCGAAGAAGTTGACACTTCCATCGCCGTTGAGATCAACAGCACATTCAAGTTGGTATAGATAGATTGAACCCGATCCAGATCCGTTGTCATCATCACCCCATGCGCCGGTGACGATGAGCCCGCTGTCGATTGCAACACTCCACCCAAACCGGTCCGATCCAGCGCCATCACTGGGAACAAACTGAGGCAACGCAGAACCTGTGAGTGCATCAAAGAGATACACACTCCCGGATCGATTAGCGCCGGGAACAACATCGAATGGTGAACCGATCGCGATGGTTCCGCCTTTGATCGCGACTGATGAACCGAACAGGTCTCCTGCTTGTCCATCATTGGCGGTGAGCTTGAATTTTTCCTCACCAGTCGTTGTGTTAAAGATGTATGCTGATCCTGAATCCTCACCTTGATCATCTGCCGCGAACGCACCGACTGCAACGAGTCCGTTATCAACGGAGACCGCGTGCCCGAAGTTGACCTGCAACCCTGCTTGACTGGGCGCTAAGGTGTGCAGGAGTGATCGCGTCTCGATATCATGAAGAAATACGCGACCGTTGCTCCCGGCGGTGGGGAATGTCGCACCGGTCACAAGGACACCATCGTCCATCGCAACGGACCATCCAAAGCGAGGCCAAGCTTCGACAATCTTGCCGAGTTGTTCGCCGGTTTCTACATCGAATAGATACACCGCACCATTGTCTGTTGGACCATCCCAGATCGCGCCCACCGCGAGGATGCCATCATCGATTGCAACTGAATATCCAAACCGATTCCAAGATTCTTCGATCGCAGGTGTAATCTCTCGTAACAGAATCCCAGAGGAAGAACTGAAGAGATACACCGTTCCAGATCCAGGACCTATATCAGCGCCGACAGCAACGATCCCATTCCCGAGTGCAACAGATCGACCGAACCCTTTGCCCGCGTTGCCTGGACCCGGATTGAGCTTGAATGTCTGGATGCCGTTGGATGCTTTGAATAGGTATGCCGAGCTTATAAACGACCCATTGATGTTGTGTGTATCAGCGCCAACGACGATGACGCCGTTGTCTGTGTCGATTGCTCTACCAAAGTTCTGGAACTCAACACCATCGAGGGGGGTGATCTTCGAGTCCTCGTTGACAACCGGATTGCCAGCAACTGCAATTGGTGTAGCGAATGAGATTCCCAGGCATGTGCAAGCGATGAGTGATTTCGGTGCGATGAACATATTCGTTTCCAATCAAAGAAGTCTCGAATCCACGGGGATTATCGACACTTTGAGTGTACCCGTTGTGCTTGATTTTCAAAGGGTGAAAACTCTATTCTCGTATTGTTTTTCGAGGGGTTTTATCGGGAGATGAGGGTTGTGGTGCTCATTTGAACCAAGCTGAAGTGATCGTGTTATCGGTTCTGATGGATGACCATATGGTATGGATGTCCGTGGATTACTTTGTTTGAGCGTACGCATCGAGTGCTGCAAGGCGTGCCTTCGCGTGGTCCACAATCGGGAATGGGTAGTCCTCTCCAAGTGTCACCCCCGCATTGAGCAGTGTGAGCGGGGGCGCTTCCCAAGGCGCGTGAATGATCGCGTTGGGGAGCTGAGCGAGTTCAGGGATCCATCTGCGGATGTACTCTCCACTGGGATCAAACTTCTTGCTTTGGCTCACAGGGTTGAACACACGAAAATATGGCGCGGCGTCAGCGCCACAACCTGCGGTCCATTGCCAACCAAAGGTGTTGTTTGCAAGATCCGCATCAACAAGCGTGTCCCAGAACCACTGAGCGCCTTTTTCCCAAGAGATCATCAAGTCCTTGCAGAGAAAGGATGCAACGATCATCCTCGCTCGGTTGGGCATCCAACCTTGTGCCCATAGATTCCGCATCGCAGCATCAACGATCGGGTATCCGGTCTTTCCTTGTTGCCACTTTGCAAGGTGTTGCTTGTTTGAAATCCACGGGAATTTTTCGAACTGTAAACGGAAGGGACGATCTAGCGTGTGTGGGAAGTGATTGATCAGATGGGTTGCGAAGTCGTTCCATGCGAGCTGGCGCAGATACGCGGAAACCCCTAAGTTCTGAGACCAGTTTGGATCCGCAGCGAGCGTGTGCCACATTCGGCGGATCGAGAGTTCCCCAAAGTGGAGGGGCGCGGAGAGTTCAGACCATCCGGGTTCATCGAGTTGGTTGCGAGAAAGATGGTATTGATCGATGCGATTCTCGGTAAACGCGCGGAATGTTTCGTTGGCGTTGGTTTCGCCGGGGGACCATCGGGTAAGAAAATCCGCTGCCCAGTCCACTCGATCAAGCAGTTGGAGCGAGGAAAGCGATGTTCGCTTTGGTTTCAGTCGAGGTGGACGCAAGGAGGTGGGGGATGGGATCGGGTTTTCAACTGGCATTTGATGTGCCCGGTTCCAGAAAGGAGTGAACACCTGGTAAGGCTTGGCGCTGCCCGTCATCACCGAACCGACTTCCCAAAGCGTATCAGGGATGAATCGAACAAGTTCGATCCCCATCTGATCGAGCTGATCATCAACGGTGTCCTCGATCTGTTGTGAGACTGGATCGGTTGATTCAAGGATTGAGACCTGATCCGCGTTCACTTCCTTGCAGAGTTCAGATAATACTGCTGTTGGATTTCCGACACGCAGAACAAGCGGCGAACCGAGTGATTCAAGAGACTCTGCGAGTGATTGCAAAGAATGATGTAACCACCATTGGGATGCTTTTCCTATGGGCAGATTCTCAGATGGATCGAGAATGTACACCGGAACCACGCAGCCGCGATTTGCAGCGTAACTCAGCGCGCGATGATCATCTGTCCGCAGATCAAGACGGTACCAAACAATCGTCGTTGAATCTGCGCTCTGGGTTTGTTCCATTTCAAATGGTAGCGATCAACAACTCTGGGTCGACTTATTCCACGATCTTGTGCTCCTGGAGACAATACGGACGACGGTGATTCGAACTTCTTTGATATCAGCGTGTACTTCAACGCCTATAACCAGGGGTGTCCATGAGTCGTGGATCCGTAGAGCCCGAAACTCATCGGAAATGAATCTCCGAGTGATTGCAGATGATTCTGGCAGCATTCTCTGCGCATGAGTATGTCACTTGTTTGCAAAGAGTGGTTGTGGAATAGGTCGATCTGAATAGTTCCAAGCGGCTGATCAGCGACACGAGCGAATCAGCTAGCTGAGTTGTTCGTCCCATTTCATCGCACCAGATCAATCGCATGAATCACTTGCAAGGCATTCTGCGATGACTCGATAGCAGAGTTTCGCTGCGATAAAATCGCTGGCGTGGTGTGTCGGTTCAGGACAGAGTTCAACTATATCGATACCAACGACCCTGCTTGCATTGGCGACGCGGTGGATGAGCGTGTTGACTGTCCGCCAGTCGAGCCCGCCGGGCTCGGGCGTGCCCGTAGCGGGGATGATCGATGGATCAAGCCCATCGAGATCAATCGTGATGTAAACCTTTTCCCCAAGGAGATCGACTACATCGTTCATCCACTCATGGTCCGGAGCATCGAGGATCGTGTGGGCGAAGAAGGTCCGTGCCGGATCGAGATTGCCCACTTCCGATTGGTCAATTGCCCGGATGCCCACCTGGATCACTGACGCAAGTTCTTTGGCTCTGGCCATCACACACGCGTGGTTGTGGTTCGAACCTTGGTAGGTATCGCGTGAGTCGCCATGCGCGTCGATCTGCAGGATCGTAAGTCCCGGGAAGCGCTCGCTCGCGGCTTGGAACGCACCGATGGAGACCGAGTGCTCGCCGCCGAGAACCACAGCGAGCTTGCCCGCATCCAGTGCCGCTCCGACGCGATCCCGAACCAGCGGGGCAAGGTGAATCGGGTCTGCATCATCGCACAGGAGGGGCGCCTGGGTGTGGATGCCCCTGAGATGGGGTTCCGAGTTGGTTTCGATGTCGTACCACTCGATCTGCGCCGAGGCGTCGATCATGGCCTGAGGACCCTTATCGGATCCCTTGCGGTATGTCGAGGTCTTGTCGTAAGGCACTGGGATGATGTGCACCGCGGCACGATCAGGATCAGCAAGTTCGGGCGGTATGTCGAGGAAGTTGGTCATGGATTCGCCTTGTTGGTGCTCAAAGTATGCGATCAGTAAGTGAGCTCGATATCCGGATCAAGGTAGGTGTACCCCTCGAGCCCCGACTCGTAAAATCGCTGCATGGTCCGGGCTTCGGGGACGGTGAGCGCACCCTTTCGAACGCCAGACTCACATTCTTTTTCAAGCGCCCGCACGAGTTCATTCGTATTATACTGAACATACGAGAGTACCTGGCGGACGGTGTCGCCACGGATGAGCTCATCGATTGCCCAACCATCTTTGTCGAGTTTGATGTGTACGGTATGAGCGTCGCCGAAGAGGTTGTGGAGATCGCCCAAGGTTTCCTGGTATGCACCTACGAGGAAGGCTCCCATGTAATAGATGTTCTCAGAGTCAAGCTCGTGCACGGACAGCGTGCTCGCGATGCCGCTCTCTGGATCGATATAAGCCCCGATCTTGCCGTCGGAGTCGCAGGTGATGTCGCCGAGGATTGCTTGGCGGCGAGGCTCTTCGTCGAGCCGGCTGATCGGCATGATCGGGAAGAACTGATCGATCGCCCAAGCATCAGGAAGCGATTGGAAAATTGAAAAATTGCAGAAATAGACATCGCTCATCAACTCGTCGAGCTCGCTGAGTTCGTCGGGAATTTCTTCGAGCGATGCGCATGCGATCTGGATGTGCTGGCAGGTCATCCAGAACATGCGCTCGGAGACCGCTCGCTGCTCAAGCGTCAGGTATCCTAATGAATAGAGCGTGTTCACTTCATCGAGGGCACGCATCGCATCGTGATAGCACGCAACAAGGTGGGGTGTTGGGCTCTGTACAATTGAGAGTGCAGATTGGAGATCTCGAACCGGTTGGGGCGCGTCGGGATTGATCGATTCAGGAACCGTCGCGTCCGTTCCAAGACCCGGACCGATGATATCCGTCGGGCCGGTAGAACCGAGCACATCGAACACAAGGACCGATGAATACGCCGCCATCGCGCGCCCGCATTCGGTCACGATCGTCGGCGGCTTGATCCCCGCCGCGTTGCAAACAGATCCGATTCGGTACACCACATCCGAGGCGTACTCCTCGAGCGTGTAGTTCATTGAAGAGGCCGCATCAGCCCGTCCGCCCATGTAGTCCACACCCAGCCCGCCCCCGATATCGAGGTATGAAAGCCGGGCGTCGAGCTTGCGGAGTTGGACGAAGGTGTGGGCAAGCTCGGTTACCGCGGATTTGATCGTCGCGATGTCCTGGTGTTGTGAGCCGGTATGACAATGCAGTAGATCGAGACAGTCAATCATGTCATGTTGTTTTAGGCTTTCAACGGCGCGAAGCAGCTCAGTCGTCGTCATCCCAAACTTGCTCTTCGTGCCCGTCGACGAACCCCAACGCCCCGATCCCGTGGTTGCGAGTTTCACCCGTGCACCGATGGTCGGGCGCACGCCATATTTTTCGGAAGTGGCAATGATACGATCGAGCTCGCGAATATTTTCAATCACGGGCACAATCCGCCGCCCGAGCTTGTGGGCGAGAATGACTGCTTCGATGTACTGCGCATCCTTGAACCCGTTGCACACGATGAGTTGGTTGGGATTCGATGCAGTCATCGCCATCACGGCTAAGAGTTCAGGCTTCGAGCCAACCTCCATACCGAAACCCAACTCACGCCCACACTGTGCGATCTCTTCAACGATCTGGTGTTGCTGGTTCACCTTAATCGGGTAGACCGCCTGATAGTTTCCGCTGTAATCATTCTCTCGGATGGCCACTTGAAACGCGTTGTTGATCGCGTGGAGCCGATGGTTGATGATGTCGCTAAAGCGGAGCAATACCGGCGTATTGATCCCGCGCTCATGAAGCCCGGTGACGATCTCGTGCAAATCAACTTTGTGCGCCTCCTGTCCGTCTGGATAGAGCACAACATGTCCGGAATCGTTGATCCCGACATAGTCCGCACCCCATTGATCGACCCGATAAAGGTCCACGGCATCAGCAATCGTCCACACTGAGGCTTCACTTTCGTTCGGCTTGGAATCAACAGTCGGGGGGGGGGCATTTTTTTGCATCGAGAAGTATAGATTTGTAAAACTCAATTGGATGATCAAATGGGCTACACTCCCTGCCAAATAATTCTGTGAACCGGCCCAACCGAGGACCTGCCATGAACATCCGATCCTTTATGGAAGAGCACTTCCATCATTTCAACGCCGCCGCGACCCTTGATGCAGCCCAAGGATTCGAGGACCATCTCGCGGGGGGGGGCAAAATGCTCGTCTCGCTCGCCGGAGCGATGAGCACCGCAGAACTCGGGCGATCACTCGCCGAGATGATCCGCCAAGATAAGGTCCATGCGATCTCATGCACCGGCGCGAACCTTGAAGAGGATGTTTTTAATCTCGTGGCCCACGATCATTACGAGCGGATCCCCAACTACCGCGACCTCACTCCCGCCGATGAACAAGCCCTCCTCGAACGGGGGCTCAACCGCGTGACTGACACCTGCATCCCCGAGCACGAAGCCTTCCGCGCCTTAGAAAAAACACTGCTCCCGCGCTGGGTCGCCGATGCCAAAGCCGGACGACGCAAACTCCCTCACGAGCATTTTTATGAGATGCTCCTCTCAGGCGAACTCGAACCCCATTACCAAGCCAATCCGAAGAACTCATGGCTCCTCGCTGCGGCCCAGCGGAACCTCCCCATCGTGGTCCCAGGCTGGGAAGACTCAACCTGCGGGAATATCTACGCATCTCATGTCGTCTCCGGCGATTTCCCCGACGCAACTGGCATCAAGTCTGGGATCGAGTACATGACCGCCTTCATCGAGTGGTACAAGCAAGCATCCGCCGATGCCAGCATCGGATTCTTCCAAATCGGCGGCGGGATCGCCGGCGATTTTCCAATCTGCGCCGTGCCGTTAATCCGCCAAGATCTCCAAGATCAGGTCCCGCTCTGGGGATACTTCTGCCAGATCTCAGATTCAACAACAAGCTATGGCTCGTATTCCGGTGCGGTCCCCAACGAGAAGATCACCTGGGAGAAACTGGCGGTGGATACACCAAGTTTCGTCATCGAGTCAGACGCAACGATCGTGGCCCCGCTGATCTTTGGATATGTGCTTGGGTTATAACATCGTATATGCATAAATGATTCGAAGACGCGATGCATGATTGCCTCTTCGTTTTGTGAGATTCTGTTTCAATTGGAGTCAAAAAACCTGAATCCTCGGTTGCCCTGAGAGAGTAAATCCGTTGGTGGGGATGCGTGCGCATAACAACCTACAAAGTCATCACAAATCGACTACACTAGGTGATTGTTACACATCCAAATCAAGTGATGAGGAACCGTACCAAACACATACCTTTCATCAATACCTTGATGAGATGGCGAACCGTCCGTCTGGGCAAAGTGAGTGTGGAATTTACTGAGCTTTCAAGATTCGGATCAAAACTAGAATCATTGCACAGCATACTGTCATGGTGATGAATGCTGAAACGCTCAATGGGTTGGAACTCTTTCCGAGTTGATTGATACTCATTCGTAAACAAGAGGATTGCTTCAGATTCAAGGCTTTTCGAGAAGGATCAACACACGCATTTATTCTGGAGTCCCTGTAAACTCTGGGAGTGGTCGCGCATCCGCTTCACTTTGGGTTTCTGCGATCCCGTTTGCTCTGATATCAGCGATCAACCATTCCATTTCTTTGATCTCTCGGCGTTGAGCATTGATGATCGCGTCAGCGAGTTTCCGAACGCGTGCGTCCTTGATTTGTGCTCGTTCACTCGTCAGGATCGCGATCGAGTGGTGGGGGATCATCCCTTCCATATAATCGGTACCACTGACGGTGATCTGGCTTCGTACCAGACCGATCCCGATTGCAATGAGCAGGGTTGCAATCACGATCGTGACGATGTTCTTCAAAGTGCTCTTGTACATCCTAAGCATAAAGAGCAGCATCACTATGATCATCCCACCACCCATAATGAGCGTCATGAACAAGCGTGTCTCACTAAACCATGCATGTTCGATGATTTTGTATGAGTGCAAATACATCAAGCAGAACATGACCACCATCGAAGTCGTGATCATGAGTGCAAAGCGGAGATATGGAGACCCTGCTTCATGTGAAGCATTGTGTTTTTTATCGTACATGAGATACCTCACGGAATGGTTATCGATTGATCAGACCCTGAGTAAACCAACTCACCGTGAACTCTTGGTGAAGTGAACATGAAATCACGATAATTGAGGCTGAATACAATTTCACATCAACCAGCAGTGAGCATCAAAACAGAGCGCAAATAGAAAAAGGATCAGCAGTTATGCCGATCCTTGCAGGTCGTTGCGATTCTTTGCAGAATGCCTTAAATGGGCCCGGACAGACTTGAACTGTCGACCTCACCGTTATCAGCGGTGCGCTCTACCAACTGAGCTACGGGCCCTCGGGTCGTGAGTATAGCCTCAGGTTCGGTGATCGTCGCCTTTGGAGGGGGGCAGATTTGACCAATCTGATGATGAAGGATCAAAAACCGCCTGATGTCAGTGATCAGAGTGGAATTCCGGTTTCAATCGTGCGTTTTTAAGACCGAGAATATACAATATGACAGATCAAAGGCTGTGATAGCCAATCTTGCCAGGCGATCGCCTGTGCGATGAACCAGGAGCCCCCAAATGATCAACTCAGATGCAGAATACAACAATATCATTGATGGCGACGATGCCCGCCGGGCGCAGAAAGCAGCAGATGACTCCGCGGGGTTAGACCACACACAGATTGATACCGAATCCCTCTATGTCACCCAGCATTACGATCGGTACACCCAGGAAAACCACAAAGTCTGGAAGATGATGTGGGAGAAACGATGGGATGTGCTCGAACAACAAGCATCAAGAACTTACCTCGCAGGACTCAATGCGATCAATCTTGATCCGGATCGGGTCCCGTTGCTCTTCGGCACGATCACCGATCCGTATGACTCAACAAAGAAAATTACAGGAATCAACGAGTTCCTCCGTCCCCTCACAGGATGGCAATCGAGGGGGGTCCCCGGATATCTCCCCGCGAAGGCATTTTTTAGCTGCTTGAGCAGACGCGAGTTTCCTTCGACAGTAATCATGCGCCCTGAAAGCAAAATTGATTACCTTCCCGAACCGGATATTTTCCATGATGTCTTTGGACATGTGCCTTTGCATGCTGATCCAGTGTTCGCAGACTTTCTCCAAACCTACGGCAAAGCAGCGTTACTCGCAGGTCCTGAGCACGAAGAGGCGCTGGCGAGACTATTCTGGTTTACAGTTGAGTTTGGATTGATTTCAGAAGATAATCGCCTCAAGGTGTATGGATCTGGAACGATCTCTTCACACGGCGAATCTGCATACGCGCTCACTGCACCTGAAGGCAAAGCGGGTAGAGATGCAGGGCAGATCGAACGCCGAGCATTTGATATTGATCGTGTGATCAACACACCATTCGAGATCGATCATTTCCAAGATGTGGTCTATGTACTCGACAGCTTTGATCAACTCCGCGATGCGATGAATGATTATGCGGATCGAGTCATGGAAGATTCCAGTTCTGCTGCAGGCGCATGAGTTTCAGTTCTGAGCGAAACGGATTGTGCACTATGTCCCAAGACAAGGTTGATATCAAGTCGTACCTGAAACGGATTGGGTATCCTGAAAGCGATCAGATTCGACTCGATATCGAGACACTTCGAAGAGTTCAACTCGCCCATGCGTGTACAGTCCCGTTCGAGAACATCGATGTCATCTTAAAAAAACTAATCGCGTTAGATATCGCGAGTGTTCAGAAAAAAATCGTTGCTTCACGCAGAGGCGGGTACTGCTTCGAGCAAAACATGCTCATCATTGAAGTGCTCAAGCACATTGGGTTCGATGTGCAGGCGCTCTCTGCTCGGGTTCGTGTCGGCAGAACCCGTGAGTTCACACCACCACGCACGCATTTGTTTGCAAGGGTGAATCTCGAAGGGGTGCCTTGGCTTGTCGATGTCGGAGTGGGGGGGATGACACCGACTGCTCCAATTCGGATGGACATCGGTGACCCACAAACAACATTGCACGATACACGCAGAATTATTCAAGTGGAAGACGCCAATAACCTGCCAAGATGGTTCCATCAAGTATTGCTCGATGATGTCTGGCACGATATCTATGACTTCACAGGCGAAGAGATGCCCATGATCGATCGCGAAGTTGGCAACTGGTGGACGAGCACCAACCCAGAGTCAAAGTTCCGTCAATCCATCATGGCTGCACTGGCAGTGCCTGACGGCTCAAGACATTCGCTCTCAACACACCAATATGTTCGCAGATCCGCGGGTAATGTACTCGAAAAAATCGAGATCAAGACTTCCGAACAGATGGTGTCGATCCTTGCCGACCGGTTTGGAATTGATCTGCCAAAAACCACAGTATTCGGGATCGAAGGCTTGTGATCAATCGTTGTTCTAAGATAATCAAATGAACGAATCGCAACTCCATGAACATATCTACGCCCGATCTGTCGGCCTGATCGCGGGGGGATCAACCGAGATACTGCTCGGACCTGGGGATGATGCTGCGGTCACTCGTTCAGAAAATGGCGACATCTCATTGCTCACCGTCGATCAAGTCGTCGAAGGGCGACACTTCACATCAGACACCGACATAAACCTCATCGCACGAAAAGCGATCGCGAGATCTGTTTCCGATATCGCCGCAATGGGTGGCGTGCCGAGTTGGGCACTTGCAACAGGAGTATTGCCCAAAGATTACCCGCATAGCGATGATCTCTTCGACGCGCTGAGCAGATGGGCAAAGCACTGGAACTGCCCACTCATTGGAGGCGACATCGCAACACATGGTTCGACCGACCATCCCCTCACACTCACCGTGACCGTCGGGGGAACCATACAACCAGATACAAAACCAATACTCCGCTCTGGTGCTCGCCCAGGAGATCTGCTTTACATCACCGGATCGCTCGGTGATTCTTTTCATAGCAACCATCATCTCAACTTTGAACCCCGTGTCGAAGTAGGATTGTGGGCATCGAAGAACGAGGCGCATGCGATGATGGATATATCCGATGGACTCGGACGAGATTCGCACCGGATCGCAACTGCATCCAATGTCTGTATCGAGATTAATGCAGACAAAGTGCCAATGAATCCGGGATGCAAAGATTGGAAACAAGCAATCAGTGAAGGCGAAGATTACGAGTTGCTGATCGCCCTTGATCCAAATATACCCATCGCTGATTCACCACGCGAACTCCTCGGCCCAATCGGTACAGTCCGTTCCTGTAATTCCAATGAAAAACCCGGATCAACAATCGTCGACCCGGGTGGTGTTTCTCATCATGCAGAGCAGCTTGGTTGGGATCACTAAACGATCCCTTGCAAATTATTGCTTCGGTTTGCCGTTACTTTTTCCCTTGCCCTTGCCGCCGCCTTTTTTCTTCTGTCCAGGCCCTGCTTTACCCGCAGCATCGCGCCGATAATCAGTCTTACCCTTATCGCGTGACTTGGACTTTCTGCTTCGCCGTTGCCCCCCCGGTGACTTCTTAAATCCAGCACCTTCGGTTTCTTCACCAAGACCGCCCGGACCACCACCCAGGGTGAGGTTTGCTGCAGGACCTTTGCGTTTGCCCGCTGCGCGTCGCTCGCCGTCGGCAATCGTCAGATCCATGCGTCGGGTCTGCAGATCAACATTGGCAATCCGAACCGTCAATCGATCTCCAATCGAATAACTCCGCCCGGAATGAATATCAACCATCGCCCCGGTCCGATCGTCAATCTTCCATGTCGGAGGGCGCTTCGATCGCGTCGTATCACCAATCAGATCACCCTTGGCAACCATCCCATCTGCGAGGTACTTTTCGATCTGCACATAGATACCCTTGGGTGAGATGCCGGTGACACACGCTTCGAACTCTTCGCCGATGTGATCGACCATGAGCTGAAGGACCAAGAACGCCCGCAGTTCACGCTCGGCTTGTGCTGCGTTCACTTCGGTGTTTGAACATTGGTTCCCGATCTCGACGAGTTCTTCACGACTCGGGCAATACTCTAGATCACGAAGATCCCGTCCGAGTGCCTTCTTCGCGCCGTCAGTCTGCGGCCGGGTATCGCCATTGTTCGTCGCTTTGAGATACGCAAACATCGCACGATGCAATGTCAAGTCAGGGTACCGACGAATCGGCGAAGTGAAGTGAGCATACGCATGCGATGCGAGCGCGTAATGCCCAATCAATGCCGGCGAATACACCGCTTTGGTCATCGTGCGAAGCACCGCGGTATGCACCGCGCGTGATGCAGGAGTCCCCGCGGTGGTATCAAGCAAAGTTTGAAGTTCTTCACGCGTTGGTGATTGTGGGATCGTGAACCCCGCGACCTTAGCGGTCTTCCGCAGATCATTCACATCACCGGGAGTCGGTTCAGGGTGTGTTCTTCGCAAGATCGGGACATCGAGTTGTTCGAACAAAATCGCCATCGATTCATTCGCTTCAACCATGAACATCTCGATGAGCGTATGGGTGAACGCATCGTCTTCCTTCTGCGCATCAATGACTTTGCCATCTTCATCAAAGATCAGATCAACTTCTGGCAGGTCAAGATGAATCATCCCCGCTTTGTGTCGACGAGCTTGGATCAATCGTGAGAGCCGATCCATGCTTTTCACCGATTCAATCAACTCCTCAGTGTGCGGCGTATCAGTCTTCGCGTGAACCTTCGCTTCTTCAAGATCGCCATCAATCAACGCCTGCGCTTCGAGATAGGTCATCCGCTTACGAGACTTGATCAATGATTGGCACAACCCGCGTCCGACCACATTCCCCATCTTGTCGTAACGGATAATACAGGTCTTGGCATAGCGCAAAACACCTTCTTGAAGGGAGCAAATCCCGTTGGACAACACCTCAGGGAGCATCGGGATCACCAACCGAGGAAGATACACGGAGTTGCCGCGTTCCTTCGCTTCGATATCGAGATCAGTCCCGGGTTGAATGTAATGTGCAACATCCGCGATATGAATCCCCAGCTCCCATCCACCATTATCAAGGCGTTTGAGCGAGATCGCATCGTCATAGTCCTTCGCATCAGGCGGATCGATCGTTGTAATGAAATCACCCGTCAGATCCTTACGCATATCAAGCGCACCGATCCCTTGCGATTCATACAGATCCATCTCTTCATCGAATCGACGGGTCGCTTCGCGCGCTTGCTGGACACAACTCTCAGGGAACTCATTGCTTGGCAATGAATACGCCGCGATCACTGCCTGCGTTTCGACATCGGGTTCGCCCGCTTCGCCAAGCACCTTGGTGACGACGCCTTTGGCGAGTCGCCCGTGCTCTGGATATTCGACGATCTCGATGACCACCTTGTCACCGGGTTTGACATTCTTCGATTCCGCATCACGGATCACGATCGGTTCGGTGAGCTCGCGGCCGTCAGGGTACACCAACCATCGGCCATCGCGTTTGTCGATCTCACCAGTAAACTGTGCACGCTTGCGCGCGACAATGTCGATCACTTCGCCCGCATACTGGCGCTCCATGGTTCCCAGCCGGTGCTCGCGCCGTTGATCACGCTCAAAGTAAACCTTGACCGTGTCCCCGGTCAATGCGTTCATCGTGTATTGAGGCGGGATGAAAATATCTGAACCGTGCATCTTCTGTGATGCAATTACAAACCCAACGCCAGAGGCGGTGCCTCGGAACTGTCCGATCAACTCACCTTCATCAGGACGGAACGGCAACTGAATCTTCCCGGTCTCGGAAAGATCAATCACGCCCTCCTCATGGAGCTCACGCACCGCGGTTGCAAACTCTTTCACATCTTCGATGTTGAGTTCTTTCGCGACGAGTGGGATGGGCTTGGGGGTGTAGGTTTCGTGTGAAATGTGGGAGACCAATCGGTCTCGGAATCTGCCTGGCATAGAAATCCTGTTCTGTTTGCTCGTTTTGTATCTTCTCTACTGTTTTGTTCTAATCGTAGCGTCCATCGGCATTTGAAAACTACTTTGGTGAACCAATCATCGCTTGACTACCATCTTTCTATGTCAATCGAGGCCAATAAAGTCCAGTTTCGATACCCCAAAGGCCCAATCGTCCTTGATGGGATCTCCTGCACGATCAAATCCGGGGGGGTGACCGCGATCATCGGACCCAATGGCAGCGGCAAATCAACCTTAATTCGACTCCTCGCCGGACTCCGTACACCAGAAATGGGTGATATTTCGATCAATGGGGATCAACTCAAGTCATTGTCGCATAAAGATCGTGCAAAGCAGATCGCTTTTATCGAGCAACGACCCAATCTCGCCTTCGATTTTTCGGTCCTACGCGTCATCGAGTTTGGTATCCACACCTCAAGAGCAGACGATGGGGCTGTCTCGGAGGCGCTCAAACGATTCGAACTCACAGATATCGCGTTGAAACCATATGGACACCTCTCAGTTGGGCAACAACAACGGGTTTCAATCGCTCGCGCATGGGTTCAGATAGCTCCGAATCGCAAAGGATATCTACTCGCAGATGAACCCTGTTCCGCGATGGACCCCAAGCACGCCCTCCAATCGATGGAAGCACTCAAATCACTCGCGCAATCCGGAATCGGTGTCGGCGTAGTGATTCACGATCTGACCAGCGCTGCGAGATGGGCAGACCACGCGATCGTCCTGAGCGAGCAAGGCAAGCTCGTTGCACAAGGATCAGCAGATGAAGTGTTCACCGAATCAGTACTTTCATCCGTGTTTGATGTCCAAATTCAACGGCACAATCTCCCAAACGGGCACTGGGCATTGATACCGAACCATGATTGATCAGGAGGAATCGCGCAACGGACGATGTTTGGCGATATACTTGTATTGTGCAAAGCGTAGTGAACTTCATTGGGCAATACTGGGTGCTGATCATCCTTATCGGCAGCGGGTTGTTCAATGTCGCTGTCCGGATGGCACAAAAAGCCAAAGAGCAACGAGCAAAGCGTGCAGCATTGCAAGCAATGGCTCGACAGAAACAAGAATCTCTACGCACTGGTCATACAGTCCCTGCCCCAACACCCGTACAAACTCAACAGCCTCAGACAGACCCTCGTCAAGAACGGATCGAAGCGCTCCGCAAGGAACGCATGGAACAACTCCGTGCATTGCGAGAGAAACGATCCAATCCACAAATCTCTGCGACAACATCGACTTCTAGCATTTCTCAGAATCATCCCAATCTACCTCCGATCCCGGTGCAGAATGCTCCACAAAACAAACGCACTCAAGCAACTGCTCAATCACGCCAATCACCAACCACCAACTCTGGGCAGTCTCGTCGGCCCAATATCGTCGCAACATCGACGCAAGTTCCGAGTTCACAGGCGCCAAACCAGCGTCGTCGCCCTCAGCAAGATCAGCTTGGTGCACAGACCGATCAACAACGGCGAGTAAAAAGAGAGACAAACCAGTGTCACGCCGGTCATGTCGAGAGTTTGCGTGAAGCTGCGAACCCATCGCTTCACAACACAATCCACGATAAATCGAAACTACTCCCCGCACAATCTGCTCGATCGATGCTCCGATCCCGATCCGCCATCCGTCAAGCGATTTTGCTTCGTGAGATTCTCGACACCCCGGTTGGACTACGGAATCAGGATATTGCATCGGGTTCAATATTCGAATAAGCAGAATCAAGTGCGACGAGCACTGCATATTCAACGATTTCATCCAAATTCAGGGACTGAATCCGTGTCCTTTCATGTTGTTGCGTTCAATCGCTCGATATACTCCAGTATGCGAATATCTGCTTTGAGCGTGTTCAAATCAACGACGGTTTTGTTGGGAGTTCTTCCCATCTGTATGCTTGTTGGGTGCAATACCTTCGACAGCGCACCGCGTGGTGCCAAGAGTCTGTTCCAGGTGTTTACACCGACCACCTCACCAACACAAGCAGCAGAGATGGCAACCGATCAGTACAGCGCTGAGAACCGGTATGAGGGGACGACATTGCTCTCCAATGCGGATTTCGGTGGTGAAGGTGTTTACATCGAGCTCTACATTGATGGAGCAACAGATCCTGATGCGGGTGTGCGTAGCGCTGCGGTTCGGGCGCTTGGTCGTCATGGTGATCCCGAACATGTCGGACTCATAGTCGATGCATTGTCCGATGAAGATGTCAAAGTTCGGATCGAAGCAGCCCGTGCACTCCAGCGTGTGCACAGCTCAACCGCGGTCAAACCATTGATCAACGCGATGACCGAATCGGAAGAATCCAATGTGGATGTCCGCTCGTCCGCTGCAGACGCGCTTGGTCAGTACCGTGTGAATGAAGTTGTCCAGGCACTCATTTCTGGACTTCAAGATTCAAGACTCGTTGTCAATAACAGGGTTCAACATTCGCTTTTAATGTTAACCGGTCAGAACTTCGGGCTCGATCGTTCCGCATGGATTGACTGGTACAACCAAACAGATAATCTGTTTGCAGGTGCCCAGCCCTACACCTATCCGGTGTTTAATCGCAAGAAACGATTGATCGAATACTTACCTTTGATCCCGCCACCACCCAACGAATCAACCTCCACACCTGTAGGCATGGACCCGGTGACCGACGAGATCTAATCGGGACTGATGCTGAGCGTGTCGTCCGGTAACCATACTGAAAGTTCGTGATGCATACAGAACACGAAACGGTTTGTCTTGTGCGAGATCGTTTTCAGATTCTGATGTAATCAACCACTGATCTATTCGATACTCATTGCATGAGGGTGTGCCTGAACACCTGTTTTGTGTATGCTTTTTGAGGAGTTCAGTCTATTGCTCGCAGTCCGTAAGTCTAATTCCGAGGTTTTTCTCGACCGCAGCGCAGCTGATCCATCACCCAATGATGGGCAGGCGTTAATCCGTCCCACGCGGGTGCTGATCGGTCCATGCGACACCGCTGCGTGCAGAAACGAGATCGAGCATGACGGGATTCTGGGATATCAGTTCGTCGGGGTGGTTGAATCTTGCAGCGATGAAGAATGGGTCGGAGCGCGAGTTGTAGGCAATGTGAACATCGCGGAACTCAACTCAGAGATCGCTCGCCGCGGGTTGGCAAACCATGATCCCGAACGCGGTGTCTTGGGATTAAAAAATCGCGACGGGTGTTTGGCAGAGCGATTCGTACTCGAAACACGCAATCTCGTTCGTGTGCCTGATGAGATCGATGATGATTGCGCAGTCTTTGCATCCCCGTTAGCATCCGCCGTGCATGCATCGCAGATCGTGCATCTCGAAGGCAAACCATTCATAACAGTGCTCGGAGAGGGGCTCCCCGGATTACTCTGCGCTCAGGTCATGACCAAGCTCAATGCATCGGTGCGATTGCTCGGGGTTGATGCCCGTCGTCTTGAACTCTGCGCCAAGTGGGGGATCAAGCATCGGCACCTCGACGATGTCGGGCGCAGGCACGATCAGGATGTCGTGATCGACACAACAATGGACCCCGCGAGTCTCGATATCGCGATGCGGATGGTTCGACCAAGAGGCACAATCGTGCTGCGAGGCGAACCCATCCCCATACTCAAACCAATATCATCGTCTGATGATGCACAAGCACCATTCAACTACGCACCGATTATGGCCAACGAGATCCAGGTCATCGGCGCTCGCTGCGGCAACATGAATGACGGCTTACGCGCCATGAGCACAGGTGGGATCGACCTGAGTGGTCTGATCACCAAGCAGGTCCCATTCGCCGATGCGATCAACGCGTTCAGACTCGCACAAGATGATGAGCAGATCGCGGTGATTGTCAATATGGAACTCTAATTACCCTTCGTAACTGCGATGTGAGACTTTACTCGATGATCAGTACACCATCGAGCACATTCACTGCTGCCGGCCACATCGATGCAAGTATCCCCGCTGTGATCAACGCATACACCACACCATCAAAGAAGCAAGTGATGATGAATCGTGTGGGTTTCCCCAAGAACACATCGTTGACGATACTGCCCATGCAATGACCAAGGATCGCGGTTGTGCACGCAACCCGGAAGACATGCATGTACTCCGCGCCGTGAGGCACACTCAACCCGGTGATGTACACCACAAAGAGTGTGATGATCGTATAAGCAATGAAAGTCTTCAATAGGTTCATGCCAAAGTTTGGTTTGCCCGCATACACCGTCAACATACCCCAAGGCCCTGCGTCCCATTTCGCAGTGCCTTCATCTGTCTTCAAATCTTTCATTTCACAACCAGGGTACATGTACAATCCTGGTTTGATGTCGAGTGACTTCATCGTGTCGAGATACGCTGCTTCCTTGTCTTTAAGAAACACGATGTCCTTTTTATGGTGAGGCATAACCATCCACATGATCGAGCTCGCGAAGAAGACAACAACGCTTGCGATAAGCAAGGGCAACCAAAGTTCGGCGATTGATACAGGGTCCATAGAAAAGTTCCTTTCGTGTGTGACGCTCAGTGTACCAGAATTTCGCACAAAAGAAAAACCCTGCACCGCTTGGGAAAGCGTGCAGGGCTTGTATTTCAGTAAAGGATCTCAGATCCGATCGGTGAATGATTTATTCGCCGCTGACAGGCATGGATTCAAGGACTGAGTCAATCAATCCGTACTTGATCATTTCCTGATCGTCGAGCCAAAGATTGCGATCGCAATCACGTTTGACCTTCTCTTGGTCTTGTCCGGTTGCATCGGAGTAGATACGGTACAGGCGATCACGCAGACGGAGCATTTCCTTCGCTTCAATCTCAAGATCCGTCGCTTGTCCTTCCATCACACCAGAAAGTAAAGGCTGATGCATTAGGTTGCGTGCGTTCTTGAGTGCGTAGCGCTTGCCCTTTGCTCCCGAACATGCGATCACCGAACCCATCGATGCTGCCTGTCCGATGACATAGGTGCAGATGTCAGGTTTGATGAAGTTCATTGTGTCGACAATGCCAAGGCCTGCAGTGACAGAACCACCCGGTGAGTTGACATAGAGATGGATGTCGGACTTTGCATCTTCGTTGGCTAGGAAGAGAAGCTGGGCAACAATGAGGTTGGCCATCTCGTCCATCACGCCGCCGGTGACGAAGATGATGCGGTCCTTGAGCAGTCTTGAGAAGATGTCGTACGAGCGTTCGCCTCTGCCGGATTGCTCGATCACAATCGGGACCAGATGTGCACTTGGGTTTGTCATATCGTGTTCACCTTATTTGGTGGGGGTAATCGTGTGTTGAAAATCTACATCTACCATTTCGCAAGCATTAGCTTGGGATCTTTGGCATCTCAGGTGGTTCAGTGAGCACTTCGTCGACTAAGCCGTAGTCCTTTGCTTCTTGTGCATCGAAGTACATGTCGCGTTCAGAGTCTTCGCGAACTCGTTCTGCGGTTTGTCCGGTATGCTTTGCCAAGATGTCGATCAAGGTCTGCTTCGTCTTGATGATTTGTTCTGCTTGAAGCCGGATATCTTCTGCTTGACCGGTGATCCCGCCGTAAGGTTGATGGATCATGACCTTCGCGTGAGGAAGAATGAATCGGCGTCCCTTGGTACCCGCGGTCATCAACACCGAACCACCGGAGTATGCTCGTCCGATGCAGTAGGTCGCGATCGGTGAACTCAGGAAGCGCATGGTGTCATAGAGCGCGAGGGTGTCATCGACGACACCGCCTGGGCAGTTGATGTAGAAGTTAATTTCTTGGTTCCGGCGCTGATTCTCAAGATAGAGCATCTGCATCATGAGGCGTGAAGCGGAAGCATGATTAATTTCGCCGACGAGGAAAACAATGCGATTTTCGAGCAAGAGCTCGTCAATACTCATTTCGCGAGTTCGTTGGTAACTTACTGATGCTGAAGCCATAAGTCTTTCCCTGACATGTATCTACAGTCGTTTTGGGTGGTAAATTCTACGGAGATCGCTCCACATACCCAAAACAACCAGGTTATATCCGTGATTATTCATCGGTCATATCGGGCATTCTCAATAGACCCACCCGTGAATCAGAATCAGAAATCGATGATACTGATCTACTATAAAGGTTTGCCCATCGGGGGTGGTGCTTCTACAGTTGAAGCCATGCTCGTTTTGTCCATTCTCGGGCAAACCTGCAAACCATTACTCCTGCGAGACATCCAGCGTGCCAACAGCGGTTATAAGCGATATTCACGGCAATGCTGCCGCACTCAAGAAAGTCCTCGAACATATTCATGCTCGTGGAATTAATCGTATTGTCTGCCTCGGAGACATTGTCGGTTATGGTCCCGAACCACTTGAATGCGTCGATCTTGTCCAAGAGCACTGCGAATGGGCCCTCATGGGGAACCATGATTTCGGTGTCCTCTATGAACCAACAAACTTCAATGCAACCGCAGAAGGTGCCGCGTATTGGACACGCGAGCAGTTCGACGCAGAACCAGACGAAGAGAAACGAGCCCAACGATACAAGTTCCTCGGCGAACTCCGGGTTCGTGCAGTCGAAGATCTCTGCGAGGACGGCACACCGATCCTGGCAGTCCACGCGTCTCCCCGTAGACCGATCAATGAATATATATTTCCAGATGATGTGAATGATTCTCCGGACAAAATGGATGCAATCTTTGATCGAGTCGATCAGATCGCGCTCGTGGGTCACACCCATGTCCCGGGAGTCTTCTCAAACGAACCAGATTTCTATCCGCCTTCCGAGATTGGTGACGAACCGATCTTCCGATTTATCGCAGACGAGAAAGCGGTGATCAATGTCGGTTCTGTTGGACAACCAAGGGATCTAGATCCACGAGCGAGTTACATCGTCCTCTCCCCTGGTCAGGTTGAGTTTGTCCGTGTGGAATACGATATCAAAGAAACCGCAGACAAGATCAAAGCGATTCCGCAGCTCCATGATTGGCTCGGAGATCGTCTTTACGAAGGGCGATAAGTCCTTTCGTACATATGAATCAGATTCAGCAGTAATTATTTTCCGCTTATAAATGCCCAACTCGCACGCTTCATCACAACTGAAGCAGCACGGAACCTTGCTCCATGAACGCATCGACAACGAATATTAATCTTCCTACTCGTCGATCAACGCCTTTGGGTTTGATCGGATTGTCAGTGCTTGCGTGCCTAAGTGTGCTCGCAGTGACATTCACGCTGACATCAAACGGGCATGCGAATCATGTGCACCATACCCATGGGGCAATTAAATCAGTTTCATGGATGCAAGATGATGACGGGCAAGCTGTCGAACAGACCTCTGACGGAACCGATGCAGAAGAAAGCGCTACACAACAAGACGCGCCGGTTGAACCTGTAATCAGTGTCCCCACAGTCGCGACGCATTTCTACCATGCAAGAGTTGTCGAGCTCCCAGAATCTGGGTTTACAACACTCGGAGATATCGACGATAAGACACAAAAAACCGTCCTTGAGTTTACCCATCAAGGTGCGGGCATCTCAGCACTGCGTCTTCCAGATGACTTTGAAACAGTCAAAGGCGAAAAGCATGTCGAACTCCAACAAGAGACCCCATCCGCGGATGGAAGTTTCACCGTAGTACCATTCGCAGCACTCAATGTCCATATCAACGGCGAGTCGGTTCTGCTTACCGGAACCAAGACCCAATCCGTGTGGGCAGAAGTTTCACCGGGGGTCTTCGAAGCATTTGTCGATGATGAAGAAGGCAATCCCGTCCTGCGAATCCAGCGTACATTCACACTCAAACCAACCACAGAGCATGGATTTATTTTCAGTGAATTCGTTGAGAACCTGAGTGGTGATGAACTACGCGTTCGCCTTATATCAACCGGACCGATTGATATGCCCAAAGCGAAAACAACCTACGCAGGTGATCGCAGACGAGTGCGCTATGGATATTTGCTCTCCCCCGAACGCCAGAGCACTTCGTTGACCGTGAGTTCCGATGAGGAACTCAAGAGCAGAAACAAACTGCTTGGCAAAAAAGAAACAACCCAATACGGCAAAGCATACCCATCCACTTTGCGTGTGTGGCCAAACGAGGATTTGCTCCCACATTCGAGTCGTTTGTCTTGGCTCGCGCTGAGCGATCGGTACTTTGTTATCGCGATGCACCCGCATTTCGATTTTACAACGGTTCAAAGCGCGGACGAAAAACTCTTCACAGGGTACAACTCAATCGATCGATTAGTGATGGATCCCTACGCAGATCCTATCAACGCGGTGGTCGTGCTCCAACTGATTGGCGATGAGCATGTGCTCGCTACCGGGGACACCTACAACAACACATTCGGCGTGTATGCCGGTCCGCGGAATCGTCCGGTCATGAACAAAGAACCAGTGTTGGCCGCCCTCAACATGCCAACCATGGTGGTCTCAAACCTCGGGGGGATGTGTGCCCCGTGTACCTTTAGTTGGTTGACTGATATCCTGATCGGTGTCCTGCGGACTTTCCACTCGATTGTCGGGGACTGGGCAGTTTCAATTCTGCTGCTGGTAATCTTGGTTCGAAGCTGTCTCCATCCCGTGACCCGCTGGTCACAGATTCGGGTCCAGCGATTCAGTGTCCAGATGCAAGAAATGGCGCCCAAACAAAAGCTCATCCGCGAAAAGTACAAGAATGATTCCAAAAAGCAACAAGCAGAGATGAGCAAGCTCTGGCGAGAGGAAGGAATCTCCCCCGCGGGTATGCTGGGATGTTTGCCAATGTTTTTGCAATCCCCCGTCTGGATCGCACTCTACGCAACCCTCTTCTTTGCATCCGAGCTCCGTCACGAACCCGCATTCTACGGCGTATTCCAAGATGCATTGAACTGGCAGTTCATGAATGACCTGTCCGCTCCCGACGGTGCTATTCCATTGCCTGCATCAATGCACTTCAGTTTCCCGATGTGGGGGAATGTGAACTCGGTCAATATCCTGCCTTTGTTCCTCGGTTTTGTGATGTTCGCGCATCAGAAATACCTCACCCCTCCAACACAGGCAACGATGACCCCAGAGCAGAAATCACAACAGAAGATGATGAAGGTGATGACGATCGGACTATTCCCGATCATGATGTACGCCGCTCCCTCTGGTTTGGCGCTCTACTTCATCACCAACTCAACCATCGCGGTGATCGAGAACAAATGGATCCGATCCCACATGAAGAAGCACGGCATGCTTGAGATTGAAAACATCCGAGCATCCAAGAAGGACAAGGGACCCGGTTTCCTCCAACGGATGACCGACGCCGCAGAAGCACAACGACAGCTCAAAGAAAAAGGTCCTGCCCAACCAAACCCTGCTTCGAAGAACAGCCGACGCGGCAAGCCTTAATCGGAGAAAATCGTGCCCACAGGCGGAACCATCACAGCTCCAAGCACCGCGCCGGGGTCTTCGTCGCGTGCGATGATCCGTGTATCGGGGTCGGATGTCCGCAGGTGTGCAATGACTCTGATGGGACTCACACTCGATGCTCGAGGCGTGCACCACGCTCGATGCAAGCTCCTTGACGGACGAACACTTGCAATGATTGTGCTCTGGTACCCCGGACCAAATAGCTATACCGGCGAAGACACCATCGAACTGGTCATGCCTGGTAATCCGGTACTCATCGAAAAGGTCATCGACGCACTCCTCGCGGTTCAAGGCGTGTCCTATGCGCAACCCGGAGAGTTCAGCGCACGATCATATCTCAATGGACGCCTGACACTTCAAGAGGCCGAAGGGATTGCGTTACGCATCGCTGCAGACCACGAGGAAACCCTCCAAGCTGCGAGTTCATTGCTCGATGGTTCCTACGGCCGATCATGCAGCGCGTGGGTCGAAGAAATTGCAACCCTGCTGGCACTCGTTGAATCCGGAGTAGATTTTTCAGATCAAGACGATGTCATCCCCATCACCCCTGATGCGTTGGATGCAAGACTCGATGTAATCGAGAACGACATTCATGCCCAGATCGGATCAGACGCAGGGGATCGAGTCCAGACAGATCACCCGCAGGTGGTGTTCATGGGCAGACCCAATGCCGGGAAGAGTTCATTGTTCAATGTCTTGCTCGGACGACGACGAGCAACCGTTTCCGATCAAGCAGGAACCACGCGTGATGCAATTCAAGAGGAGATCGATTTGGGAGTTGATGTCCCAGGTGCAGGGATCATCGAACTCGTTGATCTAGCAGGGCTCGGCGAGCAGGCAATTGATGATATTGATCGCGATGCGCAAGTCCGTGCTCGAAAAGCAATCGAATCAGCAGCCGTAGTGCTCTGGTGTGATCCATCGGGTCGGTTCGACCAAGCAGATGCATTGCTCTTTGGGGTTCCTACAGGGATCCCGATTGTTCGTGTGCGGACAAAGTCAGATCTTCCGATGCCTGAACCCATCGCTGCGGGATTCGAGAGTCTCGCAGTATGTGCGCTCGACGGTTCCGCGATGGGCTCGCTTCGTCGAGCAATTGCAGATGCGGTAACGGTACGAACTGGTTCGGGTGTTGGGGTGTTTGTGCCTCGACATCGCAGGGCGTTGGTGCAAGCACACGACGGGATCGTCTCCGCTCGCTCCAGACTCGATGCCTCATCCAGAATCATCGAAGAACCAGAGCTCGTTGCCCTTGGAATGCGTCAATCGCTTGATGCGTTGGGTGAACTTGTTGGAGATATCTCTCCAGATGATGTCATCGGACGCGTATTTGCCACCTTCTGCGTGGGAAAATAACGCATTCAAGTAAAAATCTAATGTCGTTTTCGGACGCTGCCCATGTTTCATCGTGGTCGTGTGCCAACAAACTCCTGAAAATATTTTCGATAACCACGAATTGGAGCATCCCTGTACAGGATGCAACAACCAAGACGGATCCGATGAGCAATGTCCTCTCAATCGCATGGTTACTGCTCGATATGAGCGGAATCATCGCCGAAATATGAACGGACGAGCATACGAAATGAGATCGCCATATGTTTGGCATCGTGTGCAGCTGGAGAATCTGCGATGAGTATTCGACTCGGCGAACTGTTGGTTGAACAAGGTGCGATCACACTTGATCAACGAGATGAAATTTTGTCAATGCAATCACAATCGCATCGCCCATTCGGGGTGATCGCAGAAGAAATGTTTGGAGTATCACCAAGCGATATCGAAGAAGCATGGGCAATACAGTACGCTACGATCGCGATGCGGATTGATCCATTATCGGTAGAAGTATGCAAAGACACCCTCGATATCATCACCAAGCGCCAAGCTTGGCAGTTTGGACTAATCCCCATCCGTGAATATGAAGGCGAGATCCAGTTTGTAACTTCAATGGAATGCATGGCAAGAGCGTTACGGTTCGTCGGTTGGCGGATTCCTGTGCTGTGCACCTTCGCCATATGCGATCTGGATACACTCAAAGGTGGATTGGCACTGCATTATCCATTCGAGAGTTTAGATTCAGAGACCGCAGACAAGTTCCTGCGTCAACGCCCCGCAGCATAAACCAGCAAATGCAAATAAAAACAGGACTGATCTTTCAATCAGTCCTGCGCGTTTGTAGTTTCGTAAATACACCGGGTCCAACAACCTGCCCGGCATTGGCATCAGTTATCGGCGGGTCGCTTTTTTGCGGGTCGCTTTCTTCTTGGTTGCCTTTTTCTTCGTTGCCTTCTTCTTAGCAGGCTTCTTTGCTACCTTTTTACGGGTTGCTTTTTTCTTTGTTGCCTTCTTTTTGGTAGCTTTTTTCTTGGTGGCTTTCTTCTTAGTCGCCTTCTTTTTGGTCGCTTTCTTGGTTGTCTTCTTCTTTGCTACCTTTTTACGGGTTGCTTTCTTCTTAGTCGCTTTCTTCTTCGCGGCTTTTTTCACAACCTTCTTCTTTGCTACCTTTTTCTTTGCAGCTTTCTTTTTAGTTGCTTTTTTCTTGGTTGCTTTTTTACGGGTTGCCTTCTTGGCTACTTTTTTACGGGTGGCTTTTTTCTTTGCCATGTCGAGTCTCCTCGTTGGTCAGTGTTACTTCACATTGAAGCCGATAGTTCACAGTGAATATCGGCCAACTACAAACGCTTGTCAATCGTTCTGCAAAACACATCGGCGTGTTCTACAAGTTTCCTTAAAGAAGTGCGCCGACCTTGCGCATTTTCTTTGAGTACTTCAGTTTACTACACCATCATTAACCGTGCGCGCATACACGATTATTTCACGCTTCACGCACACAATTATTTCATGTGTACATTTCGATACGCATCAAGTCATCAGATGGATGCAACACAAACAAAATCGCAAACAGTGAAATGCATCATGCGCAAGACTCAATCTTTGTTTCAATCACGAACACAATCATCAAGTTGATTGCACATCGTGCGCACGAAGAATGTGTTCAACTGCGTGGGTGTCATGATCAATGCCATGCTATTGAAAAACATTTGCTGTGTATTGATTGAGATGTGAAAAATTCACACTTCGTGTGCAGTTCGCAGCAGTTCGTAGCATGATCGCACCGGTTTCGAGTAAGTTCGTTCGCGTTTCTTTTCTGTTTCAACATGTTTTTTTTGAAAACCAATGCGAACAATCACACATGATGCGTTCACCTTTGACGCACTTGTTATTCACGCGTGATACACCTCAGGAGTTTCAAAGAAATGACCACCACACTCAACAACATCGGGGTACATACTTGTGCCAACGGCTTGGTCGTTGTCACCGAACCAATGAGCGGGGTCGAATCTGCAGCACTCCGATGGTTAGTCCCCGCAGGCGCCGTGTTTGAAGATATCCACAATTTAGGTTGCTCAAGTGTGTGCGCAGAGATGTTAATGCGCGGTGCGGGCAAACTCGATTCAAAGTCACAAGCTAACGCGTTTGATCGTGTCGGCGCACTCCGTGATCTAAGTAACTCAATCCGGTACATCAATCTCTCGACATCGCTCATCGGAAATCGACTCACCGATGCGCTCCCATTGATCGCAGACATCATCCGCCGTCCACTTCTTTCGGATGATTCGTTTACACCCGCGCGTGAACTCGCGTTGCAAGCTGTTGCATCGCTCGAGGATGATCCACATCAACGCACCGCGCTTGCTGCACGGAAGAGACATCTCCCCGCGCCATACAATCGCGACACGATGGGCACGCAAGAAGGGATCGAATCTCTCACGCACGACGGGCTTGTGAGCTGGTGGAATGCACATGCAAAGCCAACAGGTTCGGTGATCTCGATCGCAGGAAACTTTGATCACCAACGCGCCATTGAAGACATCGAGTCTTTGACTTTAGATTGGACTGGACGCGTAGATCAGCCTATTTCTACCGATGTTCCAACACGCGGCTACGCACATATCATCGACGAATCGAACCAGGTACAAATCATGATTGTACATGATGGACCGAATATCACACATGCAGATAACATGCTCGAAAAACTCACGATCGCTGTGCTCTCAGGCGGCATGTCAGGACGATTGTTCACCGAAGTGCGTGAGAAGCGAGGGCTGTGCTACTCAGTCTCCGCCGCGTATCGAGCAGACAAGGATCGAGGGGTTGTCACAAACTATGTAGGGACTACCCCTGAACGCGCACAAGAATCACTCGATGTGCTGATGAGTGAAATCAATCGCATCGGGGAAGGCAATGTCACCCAAGAAGAACTCGATCGCGCAAAGACAGGCTTTAAGAGCAAACTCATCTTCTCAGGCGAATCAACCGGCGCAAGAGCGAGTGCCATCGCTGCAGACATGCTCAACCTAGGACGAGCACGAACACTCGATGAGATCCTCAACAAAGTACAGTCCGTTTCACTCGACGAGCTCAATGCGTACCTCACAAGGCGCAATATTGGAAAAGTAACTATCCAGACGCTTGGTCCATCAGCGCTCACGCCTCCAGCAGGTGTTTGATAGGTGTTGGGCATCGCATTGTGCGATAGAACAAAATCTTTCCTGTATTCTCATTGGGATACGCAAGACTTTGGTGTCCAAGACAGTGATTAGACGATAGTGTTGTATGGTGAAAACGCCCAACGAATCGAACATCTCGTCCAATGCGTCACAAAGTGCGACCCAAAGAACCAGGCTCACCATCGAACTCGGTGGAGTTCATCCATTCCTCATCGGAATCGGTGGTTGCGGCATGTCCGCGCTCGCAAGACTCATCACAGAAGCAGGATTGCATATCCGTGGTTGCGATTCAACACCATCGCCAGTCACCGACACACTCAAACAAGCATCGATTTCTGTTGGATTCGATGAAACTGCAGAGTCTTTACCTGAAGATATCGATGTGGTCATCGCATCTGCTGCGATCAAGCACGATCATCCAATGATGATCGAAGCAACCAGGAGAGGACTCCGCGTACTGAGTTATCCAGAAGCGCTCGGTGTTTGTATGCGTGGTCGAACCGGGATCGCAATCGCAGGAACGCATGGTAAAAGCACAACCACCGCGATGCTCGGGTGCGCACTCACCGATGCGAAGATCGATCCCTCCGTGATTGTTGGCGCCACTTGTCAGCAACTCGCCAACGGCGCACTTGCAGAAAACAAATCACCCGTTGGATACCGCGTAGGACACGCCAAAATCCCAGAAGGTGCATGGGCAAATCGAGACGGGGTATTGGTCGCAGAAGCGTGCGAATTCAACCGATCATTCCATCATCTTCGGCCAACAGTCGCATCAATCTCTCAGATCGAAGCAGATCACCTCGATGTGTATGGATCATTGGATGCGGTGATCGAAGCATTCGCCGAGTTCGCACAGCTCATCGCGCCCGCAGATCAAGGCGGAAAACTCATCATCTCACACGACGGCGCTCACCGTCGAGAGGTTACCGCGGGATTGACATGCGATGTTGAAACAATCGGGTTCAACCCTGCTGCAGATTGGGTCATCGGGTATGACCCTGAAACAGGCGGGGTCACCATCCGTGAACCAGACAACACAACGCGATCGTGGGTCTTGGCAATGCCAGGCGAACACAACGCCTTCAACTCAGCAATGGCGTACGCGATCGCCCGCTCGGTGGGTGCCGATGGCGAACTGCTCGCCAAATCATTCGAAGCATTCGCGGGTCTAGATCGCAGACTCCAACTGCTTGGCACACGCGACGGGGTTCGGGTCTACGACGACTACGGGCATCATCCAACCGAAATCGACGCAACACTCCGCGCGATCGCACTTAGGGAAAAACCAACAGAGTCCGGCGGCCGATTAATCTGCGTGTTCCAACCCCATCAACACTCACGCACCCGGTTCTTCCTCGATGAGTTCGCAAAGAGCTTCGAGCATGCAGACATAGTGATCGTGCCTCACATTTACTTTGTCAGGGATTCAGAGATCGAAAAGCATCGTGTCAGTTCCGCTGATCTGGTGGACAAACTCCGATCCAAAGGCGTCCGCGCAATGCATCTCTACCCATTCGAAGCAATCATCGAGCACCTTGAAAACATCTGCCGACCCAACGATCTACTGATCGTCATGGGCGCAGGACCAGTCTGGCAAATCGGTAAGGGGTATGTTGATGGTTCATCTGACGGAGTGAGTCAGTGAGTCCAACAACGCGACATCCCGGCACCGATCTACGGATTGATCACAACGCACCGATCGAAACATGGTTTCACATCGGTGGGAATGCGAACATGCTCGCCAAACCGACAAGCAATGACCAACTCCTTGCGTGTTTAGAAATCGATCAAGCATTCAAGGTCTTAGGTGACGGCGCCAATCTCCTCGTCGACGACTGTGGCACATCAGGTCTGGTGGTCAACTTGCAATCCGATGCGTTCGAGCAAGTTGAGATTGACCATACAACCGGGATTCTCCGCGCTGGATCAGGAGTTGCATTGCCCGGACTCATCAACCGGTGTGTCCGTGAAGGCATGAGTGGACTCGAAACCCTCGCCGGTATCCCCGCAACAGTGGGGGGCGCAACGATCATGAATGCCGGTGGCGCGTTCGGAGAAATATGCAATCTTGTGCTCGCGGTTCATGGGATTGATCGAGAAGGAAGAACACACACAATCGATCGATCGAATATCGATTTTGGGTACCGCCAGTCACACCTGAACCATCTCATTCTCACACAGGTGGTATTCCAACTCGAACCCAAAGATGTTCCAACGATCAAAGCTTCGCGCGATCGGTGCATGCAATACAAAGCAAAGTCGCAGCCCTTAAGCGATAAATCCGCAGGATGTGTATTCAAGAATCCAACTCTGCACGATCCAATTGATGGTATTGGAGAACCAAACGATCGAGTCAGTGCGGGAATGCTAATAGATCGCGCCGGATGCAAAGGGATGACACATCGAGGCGCGACGGTTTCAAAGCTGCACGCCAACTTCATCACCACAACATCAGATACCAAAGCTCGCGCAGTCATCGAACTGATCGCTCTCGTTCAAAATCGCGTCTACGACGCATTCGGGATCCAACTTGATCGCGAACTCATCATCTGGGGCAACGAATTACCTACACAAACAGAGACTTCATCATGACAAAGGTTCTTATCCTCGGAGGCGGTCCTGACGCTGAACGAGAAATCTCAATCGCAAGCGCCACCGCAATCCATCAAGCTTGCCTCGATGCAGGATTCGATGCAGAACTCAACATAATCGATCAACCCGATCTCGCAGCGGTTCGTTCATGGAACGCGGAAGTCATTTTTCCCGCTTTGCACGGCCGATTCGGAGAAGGGGGAACGCTTCAACTCCTTCTCGAACAAGCAGGACACGCTTTCATCGGATCAAATTCAAAGGCAGCTCGACTCGCAATGGACAAGGTTGGGACCAAACTCATCGCATCGCGTTGTTCGATTCCAACCGCCGCAGCATGTATCTTTGATCCATGCGATGCCGAGAATCCAGAGCCAAGCATGTGCCCATTCGAGTTCCCTGTGGTCATCAAACCGGTCGCCGATGGTTCAAGTGTTGGTTTGCATATATGCAATACCCAGAATCAATGGAATGCTGCTGTGAGTGCGGTAGGGGATGATCTGACTCAACATCCAACAAGGGTCTATATGATCGAGCGGATGGTGCCGGGACGAGAGTTAACAGTTTCCGTCGTCGCAGATGGCAAAGACATGCTCAGAGCACTACCAATAATAGAAATTGCCCCTGCCAGTGGTGTCTACGATTTCAATGCAAAGTATTCCCGGAAAGATACGGTGTACACATCAAACCCAGATCTTGCCGATGGAGTAGTGAGAGAAATCCAAGAACAAGCACTGCGATTGTGCGTGGCCATCGGAGTCCGTCATCTTGCCCGCGTGGATTTCATGATGAGTGATGACATGCATTGGTCGGTCCTCGAAGTCAATACCATGCCCGGATTCACAGGCACATCACTCTTACCAATGGCTGCACAAGCAGATGGCATGTCCATTTCAGCGCTTTGTGCACACCTTGTGCACCATGCACTACCGATACAAGTTTCATAGTTCTGCATACACCCTGCATTCAACTCCCAGACACACGAGATTCCCATGGCCAGAAAAACAACAAAGAAGAAATCCAACAAACGCGACCCAGAACGCGACGCACGCAACAAACGCATCGCGATTGTCAGCGCAGTGCTCATCGGCGCTGCGGGTGTGTTCATCGGTGGTTCAATGGGCATCGGGAAACTCGATGAACAAGCTGCAAGCTTTGTTGCACCAGGTGATCTCCCCATCGTGATCCATTGGCCGATGACTCCCGCCGGAGAAAGCTGGATGCCAATCCAGGAACGCGAACAGATCCAACTCTTGCTCAATCGTGCAGTCGATGGGGGCACCGCCCTCTCCGTGTCACCACTCAAAGAAGCCGGGCTCGCACTCGCAGGCACCGGATGGATCAACGCATTACCAACGGTCAACTGGAACGCCGCAGGTGAAATAGAGGTCCATGCCGACTGGCGCATCCCCGCAGCCGCAGTCCGTGTCGGAAACCGAGAAATCATTATTGATTGGGATCGACATGTACTCCCTCTGGATTATGGGATCGGCGAAAGCTTACAGTTCTACTTCGTCAATGCGGACGCAAATCTCCCCGCGATCGGAAAACAATGGGTCGGGATGGATCTTCAAGACGGGATCGAACTCCTCCGATTACTCCAAACCAGCAATCTGCTCGAACAAATCGAAGGCTGTGATCTCGGACAAGGCGAAAACTCAGGAATCATCGAGATCATCACCAACAGCAACAGCCGTATCGTCTGGGGTGCAGGTCCAGGGAAAGAACGCCCGGGGGAGAAATCCGCAGGGATCAAGATTGACCGACTCAGAGCACTCCAAGATTCCACCAGCAGAATTGACGGCCGATACAACTTCGTCGATATCAGCGGTGCAGATATCACAGTGGATGATTAAAAGAGAGACCACACGCACAAGAACGAGTGCATAATGTTGTACGATGGATCACGGAATAGACCCACAACCCGATCAACCCACCACCCACTGGGCAGGGGTTAATCACGCATCTGATTCGGCATTGCCTGCAGATTCCACATTAAACCCATTACCAACCCCGATCAAAGCTCAGGTTCAGTCGGTTCCTATTGCAGATCGCGATATCTTCGGAAATGCCGCACCCGCTCATTACGCGGATTGGTCCCACCGTCGCGGCGAACCAAGAGTATTCACCCTGCTCTGGATGATTTTCCTGATGGCATCAACCGTGTTGATGTTCTCTTCAATGGGCAGTGCATATTCGATCAGTCCAAACATCACGCGGCCAGCAGCACAAACCATGCTCACCGTCGTGGTCATCGGATTCAGTATTCTCTGGCCGATGGTCCGGTTCTCTCAGTATCCTTCCCGCAACGGACATGTCCGTTTCGCGCTCCGCGATGCATTGGTGATCTATGTCCCCATGCAAGCAGTGATCTGGCCTCAAACTTTGCCAATCCTCGCCGGTTGGCCGATCGATGTCGTCGCTGCAATCTCAGCAATGTGCCTTGCATGGATCGTGCTCATCGCCGGGATGGTGGCGATGGGTTCATCATCTATAGAACGAAATGCAAAGCATCAATCACTCCGAGCAGTTTGGATGCTCATCATCATCACGACGATATTCGCCGCCCCGCTCTACGGCGGATTCACCGGGCACAGCGCAGAGATCGGAGTTGACCAACCCAGAGTCGGTTGGATGCTCTCGCCGGTGAGTGGATTGCTCGAAATTACGAGAGATCGCAGAGAACTCGGTGCAAATACGCATCTCTTTTTCCAGCATTGGCGCATGATTCTCGCGGTTTTTTGTATAGGAGTTGCGTTGTTGCTTCTTGCTCGAGCGACCGAGGTTGCACGATCAGTTTATCGCGCTTAGGATACCGCTGCACTCGAATTTGTTGAGTATGAAATGATCTGGGATGGATCCCAAGGAGCATGTGTTATGGATGTGATTACAGCTACAGAAAAAGAGAAACTCCAAGCACGACTTGATGCCCTCATCGCGAATCGTCCAGTGATCACCGAACGAATCGCAGAAGCACGCGCTCTGGGTGACCTGAAAGAAAACGCCGAGTACCACGCCGCCCGCGAACAGCAAGGCATGGACGAAGCAGAGATCAAACGACTCGAAGGCCGGATCGCCTCAGCGCAGGTTGTGGACGAGACAAAGACCGCCGACGGCGTGGTTTTCATTGGCTCAACCGTCAAAATCCGTGAAGAAGGTGATGATGAAATCGAGATTTATCGTCTCGTGGGAGAATCATCCGGAGATGATATCGACGATGATGATGACATCATCGAAGTCACCGCGACGAGCCCAATGGGCGAAGCAATGATGAAAGCACGCATCGGAGAAGTCATCCGTGTGAATGCTCCGCGTGGTGTCAAACGCTTCGAAATTCTCGAAATTATCTAACTTGATCCCCAAACACTGAAAAACGAACCAACCGCGTCCGAATCAGTATTCAGACGCGGTTTTTTCTGGTATGCTGCGCCTGGAGATATCAAACCATCTGGAGTGCGTGATATGAGTGCTATTGCTCGTCGTTTCTTAACCCGTCAATCCATCTTCTCTGCATTCGCAATCGCGGGGATCGGCGCAACGCTCACGATCGGTGGGTGTGATTCGTTAGGTCCTAAGCATCACTACACCCATTCGATGCTCATGCCCCATGTTGTAGGTTCCGGGGTCGATGTTCAATCAGGGAATGGATCAATTGTCGCATTCACGACTGAACGAGAGAATGTCAGTATCAAGTTCGATCTCTACGGCCATGACCTCGATCGGCTCGAACTGGCAGTGATCAATGCCATGAGAGATGGTGACGATACGCTACAGGTCTGGGTTGATTGGCCAGGCGGCAAACGACAAAACGGTGAGGGCGCTTCGATCGAACTCGAACTCCCAGATACCACCAACTTGACAGCGCAAACATCCAACGGTTACATCTCAATCGCAGGGATATCAGGGCACGCACAACTCAAAACAAGCAACGGATCTGTCACCGTAGAAAACCATGACGGAACCGTCTACTCAGATACCTCAAATGGGAGAGTACAAATCGAACATGTCTCCGGTTCGGTAGAGGTTTATACCTCCAACGGCCGAGTCATCATCACCGATGCCTTCGGACCAATCCGTGCAGAGACATCCAACGGCAAAGTCTACGCATCCACAATGGATGGCAATCCTGGACCCGTCCGCATCCGTACATCCAACGGAAGCGTAACCCTTGATCTTGGTGATGGATTCGAAGGCATCCTCAAATGCGATACAAGCAACGGCAAAGTCCGCCTCGAAGGTATCGGTAACGCAAGCGTAATCGAATCCTCAAGCAAGCATGTAGAACTCCAAGTCGGGGACTCAAAAGAAGTATCCGCAGTCAGAACAAGCAACGGCTCAATCAGTGTGCAGGAACGCCAACCAGATATTTCAGACGGCTGAGCGACTCGAATCAAACATGAATTGTTTGGTACACCCGAATCACCCAATGCGGGGTGTGGCTGTGGAGTTTTTTGAGCTTTTTCCCTTTGAGCAAGTAGTACATTGCTGTAGATCCTTGAAAGACAAACGCGATGAAGATCATGCTGACATAGATCATTGCGGTCGCAATTTTCTCGAACGCAATTAAATCATCGAATGTCCCGCTCAACTCTGGCGCACTCTGCAACATTGGATCGGTCTTCATCGTCGTCTCGACAAGCCCGGGTCCGACAGGGGATGCAAGCATAAAGACTGCGTACCCAATCAATAATCCACCAAGCATGACTTGATTGAGCGCAAGCTTCTTTGGTGCCTTCATATCAAGCATCTTGAGTGATCGACGAAGACTGAGCTCTCGCGTCCCGATCCCCGCAATGAAAATGACAAAGATCAACATCGGTGAGTTATGCAGCGCAAAGGGCATGGAAATCACCCCTGTAAGCAAGGTCATCCATCCTGAAAATCCCGCATATCCGATACATTTTTCAACAGGATGGACCCGCTTGGAAAACTGTGCAAGCTGATCAAGATGCGCATCACTCAACGGGTTCGAAACTCCGGGATGCGATCGATCAACCAGATCATCTCGTTGGAGACGAAACGGACCAGGCGCATTGTTCAATGCATGATTCGGTTCAATCGGCAGCGTGCTCATACCTGTTTATCGACCATGCCCTGAGCGTATGAGTGGGGCGGAGATCAAAGTGCAAGAAAGATTCGATCGCGTGACCCGTGCATTCAACCCCATCGTCCGAATACGAAAAAAGAGCTGCCCAATCATGGACAGCTCTCTATGGTTTCAAGATTGGAGATGATCTACTCAAAGATCGATCAGAGTTATCGGCGACGACGCACAGTCATCAAACCCGCTGCGGAAAGCAGACCCAGCGCACCCGGTGTTGGAACCGGATTGCCGAGATTCACCGAAACAGCTTCGCCGCTGGTCAGGTAGATTGTTGCGGTTGTTTCACCTTCGTATTCAGCAGTGTCGAGCATCACGAAGAAGAAGTTTGATTCTTCTGCAGTCTCAAGGTTTCCACCAAAGTCAAAGCTGATGATGTCACCTGATGCATCGCGTGATGCGCTCGCTGGACCTTCATCGCCTGGTGCGCCTGCATCGTTACGATACTCAACGCGTGTTTGCAAGTCTGCAAAACCACTGATTTCGATGTGTGAAATCGCACCCGCGAGCGAATCGTTTGGATCGGTAAGCATGTAGTTGAATGTCAACAAACCTGTTAAGTTTGAACGCACAACGCGCGTCATCAAGGTGCCTTCAAAGATAATGTTTGAATCGACACCTTCGACATCACTCAAGATTGAGAAATCATGGAATGCATCGTTCAGTGTTGTACCCCGGATTTCAGGGAACATGGTGTTATCAAGCCCTGTAAGGGTTCCGCTGGTTTGGCTTGGTGCCAGTTCAACCACGGCCCCAGCCATCGCAGTCGAGCCTGCAGCCATGATGGCAGCTGCGGCAATTGTCTGTGTAATGTTCATGTGAATCTCCTCTTGAGTATTGTTTCACGACCCCTGTCGCATATGAAAAGTACTTCAAGATTCGCCAAGTGCCAGATAACTTGGGATAATTATTGGACTCCACTCAATTTACATTCCAAAATTCCTCGACAATCCAAATCATCAACCCCGTTGAGGGGGGGAGCGATGCTCGATAGACCCGTTTTTTGGTCAGAATCAATGATTTGACGATTCATCATTTCCCAATGAAAAAAGCCGTCCAGTTACGGACGGCTTTCGGTCGGTCAAAGATTTATATAGACCTGTTGTATTGATTATCGACGACGACGCACAGTCAGCAATCCCGCTGCGGAAAGGAGCCCGAGTGCACCTGGTGCGGGGACTGGATTCGCACTGATTATGCTAAATGATACGGATTCACCGCTATCGAGATACACTGTCGCCAAACCGGTATCTTGGTAGAACTCAGTTGTATCAAGCATTGCGAAGAAGAACTCTGATTGATCGCCTGATGCGAGTCCGCTTCCGAAGTTAAAATCGATGATGTCACCCGATGCACTGCGTTGTGCACTTGTTGGTCCCGCATCTCCTTGGTATGGTGCGTGTGCATCATTACGGTACTCAACGCGTGTCTGCCATCCTTCGAAACCGCTCACTTCTACATGTGCGATTGAGCCACTCAATGAATCGTTTGAATCAACGAGTACATAGTTAAAGGTGAGATTACCGGTTGCGTGTGATCGTACAACGCGAGTCATCAGGGTGCCTTGGTAGAGTAAATCAGCGTTTTGACCCTCAGTATCTGCATAGATTGAGAAATCATGACGGACATCTTGGAGTGTTGCACCACGGATTTCTGGGAAAATCAGATTGTCGAGACCTGTAAGAGTTGGTGAGATATCGCTTGGACCCAGTTCGACAACTGCGCCTGCCATTGCTACTGAACCTGAAGCAAGTACGATTGCCATCGCGATTGATTGTGTAAGTTTCATGCTCTTCTCCATCTTAAGTTCTTTTATTGTCACCTGTTACGGACAATTCAAGGATACATCCATATGGAATGAGTACCAGTGAACTTCGGCAATTATTGCCGAATAGAAGAAAATCAAACACCGATAAACACTTGCAACAGAAGTGTTTATGTCGTTGGTCAAGATTGGGGGCGTCGCGTGCCGGAGGAATCTGATCATTGAGCGATTCAAGTATTGAATTTATCGGACCTTTATGAAGACAAGATTATTTTGAGTCTTGATCCATTACCGGTCCCAATCGGGAGAGAGTCCAACCCTGACTCAATCAATAATGCCCGGTATCGTTTCAAATCTGGAGAGTGCCTATTTTATCACCGATGAGGGATACACTCGGACTCACCGAATTTTGGAGGGATTGACGCATGAAGGGTATGATTTTGGCAGGTGGTCTCGGAACTCGCCTGCGGCCGATGACGCTCGTTACCAACAAGCACCTGCTCCCGGTCTATGACCAACCAATGGTGTACTACCCGATTAAGTGTCTCGTGAATGCGGGAATCACCGAAATCATGATCGTCACCGGCGAAGAAAACGCCGGGGACTTCATCAAGCTCCTCCGCGATGGAAAAGACCTCGGACTCACCCGTCTTGAGTATGCTTTCCAGGTCGGTGAAGGCGGGATCGCCGACGCGCTCAAACTCGGGAAGCACTTTGTCGATAAGGACAAAGTCTGTGTCATTCTCGGAGACAACATCATCGAGAACAATATCAATGATGCAGTAGAAGACTTCCGCAATCAAAAAGACGGCGCGAAGGTCCTGCTCAAGGAAGTCCACGACCCAGAACGCTTCGGAGTTGTTGAGTTTGGCAGTGATGGCGAATCGATCACCAACATCATCGAGAAACCAAAGGACCCACCAAGCAATATGGCAGTCACCGGATTGTACATGTACGACTCGGATGTGTTTGGTATCTGCGAAACACTCAAACCATCAGCGCGTGGTGAACTCGAAATCACCGATGTCAATAACGAGTACCTCAACCGAGGGAATCTCACATGGGCGCAACTCAACGGGTGGTGGACCGATGCAGGAACAATCGAGAGTCTGCACCGCGCATCGAATCTGATCGCAGACACCGGTGCCAATAAGGTATAAACAGAAAGTATGACTATGGGACAAACCATCCTCGTCACAGGCGGCGCCGGGTTCATCGGCTCAAACCTTATACGATACATCCTAGAGAACCGCCCAGACGATCGCGTGATCAATCTCGACGGATTGACCTACGCAGGAAATCTCGAATCCCTCGCAGAGTTCACCGATGAACCGCGTCATGAGTTCGTGCATTGTGATATCAATGATGTCGCAAAACTCGATGAGATCATGCCCAAGGCAGATGTCGTCCTGCACCTCGCGGCAGAGTCTCATGTCGATCGTTCCATCCACGATCCTTCCCTGTTCCTCAACACCAACATCATCGGCACCCAATGCATGCTCGATGCTGCAAAGCGTCACAACATCAAACGATTTGTGTATGTTTCCACCGATGAAGTCTACGGCGAACTCCCACTCGACGATAAATCCAAGCTCTTTACAGAGTCAACACCACTCGCACCAAACTCCCCATATGCGGTTTCAAAGACCGGCGGAGACATGCTTGCCCGCGCCTACCACCATACCTACGGCATGAACATCGGCATCACCCGCTGCTCAAACAACTTCGGCCCGTACCAGTTCCCCGAGAAGGTCATCCCATTGTTTGTGAACAATCTGCTTGAAGGCAAGAAAGTTCCGTTGTACGGCGATGGACGCAACATCCGAGATTGGCTCCATGTACTCGATCATTGCGAAGCAATCTGCCGCGTCCTCGATGACGGCAAACCAGGCGAAGCCTACAACATCGGCGGCAACAACGAGCGATCAAATCTTGAACTCACCCACATGCTCATTGACCTTTGCGGCCGAGACGCATCCTTTATAGAACATGTCCCCGATCGACTCGGCCACGACATGCGCTACGCGATTGACGCAACCAAGATCCGTGATGAGCTCGGTTGGGAACCGACCCGTTCTGCATGGCCTCAAGCGCTCGATGCAACCGTCCAGTGGTACAAGGACAATCTTGAATGGTCCGATCATGTTCGCTCAGGCGAATACCGCCGATTCATGGACCAGAACTACTCAACGAAGAGCTAAAAAGTAGAACACCTGTCTGGTTTAATCCCTTATAGATGATGTCGTTGCGCGCATGTATATTTGAGTGCGCATCGTTGTGCATGATTTTTTGTTAAACAAGATAAAAAGGTGTCCAATCAGTTGACCATTGCAGACAAAGAGGTACGATTAATCCTGCTGGAGCGCGTTTTTTTCGATCTGACGATAAATTCGTGATCCAGTCGGCACAGCCATTCTCTGATGCTGTGCCTTGCGTGTGTCAGGTGACACATCGCACACAATGGTACCTACAGAGGCGGATCGAGCAATGAAAAAAGCAAGTGGAGATGCATCCAAGCATCCGGTAAAAGATGGACTTGAGTCATTTGTTTACGATGATCAAATCGTGCGCATGTTCTCTTGGGCGACGGTCATCTGGGGAATCGTCGCATTCCTTGTCGGCGTGATCATCGCGACCGAACTCGCATTCCCAGAAGCAAGCATGGGGATCTCCTTCTTGAGTTTCGGGCGATTGCGACCATTGCATACGAACGCCGCAATCTTCGCCTTCGCAGGTAACGGCATCTTCGCAGCAATCTACTACTCAACGCAAAGACTCTGTAAAGCAAGAATGTATTCTGATCTACTCTCCAAGCTCCACTTCTGGGGTTGGCAGTTGATCATCCTCTCCGCTGCGCTCACCCTGCCATTCGGGATCACCCAAGGGAAAGAATACGCCGAACTCGAATGGCCGATTGATATCGCAATTGCAGTTGTTTGGCTTGGTTTCTTTGGTGGCAACTTCATCATGACCCTGATCCATCGAAGAGAGCGACATATCTATGTCGCACTCTGGTTTTACATTGCAACAATCGTGACGGTCACCATGCTGCATGTGTTCAACAACCTTTGGATTCCTGCAGGCCTTGTGTACTTGTTCCAGAACGGTGAAATGCCATCCGCAGAACTCGCACTCAAGTCATATCCCGTATATGCAGGTGTACAAGACGCACTCATGCAATGGTGGTACGGCCATAACGCAGTGGCATTCTTCCTCACGACGCCGTTCCTTGGATTGATGTACTATTTCTTACCCAAAGCCGCCGAACGCCCGGTATTCTCGTACAAACTCTCGATCATCCACTTCTGGTCATTGGTCTTCATCTATATCTGGGCAGGTCCTCACCACCTGCATTACACGGCGCTCCCTGAATGGGCATCAACCGTCGGCATGGTCTTCTCGGTCATGCTCTGGATGCCATCGTGGGGGGGGATGATCAATGGTCTCATGACCCTGCGTGGCGCTTGGCACCGGGTTGCTTCCGATCCGATCCTCAAGTTCTTCGTCATCGGCATCACCTTCTACGGGATGTCAACATTCGAAGGACCACTACTCTCCGTTAAATCCGTGAACTCCCTTTCACATTACACCGACTGGACGATCGCGCATGTTCATGCGGGTGTGCTTGGTTGGAACGGGTTCATGACTTTCGGGATGCTTTACTGGATGATGCCTCGCCTGTTCCAGACTGAGCTTCATTCAAAGAAACTCTGTGCCGCTCATTTCTGGCTCGGTACGATCGGCATGGTGCTCTATGTGCTCGCGATTTATGCTGCGGGTATTACCCAAGGACTTATGTGGCGTGCATTCGATGAGACCGGTCGATTGACCTACCCAGACTTCATCGAAACCGTCACCATCCTCATCCCGATGTACTGGATCCGTGTAGTTGGTGGTTTGTTGTACCTTACCGGCGCAATCGTTGGTCTCTACAACATGGTGATGACCTGGCGTGCCCGTCCTGCTCAGTACGAAGAGCCTGTGCACTATGCACCTGCGCTGAGCAAAAAAGCACCCGCAGACCCACCCGCAAAGTCCCGTCTTCATTCCAACACAAAGCTTGGTGACGCGGGCGACAAGTTCCTCCAAGGAAACTGGCACCGCACACTCGAACGCAAACCTATTAAGTTCACACTCTGGGTGCTCGTCGCCGTCTTTATTGGTGGCATTGTCGAAGCAGTCCCCATGTTCCTTGTTTCATCGAACATCCCGACGATTAAAACGGTTCAACCGTACACCCCTCTAGAACTCGCAGGTCGAGATATCTACATCGCTGAAGGGTGTTACAACTGTCACTCACAGATGATCCGCCCGTTCCTCTGGGAAACCATGCGCTACGGCGAATACTCCAAACCCGGTGAGTTCGTCTACGACCATCCATTCCAATGGGGTTCAAGACGAATCGGTCCAGACCTTGCTCGCGAGGGTGGACTGAGAACAAATCTCTGGCATTATCGACATTTCAAGAATCCATCAGATGTCTCAGAGAACTCAATCATGCCGCGATACCCATGGCTGCTCAACGGAACCATCAACTTCAAAGAAATCCAAGGCCGTGTTGATTCCATGGCGCTCCTCGGAGTCCCCTATGGAGATCTACTCCTCGATAACGCATCAGTAGATCATGCCAAGGAACAAGCATTCGAGTTCGCATACGAACTCGAACTCCAAGGCGGTCCACCCGCCGAAGAAACCATGGACAAAAAGGTGATCGCACTGATCGCATATCTCCAACGAATGGGTACAGATATTTCCAAAACTCCTGAGCCAGAAACAGAATCAGAGGAGGTGCTCAATGCGGATGACTGAAATCGTATCGTTCCTTGATCTCTCGGTATTCCCGAGTGTTGCCCTTGTCTTCTTCCTCGCAGCATTCCTCGCGATCCTCTGGAAAGTGTTGCGTACGCCCGCGAGCCAATCCAAACTCGAAGCAAGCATCCCACTCAACGATGATGTCGTGGTCGAACCCCGAAACGCGATCCAAACAGACACAACACCTACAGACAAGGGAGCAACCCATGCCTGATTACAAAAATACAGATCAACAACAAGAAGAACTCCTCTCACACAACTACGACGGGATCCAAGAATACGACAACCCCATCCCGGGTTGGTGGCACATGATCTTCATCGGATCGGTCGTGTTCTCGGTGCTCTATGTCGTGATCGTTCATATGACTGGGATCGTTCCATCCCGTGAAGTCCGCCTTGCCAACAAGGTCGCTGCTGCTGAAGAGGTGCAGTTCGGTGTGCTCCGAGAAATGCCGCTCGATGAGATCAAACTTCGCACGATCATGGGAAATGAAAACTGGAAGAAATCCGGAGAGAGCATCTTCAACGGGACCTGCACCGTATGCCACGGCAAAGACGCACAAGGAATCACCGGTCTCGGATTGAACCTCACCGATGACAAATATGTCTATGTCACCAACATGATGGACATTGTCGATCTGGTCACCAACGGCACACCAAACAAGTTAATGCCCGCGCAGACATTACTCAATCCCAACGAGGTTGCGATGGTCGCTGCATACGCCGCATCATTGCGTGGAACCAATGTCCCCGGCCCGGAAGGCACCGACAAAGGGGAGTTGATCCCACCATTCCCAGAACCAATCTCTTCAGATCCAGAAACAGATTCAGGCGGTTAATCCCGACCTGAGGTTTCCACCGATTACTCAACGAGCGTTCAACGAGTTGAGTACACACTGTTTCAAACGCACGCAGGCGAGGTGATTCAGTTGCAGGAGACATCATGTCCGAAGAACAAGTGACCAATCTCGCACCCGAAGACCGGGTGCTTTCAACACTCAACGAGGACGGATCAAGGCGCTGGCTCAACCCACGCACCTCCAAGGGCAAGTTTCTCACTGCTCGTAGGGTCGTCGCCTATTTTCTGATTGTCCTCTTTTCTGCGATCCCTTGGATGACGATCAATGGCAAACCCGTGATGCTCCTTGATGTGGTACATCGTGAGTTCACGATTCTTGGAAAAACTTTTTTGCCAACCGATACACTCCTGTTGGCATTGTTGCTCATCATGCTCTTTGTCACAGTTTTCCTTGTGACCGCACTCTTCGGGCGCGTCTGGTGTGGGTGGGCATGCCCGCAAACAGTCTATATGGAGTTCCTCTATCGTCCGATTGAGTACCTCTTCGAAGGCGCACCAGGCAAACGCAAACCAAAGAACTTCCTTGGTCTCCGTAAAGCGCTTCGATACCTTGTGTACTTTGTGATCTCGCTGCACCTCTCCCAAACATTCCTCTCCTACTTCGTTGGCGCACACAATCTCAGCGACTGGATGCTCGGTTCGCCTGCGGACCATCCCGTTGGATTTATCATCGTGTTCGCAACCACAGCATTGATGCTCTTCGACTTTGCATTTTTCCGCGAACAGGTCTGTTGTGTAGTGTGTCCCTACGCACGGATGCAGAGCGCCCTGCTTGATAAAGACTCGCTCATCGTCACCTACGACAAAAATCGAGGCGAACCAAGAGGAAAAAAGAAACGCGCACCAAAGACCGACGAAGGCAAAAAAGTGAGCCTCGATGTCCTCGAACTCGGTGACTGTATCGATTGCACAATGTGTGTCCAGACCTGCCCAACCGGCATTGATATCCGTGATGGACTCCAACTCGAATGCATCGGATGCGCGCAATGCATTGATGCATGCAACACCGTCATGGAGAAAATTGGACGCCCGCTCGGGCTCATTCGATACTCGTCTGAACGCGTGATCGAAGGCGGCAAGGCTCATATTCTTCGCGCACGGATCATTATCTATCCGATGATTCTCATCGGCGTAACCGCAGCCTTCCTCTTTCTGCTTTCAACCAAGTCCCTCGCGGATATCCAGTTCGTGCGTGGGAAAGGTCAGCTCTTCAACATCCTTGCAGACTCACAAGAAATCACAAACCAGATTCGGATGACCATCGCAAACCGCACCCCAGCTCCTGTGACTTACACCGCGATCGTGATCGATCCTCCGGGAGTGCGGATCAATGAGTTTGAACCTATGATTGTTGATCCTGCAGATATCCAATCGCAGAACATCCTGATGATCGCACCCTATGTAGTCTTTGAGGACGGAGAAGTGCTCGTCAAGGTGAAAATCACAGACGATCAAGGCAAGTTCGAACACATCCATACCTACAAAATGGCAGGGCCGATGAGCATGCCCAAGGAGCAAACCGATGGCTAAACATACAACAACACACTCTGCGACCGAACCTAAATCAGGTTTTATGAAACTCGGCAAGCATTGGCCATGGCTCATCGTCGGGATGCTCATCTTCCACGCATCAATCATCGTCGGCACCATCCTGATCGTAAACTCCCGACATGATCTCTATGTCGAATCCGATTACTACGCCAAATCAGTCGATTGGGATAACCAAAGATCGATCAGTGAGAATGCAGAGAAGATGGGATGGAACATCTCACTGAACACCCAGCAACCAATCACGCCCGAAGGCGCAGAAGATACAACTTCGCGAATCATGCAAGTTGAGTTCTTTGATCGCAACAACGACCCGATCGACGGTGCCCTTGTTGAAATCGAATGTTACCATCCCGCACACGCCAACAACCGCACCAACCTTGTGCTTATCGGGCAAGGCGATGGGAAGTATGCCCGTGAGTTCACAATGCACACACCCGGGCTCTGGCATGTCAACTTCTCTATCCGATACCAAGGCGTGTACGCCACGCTGGGCAGAGAAATAGAAATTTTCGAGTAATACAAACCTCAATGAATGCGTTGAACCTTGAGAATATAGAGACCATGTACCCGCTCATCCTCGCGGTGCTTTCTGCGTCAGTACTCGGCAGTATGCACTGCGCCGGCATGTGCGGCGGACTCATGTTCTTCGCGCTCGGATCAGACGAAGAACGCTCGAAGAAATCTCGTGTTCGCCTCCAATTTGCCTATCACGGCGGTCGCTTGTTCACCTACACACTCCTCGGGATCGCTGCGGGGAGTATTGGCAAAGCAATCGATTTCGGTGGGGGGTATGTCGGTGTTCAACGCGCAGCAGCAATCTTCGCCGGCGGACTCATGATCGCGTTTGGACTCATCACCCTCGCACGCATCAAGGGAATCAAAATTAAGCACGTCACGGTGCCAGGATTTCTCCGTCGTTTCGTTGAGCGAGGCCAACGCAAAGCATTCGGGCTCACACCCTTCAGACGCGCACTCACCATCGGACTCCTCACCACCCTCCTCCCCTGTGGATGGCTCTACGCATTCGCATTCACCGCCGCCGGCACCGCAAGCCCAATCTGGGGCGGCTTGACGATGGCCGTCTTCTGGATGGGAACACTCCCAGTAATGGTTTCACTCGGCGCAGGTATCCAACTCCTCACAGGTCCATTGCATGCCAAACTCCCAGTCATCACCGCAACCGCGGTTGTGGTAGTTGGCGTCATGACCGCGATGGGACGATTGCAAGCGCCCGCGATGACCCGTGATCAACTGAGGATCGATGCAGATTCAACTGCTGTCCCTGTTGCAGGCGAAGCATTCTGCCCCCTCTGCGACACTGCTGAATCCGGACCTGATACAACGCAGGATGATTCAAAGTCAGGCGGGTGATATGATCAATGATCCTACATCCATAGCTCAATCAATCCGCTGTGACCACTGCCAACTCCCCGTCCCCTCAGGACTCATCGAACCCGATGAACCACATCAGTTCTGTTGTCATGGGTGTAAATCCGTCTGGAATGTGCTCCACGGCGCAGGACTCGATGGGTACTACGCAGTGCGTGAATCTGTTGATCCAAACCCACAACGCACATCCGCGACGGGTGATTCCTATGAAGAACTCGATGACCCAGCATTCCAGGAAACCTGTGTCGAGAACCTCCCCGGCGGTCAAGCTCAAACCGAACTTCTCCTCGAAGGAATGCACTGTGCTGCGTGCGTTTGGCTCATCGAACGCTTGCCGACCGTCGTCGATGGAGTCGTCGAGTCACGCGCAAATATCCGAAGAAGAACCACTGTTGTTTGTTACCAACCCGACAAGGTCAAGCTCTCCGATATCGCTCGCGGGCTCGACCGTCTTGGATACGCCGCCCATCCCGCCAGGGGCGCCGCTGCACGCGAAGCACGGATCAAAGAAGATCGGAAGTTTCTCATCCGTGTCGGTGTTGCAGGCGCAATCGCCGGCAACATCATGATCATGGCCATCGCCCTCTACGGCGGCGCCCTCGAAGGGATCTCCCCAACCTGGGAAACAACCTTCCGGTGGTACTCGATGGGACTCGGGGTACTCGCACTCGTCTGGCCGGGACGCGTATTCTTCATCGGCGCCATCGCTGCACTCCGCACACGCACAGCACACCTTGATATCCCAATCGCACTCGCACTGGGAGTCGGTGGACTCTGGGGTTCGTTCAACACCATCACAGGCAAAGGTGAAATCTATTTCGACTCGCTTGCGATTCTCGTCTTTCTGCTCCTTGTCGGGCGCTGGGTACAACATAGACAACAGCGCGCCGCTTCTGATCATGTGGAACTGATGCTCACCCTGACCCCGAGCAACGCGACCAGAGTCAACGAGGACGGCTCAACCACTCGTGTTCCGATTGAATCGATCGAAGAGGGAATGGTGGTCGAAGTCGAAGCAGGCGGATCAATCCCCGCCGACGGCATACTCGAAACCGGACACACCAACATCGATACCTCATTTATCACAGGTGAATCTCGACCGGTTCCAGTCCATGCAGGAGATGAAGTCGTCGCCGGTGCAACAAACCTGAGTTCGCCCATCCGCCTGCGGGTGAGCGCAGTGGGGGATTTAACACGCGTGGGCAAACTCATGCAACTCGTCGCGTCCGCATCTGCGGACAAAGCGCCGATTGTCCGCTTTGCTGATCGTATCGCGGTCATATTCGTGTTTACGGTGATCACCTTAGCACTCATCACTTTCGCGTATTGGACCTGGTCTTCAGGTGCCCGCACGGGAATCGAGTATGCTACCGCGTTGCTCATCGTCACCTGCCCCTGTGCCCTCGGGCTCGCCACCCCAATGGCAATGTCCATCGCAATGGGGCGCGCAGCAAAGTCAGGGGTGCTCGTCAAATCCGCAGCCGCGATCGAATCGCTCGCAAGACCCGGAACCATGATTCTTGATAAAACAGGAACCATCACCCAAGGACAGATGAGCGTTGTTGAACATAACTGCTCCAATCAGATGCTCAAATGTGCTGCAATCATCGAACAAACTTCAAATCATCCGATCGCAAGAGCAATCACAGACTCCGTCGATCTCAGTGAATCCCAATCAACTGCAAGCGATATCAATCAAACCATCGGCGCCGGTATTTCTGGGTATGTCGATGATGATTATATCGAAATCGGTTCACCTACATACATCAGTTCAAATCATCCGATTGATGAAGCGACCAAAATCGTAATCGAACACATGATCGACCAGTCCCTCTCCCCTGTTGTGCTCTACACCAAGGAACATGGGTTCGGTGTTCTTGGGATTGGCGACCCAATCAGAGATGATGCAGCGAAGTCGATTCAGATCCTCAACGATCAACGATGGGATATCCATCTTTGTTCTGGTGATCATCCAGCAATTGCCCGTGCGGTTGCATCTCAAGTTGGAATCATGAAAGTTCAGGGATCGGTGTCTCCGGAAGGAAAAGCTGAGTTCGTCAAAGCAATGCGCGCCCAATCCAGTTCACAATCCAAGCACCGTGTCATCATGGTCGGCGACGGGGTCAACGATGCCGCAGCACTCGCATGTGCCGATGTAGGAATTGCTGTGCAAGGGGGCGCCGAAGCCTCCCTCGATGCGGCAGATATCTACCTCATGACCCAGGGGGTCTATCCGTTAATCACGCTGTGCTCGCTGGCAAAGCACACGATGCGCACAATTCATGTCAGTCTGATCTTTTCGATCGGATACAATACGATCGCTGCCGCACTCGCGATGACCGGGGTCATCAACGCATTGATTGCTGCGATCCTCATGCCGATCAGTTCCCTCACTGTCGTTGCACTGAGTTCCCGAAAATGGAAAGGACCCCGCAAATGTCAGTCATTTTCATCATGATCCCGGGCGCATTGATTCTCGCAGCCATCGGGGTGCTCGCATTCGTCCTCGCCGCAAAGCGAGGGCAGTTCGATGATCTGGATACCCCTGCAATCCGAGCAATATTCGACGACGACGATCTCAATCCCCCTGTGAAAACTGCAACTGATGCGCAACCTGAAGAATGATTGAATCGAGTCTCAGAACTCCCGAACTCTTGCTCGGGGTGGTCGTATAATGTGAACATATGCCCACGCACGCCATCGAGCTCGATCATGTCTCCTATACCTATCCGTCCACCGGCATCGGTACTTCACCCGTTGCAGCGCTTCAAGACATAACCCTGCAGGTCGATCAATCAACCAAGCTCGGCATCCTCGGCCCCAACGGCGGCGGCAAGTCCACACTCATCAAACTCATCCTCGGGATCCTCAAACCCACCGCAGGCAAAATACATGTCCTCGGGGAATCCCCCGCAGCAGCACGAAAAGCAGGACTGGTCGGATACCTCCCCCAACATATCCAGTCTCATCGTGATTGGCCCCTCAGTGTGCAACAAGTCGTCGAACTCGGATGCACATCCAAGCTCAAACCTTGGCAAAGACTCAGTGCCCAAGATCAACAAGCAATCAGGAGCGCAATTGAGTTTGTCGAGATGCAAGAACTAATCGACCGACCCATCGCCGCACTCTCTGGTGGACAGCTCCAACGCGTGATGATCGCTCGCGCGATCGCCTGTCAACCCAAACTCTTGATCCTCGATGAACCCACAGTGGGGGTCGATATCGCGGGTCAACAACGCTTTGGAAACCTCATTAACACCCTCCATCGAGAACTCGATCTCACCATCGTCGTCGTCACCCATGACATGCGTGCAATCGCAGCAGTTGCCGATCGCGTCGCGTGCCTCTCACGGACTTTGCATTTTCACGACTCACCCGACGGCCTCTCACCCGCGGTACTCGCCCAGGTCTTTGCACACGATGTCGCGGGGGTCTTCGGTGAAATCCATATCGACGCGCACCGCGCCCAAGACTGTGATGACCCTGAGCATACCCAAACCGATTGCGGCTGTCCGCACACCGACCAATCACCAACAAGCGATGGGGGCGAGCAGTGAAAACCATAGAACTCCTCTCGCAAGCAGATATCTATCCCGCAATTGTCGCAGCCATCGTCATCTCGATCATGGGTGGCGCATTGAGCATCTTTGTCGTCCTCAAACGACTCGCCTTCATCGGGCAAGGAATCTCCCACGCCGCATTCGGTGGAGTAGGCATCGCATTAGTCCTTGGGGTATCGGGCGCGACTGTATCCTCGCAGTTTGCCCAACTCGCCATCGTGGTCGCATTCAGTGTCTTCGCAGCGCTCTGGATCGCCGCACTCACTCGCGACCAACAAGGACGGACAGACACCGCCATCGGTGTCGTCTTATCCGCTTCAATGGCGCTTGGATTCATCCTGTTCACTTTCGCCGAGTCTCAGCACGACCACGATGAACACGGCCATGCCGCACACGGACACGAAGACGAGCATCACATCATCGAAGAAATTCTCTTCGGCAACATCCTCGATACCAACTGGACCTCCGCATCGATCGCGATCGGCGCTGCCCTGCTCATCCTCGCTGTCGTATGGTATATCCGCAGACAGCTCATATTTTGGGCATTCGACGAACCCGTATGCGACGCCTTTGGTGTCAACTCTGCCAAGATCACCAACCTGTTCATGGTAATCCTTGCCCTCGCAGTCGTGATGGCTATGCAGATCGCGGGTGTCGTCCTCGCCGCTGCGATGCTTGTGCTCCCCGGCGCAGCAGCATTAAACCTTTCGACAAAGCTCCGCCCTGCATTTATGATCTCGATCGCAATCGGGACCGCTGGCGCACTCCTCGGGATGATCATCGCATTCGAAGGCACTTACCCAATCGGTCCGAGCATCGTCCTGACCCAAAGCGTGATGTATCTTGCAACACTTATCATCAAGAAAATGCTCACAACGAGTCTACCATCCTAACCAAAGACATTCCCTTGAATTTTATTTCTGAGCAATCAGATGGAGAGATATCAATGAAAGCCGAAACCATCCTCGCTGAGTTCAACACTATCCGCAAAGACCTCGATGAAGACAAGTCAGACATCGAATGGCTCACCCTGCATCACGCCTTCTGCTTTATCTCATACAAAATGGGCGAGTTCCAAGAGTATCTCGACGATCAACAAGAACGCGGCGCATTCGATGAGTTCGAAGGCTAAATCAATGATTACTCATTGCTCGGCATGTTAATCATATTGCGGATCTGCTTCGCTTCTTGATTCCGATTGTGGTACTCAAGCTCTTTAACAATCCGCCAGTGGATCTTGTAGTAGTTTGATTGCTTCGCAAAGTTGTCGCCCATCTGCTCCGGACGGTTGACCTTCTTCGCTGTATCTTGTAACAACTTGAGATACGCATCGCGTTTGCCATTCTTGCTCAACAACTTGCCCATCGCGCTGATTGCGCTGTCACTCATCGGACCTTCATTGAGGAACTTGTCGAGCACATCCTGGTACGCGATCCACGCCATATCAGGCTTGTCATTCTCCGCCCATAAATGACCCTGCTGGAACCGTATCCCCGCAGCTAGATCAGGACGCAATCTGAACTGTCCAAATGCCCATTCCCACATCTCGTGCTGTTGCTGCGGATCTTCAACCCCAGAAATCAAATCGACCAAAAAATCATACGAAAAATCCTGATGCGCATTGCCCGCGAGTTTCATCACCGCACGCGACCATACATCGAGCTGCTTGCGATCCAGTTCACCTGCTTCGACCATCTGTGTGACCCGATCCCAAGCATCAGTCACACCCGCAGCTTGCGTAAGCGTCAATCGCAAGAAACTCAGCCGATCCTTCGTACTATTCTTTCTCGCTTTGCGTGCGTTGCCCTTCGCATCAAGATCTATTTCTGAGCTTGGTTGCCACGCTTGGATATTCATGCGTTCGACGATGTACCCGGCCGCCATAGACGCATGAATCTTCTCAGAATCGGTCGTTGCGATCGTTCCCAGTATTCCCAATCGTCCATCGCTGATCCGCTCACCCGTCTGCGGGTTCATCACATTCCCCCGGAGTTTCTGGTATTCAGGATATCGACCCGCAGTGAAGTCCCAGTCCGCTCGTCGGCCTTTGACATCAAGATACCCAACCCAGGCATGGCTCACATCCGCCCCCCGTGCGACGATATACCCAGACGGAATCCCACACGCCTTGGCAACACTCATCGCAAAGTACGCCTGATCGGCGCACACGCCGCCGTGCTTTTGAATACTCTCCAAGCAGTAGTTCCCCGCCTGCGTAACCTTCTTCGCCTTTCCTTGTCGATAATGTTCTGTGTCATACTCGATCTCAAAGAATCGACTCCCGATGTCCGGATTCGTGCGATACCGATTATGCGCCCACTGAAGTTGATTCACCGATTCAGAAACATCAACAACATACACAAGATTCAATGCAGGCAACGCGTCAGGTTTGATCCGCATCGTGGATGCATTGCTCACAAAGAAATCAAATATTTCAAGCGGGTTTCCACCCACAGGATTGTTCTCATTGATCCGCCTGGTGTACCCAGTCCCTACTGGCATGTCGTGCACAACGCATATCGCCGCTGCCAGCGCAGGATACTTTGCAACCTGCTCTCTGCGTTCACTCATCAACTCCATCGCCACACGAATCACCTCGCTCGGGTTGTCCTTCTCCACCCATAACAACCCAAGTTCATTCATAAACAATGGGAAATCCTTGATCTGCTCGATGAACTTTTCTGGATATTGACCCCGAGCGTTGAACGCCAAAAGCAAGATCCTCGCGCTCGCCTCCGAGCGAACCACTGCCCCAAGCTGACGCGCACCCGCACGCGATGACACCGTATCGCTCAACGCAAACGAAGACCGCATCGCATCCTGCAATGATTCACGATCAACCACTGACGTCATCAACTCATCAGTCATGTTCATCGTGTCTTGGGTGAACTGATCAACGCGTCCGCTGGCTTTACCGCGTGCCTGCCCATGTGCAGGCAAACACATGACTCCAATCAAAGTAAGCGTACAGAGAGTCAAAAACTTGCATGTTGCATGGGGATAGATCATGAGTGCTCCTGAATGATTGCACAAACCTACGGCGTCCGCGACAAACTATTCGCATAACGACAAACAGAGTTGCATGAAAAAACCGGCCCGGGAAAATCCCGAGCCGGCTCAAAGTATACATAACTCACTTATCAGTGATCCGGAATCAGATTCCGATGATGCCACCGAGCACATCGCCGTAAGCAACGATCAAACCCGCGAACACAACCGAAACGATCGAGATCAACTTGATCAAGATGTTGAGTGCAGGACCCGAGGTATCCTTGAACGGATCACCAACAGTGTCACCAACCACAGTTGCCTTATGGTCATCTGAGCCCTTGCCGTAGACGATCAAATCGCCATGACCAGCGCCAACTGCTTCCTTTGCACGATCCATGATTGCATCACGAACAGAGTTAGGGATCTTGCTTGAGTTGCCTGTGCCATCGACCATTTCCTGTGCGGAAGTAGCGCCGTATGACTCAAGGAGCTTCTTCGCATTGTCCCAAGCACCACCCGAGTTGGACATGAATACCGCGAGCGCAAAGCCCGAAGTCAATCCACCAACGAGCATACCCATCACGCCTGCAACCGAAAGAGTCAAACCAACAAGGATTGGAACCACAATCGCAAGGATCGAAGGCATAACCATTTCCTTCTGAGCGCTCGATGTCGAGATCGACACACACTCAGCGTAATCCGGGTAGTGGTGACCATCAAGATCAACACCCTTCATCGGCCAGTTGTCTGGGTTGGCAACATCCTCTTCGGACATGCCGCCGTTACGAAGTGCCTGGCGAATGAAGCCAAACTGGCGGCGACATTCGTTCATCATCGCATACGCCGCACGCCCTACAGCGTTCATAGTCAACGCACAGAACAAGAACGCGAGCAACGCACCGATGAATACACCGCCGAGAAGCTTCGGGTTCGCAAGTGTCACATTGTAGAATGTGAGCACATCTTTGATCATGCCGCGTTCTGAAGAAGCAAGAGTCGCTGTCCATCCTTCACCAGCGATATCGTAACGAGCATCATGATTGCCAGTAAGGGCAAAGAGAGTACCTACTTCAATATCTTTGAGCTTGGTTGTGTGAATACCTTCGTTCGAGCGGACATCAAGAAGCATACCACCATCTACATGAGTGGTGATCCCATCATCTGCGGTGAACACTTCATCGCCCGCATCAAGTTCGGTTTGTGTGACCACAGCAAACTTGCCATGCCCTTGATAGACCGCATAGCCCATGTCCGCATCTGCAGGAGCAACATACGAGCCTTTATCAAAGAATGATTCTGCCTGGGTGCCGATCTGAACCTGTACAATCTGGATATATGCCGCGAAGAGTGCCATCGCAGTCAATGCTGCTGAGCCAATCGCAAAGCCCTTACCAGTCGCCGCAGTGGTGTTGCCCAATGAATCGAGCATGTCGGTGCGTTCACGAACGATCGGATCTTGCTGAGTCATTTCTGCGTTGCCGCCCGCGTTATCCGCGATCGGACCGTATGCATCGGTTGCAAGTGTAATGCCCAAAGTCGAGAGCATACCAACCGCCGCGATACCTACGCCGTAGAGACCCATGAGGAATGAGTCGCCGCCGCCCGCGAATGAGAACGCCGCGATGATCGCAACAACAACAACAAGCAATGATGCCCAAGTTGATTTCATACCTTCCGCAATACCAGCAATGATCACAGTCGCAGGACCAGTGAGCGCCTGCTCAGCAATCCGCTTGGTTGGTGGATGCTCGTATGAGGTGTAGTACTCAGTCGCATGAGCGATCACAAGACCCGAGAGCAAACCAGAACAGATCGAAAGACCCAAGCCCCACCAAGTGGTGATCCCGCTAAGTTCAGCCGCATCGTTGAGGATGAACCAGAGCAATCCGAACGATCCAAGAACGATCAACGCCGATGCAACATACACACCCTTGTGAAGACCCTTGAGAAGCTGCGAGAAGCTCGCGTTCTCTTTCGCCTTCACCGCGAAGATACCGATGATCGAACAGAAAATACCAAGACCAGCAAGCGCCATAGGAGTGACCGCGAGCTTGAGCCCGAACGATGCCGCTGCATCGCCATTAGCAAGCGTCATCGCCGCCGCAGCACCAAGTGCCATGGTTGCCAAGATCGACCCGTAGTATGATTCGTAAAGGTCCGCACCCATACCCGCAACATCACCAACATTGTCGCCGACATTGTCCGCGATGGTTGCTGGGTTACGAGCGTCGTCTTCTGGAATACCTGCTTCAACCTTACCAACAAGGTCCGCACCAACATCCGCAGCCTTGGTGTAGATACCGCCACCAACACGAGCGAACAACGCCTGTGTCGATGCACCCATCCCGAAGGTAAGCATGATGGTGGTGATCTCAGTGATCCCGCCGCCGACGATATCGAACTGGTTAAAGATAAAGAACCATGCCGAGACATCGATCAACGCAAAGCCCACAACATTGAGCCCCATGACCGCACCCGAACGGAACGCAACAGTCAAACCATCGTTAAGTGAGTTCGATACCGCGTGGGTCGTACGAGCAGACGCATTGGTCGCCATCTTCATACCGAACCAACCACAGAGACCTGAGAACAGACCCGCGACCGGCACACCAATAAGTGCGAAAGGTGATTGAAGACCGAGCATGAACATAACCGCAAGGAAGGCAATCAAGAGGACAAATACGCCCGCAACAACCTTGTACTGACGAGTCAGGTACGCCATCGCACCATCACGAACCGCCTGAGCGATCTCGATCATGTCTTCTGAGCCTTCAGATTTGCTCATGACTGATTTTTGAAAGACCTTGGCCATCACGAGGGCAAGAACGCCCCCGACTGGTGCGAGGTAATACGCCGGTGTCACATCGGACATCGATGCCAGTGTTGGCATGAGTTGCATACTCATTGTGTTCAACCTTTTTATTTGGACAACTGTTGTGTGTGCAGAGTTACGAACATGCCACAAGACTTTGCAGCTTCGTATCTTGATAAAACCAGTCGACTACACACTTTGCACTGTGCGATATGTAGCGACACGGATACCGTCTCAACAAAAATGCCAAGCCGGTAATATAGACGAAACAACCCATAAAGGGGTGCCAAGTATAGATCGACTAAACAATAGAAATCCGGTGAATTTCGTTGATTTTGCAAGAAAGAACTTTCTATGCACCCGCCCATTTCAAACCATCAGCGCATGAAAAACCTCTGCAAAATACAGAGGCCAATGAGTACTCAGAATTCTGTCACATCAGAAACCCAGAAATGAGTTCCGATGAAGGAATCAAAGATCAGTCGCGACGAGGTGCTGCTTTGCGAGCTGCACGATTCTTACGCTCTGAAGGCTTCTCGTAGTATTCCTTCTTCTTGATATCCTTGGTCAATCCTTCCTTCTCGCAAAGCTTCTTAAAGCGGCGCATCATCTGTTCTGCGCTTTCATTTCCACGAGATTTGATCCGAATCGCCATGTGAACTCCTCAGTTCGATTTAGTTAGGACACCATTGATAACCCTACGCCGATGCATCGGGTCCCTATCCAAGGCGCGAATCGATGCAAGGTCAAGTCAATACACGAATTGTGGATGCTGAATTGCACACACTTGTAAATCTTCACCCCTTGTCGTGCCCCGACACCCAATTGACCGATAAAAACCGCCATGAGACCCCCGAAACACATCATCACAATCCTTCTCCTCCTCACCATCCTCATACCATTGGCAGGCGCACTCTCCGCATGCCAATCAATGCCCGCCCTCCGCGAATCAAGAGCATGGCACGGCCAAACCCCAATCTACGCAACCTACCGCTTCGGACTCCTCCACGCAGAACTCCCCCCAGGTCACTCAGTCCAAACAGTCATGGCCGCAACAAGAGCAGTCCTCTACCGCCAAGGACATATCATCGAAGAAGCATCCGCAACCCCACAAGGCGGCAAACTCATCGCACTCGCATCCCGCGAACTCCCATACGACAAAATCAAAGTCACAACATCCTTCGAAGGCGCAGGCGTGCTCATCACAATCAACATCGATCCCGCAGAAGAAAACCGATCACGCATCGTCCTCGAATCAATCCTCGAAGCGCTCGCGCTGTAACTCATCAGCATTCAAAAAAAGAAAAAGAGCTCCAAGTATTTCTTGGAGCTCTTTGTTTGAACTGTTTTCAAAGTTATCGCTTGTCGATCGCAACATAAGGCGAATCGTGCGGCCCAACATAATCAGTCGTCGGACGGAACAAACGGTTATCACCGAGCTGCTCGATCACATGCCCCGCCCAACCCGCGATCCGTGCAAGCACAAACATCGGTGTGAACAGATCAAGCTTCAAACCAATGCAGTGGTAAGTGGTCGCGGAATAGAAATCAACATTCGGGTAGATTCCTTTCGACGCATACTCGCGTTCCATGACCTTCTCAATCGCATTTGATTTGTCGTAGAACTCGATGTTCCCTGTGTCTTCAGCAAGCTGCTTCGCAAGGGTCATCAACTCGCTCGCACGAGGATCCTTCGATTTATAAACACGGTGACCGAATCCCATGATGCGTTCTTTATTCTTGATCATGTTCATGACATGAGCTTCTGCAGATTCAACCGAAGGAATCTGGTTGAGCATCTTCATCACACCTTCGTTTGCACCGCCGTGTAATGGTCCACGCAATGAACCAACCGCCGCAGTAATCGCAGAGTACACATCCGAAAGCGTCGAAATCACCACGCGTGCCGCAAAGGTTGAGTTATTCAATCCATGATCCGCATGGGTAATCATGCAGATATCAAATGCACGGATCATTGCATCAGTTGGCTTTTCGCCATTGAGCATATAGAGGAAGTTCGCCGCGAAGCTCAACGATGAATCACCCTCAACAATTTCAAGACCACGACGATGACGATCAAACGCCGCGACGATCGCAGGTGCCTTCGCCAAGATTTGCAATGACTTCTCACGCGCTGCTTCCACCGAGTTTTCATTCGGTGAACTGTCATCCATCGCCATCGAGCTAATCATCGTGCGAATCACATGCATCGGCTCCGCATCAACAGGACACGCGGTAATACGAGCTTTGATCGCATCACCCAACGCATAGTGTGAACGAAGGTCCTTGGTGAACGCTTCGAGCTCTGCCTTGTTTGGCAATCGTTTGTTCCAAAGCAAGAAGACTGTTTCCTCAAATGAGCTTTGTGATGCCAAGTCACCGATCGCAATCCCGACATATTCAAGAATACCTTCAGTACCATTAATAAATGACATCTCGGTCTGTGCAGCAATCACACCTTCGAGGCCTTTGGAGAATGTTTTTTCAGCAGTACTCATGGTTTAGTCCTTTATTGCCCCATCAAGGGCGAAAAAGCGGTTGTCTGGCAAAGTCAAAAACGAAAAATGCCTCAATAAAGCGGGACGAGATTATAGGCATCATACCTCATCTTTGACGATATCACACCCATCTTGCAGCATACGATCTGCCCGTGTTTATTCCACTGGGAACAGATCGACCAAGCAAACGAAAAGCGGTTATTACCCCGACACTCATCGGGATCAACCTCGTTGTATTTGTTGGAATGGCAATCCTCGCCAACACCAACCCAGATTTAGAAGCCCGAATCGGTTATTTCGGTGCCATCTCCAGACACAACTTCCACATCTATCAACCAATCACCTCCGCGTTCCTCCACGCAGGATTCATGCATATCTTCGGCAATATGCTCTTCCTACTTGCCTTCGGCCCCTCAGTTGAAGACCGATTAGGCAGAATAGGATTCACCCTCTTCTACCTCGTAGGTGGCGCTGCATCAGGATTTGCACATATCGCCGTCGAAGAAGCCCCCGCAATAGGTGCCTCAGGCGCAATTGCCGCGGTTTCTGGTGCCTTTCTCATCCTCTTCCCCAGAGCACGGATCAAATGCTTCGGATTCTTCATCATCCTCGGAATCTTCATGGCGCCCGCCTGGTGGCTCATCGGGCTCTTCATCGTCCTCGATCTCGGCGCACAACTCATCAACCCAAACAATGGCATCGCAAACATCGCACATCTCGGTGGGTACCTCTACGGGATCGCAATCGCCTTCACACTCCTCATCACCAAGCTCATCCCCAGAGAACAATACGACATGTTCTCGCTCATCAAGCATAAGAAACGACAGTCAGACTTCAAAGCAGCCTACAAAACCCACATGAAAGCGGGTGTCTATACCCCGCTCAATGAAGCTGATCCATTGATCGTGGAAATCGCAGACTATCGTGCCCAGATAGGAACGCTCCTGTCAAACAAAGATCACGCCGCCGCTGCCGATCAATACCTCGCGATGCTCGACAAGTTTGAGAATCTGCCACAGGGGAAAAAATCGCTCACCATGCACCGTGACGCACAATACCAGATCGCCAATCAGCTCTATCAATCAAACCAACGCAATGCCGCCGCCAACGCATACGCCCGACTGCTTGAGACCTACCCTAATGATTCGGAACGACACATCATTACAATCCTGCTTGCCCGTATCCGCGCCAATGATCTCAACGATCCAATCGGTGCAATCGAACTGCTTGAAGATCTTACATCCAAAGCACATGATTCAGACACACAAAGTCTGATTACCAATGAACTCACCACCATCCGCTCAATGAACTCGTAAACCAAGAGCGATGAATGAAAGATTGAAAACAATGACCACTAACACACACGCACGCACCCGCATCAAAGTCTGCGGCATCACCACCGAAGAATCCGCACACGCCGCAATCAACGCAGGAGCTGACGCGATCGGTTTCGTGCTGGTTGAAAACACCCCGCGTTACATCGAACCGGAAACCGCCGCTGCGATCATGTTCTCGCTCCCTCCGTTCATCTCCGCAGTTGGGGTCGTCCAAGACCTCGATGTCGATCAGTTCTGCGCACTCGAATACTCATGCCCCGCACACACCATGCAACTCCACGGCAAAGAATCCGTCGACACCGTGTGCGCCTGCGGCCCAGGCGTCATCAAAGCATTCAAATACGAAGATGCAACCATCAACTCCCAGCTCACCCGCTGGGCAAAGGTCGATGAACTCGACGCAATCCTCATCGACGGTTCCGCAGGTGGCACAGGCGAATCCTTCGACTGGTCAAAGCTCGCCCCACACATCGTTGATTATCCAAAGAAGATCATCATCGCTGGAGGTTTAGACGCAAGCAATGTCGCAGAAGTCATCAAGACCCTCCGCCCATACGCCGTCGATGTTTCAACCGGTGTTGAAGATGCGCCGGGTGTGAAAAACCCACAAAAAATCGCCGAGTTCTGCGCCGCCGTCCGTGCCGCCGATGTGAGCTAGGCACCAGCTTTGACCAATGCGTTGAGCGCAGTCAACACTGAATCCTGCTCAACACCATCGGTATGAATCACCGATTCCGCAATCGATCGGTAGGTCTCATCGCGTTGATCAAACAAAGTCTGCACCTCATCGACCACATCGCTCCCCACAAGCGCAGGCCGATCAGTATTGTCCGTCGCTTGAAGGCGCTCCCGCAAAGTCGCAGGCAACGCCCGCAGATAGAACACCCGGTTGGCATCTGACTCAAGCATCGCACGACACCCCGGCGCAGTAGGCGTCCCGCCACCAAGCGCGATCACCCGCCCAGAATCTTTGAGCACCCCTTCGAGGGCTTTCGCTTCCGCATCCCGAAACGCATCAATCCCATGCGTCGCGATCGCTTCACCCGCACCCGATGCGGCAAGCAGTTCCGATGTCACATCATCCAAATCAACAAACCCAACACCAAGCTGCTCCGCAAGCAAAGCCCCAAGCGTCGACTTCCCAGACGCACGAAGCCCAATCAAAATCAGATTGGGCTTCGAATCAGTCATCGGTTTGTCTTTCAGTGAAGAAGTAGTAGGAGTTGAAAGCTTATTCGTCTTTTACACGCGACATGTACGATCCGTCCTCGGTCGAAATCCGTACCGACTCACCAATCGCAATAAACGGAGGCACCCGAGTCTTCAATCCCGTATCACACACCGCTTCTTTGAGTTGGTTCGTCGCCGTCGCACCCTTAATCCCCGGCGCAGTATCCGCAATGGTCAATGTCACCGCCGAAGGCAGCTCGATCGCAACCGGATTATCACCGTGGAACAACACAGTACACGATGAGTTGGGCGCCATATAAAGCAAAGTATCATCAAGCAATGACTGGCTCAACTCAACCTGGTCATAGTCTTGTAGATCCATAAAGGTCCCGCCACCCTCGCCATCATCGTAAAGGAACTCCATCTCGCGTTTATCGAGATTCGTGCCTTCAACTACATCAGATCCCGAGAACCGCTGTTCTTTCATCCCCGACCCATCAACCGCCCGCATCTTCGCCTGAATATACGCAGGCCCTTTACCAGGCTTCACATGTCCAATTTTCGTCACGACATAAAGCTTGCCGTTCATCTCAAGTGCGGTGCCAGGGCGGATTTCATTTGCTTTCATGGTGATTTCCAAGGAATGAAGTGGGGGAGTGGTCAGTTTAATCAATACCATCGGATCAACAATCCGAGGCCATCATCATAGCACCCAAATCCCGCACATAATCACCATCAATCGAGTATGCTCAATACGCCAACACGCCGTCAAACACCCCTTCATTCACGAGGAAACCATCAAATGCCATCACCATCCACCAATCAGATCACTCCAGTATCACTCAACCGCCGAAACTTCCTCGCCATCCTCTCCGCCGCCGCCGGCTCCGCAGCCCTCGCAACCCCCGCCCTCGCGCACCTCGCCTTCAAAACCCAAGACCCAACCTATATATACACCTGGGACCAAATCAAACCCGGATTCCACGCCTTCGTAGACCCCAACGCCGGCGGCAACTCCCTCATCCTCACCGCAGGATCACAAGTCCTCCTCATCGACACCAAATTCATCCACCTCGCCGGCGCCCTCCTCCAAGACACCAAAACCTTCGCTGACAATCCCGAAGACCTCGACCTCACCCTCATCAACACCCACCATCACGGCGACCACACCGGAGGCAACGCCCTCATCGTCCCACACGCAACCGCATACGCACACAAAAACGCCGTCAAACGAATCAAAACCCAACTCGACACCTACAAACAATCCGCCAAGTCCGGCCCCGCCCAAGTCCGCCGAATGAAAGGCACCGACCAACAACTCAAACTCGCCATCGCCGCCGCCGACGCCTCAGATTCCTGGACCCGCGCCGACATCGCCCCCAAGAACCGCGTCCCCGACGAAGGACAAACCATCACCATCGGCAAATCCTATGTCGCCATGCACCACTTCGGGAGAGGCCACACCGACAACGACCTCGTCGTCCACTTCGAAAACGAAAACATCATCCACACCGGAGACCTCGTCTTCGCAGGTCTCCACCCCTTCTTCGACCCCTCCGCAAGAGTCACCGCCGTTGGATGGACCAAATCCCTCAAATCCATCCTCGACCTCTGCGACAAAGACACAACCGTCATCCCAGGTCACGGCCCCGTCGGCAACAAACAAACCGTCCAAACCCAACTCGACTACCTCAACAACCTCATCAAACATGTGCAAGCGGACATCGACGCCGGGGTATCAAAAGAAGAAACCGCCAAAAAATCCTGGGACTTCATGGAAGGCTTAGGCTTCGAAGGCATCCGCTCAAGAGCCATCGAAGCAGTGCATGATGAATTGAGTTAATCGAATAAATAAATGGCAAGAATGGACGGCCGCAAAATGAATACACATAGGGAATATGTGTGGATAGTGACTATCTAGCTTTTCATGCTGAGAAATGCATTGGGCGTTATGTTCCTACAATTCTGAGACCTGCGCGATACAAAGGTCTGATTGCAAACCAAGGAGATTTTAGAGTTTTGAATGCGTGTTCTGACTCTATTGAGTCAGGTCTAGCTTTACGGTTAGTTTTAACCAATAGGAATCCAGAGTCTATTAGTATCCATGCAAATTTCATTGGGTCTTCATAGTAAGAATCAATCCAAAACACAGAGTTTGGTTTTGTTACTTTTTCGTCTTCAAGATTGAGTTGTAATTCCTCGCAAATTTTTTCAAGCTCACTTAGAGATAGTTCGGCATTTTTTCCCGCAAAATGTTCAACAATCCATTTGATTCCTGGGTAACGAGGGCCAACTTCATCTTCTAAGTCTTCAAGTTTTTCCAAACTGAATTTTTTCAAAGCCACTTCCAAATCTTCGTTTGTCACGATGTCGTGGCTGTTATCACATGCAACAAGAAAACAAAGTTGTATTAATCGAATTAACATACGAGGCCGGTTCGAGCAAAATGGGGCGAGCTTGTCGAATGCGCCTTGTGGCATTAGACCGTCCCAAAGATCTCCTGAGCGAACTTTATGAATATGTTTCATTCGCTCATCAACGACTTCTCTCAGGCTTGATTTGTCCCATCCAAGATCAATTATCCAGTCTCTACTTTTATCTTTGTTCTCGATAGGTAGTTGTGAGTAAATATCATCTCTAATTGCAATTACAAATTTTACTTTACTATCCCCGTGACCAAATTTCGCGATTGCTGAAAACATTGCTGCTATTAGGGTGTTCTGGCTTGGTGAGTTAGTCCAGTGTAAATCGAGATCGTCAATCAAAACAAGATACTCATTTTCGATTAATCTGGGTAAGGATTTGGAAACTTGATTAACCAAGTTAAGTACAGAGGCTTTTGTTGCTGTCGAATTGTCAGTGTTCTTTGAGCCAGTGACTTTTAGTGAAGCTACTGGAGACTTAATTTGGATTTCAACCTCATCAATAAGATTAAGCATGATACTTGTTAGGCCTAGTTCAGAGTTTCCTGGCGACGGCATAGATTTTTTTAACAATGCTAGGGCTTGTTTTTGATCTGTTGTTCGAATCAAGTCCTTGATAACTCTCGTCAATGTGCTTTCGATAGTATATTCTTTATTGAGTAATGTGACTGCAAGTACATAGTTCCACAAACATTTGTACAGCCATTGGTTTGATTCGATTATTGAATCTTCTTTTGAGCTGTTTGCCAATGCTGTAAATGCAAGGTCGTCAGGCCCAATCTTAATTACTCGACGATGATCAGATGCATGGCCAACTTCTAGCATTTTTAATAATGCTGATTTTCCAATTCCCTTTGATCCTCTAAAAATAATTATTGAACTATTACTTGAAACAGCTTGGTCGTAATATCCGCGTGAATCAACAAAATACATAGGGAGATTGGCGTCATTCTCAGCCTGCAAGTCACCAAGTTGTATGTATTGTCGTTTTAAACTAAGTTTTTTGTTAGCTTTGCGTAACCGTTTTCCTGTTGGTCTTTTTGACATGATCACATTATACCAGATTCTAGTGATATTGTCTGTTTTATGGCCGGGTATCATGTAGGTGAAAAAGTATTCCGCTTGCACTTATCTTCAAATCCCCTACATCCCCTTCCGTGCGCAAAATCAAATCCCTTCAAAATCCTCCCTTGAACCGCCCCCATTCCAGCCTATACAATTCCAAACCGCACCCCTCGCCCACAAAAACCAAGGAGCCGAGCCGTGCAATCAACACAACCAACCCTCTCACAACCAACACTCACCGAACCAATCCTCGAATCCCTCCTCGACCCTACGATGACCCCAACCCTCATCTGCCAAACCCACAACCTCACCCTCCCCGAGCTTCTCGCCATCACCGAGTCGGACACCTACATCCAAACCACCTCCGCCATCGAACGCATCAACACCAACCGCCAACACACCATCAACTCCAACCTCCGCGCCCAATCCCTCGCGATCCTGCGCGACATCGTAACGGACACCGTTACCGCCGCCCAAGACACCAAAAACTCACCGACCCATTCCCCTTCTTACGCCTCCCCCGGGCTTCCGGGGGAGGTGGCTCGCCAAGCGAGACGGAGGGGGTCTTCATCCCCATCTTCTCTTTCCCGCAACCTCGCCACCCAATCCCGCCTCCAAGAAACCGCCCGAAAAGCAACCACCACCCTCCTCAAACTCACCGCCCCATCAAACCCAAACCCAAAGCCAAGAACAAAGCCGACCGACAACCGTCAAGCAAACAACCCCAAATCAATCAACCCCCCAACCCACGCAACAACTCATCAACCAAGCAAAACCAGCGCTCAGCGCCAACCAATCAATAGAAAAACCCTCGAAGAAATCCGAGGACAACTCCGAGGGTTCTGGTCTACAAAGAATCAATGCAATCATCAGCCATCGCTCGACAAGATCGAGCACAACTCCCCGATCGCTTACGGACACCCGTCCACAAACGCAAGCATAAAGATGCTCACATCATACTGGTTCAACACCCCATCCCCATTGAGATCACTCATCGGATCCTGTTGCAAGAACAAACTCACAAACAAGATCGCATCCGCAGCACTCACCCGTTCATCCGCATTGAAATCCGCCGCACATTCAAAGCAGAATTCACTCACATCCATAGAAATCAATCCCTGATTGAAATCCGTAACAAACAAGGTTTCATCAGAAACGACCATGCCCATCGGATTGATATTCATCGGATAGAGAAAATCCAATGTCGGAAACTGCGGATCACTCACATCAACAGAAACGAACCCTCTTCTACGAACCGTTTCTGAAATATACATATAAAACTTCCCGTTATCGAGATGCGAGACCTGCGGAAAGTTAATCAATGGATGGGCGAACGAAGAAAGCTGAGTAATGTTCATCGGCTCACGCACATCATAAATGTTCAACTCATCATCTCCAAAGTACATGATCCCATCTTCCACGGAGAAGTCATAGCCGACAGTGAAGAATGGCAAGTACCGAACCAGCTCAGGCGCCGCCGGATTGCTCAAATCAATAATCTGAAGCGAATGATTATTGACCGTGATCCCTGATGAGATATACGCGTGTGTTCCATCAAGTGTAAAGGTATTGATCCCCTCTCCCGGCACAGTCTCCGCCGAATACTCCCCAACTTCAACCAACGCCAACGGATCAGTAGCATCATAAATCTTCAGATGACGAAGACTCTGCCCATACAGATTTGAACCCAAAAACTGCAAGTTGGTAATGTCTTGAAAACTCTCGTATTGCTGAATCAAAGCAGGTGAAGTTGGATCGCTGACATCAACAATAAACAATCCTTCATCGCTCGACAAATACGCAAATTGATCATGTACCGTTAAATCCGATATCGGTATAGCAAGTGCCAAACTCCCAAGCAGAGTCATTGCCGATGGGTCTGAAGCATCCAAGATTTTAAGGTTTCGATCTTCGTTGATGATGTACGCAGTCGACCCGACGAGCGATAAGTTGCGTGTGCCACGCTGGAGTTCAAATGTATCTAGGATTGGATTTGTTGCAACATCATGTATGTCGATGATGGATAATCCTTCTTGCTCGTCGGCAACATACGCATATCGATCATCCACAGAAACCCCTAAGATACTTCCAGTCGTTTTTAACTCGTCTCTGATCAGGGGGAGTTCTGGGTTGGATACATCGATTACCAAGAGTGATGAAGTGTTTGCGATGTATGCGGTTTTCCCCACGACCTGTAGACGATTTGGAACGCCGTTGGTCCAGGTGCTCGACACAATGTATGGCGCTTCTGGAATGCGTACATCAACGATATCAAAGTAAAAGTGATCAGCTGCGATATAGACAAAGCCGTCCTGATAGATGTAGTCTTTGGGGATCGAGTTGAGTCTAATCAAGCCGATGAGTCTGGGTACCTTTGGGTCATCAAGATCAACGATTCGCAGCCAACCTGATTGGTCGGCAATGTAGGCAATGCCGTCTTCGATAATCAGATCTGTCGCACGGGCAATATCAGAATATACTGCAATCAGCGCTGGATTTGTCGGGTCGCTTGTATCGAGAATTTGGACGGTGCTTGAATCCATCACATAAATAATCGATCCATCAACAGTCAGCTTGCGTGCATGTCTTGGTGTGTTGTATGTACTGATATGAACCGGGAGTGTGGGGTTACTGACATCAAGAATGACAAGCCCATTGGCACCGTCTGCAACATAGGCGATGTCATCGACAACAATCACATCACGCGCGAACCCGGGGGTGTCGTATGAGCCCAGAATGATTGGCAGCCTCGGGTTTGTCACATCGACGATCAACAGACCCGATTCCATTTCGGCGATGTATGCAATCTTGTCTTTTACAAAGAGATTTTGCGATTTTCCAGGGGTACTGAGTGTGCTCAGAAGAGTCAGCGAATCACAGCGTGTCCCATCTGAATATGCTCTTGGAGAGATAAGTACGAGTGAAAAAATAATCACAAGCGGTATGTATTTCATTGAACTGTAATTCCTTATCATGGCGGTTGATTTGATAAATATCCTGTAACAATATCGTATGTAATTGGTGATACTCTCTAATTTTCCGCATGAATGCTTATTGTGTTCAGTGCTAAAACTAAAAAAGCTTCGCAAATGCGAAGCTATCAAATCCCAGTGTTCTCGTGCTCAGATCAAAGAATTTCGTACTTCTCGAGCAACGCACGCATTTGTGCAACGGTGTCACCCTTGTGATCGATCAGCTCTGCACACCATCCGAATGCTCGTGCGCCCTCGATATTTTCAGGGGAGTCATCAAAGAAAAGCACTTGTTTACCTTCAGCGCCGACTCGGCGTTCATAGGCAGCGAATGCTTTTTCGTCGGGTTTGGCGAGACCAAACAGATGGCTTCCGTGTTTATGCTCGATTAGTCCTGCAGCGGGGAAATCTTCTTCCATCCGCGCCCAGTGGGTCGCATTGGTGTTGGAGAACAATCCGGTGGTCAGATCTGAAAAGTTGTTGAGTTCTTCGATGAGCTCTTCAATCCCGTCGTATTCCTTGAGCAACCATGCATCATGGATCGCGGCGATGTCTTCCATCGTGTGAAAATCTTCTGATTCCTTTGCCAATGCGCGACAGAATGCTTTGTCGCTCATCTGTCCGGTGTGGAACCGTTTGGCGATCGCGTCCTGTTTGGCGAGGCATTTCTTTGATATCTTCGCATTGGGTGCTTTGATGCCGGCAGCTTTACAGCCTTCTTGCCAGGTTTGGCAGATCTGTAAGATCACCCCGCCCCAGTCGAAGCAGACCAAACGGATGTCATGTTCGAGATGATCCTGTGAATCCATACCCACATTATACGCCGGCTGAAACCGATTTCATGATTTCATCCATCACGGTTGTTGCAAATGCCCCTTTGGGCAACTCAAAGGCACACCGAATATAGGCTCCATGCTCGTCTATCCCGCCTTCGACCTCGGGATCGATGACGGGAATCCTCATTGGACGGCGATCTCCCCCAATCATTGGATAACCGGTATCTGCTTCGCAAGCGACCAAATCCGCGGGTTCTACCCCGGCGAGGGCGAGGGCTTGGCATTCGAGTTGGTCGATCGCGCCTCCTGTCCGTTCCATTGTGGTGCCCCAGAGGGGTCCTGAAGGGGAGAGTTCGAGCGCTGCTAATCGAGCGGCAAAGGGGTTGCTGCCATCTACTCCCGCGGAGAGTTCCTTTTGTGTGATCGCAAAGACTGATCGGTTCTTCATCACAAAGGCAAGATCCCCGTCGCAGAGCGTGTCCATCATGCCACGCTCGATGCGGGTATTGAGTACATGATTGAATATCGCGGATTGGAATGCGCTGATAAAGAACCCTGCGGCCGTCGGATCAATCACCTTGATCGCTTTCTCTGGGGGGTGTTCGTTGCTCAATGCTCGGAGCAGGTTGCGTTCAATCTTAAAGACCTTGGGCATGAGCTCGAACCCATTTCGGAATCGGCCGTCGGCGTATGCCTGGCGTGCATCGGCGGAGTTGTTGGGTGCATCGGGATTGGGAGAGAGGATGAGGTCGAGGACGGATTGGGCGTCGCCCATGATGAGTGCTCGGCCGACAAGGTGATTGTTGTTGAGGAATCCAAAGCGTTGTTCACCGAAGCGGTTGGGGAGTCCTTGTTTGGCGAGCAGATCAAGGGATTGCTTTGCGTTGCGGACGGTGAGGGGGTCTACATCGCGTACTCTGATCGAGAAGCGGTTGCCTTTGAGGTGGCCGCGTTTGAGTTTGTTACTGTGGAGATCAACCCAGAGGACGCTTGCTTGGTCGTGGATGAAGCCGGGGAAATCTTCGGGGGTTTTGCCGGGGACATGGAGTGAGATGACTTGGCGGGTGATGGCGTTTTTGTCTTTGAGACCGGCGTGCCCGATCGCGTGGCGCTTGACTTTGAAGTGTTTGGATAGCGCATCGCGGAGTTGAAGGGTGGTCATATCGCGCTTCTCTACAAGCATGAAAAGGTGTTCGCCTTCTCCTGATGGGTTGTAGAGGGGGATTTCTTCCACGAGGAAATCTTCTGGGCGAGCTTTGAGTGTTCCCCCAATTCCAGCGATGTTTTGGGTGAGGTATCGTGGTGCGTTTGCGCCGGTGGTGAATGATTCGGGGGCGTATGTTTTTGATTGGGTCATTTGAAGCCGTCCATTGGCGGCAGGGTCGCGTGGGTGATTACGGATTCGTCGACAAAGATCGGGACATCGCTTGCGATTCCGAGTGCGATTGCGTCGCTTGGTCTTGCGTCTATTTCGATTGACTCACCTGTGTTGGTGGTGAGGTTGAGTGTTGCGTAGAAGGTACCATCGACGATATCGGTGATGGCGATTGAATCGAGTGATGCGCCGAGTTGCTCGATGGTGTTGGCGAGGAGGTCGTGTGTGAGTGGTCGTCCGATGTCTACGCCGCAGAGTCGGCGGTCGATGGCGATTGCTTCGGAGATGCCGATGACGATGGGGAATGATCGGGGGGTATCCCCGATGGGATTGACTTCGCGCAGCTCGATCAGCTGGGCTTGGTTGAGCTCGCGGATGAGTATTCTTGCCAATGTCATTTCGATACGCATGGGGGTCGCCTTCGTGGTGGTTCAATTGAAGGGGGGGAGTCGGGAGAAAGCGAGCGGGGGCGGGGAGATTGTGGAAGGTGATCGAATCAAAATTGTACAGTGGGTACAAGTAGATCAACCTGATCTTTGCGGCGGG
>TARA_R110002073_G_scaffold336505_1_pt1 | contig 155528 bp, 138 predicted proteins | sample TARA_R110002073 | Tara Oceans TARA_R110002073 (sample SAMEA4397174) | marine metagenome | biome: Polar Biome; feature: [DCM] deep chlorophyll maximum layer (ENVO:01000326); material: water (ENVO:00002006), including particulate matter (ENVO:01000060) such as... | depth 40 m
GCTGCTTGCAGGCGATTAAGCCTCAGCTCGAAACCTTCGCTTGCAAGTAAGCTCCCACAAAAGATTTAAACCCAAAAAATAAACCACAAAAAAGGGCGCGAAATTCGCGCCCTTTTTTAATCTTGCTAATAACTTTATAGCTTGTCGGCATTACCGGACAAGTAGTCAGCAACACCGCTTGGTGATGCGTTCATTCCCTTGTCACCTTTCTGCCAGCCCGCTGGGCACACTTCGCCATGCTCTTCGTGGAATTGAACCGCGTCAATAATACGGATCAGCTCTTCCATGTTACGACCGATTGGCAAGTCATTAACGATTTGGCTGCGCACAGTGCCGTTTTTATCAATGATAAACGCACCGCGGTACGCCATGCCGCCTTCTGATTCAACGTCATACGCTTTCGCGATTTCGTGGTTCATGTCAGCAGCCAAAGTGTATTTTACTTGACCAATGCCGCCATCATTGATGGCAGTGTTGCGCCATGCGTTGTGGGTAAAGTGGCTGTCGATTGACACGCCAATCACTTCTACGCCGCGCGCTTTAAATTCATCCATACGGTGATCCAGTGCGATCAATTCGGACGGGCAAACGAAGGTAAAGTCGAGTGGGTAAAAGAAAATCAGGCCGTACTTGCCTTTGATTACTTCTGACAAGGTCAAGGAATCAACGATAGTGCCGTCGCCTAATACCGCGGGTACGGTGAAATCCGGAGCCGGTTTGCCTACAAGAACGCCCATTGTAATTCTCTCTCTATTAAAGTGGGTGAAGGAATACTGTGGTTTCACGCAACAGAGCCCTGCGCACGAACCGTTAAGACTGGCGATGATAACGCGCCGCACGACAACTTGCATACCGCACATGCCGCTCGACCACGACTTCTACAGCATATCCATACCAATAGGCACGATTAGATTTCCCTATCGCACCATTTCATCAAGCCAGCCCACAAGTACGGCAGGCCTGCGGGCCGTCGAAACCGCCTAAGGGCGTGTGCGGGACCAAATAATAACGCCGGTAATGGCAAGTACTATTAACAATAAGGCTGCCGCATCCATCAATAACTTACCCGCCAAAGAAACCACTCGGCCGGAATGAATATCCTGTATCAAACGCTGCCAATTCAACTCAGGCGGCACCACCTGCGTCGGCAAGGCGGCAACAACTTCCGCCGGCGGCATCCGCCAAGCCAACGGCTGAACTACCTCATCAAAAGGCGTCGCGCTGAGCTGATCGATATCGTAAAGCCAACTGGATGCAGGTGAAAACAGTACTAGGCTGCTACCTTCTTCGGCACCGCTGCTAGGCACTGAGGTCAAACGTTCAAACGGTGGCAACTCAAACTCACTGCCCAGACGTTCAATCACGGTGCCGTTGTTATCGAGCAACAATAACGCGCCATCACAACCGGCGACGTAGATATCTGCCACGCTAACCACGCCAGCGTAAGGTCTAGGGCATTGGCTCACCGCTTGCGCCTGTAAAAACAGTTGATTGCCAACGAACGACCACCAGCGCTGACCAATCTCTACCGAAACAACCGGCTCGGCGGCAGGCACGCCATAGATATTGGCCAAAAAAGACGGCAGCGTGCGCTGATGTAAGCCAAGGGATTCAACATGATTAAGCAGGATGCCAGTGAACGACAAAATGATAACCGGGGCGACAATCAGCAAGCCTAACCAACGATGGAGGCGACGCCATTTACGACTGGGAATTGCCATAGCGATCCACACCAACCCTGCGAGAACATCAAATGAACCGCGATTGTAGCGGATCAGCTCGCTATTGCACGCTGATGTAGCCAAAGAGCGAGCCGAGCGGCGCGCTGGAGAGCACGAACAGACAGCGTAGCACCGGTAATACCGTCAATACGCCGGTCTAGTTTCTTGCCTTTTAACTGAATGCCGTTGAACTGCTTAGTGAAGAAATCATGACGTACTTCCCAGCCGCGAGATTCGCGATAGACCAGTACGCTCAAAGCCTGAATGCCACTGTTATCTACGATCACGCCGACGGTGATGGGATGGTCACGGCCTATCACATCGAGCACCCAAACCGTGGTATCGCCTTCGCGCCAATAGCGGCGACGAAAACCGGGATCTTCACCGGCAATCAGCTGCGCTTGATCTCGTGCGGCTCGGTCGAGCCATAACATAGACGACGAGGGAGCTTGCTCGAACGTGTCATTGAGTAGCTGATCAACCGACAGGTAAACGCTTTCATCGCCTTCCGCTTTAGCAGTATCTATCGTGACGGCGGACGATATCGAGTCATCAGAGGCATCACTGACAGCGGTGCCATCAGCGTAAAGGGGGGAAATAATTAGGACAGCTGCAGACAAAATACACCTCAACACAACCAACCAACGGCGTTGTATTGAGGTGTAGATCGCTTGGTTCAGCAAGCTTAGAAGCTCCAACCCAGACCTAGGTTAAATGAATCATCGGCATCATCATTTTTACCCACGTTGTCGTAAGACACATCGTTATAATCCGCCTTCAGCACAACGCGTGGAACGACCCAGTAATTAACACCCACTGTGTCATCCTGACGCTCCGTATTTTCTAGATCGTTACCACCGTCGTTGTAATCAATATCAGTGTGACGTACAAACACGCCAACCTTGTCTGTCAATTTGTACGACGCTTCCGCCATCAGACCGCCTTGCTCTTCGGCGGCTTTGTTGCCGATCGCTTTATCAAATTCCCACTGCGCGTGCTGCACAGTAAAGGTCGCGCCAACGATAGAATAACGCGCATGCGCTTCAACCAATACGCCCGGCACCGAATCAAAGCCAACTGCGCTTTGGAATACATCCTGTTGATACTGCGCGCTCACAGCCACATCTAACCCCGGAATACCCGCATAACGAACACGGCCTGTTACCGCGCCTTTATTGGCATTCGCTTCAGCCGTTTTCTGACGGCCACTGCGAATCTTGTTCGACACACCACCGGCCTTGAACATATTCAAACCCGAGTGCCCCGCAATGTCATAGGTAAAGCCGCCGCCGACATTGTGCGAAAACATGGCGCCTGTCTCCCACCATGTCGCGGGAATAACTTTATTTTCCAACACATTGCGCTCTACGCCGTAAAACGTGTCAGGCTCGTGCGTTTCGTTGAGGATGCCAACGGGAACCAGAAACAAACCGACTTTGGCTTTCGTGCTATCGGAAGTGTCGATTTCAATATAGGCCTGCTCAAGCTCGACCTCACCAGGCTTGCCCTCGCCCGCTAGGCTGTGTTCAAGCTCAAACTCGGAGAAAAAACGTACGTTCTCATTATAGTCGTAACCGAAATACAGCACGAAACGATGTGCGTCGACCTCGTCGTTGTTCGTGTTTTCCAAATAGTTGTTGTAGTGCAATTCACCGTAGCCGCCAACATGCAGCTTATCCAACGCTGAGCCGGACGATTGCTGTGCCTTCAAGCCTTCGATTTCCTGCGCCAGAATATCCAGCTGTTGCTGCATTGCTTCCAGGGTTTGCGCCTGTGACAAAACAGGCGTGGCCGCGATGGCCGCTACGAGTAAAGTGCGCTTAAACATGAGATTCCCCAATTAGGTGTCGCTTCAATTGGCGGCAATCTTATCTCTAACGTTAATCTGATTGCAAATCCTTCTCATTAGCCTTAACGGAACGATAAGCAGCTACTGCTATTGAGGACATAAAAAAACCCGGCGCTAAGGCCGGGCTTTCAAGTAGGCAATCAACTGTCGACGCTTAGGACTCTTGTTCAGGCACTTCTACATTCACGCCTTCAAGCATGGTGGCAAGGTCGCCACTGCGGTGCATTTCAAGAATAATATCGCTGCCGCCCACCAATTCGCCGTTAATCCACAGCTGTGGAAACGTAGGCCAGTTGCCATATTTATGCATATTAGCCCGTATTTCCGGTGCTTCGAGAATATTCACATAGGCAAAAGGCTTGCCCACGGACGTCATCACTTCCACCGCTTTCGCTGAAAAGCCACACTGCGGGAACTGCGGGGAACCTTTCATATAAAGAATGACCGGGTTCTTCTCGATCTGTTCTTTAATGACCTCCATTACATCCATTACATCACCTGCTACAAAATTAGAAATGAGTCAGCTCAACGAGCCTACGACTAGTCTACCACCTTGTCGCCGTAACCACCTCCACCCGGCGTCGCCATCAGCAAGCGGTCGCCGCGAACAGCCTCACGACGACACTTTGACCCCAGCGCTTCGCCATTGAAGCGATTTTCGCCTAACTTGCCCGGCTGCCCGCCCGCCAACCCCCACGGCGCGTGTCGACGGCGCTCGGTTAGCAAGGTAAAGGTCGCTGGAGACAAAAATTCAAGCTCGCGAATAATCCCATCGCCACCGCGGTTTGTACCACGCCCACCCGAATCGGGACGGATAGCGTAGCGCCAAACGCGCAACGGGTAATGGCTTTCTAGGCTTTCAATAGGCGTATTTAGGGTATTGGTCATATGCGTTTGCCGCGCCGAAAGCCCAGCACAGTGAGCGTGAGCGCCCATGCCGCCGCCGAGGGTTTCATAGTAATCCCAACCCTCTCCGCAGCCGGGCTCGGCGCCCATCGCCAGATTATTCATGCTGCCTTGACTGGCGGCCGCCATGCGCTCTGGAATCGCCTGAGCTAACGCGCCCATGATCACATCCACCACCCGCGAGCTGGTTTCGACATTTCCCGCCGCCACCGCCGCCGGGCGCCGTGCGTTAAGCAACGAACCCTCAGGCGCACTCAACGTAATAGGTCTAAACGTGCCCGCACAGGCAGGTATGTCGGCCGGCATCAAACAGCGGAAAACGTAATACACCGCTGCCGCGGCCACCGATAGGGGGCAGTTAATATTGCCGCCGACCTGATCGGCCGTGCCGCTAAAATCAACGCTCACCTCGTCACCAAACACTCTCACCGTGGCAGAAATAACAATATCTTCATGTCCCTGACCATCATCATCCATCACGTCAGAAAAGGCATATTCGCCGTCAGGCAGCGCCGCCAACGCGGCTCGAGCCCTGCGCTCGGCATAATCATTTAGTGCGCTTAAACCATGACAGAACCACTGAGATCCATTCTCGGCAAACAAAAGGCGTAGTCGCGCAGCGCCGGCACGGCAAGCACTTGCCTGCGCGATAAAGTCGGCTAATCGTAACGAGCTTAATGGCAACTCTGCCGCGTGCGGCAAACCCGCTAGGTCACAGGCCAAGGGAATATTCCATTCGCCGTCGCGCATCAACCACGTCGGTGCAATGACTAAACCTTCTTCATCTAAGCTGGTCGAAATCGGCATAGAGCCAGGCGCGTCTGCACCAATATTGGCGTGATGCGCGCGCGTTACTGTAAAGGCCAGCAAGTGGCTATCGGCATCAAAAACCGGCGCAATCACGGTCACATCCGGCAGATGGGTGCCGCCAAGATACGGATCATTAACCACCAGTAAACTGGACTCACGCCAATCACGATCTCTCACCAAATCGCGCATCGCATAAGCCATGCTGCCGAGGTGCACAGGGATGTGCGCCGCTTGTGCGCACAGCTCACCCTCCGCATCAAAGACTGCACAGGAGAAATCGAGACGGTCTTTAATGTTCGGCGAGAACGCACTACGGCGTAGCACCGCACCCATTTCGTCACACAAGCCGTTTAAGCGATTAGCAAATATTGAAAGTTGTACTGGATTCATTCGCGCACCTTACCCCAAGCATCAAGGATGCGGCCAGACAGAGCCATAAAGAAAGCTATCTGCAAAAGAGGCGGACCCAAAAGCCGTCATCAAAGCACCATCAAACCCGCATAAACCCTACGTTTTACGTCGGACAAAAGATTGCACCCCCTGATTCAGAGAGCTATTATCGGCCCTCGTCGGCAGCATATATCGCTGCCGTTTTTCGTTTTGGCCCACCGCGATGGGTAAGCACTCGCGAGTGTGCGGCGATTTGCTATAACGTGCAGCGCCAAAACGTCAGTGTCGATGAAAGTGCAGGTTAACGTCATGAGCGACAAGTTTTTAATGCCAACCTATAACCGTCAGCCAGTCACGTTCGAACGTGGTGAAGGTTGCTGGTTGTATGATGACAAAGGCAATGCCTATCTTGACGGCATCGCCGGCATCGCCGTATGCAATCTCGGCCACTGTCACCCAGCGATCACCCGCGCCATCACCGAGCAGGCTGGCAAGCTTGTGCATACGTCTAACTTGTACCGTATTAGCGCGCAAGAAACGCTCGCGACACTGCTGTGCTCCACTGCAAACATGGAAAACGTATTCTTTTCAAACTCCGGCGCGGAAGCGAACGAAGCGGCAATAAAACTCGCGCGCTTGTACGGGCATAAAAAGAATATCGACAACCCAACTATCATTGTAATGGAAGGCGCCTTCCATGGCCGCACAATGGCAACCCTCAGTGCCACCGGCAACCGCAAAGTACAGGCCGGCTTTGAACCGCTGCTTTCAGGCTTCGCACGCGCCCCATGGAATGACCTCGATGCAATCAAGAAAATCATCGCATCGAACCATAATGTCGTCGCCATATTACTCGAACCGATTCAAGGCGAAGGCGGCGTAAACCCATTACGCAAAGGCTTTCTAAACGAGCTGCGTGCGCTATGCGACAGCCACGAATTACTGCTGATGCTCGACGAAATTCAAACCGGCAACGGCCGTACCGGGACTTACTTTGCCTACCAGCAAGAAAATATTTTGCCGGACGTTGTCACCACAGCCAAAGGCTTAGGTAACGGCTTCCCCATTGGCGCGTGCTTAACCAGCGGCCGCGCTTCAGCGCTATTTGGGCCCGGCAGTCACGGCAGCACCTACGGCGGCAACCCACTTGGCTGCAGCACTGCACTGGCGGTTGTTGAAACGCTTACAAACGGCGTCATCGATGCTGTGAACAAACGTGGCGAGCTGTTGCGTGCGTCTTTGCGTGAGGCTTTTTCTGATACCGATATGGTCATCGAAGTACGCGGCCAAGGCTTGATTAACGCGGTGCAATTTGATCGCCCTTGCACAGCGCTTGTCGGCCTATGCCGTGAACGCGGGCTGCTTATTAACGTCACCGCCGAATCAGTCGTACGACTCATTCCGCCGTTGGTAATAAACGCAAAAGAAATTGCGTTGCTGGTAGAGCGGCTCAAAGATGCCGTCGTTGCCTTCCAAAATGAACAGGAGGCAGCATGAGCGTGCGCCACTTTTTAACGTTACTGGATTTATCGCCGGCGGAATTGAATCGCCTGATACAGCGCGCGATCGAATTAAAGGCGATGCACCGATCAGGTAAGCGTCACGATATTATGCGCGGCAAAACTCTGGGTATGATCTTCGAAAAATCCTCCACGCGTACCCGTGTCTCCTTCGAAGCCGGCATGACCCACTTTGGTGGCGCCAGCATTTTCCTCTCTCCACGGGACACACAACTAGGTCGTGGCGAGCCCATCGAAGATTCCGCGCGAGTCCTGTCGCGTATGGTGGATATCGTCATGATCCGCACATTCGCCCATCAAACCATTGAAACTTTTTCAGCGTATTCAGCGGTCCCTGTTATTAATGCACTCACTGATGACTTTCATCCCTGTCAATTGCTTGCCGACATGCAAACCTATGTAGAACACCGCGGCAGCATACAAGGGAAAAAAGTAGTCTGGGTGGGTGACGGTAACAACATGTGCAACTCGTATATCAATGCCGCACGTCAATTTGATTTTGAATTGGTGGTGAGCTGTCCTGAGGGCTTTGAACCTAATGCGGAATTGCTATCAAGAGAATCATCACGTGTTTCAATCGAGCGTGACCCCCTAGCGGCCGCCCACAACGCGCATCTTGTTGTGACTGACGTTTGGGCATCTATGGGGCAAGAGGACGAGCAAAAACAACGAGAAAAAGCCTTTGCAAACTATCAGGTCAATAATCAACTGATGGCTCAAGCCGACAAGCAGGCGCTCTTTATGCATTGCCTGCCAGCGCATCGCGGCGAAGAAGTCAGCGCTGAGCTGATGGACGCAAAAGATTCGGTCGTTTGGGACGAGGCCGAAAACAGATTGCATGCACAAAAAGCATTATTGGAATTCTTAATGTTCGGCGAACAACACTAGCGCCGTCTATTTACAGCACGCCAGACCTATTCCGCGGCCCTCCAAGAGGGCTTGAGCAGGCACTAGGCAAATGCCCGCGTCACACAATTACTTTTTTTTTCACCTTCCACACGGGCAACAACACGATTACGGCCGGTATGTTTCGCGCGATATAGGCAGGCGTCAGCGCGCGATAGCGTTTCTTCAATTGGCTCATCGTGCTCGTATTCAGCAATACCAATAGAGACCGTGACAGAAAGCGCCGCATTGAGATCACTGTAATTGATGATCTCAACTTGTTGACGCAAACGCTCGCAGACGCGCTCCGCCTCCGTTAAATCCGTATTGCTTAAAACGAGAACAAATTCTTCGCCACCGAAGCGCCCCGTGTAATCCGCATCTCGAAGCGCTTCATCGAGCGCAGCACCAAAGCGACTTAACACGCTATCACCCACACCGTGTCCATAGGTATCGTTGATCTGTTTGAAATGATCCAAATCAAGATAACAAACACTAAAGGTGTAACCGCCTGATTCTGCGATTGCTTTTTGCTGCTGCAAAATATCGAGCATATGACGACGGTTAAACAGACCTGTCAGTTCATCGCGAATTGCCATGTTACGCACTTGCTCCAGCGCAGAGCTAAGCTCTTCATTTTTATTCGACAAGCGCCGACGTAACTTATGAATGCCTGTCCCAGTTACGGAAAACCCTGCACAAGAAAGGCTAAAAATGAGCCACTGAAGTCCTTCCACAGACAAGCTAAGTGACATGCTGCGATCCTGAAACGCCAATACCAACACCACTGCATAGCCCACGCAAGCGAATATCGAGAGCGCCGCAATCTTCCAAAAACTACAACGAAATGACGCTAACAATGTCGCTCCAAAAAACAGCATCACCACGCTAATGCGAAATGCGTCCACAAAATAGCTACTCAGCAAAAAACCACTGGTCAACCACAGCGTAATCGGCACAGATAAGCTAGGGTCGCGCCAACGCAGCGTTTTACCGCTAGTAACCAGCACATAGATCAGCGCATTTCCCAGCCAAATCGCTGCAAACAACGAGACAAAGTTTGCGATCGTGGTATTAAAATAACCGCCAATAAAATAAAAAAAACAAATAGTTGTATGAACCACACTAATCGCCAGCGCCGTCAACACATGACGGCGAACTAATCGCGATTCGTTTACAAACAGGTTTTTGGCCTGTTCCAGTTCAGCAATCATTCAGTACCCTCTTCCGTCTCTGAAGTCGTCGCACCATCAGCGGCCAAACACACTTGGTTTCGCCCAGAGTGCTTCGCCTTATACAAAGCATCATCTGCGCGTGCCAGTAACTGGTCAAGGGACTCGCCAGCAGAAAACTGCGCGACGCCAATTGAAACCGTCACACTCAAATCCGATGCGGAAGCAAAGCGCAACGCCGGCACAGCACTACGCACCCGCTCCGCCAACTGCGCGCAGTTCTCCAAATCCGATTTAACCAGCACAATCAAGAACTCTTCGCCTCCCAAACGTGCCGCAAAATCCCGGCCACTTAACTGCTCCCCCATTAACGCCGCAAACGACCTCAACACTTCGTCGCCGACGTTGTGGCCGTAGGTATCATTAACGCGCTTAAAGAAGTCTAGATCTAGATAGGCAACCGCGAAATCCAATGCATTGCGATTAGCCATCTCACGCACTTTAACCATTCGTTCTACCGCATGACGACGGTTATAAAGGCCGGTAAGCTCATCCCGTATCGCCATTTCTTGAATACGATCAACCAACCCAGCGAGCTGACCATTACGGCTGCCCAGTTGCTGGCGAATGCTGGATATTTCCGCCGCCACCACCACCACCCCCGCGGTAATCAGCGTAAAGACGGCCCACTGAATAAGCTCGGCGGTCATATCCAATGCTTCTGGATGCGTCACACTTAAGCGCCAAATAATCACGCCATATAAACCAACACATAATGCGCTTACGGCCACAAATGAAGGAAAGCGCAGCCTAAAAACACCTGGCTGGAGAATGGCAAAGAACAAGATCATCACGCACAGGCGCACCTGATCAATATAGTAAGCGGTAAGCAACAATCCGAAGGTAGCCCACAACATGATAGGCAACGTCATGCTAGTGTCGCGAAAATGGCGATTGAGACCGAGCACAAAACAAGCAAAGAATCCGAGGTACCCAGACCAGACCACAGCAATAATCTGATAGAACAGCTCGCCGCCTTCTCGAAAGAAATCTAACTGCAACGCAAGCCAGCAAACCAATGTATGCGCTAACGCCCCCAGCAAGCTGGCCAAAAGCGGGCTTCTCCGCATGGTGGCCGGAGCGGAACCATTACTTGTAAGCATCTGCTCAGTCATTGCGTTATCACTCCGTCTCTACGCTCGGCCCAACTGCCGTAACGTAGAACAGTCCGCATCCGAATCAGGATGCCACCATGATGCTAGGTAATTAGTATCACTGGTGATACGCATATAGTATTAGCTGAATGTGACGCGTGTCACATCAATTATCGGAACTAGGCTACCTTTCGTCCCGTGAAGACAGATTCACCTGTACAGAAATCGTCCGAGAAAGGGAGAGGTTTCCATTGTGAGCAGTAAGCTCGCCCTACCAAATTCAGACATAAGGCAAAGCAACAAAGCCCTGCGCGCAAGCCGCGCGAATAGGGAAGGGAAGGAGAGAAGAGGAACAAGAAAGAGGTGGCCCACTTGATCTAGGACACAGAAGACGCAACCCTCGACACCGCCGAGCATTACGCCTTCATTGTCATTGGTGGATTACTTTACTCTGGCACAGAGCAAACTCGCTCTACCGCTCGACGCCAACCGGCGTACCGCGCCTGACGGGTCGGCTCATCCAATACTGGCCGAAAGTGGCGATCACGCTGCCAATGGCTGCTAATTTCGTCTAATGACTTGAAAAGCCCCGCCTGCAAGCCCGCCAGATACGCCGCGCCAAGGGCCGTGGTTTCGGTCACGACGGGACGATCAACCTCAACCCCAAGCGTGTCCGCCAGCGCCTGTGTCAGCCAATTGTTGACGACCATGCCGCCATCAACCCGCAGCGCCGTAGGCTTCGCCGCCCCGTCCGCCATCATTGCTTCAAGCAGATCCAAGGACTGGTAACACACTGACTCAAGCCCTGCCGTCACGACTTCGGCAATTCCTGTGTCACGGGTTAGGCCGAGTAGCGCGCCACGCGCGTGAGGGTCCCACCAAGGCGCGCCCATACCCGTAAACGCTGGCACTAGGTACACGCCGCGCGCACTACTAATGCTGCGCGCCAGCGCTTCGGTCTCACTCGCGTCGCTTATCAAGCGCAAGCCATCACGCAACCATTGAATAGCTGCCCCAGCAACGAAAATAGAGCCCTCTAAGGCATAAGTGGTTTTGCCATTAATGCGGTAGCCCACAGTCGTCAGCAATCGACTTTTCGACGTCACCGCCTGCTCACCGGTATTGAGCACCATGAAACAACCGGTGCCATAGGTGCTTTTGACCATGCCCGGCGAGAAACATGCCTGCCCGACAAGGGCCGCCTGCTGATCTCCAGCGACCCCACAGATCGCAATCTCACCACCAAACAAAGAGGCGTCCGTGCGACCAAAGTCCGCCGCACTGTCGCGCACATCCGGCAACAACGCCGCCGGAATATTAAATAGCGCCAGCAGATCATCATCCCATTGCTGAGTATGGATATTAAACATCAACGTACGCGAGGCATTCGTGGCATCCGTGGCGTGCACTTTGCCGCCAGTTAATTGCCACAATAACCAACTATCAATGGTGCCAAATGCCAGCTCACCTTTTTCTGCGCGAGCACGTGCGCCCGACACATTATCGAGTAGCCAACCTAACTTCGTCGCCGAAAAATACGGATCGAGCAACAAACCGGTTTTCGCAGATACCTGCGCTTCGTGCCCCTGCTTCTTCAGCGCAGCACAGAAATCCGCGGTGCGGCGATCCTGCCATACGATAGCGGGCGCTAAGGGCTCGCCGGTTTGCCGATCCCACAGCACCGTCGTTTCACGCTGATTGGTAATGCCGATGGCAACAATTTCGCTCGCTTCAACACCCTGCTCTTTCAGCAGCTGCCTAGAAAGATTCAGGCAGTCATGCCAAATACCGTTGGCATCATGCTCAACCCAACCGTCATCCGGGTAATACTGCCGAAATTCTTTCTGCACTTGCGCCAGCGGTACCGCCTGCTGATCAAAAAGGATGACTCGAGAACTGGTTGTTCCCTGATCAAAAGCGAGCAGGTAAGACATGAAAACTCCCTGTTATGGTTCGAGGCCGCATTATCTGAAAAGCAAGACTACCAGTCTTGGAAGATATGGTTGAAGTGACAATTTAGGAAGGCTGATAAAAGCATCATATAAAACACAAACAATCCTGACAGACAGGGCCGAACCAACAAAAACATTATCACGCGCGCCACATAGACAAAGCCGATAAAATCTAGAACGTTGCGAACCTGAGGGAGTCGCAAGTAGCCGCGCAATGATGTGTCACGGCTAATCGCTGAAATTGGGCCCGGGAGCCAGCGCCGTCCTTGGCGCCGTGGGAAGGAGATCGATGGGTTGGGAAGACCCTTCGTAGCCAGTCTAATGTGGGGTCGCAGTAATAGACTGGCCTGGCGGCTCACCGGAAACACAGGGTACTGTACATAAGAACAGTATTGCAACCGTTATTTGCCTGCCCTGCAACCCCTCTCTCTCAACAGGTAAAACCAGCCGGCAAGAATCAGCAGACAATAAAAAGGCCCGTCAATATGACGAGCCTGATAATTGCTATGCCCAAGAGAGGGGACTCTGTCGGCAAAGCGCTTTTGTTGCACACAGGAACAGTATGCCTAATCCGCACCGCCCAGTCTGTTTCAACTATGTCAGCGCTACGTAACGCTGTGTATCTACAGGCACAGTAAAAAGCAGGCGAAGTAACTACGCACCACCGACATCGCCCAGCACATGCACCCCTTCGCGCTCACGCGGCCAGCTAATCCGAAATAGCGCGCCGCCCAAGTTACCGCCGCCGCTAATCGTCACCTTGCCGCCATGCCATTCAGCAATACGCTTCACAATGGAGAGCCCCAGTCCATAACCACCGCTCTTTCCACCTGTGCGCTGCCGACTTTCATCAAGCCTCGCGAACGGCAAGAAGATACGCTCGCGATCCGCTACCGGAATACCTGGGCCATCATCTTCGACTTCAACGCACGCTAGGTCGCCATCGACAAAATAACGCACTTCAATTCGATGCCGAGCATAACGCAGCGCATTCGTCACAAGATTTTGCAGCACACGATGAATATAACGCTCGGCGCCTTCCGCTAAAAAAGGGTGCTCACCATCTGCGGCGGTGACGTTATCACGCAAGACTATTTCAATGTGGCCGGCAATGCCTTTTAACTCTTCACGCAAACGGCGAATCAGTGCCGGCACATCAATCACATCAAACTCTAATGCAGGGCTGCCCTCTTCAAGCCGCGCAAACGTTAGAATTTCATCAATCAGTTCGTTGAGCTGCTCAACATCCCTATCAAGCTCTTCGAGTTTTCGATGCCGCTCTGGCTCACTGGCGGTATCCGCCATAATTTCCATACCAAAACGCAACCGCGCCACGGGCGTCCTTAGTTCGTGAGATACCGCGCGCGTCATTTCACGCTGGGATTCAATTAAGCGACGTATATGCTCTGTCATACCATTAAAGGTAGAGGCTAATTGGCCAATTGCATCGGAGGATTTCACTTCAACTTTAACGTTAAGGTTACCGCGACCCACTAGCTCCACCGCACGGCCCAGCCCCTCCAGTCGCGCCTGCAAGGGGCGCACCAAAAAATACATTGCCATGCCCATCACCGACAATCCGAGCAGCCCGATAATGGCAATAAGCTCAACCGGTTTCTGATCAAACAGCGTCATCGGCCCTAACACCAATACCTGACCGGTATTACCAATCGGCGCATAAACATGAACACTCGAATGCTGGCTCGAACCACTATCATCCAGCGCCAGCACCACCTCTCGGCGCTGCAATCGTTGCAACTGCTCTTGATCAAGCCTCAACGTATTGTAAGCAACACGGCTCAACGGGAAACCAAAGTGGGCGCGAATACGATCGAACTCTACATCCCACTGGTCCAGCGGGTACTGCGCTAGCTCATCCAGCACCAATAGCGCCGTGGCACGCGCCTGCTGCTCCGAAACTTTATTCATGCGCGTAACGATATAACGTTGCTCATCAGGAAGCTGAAAATAGATATCCGCGAAGCCCCGCTCCTCGCTGAGCCGCATCACGACTTTCCCTGCCGCCAAACGCTGACGCTCATCATCACTTAAACTAACGTCCGAGGCATAACTCAAGGTAAGCTCGGCGCCCATCAAGCGGCCCAACACATCCCGCCAACGCTCCACATCTTCGTCAGCTTTTTGTCGCTGAATCCCACGCGCCATCAGATAAAACGTGCCGCGCGCCATTTCGCCGCGATACGACTCCGCGCGCATACCGTTAACTACCTCGGCACCGAGATAAGCGAGCCCGCTGACGAGAAGAATCGTCAACACCACGCCACCATAAATACGAAAAAAAATACTATTCAAACGAAAAAACGCCTCTACCGCGAAACGAGCTAGTTAGTCAGCCAACGAACTATTAGCTTGCTTATACACATCAACGTACGCCCCTACCGCTGCGCCTCAGCCCTAGGAACGCCTGCACATAAAGCGACTGGCTGCCGCTATTAAGAGGAACTCAAATCGGAGACAAACAAATAGCCCTTCGAGCGCACCGTCTTAATACGTTTGGGATTATCTGGGTCATCGCCAATTTTCGGGCGAATACGTGAAATGCGCACATCAATTGAGCGATCTTGGCCGTCGTATTGAATGCCGCGCAATTTTTCGAAGATCAGCTCGCGCGATAACACGCGTCCCGCATTCGAAGACAGCAACCACAGAAGGTCATATTCGGCGCTGGTCATTTCAACCGATTCGCCTTCGAGCAACACCTCTCGCGCACCGTTATCGATAACCAGAGGGCCAAACTCCAAACGCTGCGGCGTTGCCTCCATTTCTCCTTCCACGCGTCGTAACAACGCACGAATACGCGCCAGCAACAAGCGCGGCTTAACCGGCTTGGGCACATAGTCATCTGCACCCATTTCCAAGCCCAGCACCTGATCCATTTCGTCGGTGCGTGCCGTCAACATCAAAATTGGGTTGCGAAACGTCTTGCGCACTTCACGGCACACGGTAATGCCATCGGCACCGGGCAACATCAAATCCAAGACCACTAAATCCGGCTGTTCAGACGAAATTCGCCGAATCGCCTCGTTACCATTACTGATAATCGACACATCCAAGCCATTCGCGACCAAGTAATCACGGGTCAACAGCGCCAAACGCTCATCATCTTCGACAATCATCACCCTGGGTGCGTGTTCCAAAGCGAACTCCTTTTTTACTTATGTGTTGTTTTGCACGTTCTGATACGGCGTCGAGACAGCCGCCTATAAAGAAACGCATGAAAGATGAGTGTGTTATACGCAGTCAACGGATAACCGGCAACAACGCATATTACCTTACTCGCCCATTCAACTACCCACCTCATCGTCTGCCAAGGCAATCCCAAACGCGGCGGTTCCCATCCCTGCATCCACTCTGCACGAAGATAACAACAAAACCACTAAGCCAGCCGAGGCTTTGCTCCAACCGTTGCCCTCCCTGCAAACGCACCGGACCATGCCATCAGAGCCCAAAATGGGTATTTATTCGACACTTCTAGCGCATATATTGCTCAAGCCAAGCCACTATATATAGTGTTTCGGTCTAAGCGCAAAAACACTCATTTTCATCCACCAGTTCTCCACACTTTATCCACAGCTTTTCCTCTCACTGGACACTTGCAAACGGGCCTCATGCGCTATAACTTGTAGTCATTGTTCGAGCCAACCCCAAGATATGGGGTTTTTTGTACGAAGCGATGCTTCTGCAAAACAGCAAAAATGCTACGGAGAGCTACCCCGTATAGCGTATCAAGTACCGCAAAAGCCCTAAACATCGGGGCCAGAGCGATGCAAAGATATACGTCCTGACATCACTATATATAGTGTTGGGCGCAAGGTGAGGGAAAGTACCATTAAAGTACCATTAAAGCCTTACCCAGAGCGGCACACATCACGACCAAGCAGATGTAAGGCAGAAGACAAAGCAAAAAGCGCATAGCGACATAACAGCTTTATAAAAGCAGCGCGAAAAAGACGTCCGACACATAACGTCCAACACATAAATAGATAGCTAACTAGATAAACAGAAACTTGCACCACCCTTTGCTACCGCGCCTTCACGACAGTTCGCGGCAGCAGAGCCGTTGACTGGTTCAATCAACCAACGGCCGAAAAATATACGGGCCCGGCACACGCAGAGCCTAAAAACAAAACACCGAAAAACAGCACGAAACGGAGATGGCACTCATGCAGACAGACACTCAGGGACAACAGACCCCTCAACAGGCGCCTCAGGCCGGCACAGACAACGCACCTCTCGACGCGACTGCGCCAGGTCAGCTGCGCGTTATTAAGCGCAATGGCAAGGTTGTCTCCTACACCGACGACAAAATCACCGTTGCCATTTCAAAGGCATTTCTTGCCGTCGAGGGTGGAACTGCCGCAGCGTCAAGCCGCATCCATGAAACCGTTAGCCGCCTCACCGAACAGGTGAGCGCCATTTTCCGCCGCCGTATGCCATCCGGCGGCACAATTCATATTGAAGAAATCCAAGACCAAGTTGAGCTGGCAATGATGCGCGCCGGCGAGCAAAAAGTGGCTCGCTCTTATGTTTTGTATCGCGAAGAGCAATCTCGTAAACGCAGCGAAAAAGCCAAAGCAGAACCATCTAGCGCCAGCGCAGGCAGCGACATGAATGTCACCATGGAAGACGGCTCCAAGCAGCCACTCGACATGGGCCGTATCGAGCACCTCATTCGCGAAGCCTGCGCCGGCCTCGCCGAAGTCAGCCCCGATAAGATTCTCGCCGAAACCGTTAAGAACCTGTACGACGGCGTATCCATTCGCGACGTCAACACCTCCATGGTGATGACCGCGCGGACGATGATCGAACAAGAGCCAAATTACTCACAGGTTACCGCGCGCCTGCTGTGCGATGGCCTGCGTGCCGAAGCCCTGCAGTTCCTTGGTGTTGCGGAGCGTGCCAACCAGCAAGAAATGGAAGCGCTCTATGGTCAAGCACTGACCGCCTATATCCATAAAGGCATTGAGCTTGAATTGCTCGACCCTGAACTGGCGCGCTACGACCTCGGCCAGCTCGGTGCAGCCCTACAGGGCCAGCGCGACATGCAGTTCACCTACCTCGGCCTGCAAACACTTTATGACCGCTACTTTATTCACTCCGACGATGTCCGTATTGAATTGCCACAGTGCTTCTTTATGCGCGTCGCAATGGGCCTTGCCACACGTGAAGAAAATCGTGAAGCGCGCGCCATTGAGTTCTACAACTTGCTGTCCAGCTTCGATTACATGAGCTCAACACCAACGCTGTTTAACGCCGGCACTCTGCGTCCTCAGCTGTCTTCGTGCTACCTCACTACCGTGCCGGACAACCTGCACGGCATTTACGGCGCCATTCAAGATAACGCGATGCTGTCTAAATTTGCTGGCGGCCTCGGTAACGACTGGACACCTGTTCGCGCAATGGGCGCCTATATCAAAGGCACCAACGGTAAATCGCAGGGCGTTGTCCCCTTCCTGAAAGTGGTTAACGACACTGCCGTTGCGGTAAACCAAGGCGGCAAACGCAAAGGTGCCGTCTGCGCTTACTTGGAAACTTGGCACCTCGATATCGAAGAGTTTCTTGAGCTGCGCAAAAACACCGGTGATGACCGTCGCCGCACCCACGACATGAACTCTGCAAACTGGATTCCCGATTTGTTCATGAAGCGTGTTATCGAAGAAGGCACATGGACACTGTTCTCCCCACACGACGTGCCAGACCTTCACGACCTTTATGGCATTGAGTTTGAAAAGGCCTACACCGGCTACGAAGCACAAACTCGTGACGGCAGCCTGAAGCTGTTTAAAACCCTTCCCGCGATCAACCTGTGGCGCAAAATGCTGTCCATGTTGTTCGAAACAGGCCACCCATGGATGACCTTTAAAGATCCGTGCAACCTGCGCTCACCACAGCAGCACTCTGGCGTTGTTCACAGCTCAAACCTGTGCACAGAAATCACGCTGAATACCAACAGCGAAGAAATTGCGGTGTGCAACCTCGGTTCCGTGAACCTCACTCACCACGTAAGTCTCGACGGTGGTTTGGATCAGGTAAAACTACAAGCCACTGTAAAAACCGCTGTGCGTATGCTCGATAACGTTATCGACATTAACTACTACAGCGTGCCACAAGCCCGTAACTCTAACTTTAAGCACCGCCCAGTTGGCCTTGGTATTATGGGCTTCCAGGATGCACTCTATATTCAGCATATTCCTTACGCTTCAGATGCCGCCGTGGAGTTTGCAGATCGTTCCATGGAAGCGGTGAGCTACTACGCCATTCAAGCCTCCTCTGAGCTGGCTGAAGAACGCGGCAGCTACTCAAGCTACGAAGGCTCATTGTGGAGCAAAGGCATCTTGCCGATCGACTCTATTGAGATTCTGGCGCGCGAACGTGGCGACAAGTATCTGAAAATGGACCGCTCTCAAACGCTTGAGTGGGAAGCACTGCGCAACAAGGTACGCACCTCTGGCATTCGTAACTCTAACGTTATGGCCATTGCGCCTACGGCGACCATTGCCAACATTACCGGCGTATCCCAGTCGATCGAACCGACGTATCAAAACCTGTACGTTAAATCGAATCTATCCGGCGAATTCACGGTCGTTAATCCATACCTCGTGCATGATCTAAAAGCGCGCGGCCTATGGGACAGCGTCATGGTTAACGATCTGAAATATTATGATGGCTCAGTGTTGCCCATTGATCGCGTACCCGATGACTTAAAAGAAATTTACCGTACTGCATTTGAAGTTGAGCCACGCTGGTTGGTCGAAGCGGCAAGCCGTCGCCAGAAGTGGATCGATCAAGCTCAATCGCTGAACCTGTACTTGGCCCAAGCGAACGGTAAGAAACTGGATGTGACCTACAAGATGGCATGGTTAAGCGGCCTCAAAACCACTTATTACCTTCGCGCAATCGGCGCCACAACATCTGAGAAATCAACCATCTCAGATAGTCGCCTCAATAGCGTGTCGTCGGGTAACACCGCCGAAGAACCCGCCGAGTTTTCTCAGGCGGCAGATGTACCAAAGGCTTGCTCTATTGATACGCCAGACTGCGAAGCCTGCCAGTAATCACGACGTCGGATTAACCAGCCTATTTTGTTGGGCTGGTTAATCGTCGAGCAACAACAGACACATTAAAGTCGCCGGAAGAAAGCGGAAACCGGCGGCTCCTATAAGGAGAAAAATCATGCTGAACTGGGATGAGTTCCATGCCGAAGAAAATGCTGTCATCGGGAACCAATCTGCAGCCGCAGCGGCGGCGCAATCGGCTACGAACAATCAGCCGCAAGAAAACCCTGCTGCAGAACCGGCAGCGCGAGCAGAATCTGTTTCAAGCGAACCGGCCAACGAGCAACGAGCCGAGCGAGCGCTAGAGGACGCCCCTGAAGATCACACCTCAAAGAATAGCGCACCGGTTAGCGACGCCCTCCAACGCGCTCGTGAAACACTGGCCAAGATGGATATTCAAGAAGGCATCGCCGATCTAGAAGGCACCGTCGGCCGCGTACGGGTTGATGAGAAGCGCATGATCAACTGCCGCGCCGACCTTAACCAGCTCGTTCCTTTCAAGTACGACTGGGCGTGGCAGAAATACCTCGACGGCTGCTCAAACCACTGGATGCCGCAAGAGGTCAACATGAGCGCCGATGTGCAATTGTGGAAAAACCCACAAGGGCTCACCGACGACGAGCGTCGCATTGTGAAACGCTCACTCGGCTTCTTCTCTACGGCCGACTCGCTTGTTGCCAATAACCTGGTACTAGCCACTTACCGCTTAATCACCAACCCTGAGTGCCGCCAGTACATCTTGCGTCAGTCATTTGAAGAAGCAATTCATACGCATGCCTACCAGTACTGCATCGAGTCGCTGGGCATGGATGAGGGTGAAATCTTTAATATGTATCGCGAAGTACCTGTTGTAGCGAAAAAAGCGCAATGGGGCATTGAGTACACCCGCGAACTGTCCGACCCATCCTTCACGACTGGCACGGTCGAAACAGACAAAGCATTGCTGCAAAACTTGATTGCGTTTTATTGCGTACTCGAAGGCATTTTCTTCTACTGCGGCTTCACCCAAATTCTGTCGATGGGCCGCCGGAATAAAATGACCGGTGTTGCAGAGCAGTTCCAGTACATCTTGCGTGATGAATCCATGCACGTGAACTTTGGTGTCGACGTCATCAACCAGATCAAGATCGAGAATCCACATTTGTGGGATCAGGGTATGCGCGACAAAGCCACGCAAATGATTCTCGAAGGCACTGAGCTGGAAATCGCTTATGCCCGAGACACCATGCCACGCGGCGTACTCGGCATGAACGCCAGCATGATGGAAGAGTATCTGCAGTTTATTGCTAACCGTCGTCTCGCTCAGCTAGGCCTGCCTGAACAATTTAAAGGCGTGACCAATCCATTCCCATGGATGAGCGAAATCATGGATTTACGCAAAGAGAAAAACTTCTTTGAAACACGCGTAACCGAGTATCAGGTAGGCGGCGCACTAAGCTGGGAGTAAGCCAGTATTGTAGCGCGTAGTTCCAAATAAATAATATCGAACAAATAGAACATCTGGGCCCAAATCGTTGCAATGATTCTGCGAAGAAACATTGCAACGATGCCAGCCCTCATCACCCGCAGGTTAACTCCACACTGGCCCTGTAGGCGTCTGTTTGCAGACGACTGAGCCTTCACAATACCGCGTGTTTGCAAAGCGAGTCCGGCATCAACCGACCGCCACATCCCCCAGCAAAAAGTATCTCGATAAACCCCATACCAAACTCAATACTCAACCCAACAAACACTCTGCCACTCCAAGAAATAGCCGCAACACAATTTCCTGCGCAAAAAATTAATTGTCCTCTAGTAATACGAAAAAAACCTAGGCAGACTCAGAGAAACCCACCTACGAGGAAACAACATGAGTGACCAACTCGATAACCTCGATATGGAAGCGGAAGACCTGCTCAGCACCATCGAACAGGTAGAGGAAACGCTGACGATCATGACCAGCGTTGTGACTGAACTCAAAGATCAGCTAATGGAGCAACTCGGCGTGGCCGACGTTTGCGAAATGAGCGCTGAAGAGTATCTTGAGTGCTGCGTGAACAGTGAAGGGGTGGTGCACTAACCCCTAACTTGCTTGTCGGAGCCCTCAAACTCCCTCTGCGTGCCATGTCGCAACGCGGCGGCTGGCGCTCCACTGGCAAATACTGCTCTCGCTGATTCCACAGCCTAGCGAAACCCTTGACGGTCTAACGCTTGTCCGCCGCCAGATCACTCAAGCCACAATGGACGCTGAGCGTATCGTTGAGTGCCGCCCTCACTCACTGATAAGCCTCGCCAACCAACCTCAGACTCTTTCGTTCTCCCGATCCAGCACTATCTGCTCTCCTAGAACAGCACCAACTGCAAGCGCGATACGCTGCAACAATCCATTCCATTTAAAATACCTCATACCCATTGCACTCCACCGGCCCTATAGTCCTTAACGTCTAGTCCTTAACGTCAATCAAATGAGTGGTTGCCCCGCGCCGCGCCCTATGGTGATCTATTGCATCAATTTAGCGCACAACAGTTGGCAGTGTGCCAGCAAACAGTGCCTCCTTAGAGTGCTACAGCGGTGCACAGAGGATTAAAGGCGGCACCAATATTGCAGATAACGCCCTTAGACCGATTCCCTCGAACATCACGCGGTCTATTTATTGATAGCCGGCAACGTCAGGAGAGCCGTAAATGAAAGCTTCAGATCTATTTGTACGCGCCTTAGAAGCAGAAGGCGTTGAGTATGTATTTGGTATTCCAGGGGAAGAAAACCTCGACTTACTGGAATCACTGCGCGGCTCAAAAATTAAACTGGTCGTCACCCGTCATGAACAAGCCGCTGGCTTTATGGCTGCTACCTATGGCCGCCTCACCGGCAACTCCGGCGTCTGTATGTCTACGCTGGGGCCAGGCGCCACCAACTTTGTCACCGCCGCCGCCTATGCGCAGCTCGGTGGTATGCCAATGGTGATGATTACCGGGCAAAAGCCCATTAAATCTTCTAAGCAGGGCCAATTTCAAATTATCGATATCATCGATATGATGCGCCCGCTCACCAAGTTCACGAAACAGATCGTCAGCGGCGACAACATTCCATCCGGTATTCGCGAAGCGTTCCGCCTAGCGGAAGAAGAGCGCCCAGGCGCCACCCATCTAGAACTGCCTGAAGATATCGCTCACGAACACTCGACTATGCCAGTTCTTGAGCCAAGCTATACGCGCCGCCCAATTGCCGAAGACAAGGCCATTAATAAAGCCGTCGAAGCGATTTCCTCAGCACGCAAACCTTTGCTGCTCATCGCCGCCGGCGCTAACCGTAAACTGACCTCAAAAATGCTACGTCAGTTTGTCGATAAGCTTGGCATTCCAACGGTGACCACTCAGATGGGCAAAGGCGTCATCGACGAAACCAGCCCGCACTTTATTGGCAACACCGCGTTGTCTGACGGCGATTTCGTTCACCGCGCGATACATCAAGCAGATCTAATCATTAACGTCGGCCACGACGTGGTCGAAAAGCCTCCGTTCTTTATGCGCCCTGGCGGCGCCGAAGTGGTTCATATCAACTTTAATTCAGCCAAAGTAGATCCGGTTTACTTTCCGCAGATTGAAGTGGTTGGCGATATCGCCAACAGTATGTGGCAGCTCAAGGAACGCCTCGAACCACAACAGCACTGGAGCTTCGCCGACGCTCATCGCATCCGTGACGCCCTGACCAAGCACATTCACGATGGCGCGCTAGACGACAGCTTCCCAGTCCTACCACAGCGCCTTGTACGAGAAGTGCGCGAAGTCTTGGATGACGACAGCATCATTGCGCTCGATAACGGCATGTACAAAATTTGGTTTGCGCGCAACTATCTAGCGAAAAAGCCCAACACCGTACTGCTCGACAACGCACTGGCGACAATGGGCGCCGGCCTACCATCGGCAATGGCCGCAAAACTGGTTTGCCCAGAACGTAAAGTCGTTTCCGTCTGTGGTGACGGTGGCTTTATGATGAACTCACAAGAGCTCGAAACGGCTGTGCGCCTGAATCTCGATTTAATCATATTGCTGCTACGTGACGATGGTTACGGCATGATTAAATGGAAGCAATCACAAATGGACTTTGATGACTTCGGTCTCGACTTCGGCAACCCGGATTTTGTCGCTTACGCCAAAGCGTATGGCGCTGAAGGCCATCGCATTAGTGCCACCGCCGAACTCAAACCGCTGATGGAAAAATGTTTTGCCGAAGGCGGCGTGCACTTGATCGACGTCCAGGTAAACTATAGCCAGAATGACCGCATTCTGAATCACGAAATTCGGGAATTGGCCAGCAAGCTATAAAGAAGTGTAGACGCTGACTGAGCATGCACGAACCTGTCTGCTCAGCCAGCGCCAGCCTTGTCGGTAGACGAACGAACGCCCTCGTGACCTTCGCAGTCCCCCGATTGACAGCCTCGCACATGCACCTATTAGGAGAGCGCAATGCTTCAGGAAACCTACCCTTATTACCTCGCCAACGAAGCGGTTTATGCCAACACCGACCTCGACGTTACCGATAAGTTTTCCGGCGAAGTCGCCACACGTGTTGCCATGGCAGATGCGAAAACCATTGATGAGGCCATCGCATGGTCAGTGAAAGCCGAAAAGCCTATGGCAGCCCTTGCGCCCTACGAGCGGCAGGCGATTCTCTATCATTGCGTTAAACGCTTTCAAGAGCGCTTTGATGAACTGGCGCTCGCACTGTGCGTCGAAGCAGGCAAACCTATTAAGGATGCACAAGGCGAAGTAACCCGCTTGATTGATACCTTTCGTGTTGCAGCAGAAGAGGCGGTACGCATCGAAGGCGAAATACCTAACCTAGAAATTTCAGCACGGGCCAAAGGTTATCGCGGTTTTATTAAGCGCGTTCCAATCGGCTCATGCTCTTTTATTTCACCGTTTAACTTTCCACTCAACCTCGCTGCGCACAAGGTCGCACCGGCCATTGCCGCAGGCTGCCCTTTCGTTCTCAAACCAGCCAGCCGCACACCTATCGGTGCCATTATTATTGGCGAAATTTTGGCTGAAACCGATCTGCCGAAAGGCGCCTTCTCCGTACTACCTTGCCACCGTGATGGTGCTGACCTGTTCACCACGGACGAGCGCTTTAAGCTACTAAGCTTTACCGGCTCACCAGCAGTAGGCTGGGACCTCAAAGCGCGGGCAGGCAAAAAGAAAGTCATTCTCGAGCTAGGCGGCAATGCCGCCTGTGTCGTCGATAAAGATGCGGACCTTGACGATGCCGTTGAACGCATTGTTTTCGGTGCTTTTTATCAGTCAGGGCAAAGCTGCATTGGTGTACAACGCATCTTTGGTCACGCAGACATTTATGAGGAGCTGAAAAAGCGCTTGGTCGAACGCACCCAAAAGCTGAAAAAGGGCGACCCGAAAGATCCCGAGACGTTTATCGGTCCGATGATTTCTGAAGGCGAAGCAACACGCTTGCACAACTGGATTCTTGAAGGCGTTAAAAGTGGCGGCACTCTACTCTGCGGCGGCGAACGTGATGGCGCCATGCTTGACCCAACGCTAATGGAAAACGTCCCCAAAGGCTGCGCCGTGGTTGAAGACGAAGCCTTCGGGCCGGTCGCCATTCTCGAATCATTCAGTGATTTCGACGCCGTACTTGAACGCGTTAACGACAGTGTCTTTGGCCTGCAGGCAGGCATTTTCACCCGCGATCTGTATAACGCCCAAAAAGCATGGGATGTTCTTGAAGTTGGCGGTGTCATTATTGGCGACGTGCCAAGCTGGCGCGTCGACAACATGCCTTATGGTGGCGTCAAAGACTCTGGACTTGGCCGCGAAGGTATCCGTTGGGCCATACAAGATATGAGCGAAGAGCGTTTAATGGTGATTCGTACGCCACAAAAGTAATCCGCAGCTGGTGCGCTGGGGATTACGTCTTCCGTAATTCCCAGCGCTTGCAAGCCCTCTTCCTCCAAACAACTCATACAATGTATCGCGCCATTTAACCGCGCCACACCGACTCCCTCACTGCATGACAAGTACATTCATAATGAAATGAACACGCCAGCGGAGAGAGCGCCAACATTTCGGCCCATTCCTGCGCTATGATAGCAAGCTAATGCGTGCGTTAAGATAACCGCAAAGCACAACAACGCTGAGGGCCGCTGAATGCAACGGAGTTGCTTGCAAGCTGTGCCAAGCACTAACGCCGACCTCGCACCGACGCCGAAAGGAGAGTTTGCCATATGAGCATGCTGGCCATGATCGTACTGTTGCTCGGCACGTCTGTCGTTCTCGTCACCGTATTTAGACGCCTACACTTACCTGCCATCCTCGCCTATCTCCTCGCCGGATTAGCCGCGGGGCCCTTTGGGTTTGCTTGGGTAGAAAACACCGTCAACATTCAACACTTGGCCGAGTTCGGTATTGTTTTTCTGCTGTTCTCTCTTGGCCTCGAGTTTTCCATTCCCAAATTAATGTCGTTGCGGCGCATCGTATTTGGCGCTGGCCCAGCACAGGTACTCACCACCGGCATCGCCGTCGTGATAGCAATGCGCCTGTTTGGCTTCAAATGGGAAACCGCAGTCATTACTGGCTGCGCCCTGTCTTTATCATCAACGGCCATCGTGATTCGCGAATTAATCAGCCGCGGTGAAGTGAATACCGCGTACGGGCGTAGCGCCACCGGCATCCTCCTCTTTCAAGATCTCGCCGCCGTTCTTATGCTGGTGCTATTACCCGCACTGGCCAACAGTCACGGCGACCCATGGCAGGCTGCCGGCGAAACATTGCTACAAGCCCTGCTGCTTTTCGTCGGCATCTTTGTCGTTGGCAAGTGGCTGCTGCCAAAACTCCTAGAAGAAACAGGTCGCGTTCGTTCTGACGAAGTGTTCGTGATGACCGCTCTACTACTTGCTCTCGTCGCAGCTTGGGTGACTCACGCACTGGGTTTATCGATGGCACTCGGGGCATTTCTTGCCGGCATGATGCTCGGCGAATCACACTTCCGACATCAGATCGAATCCGACATACGGCCGTTTCGTGATCTACTTCTCGGCCTATTTTTTATGTCGGTGGGCATGCTCATCGATCCAGCACTCTTTCTTGAAAAGTGGCACTGGATTGTACCGGGCGCGCTCTTCCTGATTATCTTTAAATCTTTGATCACCACGGTACTTCTGCGCCTTGTTGGTGAACGTGCCGACACAGCAGTTCGTACAGGCCTTGTGCTGTCACAAGGTGGTGAGTTTGGTTTTGTGCTCGTCACACTCGCGGTGAGTCTCAACGTATTTAGCCCTGATAGAGCCGGCCTTATTGTGGCAATGACGGTACTCACTATGATCGCCACACCAGCACTTATTCAAAACAGTGCCCGCGTTGCACGCAAGGTTCAGCAACGCATGTCACTGCCAGACGAAAGCAATTCAATTGCGGATGATATTAGCGGCCACGTGATTTTGTGTGGCTATGGCCGTGTCGGGCAAAACCTATCTCGCTACCTCAGCCGCTTTCATATCGAAACGGTCGCCATCGACTCTGACATTGTCCGTATTCATGAAAGTAGCCAGGCCGGTGAAAAGATTCTCTTTGGCGACGCCAGCCGTAAAGACACACTTGAGCGCGCCGGCATTCACCGCGCCAGCTTATTAGTCATTACGTTTGATGATGCCCGTCGCGCTGAGAAAATAATGCGTCTTGTTCATTCGTTTGAACCGAATATGCGCGTACTTGTGCGCACCCGCGATGACACGAGTCTGGATCAATTAATTGAAGCAGGCGCAACAGAAGTCGTACCAGAAGTGCTAGAGGCATCATTGATGCTCATTGCTCACGCTCTGCTACTAATGGAAGTGCCGCTGGGCAAAGTGCTGGCGACCCTCCGCCAATCTCGTCGGGATCGCTACAAACTACTACACGGTTACTATCACGGCGATTCATTTCCCAGCATGGACAGCGCCGGCAACGCTTACCGCCTGCTTCACGCCGTAACCCTCGCGGGCAAAGCGCGCTGCCAAGGACGACGTATTAGCGAGACTGGCTTGGAAAAACTCAATGTCACAATAAGAGCGATCCGCCGTGCGGGTACTAATATTCAAGACCCTGAAGGCGATACCGTGCTCGAAAGCGGAGATGTGGTTATTCTGTATGGCCCGCTGGACGCGGTAGAGCGCGGGGAAGAACTACTACTTGGGGGCTAATCGGCGCTCTAAACGATCAAAGCAAAAACTGTGTATCAATAAAGCCCCAGACGATCGCGCCAACGCCGCCAACCTCCCCAACAATTAGCAGCAACATCCCCCACGTCGTCATAAAGTTACGCTGCTTAAATTGATTGCGGACTTTGTTTTCGATGCCGAGCTTAAAATACTGCGCCACTGCCGTCGCAAAAAAGAATAACGGCACCCCCGTGATTACGCACTGCACGGCAACGGAATATGGACTGTATTTGAGCAGCTCCGCCATCACCAATGCGGCAAAGCTGTACATCAGTGAGGCGCGGTGCGCGACATCAATATACACCGGCGCACGATTATTCTCGCTCGTCATAATGCCGTGATATTTCATCACCCCACCAATTAGGCCAACAAACAAAAAGATGCCTGCCGCCGCCAGCGTAATTTGGATAGCAATATTCATTGTTTACCTTCCATAGAAATCCGCAAAAATATCTATTCCTAGGCATTCCTTATAAAGCGAGGTCTCACCAAAAAAGAGAAACATCACCCCCAAAGAGAGGCATATCTGAGAGCATAAAACGGAATAAAAAATTAAATCACCCACACCGCCACGCCGACAGTGCCAACAAACATAACCCCGAGTAACAGCCTATCCACGGCGGTTAAGCCAGCCCCTGTATTACCCTGTCCTAACATAGTAAGACGCTTTTCACGAACCGCCAAAAATAGCGGAAATGCGACGCTAATCGCGACAAAAATCCCAACAAATACATACGCCCAAACAAATGGAATGCCGTGGCGGCGACTCTCAACCACCATCCAAATATTGGCCACTAACGCTAGAAATAGTATATCTACGGCTAGAAATAAACCCGCCGGATTGGCGTTTAACAATGCATCCTGCCAAAACTGAATATTACCCTGAACAAGCCCTTCGCCAAGATACACAGGCACATGAAGCCACGTTAAACCCAATGCCAAAACGCCCACAACAAGATACAAAACAAACAATCGATTACTTTGCATAACATTTCCCCGTTTATACAGAACAAGCTCACCGCGGATGCCAGAGAAAGAACTTCTAGATTCACGCACAAGGTAAGCGCAGTCAAAAACAATCGTTAACGAACCCCTGAATAGCAAAACAGTGCCAAGACATAAATTTTCAATGTCTTTATAACCTCAATCACCACGCTATGCAGTCTCCAAACGGGCCGTTTAATCATTAGCACCCCGCATTTTTGCCATCCAGATCTACGTACCGTGTTCGGCCACCTTACACTGATGAAACAAATTCGTTACTCTCTTGTCACAACACATTCGAAGAACAGCTTGAGACAGCCGCACAGCTCGCGGCAACGGCACGCATTAACAACCGATTGGCGCGCTACTTATCAGGATATTCAACATGATAAAAACAATAACGGACGCTTTGTATACAACGCGTAGCACGGCAATATTTCTGGCCTTGCTCCTTGCAAGTAGCCATGCATACAGTCAATGCCCTCAATATCGAAAGATTGCTCAAGCGCCAAGCGCTCTATTCAATCAACCCAACCCTCTCGAGCTAACACGTCAACATCTGCGTGCCGGCAAACGGGTCTATAAAAGTCGCGATGTCGGCTGCTATAAATGCCACGGCAAAAAAGGCACTGGAGATGGCCCATTAGCGCTAAGCTTTGCGCCGCCTCCTCGCAACTTCACCTGCGCCGAAACCATGGCATCTATTCCCGACGGTCAATTATTCTGGGGCATTAAGCATGGCGTGCCGAACACAGCTATGCCGGCGCATCCGGCATTAAGTGACGAACAGATTTGGCAGCTGGTATTGGTATTGCGAGGAATGGTGGACAAGGATTAATACAAATAGCACTCTGGAACATAACGACACATCGCGGCATGCGCCAAGATGTATCGTTATAACTCCCTCCACAGCTCTATTCAAATAGTTCTGCGCGATTAGCCCGCCAACAAAACGAATCCGATTTAGATTTCTCGTGTCTCTCTAAAGCGCACATCAGGATGACGCTCTAGTGCCAGGCTAAGATTAACGCGCGTTGGAGCAAGGTAAGTGAGGAAGCCGGCGCCATCTTCCGCAAGATTTTCAAATGCCTTGTCGCGCAACTTGTCGATCTCACGCTCATTATCGGCATCAACCCAACGCGCGGTATACACACTAATCGGTTCATAACGGCATTCAACGCCGTACTCATGCTTCAAGCGATGTGCAACAACATCAAACTGCAACATGCCAATAGCACCGAGAATCAAGTCGTTATTTTTCAGCGGCATGAAGACCTGTGTTGCGCCCTCTTCCGCCAGCTGTTTTAAACCTTTGTGAAGCTGCTTACTTTTTAACGGGTCCTTCAACACAACACGACGAAACAATTCCGGCGCAAAAAATGGAATGCCGGTATAACGCAACGCTTCGCCCTCAGTAAAGGTGTCGCCAATTTGAATCGTACCGTGATTGTGTAAGCCAATAATATCGCCAGCATAAGCCAGCTCAACATTCTCACGCTCACCCGCCAAGAACGTTAGCGCATCACTGATACGTAAATCTTTTCCGGTTCGGCACTGCTGGAGCTTTATGCCTTTCTGGTACTTGCCCGAGCAAATACGCATAAAGGCAATGCGGTCACGGTGCTTGGGATCCATGTTTGCTTGAATCTTAAACACGAACCCCGTAAATTTTTCTTCTCTGGCATCAACCACTCGCTCTACCGCTTCATGCGCTTTCGGGCTTGGCGCCCACTCGACCAAGCCATTAAGCATATGATCAACACCAAAGTTACCCAGTGCAGTGCCGAAAAATACCGGGGCTAATTCACCGGCAAGAAACGCTTCTTTGTTGAACTCGTGACTTGCGCCGTGCACCAACTCCAGCGTTTCCCGTAATTCAGCGGCGTACTCACCCACCGCCTCATCCAGCTCAGGGTTGTTCACACCCTTGATCTCGCGGATAGGCTGAATGGTGTGCCCCATGCCGGTCTTGTACAACACAATCGTGTCGGTCAGCAGGTTATAGACGCCTTTAAACTGCTTCCCCATACCGATAGGCCACGTAATAGGCGCGCACTTAATTTTTAATACATCTTCAATTTCGTCGAGCACTTCAATTGGATCACGAACATCACGATCCATTTTATTAATAAAAGCAAGAATCGGCGTGGTGCGCAGGCGACACACTTCCATTAATTTAATTGTTCTCTCTTCCACGCCTTTCGCGCAGTCAATGACCATCAGCGCCGCATCAACAGCCGTGAGCGTTCGATAGGTATCTTCAGAGAAGTCCGCGTGACCGGGAGTGTCGAGTAAGTTAACCATCGCTCCGTGATACGGAAACTGCATCACCGACGTGCTCACCGAAATGCCCCGCTCCTTCTCCATCTCCATCCAATCGGAGGTCGCATGGCGGCCAGACTTCTTGCCCTTCACGGTGCCTGCCAACTGAATCAGGTTGCCGTACAGCAACAGCTTCTCGGTGATGGTGGTTTTACCGGCATCAGGGTGAGAGATGATCGCGAACGTACGTCGCTTGTTAATTTCATTGATAAAATTGCTATCACTCATACCGATAAAACCCTGTTTTGCACGTAAATGTGCACTGAATAGTGACGAAACTGCCCTTCCGAGCCTACAAAGCGCTGCATTATATCGGAAGAACTACAGCCTATACATTGAGCCCGCCGTTAAATTTAACAACGGCGCTGAACCGCCAGCCGCCCCACCTGAGCGTTAGAAAGCAGCCACAGCCCCTAAAGAGCGTAATGAGCAACGCAGAGAGAGAAACTTAATCGGCAAGGGACTAACCGCCAACACATTACTTGTGCGGCGCCAGCTCCATCATCATGAGCACCGCATTTTCCGCGCCGGCGGCAGATTGATAATAGCCTTTGCGTACACAGGTTTCGCAAAAGCCTTGGTTGCCGTACAGCTCGCGGGCGCCGTGGTTACTTTCCCGCACTTCTAGGTACAGCATGCTGATATCTTTCGCTTCGCAAAACACTTCCATTTGATTCAGCAAGGCCAGCGCAATACCACGGCGACGAAAATCTGCGGATACGGCGATATTGAGCAAATGCGCTTCGTCGAGAACACGGGAGAGAATGCGGAACGCAACCACCTTACCGTCAAGCGCACCGTCCGCCACCTGCTCAACAACGTCACAATCGTGGGCGCCGCTAAGTGAGTCAGCAAAGGCCTTGTGCGTCCACGAGGCCACCGCTGCCGACTGCTCAATTGCCACCACGCAATCGAGGTCATCTTCGCGCATAGCCCTTAAACGAAAGCCTGGCAGCAGCTCATGCATCTGTGTATTCATGCCTGAAAATCAGCGGCCAACATGGCTTGCCAAGTCAGGCGCTTATGCTCTGCAGGACTTTCCAACATTTCACTCAGCGCGCTAACCGGTAAAATAACCGGCTTATCGCCACAAGGCTGATAACGCGGCTGACCAAGCATCTTCTCAACCGACGCAGCCTTAGCACACAGTAATATTCTGCCGCCTAGCGCTCGCGTGAACGATTGGAAGGTTTGCTTTAACGCCTCGTCGTCCATCGCAATATCGGAGATCGGCCAAATAAAACGGCGTGTGCCGCGGCGTTCGCCGGGAAATACCGCCAGCATATTGTTCAGTAACTGCTGTGCCTCGCGGCCGAGATCCGGCGCCTGTGCATCTTCTTGCTCGGCCAACAACCACATACTGCCAACCTGATGCGCTTGCAAAGTCACCCGCATACCCGCCGGCACAGAGCGTACCGCAGCGCTGGTCTGATCTCTTTCGCCGCTGCCCTGGGTCACCGGCATGGCTGCCTTAATGGTTGGCTTAGCCTCCGCTGGAACGGTAGCCGTCGCGTTAGCATTAGGTGGCGGCACGTCATTCGCCGGGCTACTGGCGTCAACATCCGCCAAACCTGCTGTACTGGTTACTTCACGTATCGTGTCGGGCGTAGCCACTTCCGGCCATTCCGCCCACGGTGTCGGCGCAGCGCCGGGCAGCGGCACACGCGCCACCCACGGGGTGAGGCCAAGTGTCTTAAGATACGATTGCCGCTGTAATTCGTTCACTGCCACCTGCTCATTGAATGTTCGATCCGTTTTACCGATCTATCTGCTATACCCATTCACCATTCACGGCCATCAATCAACAGCGTTAGACATCCGCCGCCTGCGGGTGCGCGCGCTTTAAGCCCGCCGCAAAGTGATTCAACGCATTTAAATAGGCTTTTGCCGACGCAGTAATAATATCGGTGTCCGCACCATGACCATTAACAATACGGCCACCATGCTCTAGCCGGACCGTCACTTCACCCTGACTATCTGTGCCAGAGGTGATCGCATTGACCGAATACAATAATAACGTCGCCCCACTTTCGGCAATTTTCTCAATCGCTTTAAACGTTGCGTCGACAGGCCCTGCCCCAGCCGATTCCGCTTCAATTTCTTTGCCGTTTACGCTCAGCACAATACTGGCTAACGGCGTTTCACCGGTTTTAGAGGAAGCTTCCAAGACAACCAGCTTATAACGTTCTTCTTCCGCGGCCTGCTTGGTATCACTCACTAAAGCTTGCAGGTCTTCATCAAACACTTCGTGCTTTTTATCCGCCAAATCCTTAAAACGTTGAAAAGCGTCATTTAACTCTTCGTTGGTCGCAAAACTAATACCTAATTCATCAAGACGCGCCCGAAATGCAGCGCGGCCTGAGTGCTTGCCCAACACCATGCGGTTGGTGTTCCAACCAACATCCTCAGCACGCATAATTTCGTACGTTTCACGATGCTTGAGCACGCCGTCTTGATGAATGCCCGACTCGTGTGCAAACGCATTCGCACCAACGATGGCCTTGTTCGGCTGCACTGGAAAACCGGTAATCGACGACACAAGACGCGACGCCGGCACAATTTCCGTGGCGTTGATCGTGGTTTCCACCGGGAACAAATCTGCCCGTGTACGCACCGCCATCACCAGCTCTTCAAGCGACGCATTCCCAGCCCGCTCACCTAAGCCGTTAATGGTGCATTCCACCTGCCGAGCACCATTCATAACAGCAGCCAATGAGTTCGCCACTGCCAGCCCCAAGTCGTTATGGCAGTGCACCGAAAACACCGCCTTATCGCTATTGGGGATGCGCGTTAAGAGTTGCTTAATCGTTTCACCAAACTGGCCGGGGATTGCATAACCGACGGTATCCGGAATATTAATCGTGCGCGCACCCGCATCGATAACTTGCTCAATAATGCGACACAAATAATCAATATCTGAACGACCGGCATCTTCACACGAGAATTCAACATCATCGATAAGGTTACGCGCATATTTTACCGCGTTAACCGCATGCACAATCACCTCGTCTGGGGGCAATCGTAGCTTATGCTCCATATGAATAGGGCTGGTCGCAATAAAAGTATGAATACGGCCGCCGTTGGCATTTTTTAATGCTTCGCCAGCACGATCAATATCGCCTTCTTTCGCTCTCGCTAACGAACAGATTCTTGAATCCTTGATCGTTTCTGCGATCAGCTTTACCGACTCAAAATCACCCTGACTGGCAATCGCAAAGCCCGCCTCAATGACATCAACACGCATGCGTTCAAGCACCTTGGCGATACGCAGCTTCTCGTCCCGGTCCATAGTGGCGCCCGGGCTTTGCTCGCCATCACGCAGGGTCGTATCAAAAATAATCAGCTTGTCTTTGCTCATCGGAATCTCAACTCTGTGTCTTAATCTGTGGAGGCTAAGCAAGGCAGCCTCTGAATGGAGGAAGTCTAGCAGATCAGGGCAATCTGAGCAGTCGGATAACGTTGTCGCGCATCGCCTCCGCAACCTCACGCCCGACCAACCCTTCAGCAATACGCAACTTCTTGCCCTCGCAGCTCACTTCAATGTGGAAATACTCGGTCTTGCGGTTTCCAGAGGTCGAGCTACCGCCGCTCGTTAGGATCAGTTGATCGGCTCGCTGCAAACTGCCGTGGCGACGCCACAGCGCTCGCCCGCCCCAGTAGCGAACAATATCGACTTGCTGCGCAGACACTCTGGCCTCCAACGCCCGCCCAGCCATAAACACTCCGCCGAAAAACATCGGAAAGCCAAACAGGCCAAAGAAAAACGACATGACGTAGAGCATAAAGCCTTCTTCCGCGGCAACCATCCCCATCCCAATTGACGCACCCGAAAACACCACCCCCATCACTAGGAGCACCAGCGCCATGGACGCATTACGGCCAACGCGGCTATACAAGCGCAAGCCATCACCAAGTTGTTGCACATCGATTTGATCCGCCGCCGCACTAATGGACTCGAACAACGCCTGCTTCTCGCTGCGCGCCACGTGCTCCGTCGGCAATGCTCTGGCTTTGCCGTCACCCAATTCAACAGGGATGGAGTAAGTGCGCTCTAACGGCACTGGCGTCTTCGGTCCAAGCAGAGAAACCCGCCACTCGATCCGTTCACGCCCTGACTTACCGGTAACCGACAGATCCGGCGGCGGCGTAAACACAAAGCGCACTGCCGAGCCCACACCTTGAGCAACCACATGTGGCGCCTGATCTTTTTGCCACAAAATCGATTCTCGTGTGCTGCTGTTTTTACCGCTACTCGTCACGATACGCACACACTGTAACGTCACCCGCCACGCACACTCGCCGTACCAATTGGGTAGCTCAATCTGCCCCGCCACGTCGCCGCCCAGCTGCCCCGGAAACGGCGTCAACGTTAATGGCAAAGGCCCGTAGAATTTCCAATCACGGCGAGACTTCCATGCCATATAAGCGAGCCATATGCCTGCTAAGGGGAACAGCAATACCACCAGAATAAGCCAGTTGCCTTTACGTATTTCATCAACAATCGCCAATACAGGCGGCAAGCTAATGCCAATAAACATAAACGCCATAAAAGCGAACAACCAAAAACCATGGCGTTCGGAAGAGTAAATCACCTCTTTCCCATTCACCTTTTCACCGGTACGAAGCTTGCCCGCCAGCATAATACCGCCGCCAGCAACGGAGAAAATAAGACCAAACAGGCCCATAAAGAGAATTTTCTTCCAGCGTAACTGACGCAGCAAATAGCTTTCGTGTGGCGCATCAGGATTCACCCAAGCGCGCAAGGTGCCGCGCGCCTGCTGCCGGCGGATATCGCCAACAATGGAATGGTGATCGTTACCAATATTGTCATTACCCACGTCATAGCCTACCCGTGAGGCAGCGTACCTCTGACCGCGATATTGGTAACTGTAGTTTGCTTCAATAGAATAGGTCGTGCTGTCGTCGCCTTGGTGAGACTCAACGCGAATATCAGATAGGTGAACAGGAACACGCTCCCATTCACTACTATTAAAATGCTCGTAAAAGGTTGCTAACGGCCCAAAAATGATCACACCAAGACCGGCGAGCAAGAACGGAATACCGAACCAAATTATACGACCGCTTTTTTTCTTTTTTGCTGAAGAGCGTGCTGCAGACATATCCCTACCCCCGTTATTGCCCCTGCAATGCTGCCGTACAAATGTGCGTTCACATAGACGCGCCCATTGATCACTGTGCGCAAATAATCAACGTCGTAGCCCGGCATCTGCTCCCAGATCAAACGCCCTACGATCAAAACCATCACCACCGAGTGCAACCCTGGGTTGCCGCGCCAGCCAAGTAACAGACACACGATAAATAATCCGTGCAGTATGCCGGATAAGCCGACATACCAGCTCAGTCCATCGTCGATAAAATAGAAAGCACAACCGACGGCAATAGAAGAGGGCAAAAGCCATAGCCACAATATTTTGCGCGTAAGTAAGTCATTGAAAAAGAAACAACACAGTAAAAATCCAGCTAGATTCATCGCCATATGCGACAAATTAAGATGTACTAGATGGCAGGTTAAAAGCCGCCAAACCTGCCCTGCCGCAACCGCTTCGCGGTCGTAGCGTAACCAGGGGTTCACCCACTCATGCGCCAAGCCCAGCCCGAGCATTAGCACGACCATGGCCAGCACATGCCATTTTAATTTTAAATCCGCGACGGCCATCGGCATGTTCAATCACTGTTTAATTGGGGATGAGGAAGGCTAAACCATTTTTACCGAGTAATGCCAACAACACAAACTCAGCCCATAAAAAAGCCCCGCAATTGCGGGGCTTTTTCAGTACCAAGACGCTAACGATAAGCGTCGAGCAGCCATTACATCATGCCGCCCATACCGCCCATGCCACCCATATCTGGCATGCCGCCGCCGGCACCAGCAGGAGCTGGCTTATCGGCAACCATCGCTTCTGTGGTAATCATCAAGCCAGCAATTGACGCCGCCGCCTGCAAAGCAGTACGGGTCACTTTCGCTGGATCGATAATGCCAAGCTCAAGCATATCGCCGTATTCGCCATTTGCAGCGTTAAAGCCAAAGTTTCCTTTGCCATTTTTAACGGTTTGCACAACAACAGATGCTTCAGCACCGGCGTTTGAGGCGATCTGACGCAATGGCGATTCCAGTGCACGCGTTGCCAAGGCAATACCGACGTTCTGGTCTTCGTTATCACCTTCAACAACACCCATGTTCGCCAAAGCGCGAACCAGCGCCACGCCGCCGCCCGGTACAACGCCTTCTTCGATGGCCGCACGAGTTGCATGCAGTGCATCATCGACACGCGCTTTCTTCTCTTTCATTTCAACTTCAGTCGCTGCGCCAACTTTAATCACCGCAACGCCGCCCGCCAGCTTAGCAACACGCTCTTGCAGCTTTTCGCGATCGTAATCAGAAGTCGAGTTTTCGATCTCAGCGCGAATCTGTTCAACCCGTGCCTTGATGTCTTCTTTAGAACCAACGCCGCCAACAATGGTGGTGGCTTCTTTGTCGATATTCACTTTTTCGGCGGTGCCTAGGTCTTCAATAGATGCGTTCTCTAGACTCAGGCCCACTTCTTCAGAAATCACCGTAGCGCCAGACAAGATAGCGATATCTTGCAACATGGCTTTCCGACGATCGCCAAAACCAGGCGCTTTAACTGCTGCGCACTTAATAATGCCGCGCATGTTATTCACAACCAACGTCGCCAGCGCTTCGCCTTCAACGTCTTCAGCAATAATCAGCAAAGGTTTGCCAGATTTCGCGACGGCTTCCAACACAGGCAGCAGCTCACGAATATTGGAAATCTTTTTATCAACCAACAGGATATGCGGGTGCTCAAGTTCAACCGCCATTTTTTCCTGATTGTTGATGAAGTATGGAGACAGGTAGCCGCGATCGAACTGCATACCTTCAACCACTTCCAGCTCATCCTGCAGGCCACGACCTTCTTCTACCGTGATCACGCCATCTGTTGTGAACTTACCATCGCGGTTTGATACACGCTCCATCGCTTCAGCGATGATATTGCCAACAGTCATGTCGCTATTAGCCGAAATAGAGGCAACCTGCTCAATCGCCTTACGATCTTTAACGGGCGTAGACAGCTTTTCAAGCTGCTCAACCACGGCAAGAACCGCTTTATCAATACCGCGCTTAAGATCCATTGGGTTCATGCCAGCGGTAACAGACTTCAAACCTTCAGTCACGATCGCTTGCGCCAGAACGGTTGCAGTCGTGGTGCCGTCGCCCGCTTCATCATTTGCTTTGGACGCGACTTCTTTCACCATCTGTGCGCCCATGTTTTCGAACTTATCTTCTAGCTCGATTTCTTTTGCAACGGTAACGCCATCTTTAGTAATGAGTGGCGCGCCGAAAGATTTTTCCAACACAACATTGCGACCCTTAGGTCCCAATGTCACTTTCACCGCGTCGGCCAGAACGTTAACGCCACGTAGCATGCGCTGACGGGCCTCATCACGAAACAATACTTCTTTAGCCATGATCCTATTCCTTAAAAAATTCGTTGACGGGTGTGTTGCTTAGGCTTCGATAACAGCAAGAATTTCAGACTCAGCCATCATCAACAGCTCTTCGCCTTCAACTTTCACGATGCTGCCGGCGTACTGGCCGAAAATAACTTTGTCGCCGACTTTAACGTCTAGCGCGCGCACATCGCCGCTGTCGGTGATCTTGCCCTTACCTGCAGCAATAACTTCCCCACGCGACGGCTTTTCTGCCGCAGAGCCCGGCAGCACAATACCGCTGGCCGTTTTTGTTTCTTCCTCTTCTCTGCGAACGAGAACGCGGTCATGCAAAGGACGAATCTTCATTGCCTGTAATCTCCCTTCAATAAGTTGAGCCTGATATAGAGCAAACGCGATGCGCGCCGCCTCAGGCTAAGCACTCTCCAGAGCCAGAATTAGCACTCAGACTAAGCGAGTGCCAATTCTAGTAATGCCGACGCCAGAGTCAATGCCTCTATTCTGTCGGATGCCGAGCTGTATATGGGGCTGTGCGGATGCCTTTCAAGGGGCAATAGAGGATAAACGCGAGGAGAATAGACTGCTATTTGTGGGCACTCAGGCCCTAGATAAGCCCTAGATAGACCCTAGACAGTCTTCGAACAACAACTTTGCTTGCCCTGTAAGCCCTCAAGGCTTTCAGGCGAACTGACACAAGGCGCTATTCTGCGCCGCCGAGCATTTCCACAATCGTTGCCCGAACTCTACTCGGGTGCTGCACAGGAAGGTCAAAACTCAACCGCCGAGGCTGGCCGTCGCAGAGCAACCAAAGCCCCCACGGGTCAATTGCGGCAAGCGCAACCGCGCCGAGGTTGGCGGTGTGCCCTGACAAAGTGTTGTTGTCCACGCTACTGGAGGAAACTCCGTCACTAAAGCGCTGTAACGCAGGCATAAATTCAGCCGCGACCGCATCGATCAGCGCACGCTCGCTCTCATCGTTCCACGCCGTCAGATCGCCGCTCGCAGACGATGGGCACAGGTCCCGTCCCTCGATCCATTCGGCACGGGCAAAACCTTCGATCCAGCGTGCCTCCTTAATGTCCACCGCAAGGCAATAAAAGTCGAGATCAAGGTAAGCGCGACTATGAGGAAACAGTCGCAGGTAACGATCCGCTAAATGACTCTCGACCTCGCGGGCAACGCCCTGTACAGACAAACGCGGGCTCTGCTGAAAGTCTTCTTGATCAGGACTCATCAGTAATAGCGAGCAGGCACGGTTGGCAAGAAGGTTGTGACTGTGCACCGCTAACCGGCTCACCTGCAGCAACAAACAACTATCATGGGAGGCAACCATATTCACCGCCGACACATAAGGCTGAGCACTCGCCGCTCCCTCAGCATGCGCGCCAGTGTCCATCACGGTACCGAGAAACGCCTGATGATGCTCAAACAGGAAGTTGCGTGCGGACTCAATCGTCAAAGCCATACTCCTCGAATAGATCATGGGCACTACGTTGGGCGCTGCTCCTAAACCGCGGTCACTGCAATGAACGATGCGGTCATGGCAAGCCCTCACAGATCACCCGATAATGGCCGTAATAAATCAGTATGTAAGAATCCTAGTGTGCATTCATAAAGAAGGTCAGCAAATTTCCGATCAACACGATCAACAGAGGATAAACGTTCATGCAGTTAAACGATAAAGTGATTGTTGTTACCGGCGCAGGCCGAGGTCTAGGGCGCGCAATTGCGAGCATGTTAGCATCACACGGCGCTAAGATTGCCTGCGTCGATCTCAACCCAGATGACCTCAACGATACGGTTAACCTCTGTCATCAAGTCGGCGGGGCGGGTAAAGCCTATCAATGCAACGTCGCCCGAGAAGACGACGTTGTTGCCCTATTTGATCAGGTCGTGAGTGACTTCGGCACGCTACATGGCGTGGTCAATAATGCCGGCATTACTCGTGACGGCCTACTAGTCAAAGCTAAAGATGGCGACATCAGCAAAATGTCGTTGCAGCAATGGCAAACCGTGATTGACGTTAATCTCACCGGCGTCTTCTTGTGCGGCCGCGAAGCGGCGGCGCGGATGATTTCGCTCGGCGTCGATGAAGGTGTCATTGTGAATATTTCATCGCTGGCGCGCCACGGTAGCTTTGGCCAAACCAATTACTCTGCCGCCAAAGCAGGCGTTATTGCACTCGCCGAAGTCTGGGCGAAAGAACTCGCCCGCTACAACATTCGCACTGGCGCGGTAGCCCCCGGCACTATTAATACCGACATGCTCGCCGCCATGAAGCCTGAAGCGCGAGATCGTTTAATGAATGCGGTGCCACTCAAACGTTTAGGCGAGCCGGAACACATTGCCATGAGCGTGAAGTTTATTTTCGAAAACAGCTACTTCACCGGGCGCTGCATCGACACGGACGGCGGCTTGCGCTAGCGCAATATTCGCAGTACAAAATCGAGATCCGGAAAATAACGTTAACAAGGAACGTAAAAAATATGCCCGTTGATAGCAGCCCTAACGGTGAATTTGCCCAATCTGTTTATCAATGGGTTGGCGCCATCCCTGCCGGAAACGTGGCGAGCTACGGACAGATCGCACGGCTATGCGGCTTCCCCAAGCACGCGCGTTTTGTCGGCCGCCTTATGTCAAAACTGCCGCCCGACACCAAATTACCTTGGTGGCGGGTATTGCGCAGTGATGGGCATATTGCCTTGCCGGTCAGTGGCGAGGCGGAGCAAGTGAGGCGGCTACAAGCAGAACAGATTGTCGTTCTTGCTGGGCGAGTCAACCTGCGCGTTTTCGGCTGGTCTGCATAACGGTATTGCCGTAAATGTTATTGCTGGCGCTGCTGCCAGCGAGCAAGGTACACCACCAATAAAATAGCAGGCACACCCAATACTGCAGCGTATGAGAAAAATACCGGATAACCGACTGAGTCCACCACCTCACCCGAGAAGCCACCGATAAATTTCCCTGGCAAGGTCATTAGCGAGCTAAATAAGGCGTACTGGGTTGCGGTAAATTCGCGGCTAACCAAGCTAGACAGATAGGCAATAAACGCAACATTGGCAAAACCACCACTGAGGTTATCGGCGCTGATCACTAAGGCCAACCACACAGTGCTAGGTTCTTGCTGTGCCATCAACGCAAAGAGTAAATTAGTGCCGGCCACCATGACCGCGCCAACAAATAAACAGCGGTACTGGCCAAATTTGATCACCGCGATCCCACCAATTGCCGAGCCCGCGATGGTCATAAAAAAGCCAAAGAATTTCGCCACATTGGCAATCTCAATTTTGCTGTAACCCATCTCAAGGTAAAACGGATTCGCCATTACGCCCATGGTAATGTCACTGATGCGATACACCGACACAAACAGTAATAACACGATGGCGTGCAAACCAAAGCGCTGAAAAAATTCCACAAACGGCGCCACGATGGCATGTTTCAGCCAGTGTCCTGGATGCTCCGCAAACGACTCCCGCGACGGAATAACCGGCTCTCTAATAAACAGCGTCGTTGCCACCCCAACCAACATCACCATCGCCATAATCTTATAGGCCACCGCCCAACTGGCGAACTCGGCAATATAAAACGCCCCTGCTCCGGCAACGAGCATCGCCGATCGGTAACCAAAGATGTACGCCGCCGCCAACGCGCCCTGCAACTCCGGCGGCGCCGACTCAATTCGGTAAGCATCAATACAAATATCCTGCGTCGCCGAGCAAAACGCGACCAACAACGCCAACCATGCAAAACGTTCGAGATGCCCACTAGGAGAGGTTTGCGACATCAGCCAAAGCGCCAACACGATGCCAAACTGCGCCAGCAGTAGCCAGCTGCGCCGCTGCCCGAGCGAACGCTGCAACAACGGCAAGCGCAGCTGATCAACCACCGGCGACCACAACACCTTGATTGAAAATAGGATGCCAACCCAACTAAAGTAGCCAATCGTTGCCCGCTCAACGCCATCTTCGGTCAACCAAGCAGATAACGTCGAAAACACTAATAGAAACGGGAGGCCAGCGGAGAAGCCAAAGAGCAATAACGTCAGTACCCGCGGATGCCGGTAGGTTTGCCAGGCTTCGCGCAACGAAAGCCACATAAATAGCGCCTCTATAATGGTCGGATCGGTGTTCGTTAACTGTTCCGAGGTAGCGCCAAAGTCGCTATAGTCTGGAGTCGAAGGCAGAATAACAAGAAAAAGCACGATAACAAGAACAGGGCAATATCCCAAATGAGCAATAGAGAAATCAGCATATTGATCGTCGACGACGCGAAGTTCTCCAGCGCCGTTGTCAGCCGCGCATTGTCTACGCTGGGCTATACCGACATTCGCCACGCCTCTTCTGCCGCGGAGGCGCTGATTAAGCTCGAAGAGCGCGCGGCCAGCCTCGTTGTCGCAGACTGGTTGATGCCGGAAATGGATGGCCTTGAGCTAACCCGCCGCATCCGCCAGTTTGACGAACAGGTTAACCGCTATACCTACATTATTTTGCTGACCGCCAAAGAAGGGGTCACTGCACTACAGCAAGCCTTTGATGAAGGTGTCGACGATTTCGTTAACAAGTCCGCCATGAGCGACCAACTCCTTCCGCGCGTGATGGCAGCAGAGCGTTTACTGCGCATTCATAATCGCGCACTGGTCGAAAATCAGCGCCTAATCGACGTTAACGCGCGGCTACGCAAACACACCACTATCGATCCGCTCACTGGATTCGGCAATCGCCCTTACGCATTGCGTCGACTCGACGATGCGATGAAGCAATCAAGCACACGCGGTGGTGCGGCCTGCCTCATGGTGCTGCGCATCAACCGGTACGATGAGCTCGAAGCGCGCCAAGGCACACGACTAGTACAACAACTCGTCCTTACGATGAGCCGACGCTTAAAACAACTAGTGCGGCCGATGGATATACTCGCCCGCATCTCGCCCGATACGTTTTGCTTAATCACTCATCAATACGACATCAGCAATTGCACACCGGGTAGTTTTAAGCGCCTTTATGATGGCCTGAATCATCGCGCCTACAAAACCGCAGGCGGCTTTATACAGGCCTCCGTTTCCGTTTCTCTCAGCAGTGTTGGCGAGCACGGCGACCTCACCCCCGAGCTCATGCTGACACGCTGCTTAAGGGGACTAGAAAGCTCGGCGGAATATAAGCGCATTACCGATCAACCCGTTCTTTCCTGAGCCCACCTTGAGTATGTTGAATCCGCCCAAGAACGCGCCACACTGGCACGTTCTTGGGCTTGGCAGCCTTGGCTCATTGTCAGCCTACTACCTCTTGCAATCAGGCTTTACCGTATCGGTACTACCACGTGCGCCGACACACCTTGTTGCTCGCACCCTACACTTTCCTCTGCCACACACAGCGCCACTCACGCTGTCATTGCGGGCCGACGATCAGGGCATCCCAATTACCCACTTGTGGCTCACCGTTAAAGCACACGACACAGCGCTCGCGTTACGCCCGTGGCTGCCGCACTTGGCTAGCAATGCCACCATTGTGTGTTTACAAAACGGCATGGGCACGCTTGATGATATAGCGCTACCCGCAGACTGTGACGTGATCTATGCCAGCAGTACCAACGGCGTTTGGCGGGACGCCGATCAAATTCACATTGCCGCAGAAAATACCACTGAGATCGGCAACCACTCGAATACGCCACCGGAATGGCTCTCACCGCTGCAACAACAATTTAGTGGGCTGCACTGGAACCACAATATCGACACGGCCCGCTGGCAAAAGCTCACCGTCAACGCCGTCATCAACCCCCTCACAGCGTTATACCAATGTCGCAACGGCGCTTTACTCGATGGCGGCGAACGTGAACGCGCCATGGAAAAACTCGCCAACGAAATCGATCAGCTGTGTACCTTGATATTTGGCCACTCAAACTGGCAGGCAGACACCTTGCAACGCAGCCTATCTATTGCTCGCCAAACGGCACGGAACACTTCCTCTATGCTCGCCGATCGCCTTGCTGGGCGCAGCACGGAAATCGAGTTCATTAACGGATTTTTGCTACGGCAAGCGGAAAAATACGATGTCGTTTTGCCGTTTAATCAATCCTGTGTCCAGCGTTTACAGGCACTCAATCAGCTGTCTCAATAACGCGCCGATCGCTTCGCGACTCGCCCTGCCGGCATGACAAGGACGCCATCCTTCAAAAGAGGAAACATTGTGCAGCCTCCCTGCTGCAACGGCTTTATGTGTATGCTCTTATAACGCCAAATTTACGACAAACTCTTATGCGTATTCGAAACCAGTTTTTGCTTACTCTGTTAGGCGCCTGCTTGGTGATTCTGCTGGTAACGTCTGTGTTGATGCAGTTCTCTTTCCAGCGCTCACTCGATCAGTATCTCAGCCAGCGCCAACACGCTTTATTAACCGAGCTTTCCAGCGAATTCAGCGAGTACTACGACCATTACGGCAGCTTCGACGGCATAACCCTGCGCACGCTCATCTGGGGCGCGGAAGGCCCCAGTCAGCCCCACATTCCGCCCGACCTCGTCCTGCTCAATTCAGCCCGCGCCCCTATCTTTGGTCCGCCGATCCCGACGGGCGAGCTAACATTGCGTGTCATAAAAGTAAGCGGCGAAACAGTCGGCTGGCTCGGCCTGCCCAATAGCCCCGAAGCACGCGCCGATATCGAACATCGCTTTGCCCGCAAACAGCGCAATCTGTTGCTCAGTATTGCCTCGGCCACATTGTGTCTCGCCTTTATCGGCGCCTGGTGGCTGAGTCGGAAGTTAGTTAAACCCATCGAAGCTGTCGCAACATTCTCTCGCACCCTGCGTGACGGTGACTTTAAGCAGCGCCTAAGCGGTTCGTTTCTGCGCACACAGAAATCTGACGAGCTAAAGCAACTGTCCTCATCGATGAACAGTCTCGCCCACTCACTTGAGCAAAGTCATAGCAGTCGACAGCGCTGGCTAGCCGATCTTTCCCATGAACTACGCACTCCCGTCACCGTTATGCGGGCCGAACTTGAGGCTATGCAAGACGGCGTAAGGCCTCTCGACCAACATCAAATCAACGCTGTACTCAGTGAAACCCTTCATCTAACAAAATTACTCGATGATCTGCACGACTTGTCACTGGCCGACGTCGGTGCATTACGCTACCGCATGGAACCCATCGACTTCGGCGACATTGTCCGCGTCAGCTGCGCTAGCTACGAGCCGCTATTTTCAGCCAAGCAGCAACAACTAATTTGCCATATACCCTCGGCCCCCTTGATCCAAAACGGCGATGCGGTAAGGCTGCGTCAATTGCTCGACAACCTACTCAGTAACGCCCTTAAATACACGGATAACGGCACGAACGTCGACGTATCACTGGAACAGCATGCGGGGAAAATAACTCTCTCCATCAAGGACGATTCCCCCGGTGTTAGCGATGAACAATTGGCACATCTATTTGATCATCTGTATCGCGTTGAAAACTCACGTAACCGCCATACCGGCGGTGCCGGCCTAGGCCTTGCTATCTGCCAACGCATTGTCGAAGCGCATCAAGGCACCATTAAAGCCCATCACAATAATGTCGGCGAGACACACGGGCTCGCTATTGAAATTCATTTCACGCGAGGAGGAAAATCATGACACGCGTATTAATTGTCGAAGACGAGCGCGCCATCGCCGAGCTTCTCGCCGACTACTGCCACCACAACAATTTCATTCCAGAAATCTGTATTAACGAGACCGACATACTCAACACAATCAACCAGATGCACACGGACATTGTGCTACTAGACCTCATGCTTCCAGGCATTAACGGGCTAGATCTATGTCAAAAAATACGAAAAATATCCCCCATTCCGATTCTTATTATTAGCGCGCGAATCGATGAAGTGGATCGCTTGCTCGGGCTCGAGCTTGGTGCTGACGACTATATTTGCAAACCCTTTAGCCCGAGAGAAGTCATGGCACGCATAAAGGCCACCTTGCGCAGACAAAGCAGTCTCTCAGAAAAACCGAAGGCTGAATTTACGCTCGAGAAAAGCCGCTTACAGGTTTCTTGGCAAGGCACGTCAATGGCGCTAACCGCCGTGGAGTTTTCATTGCTTGAGGCACTGGCGGATCACGCTGGCCATATCCTGTCTCGCCAGCAACTAATGGATCGTGGTTATGAAGATCACCGGGTGGTCAGTGACCGAACCATTGATAGTCATATTAAGAAGCTACGGCACAAGCTCTCCGACGCATTTCCTGCTACCCGATTCATTGAATCTGTCTATGGCGCAGGTTACCGGCTAGACATTCAGCCAGCTAATTGCGCAGTAGATGAATAAAGCTTACCTATTGCTTGCACAATTTTCTGTCAATTTAGTGGCCACACGAACAGAACCAACATCAAGAGGAAAAGCACTATGAAAAATCTACTGATCGCGACATGTATCATGCTTCCCCTAGCCGCCTTTGCAGGCGACAAGAAAAACCCTCACTCAGATTCACCGTTTGGTGGACCGCGCATGGAGAAGGTTGTTGAAGCGCTTGAGCTAACGGATAGCCAAAAGAATCAGGTTGAGCAAGTCTTCAAGACTCATCGTGAAAAGATGCAGAGCTTGCGCGAAGAAACAGAGAATAACGTGAACGCCATTTTAACGGCAGATCAACGCCAGAAATTGGATAAAATGAAAGAGAAACGTCATGACAAACGTGACGAACGGAAAGAGAAGCGCCAGGAAAAACGGAAGGAAAAGTAACATCTAGAGGAAATTCTGGAGCGTCCTGAAGAGCGCTGGGAGCCCGCTTTCAAGCGGGCTCCCAGCGCTCGGAAGAACGATCAAAGTAGTGCCCGGCGCATATCCGTTAAGGTGGAGCACAAATAAGCAACAAAGCGAGCCGCATCGGCACCATCGATCACACGGTGATCGTAAGACAAAGATAATGGCAACATTAAGCGCGGTTCAAATGCCTTACCGTCCCAAAGCGGTTTCATCTGTGACTTACTCACTCCCAGTATTGCCACCTCAGGCCAGTTCACAATAGGCGTGAACGCTGTGCCACCGATACCACCCAATGATGAAATGCTAAACGTTCCGCCTTGCATATCTTTCGGCGCCAATTTCTTGTTGCGAGCCTTAACCGCTAGCTCGCCCACTTCAATTGCAATATCAACAATGCCCTTTTGATCCGCGTCTCGAACAACAGGCACCACCAAACCGTTTTCGGTTTCAACTGCCACACCGATATTGATATATTGCTTCTGAATAAGTGCCTCACCAGATTTCTCTAGTGAACTGTTAAACTGCGGAAACTCCCTTAACGCCGACGCACAGGCTTTCACCATAAACGCGAGCATCGTTAACTTCGCCCCCTGCTTTGCGAGCCGTTTATTTTCCTGCTGGCGAAAGCTTTCTAAGTCGGAAATATCCGCTTCGTCATGCTGCGTCACATGAGGAACCGTAAGCCAGCTGCGATGCAAATTGGTCGCCGTCAGCTTACGAATCTTGTTCAGCTCCACCCGCTCTACGGGACCAAACTTACTAAAATCAATATCAGGCAAATCAAGAGATAGTCCAGAGCCTGCGGATGCTGGCTTAGCACCGAGCAAACGCTTCACGTGGGCATGAACATCATCTTTCAGGATGCGCCCTTTCGGCCCACTCGGCGCCACCTCGGATAACGTCACACCCAGCTCGCGCGCCAGCTTACGCACCGCAGGCCCAGCATGTGCAGGCTTCCCAGAGTTCTGCGCAGCATTGTTTAAAGCTGGCTTTTGAGCAGATTCATTCGACGGCGTCGGCGAAACAGTCTTTGTTTCATTGACAGGAGTGTTATTCGACGGCGCAGCAGCCGCCTCAACTTCTTCTGTCAGAACCATAATCAATGCCGATCCCGACGACAGCTTGTCGCCGATTTTTGCGGTCAATACCGTGACAACACCAGCAAACGGTGCCGGAATTTCCAGCGATGCCTTGTCAGATTCAAGCACTGCAATAACTTGCTCCTTCGCGAGCGCATCACCAACGCTCACCGAAAATTCAAGTAACTCAGCACTTTCTATGTCGCCCAAATCGGGGACGACAACCTGCTGCTCCTGCGACGAACCCGTATTACTTGGCTTACTCGCCACCGCTTCAGACCGCGCAGTGGAGGCGACATCCTTTTCGCCCTTCTCGCCCTTTGATGAGGCTCCCTTTTTCAAACTTTTTCCCGGATCCGTCGCTGCCGTCGCATCCGCGCTAGCATTCTGCTCGCCCTGCCCAGACTCAAGCTCTAATAACGGATCTCCCTCGCGAATTCGATCACCTATTTTTACCAATAACCGAGCAACAACACCGGCGCTCGGCGCGGGCACTTCAACGGTAGCCTTATCGGATTCAAGTACAACAATCGTATCTTCGGCAGCAATGCTATCGCCGACCTTAACTGAGATTTCGATCACATCAACTGGATCACTACTACCAATATCAGGAACCTTGATAACGTCGACGCTCACAGCTCGCTCCTTTCTTTATGCAGAAGTGTTCGGAAAAACGAGCCAATAACCGCACGCCGAAACTTCCGGAAAAGCATTCATAATCAATAATTACCATCGTTCAAAAAGACAATAATTAGGAATTAGGCGGATAGGCCTTATCCGCCGCGATAGAAAATGTCTTCATTGCGCCACTCACCACACTCGCTAGCACCGAACCTTCATCTGCCAACGCCTTCAAGGTGGCCAACACAATGAATTGTCTATCCACTTCAAAGAAATGTCGTAACTTACCGCGAGAATCACTTCGTCCAAAGCCATCTGTACCCAGGACTCGGTACGAACGACGAATGTACGGACGTATCTGATCCGCATAGATCTTCATATGATCGGTCGCCGCAATAATCGGGCCGTCACTCTCCGCTAGACACTGCCAAACCCATGATTGCTTCCCCTCAGACTCAGGATTCAGCATATTCCAACGCTCAATCTCCATGCCTTCACGACGCAACTCATTAAAGCTGGTTACGCTCCAAATATCCGCGCTGATATCGAAGTCTTTTTCCAACATCTCGGCAGCAGCTTCCACTTCACGCAGGATCGTGCCGGCGCCAAGCAATTGCACTTTTAACGCTTTCTTTTTAGTGCTCTTCTTTCCGCTTTTTAACAGATACATGCCGCGCCGAATGCCTTCCTCGGCCCCTTTCGGCATGGCGCCATGAACATAGTTTTCGTTCATAACGGTGATGTAATAGAAAATATTTTCGTTGTCCGCATACATACGGCGCAGGCCGTCATGAACAATCACCGCAAGCTCATAGGCATAAGCCGGATCATAACTGACACAGTTAGGCACGGTGCTCGACAACAAATGACTATGACCGTCTTGATGCTGCAAGCCCTCGCCATTAAGGGTCGTACGCCCCGCCGTTGCGCCCAACAAAAAACCTTTCGCTTGGCAGTCACCCGCAGCCCAGCACAGATCGCCGACACGCTGAAAACCAAACATTGAATAGTAAATATAGAACGGCACCATCGGTCGATCGTGCACCGAATAACTCGTGCCGGCCGCTATCCATGCCGACATCGCACCCGCTTCGTTAATACCCTCTTCGAGGATCCGCCCCTGACGATCCTCGCGGTAATACATGACCTGCCCTGCATCCTCCGGCTGATATTTCTGCCCTTCACTCGAATAAATACCGAGCTGACGGAACATACCCTCCATACCAAAGGTGCGTGCCTCATCCGGCACAATCGGCACAATACGCTGACCAAAGCCATCCACTTTCAAGAGAGCCGAAAGCATGCGAACAAACGCCATCGTTGTCGAAATTTCACGACCCGCACTACCTTCCTTTAAAAACGAATCAAAAATAGACAACGGTGGTGGCGACAACGGTTCAGACGGATTGACCCGGCGACTCGGCAATTGGCCGCCGCCTAATGCAGCGCGACGCTCCTGCAAATAACGCAATTCAGGACTGCCCTCTGCCGGCTTGTAATAGGGCAGATCTGCCAGCTCATCGTCCTTAAACGGCATATCAAAGCGATCGCGAAAGTCCTTTAAGGATTCCACATCGAGCTTTTTCATTTGATGGGTTTTATTAGTCGCCTCACCGGCGCCGGTCGCGTAGCCCTTAATGGTTTTGGCTAAGATAACCGTGGGTCTACCAGAATGATTCACCGCCGCGTGATACGCCGCATACACTTTAAAAGGATCGTGCCCGCCGCGATTGAGATCATAAATTTCATCATCGGTCAGATGTTCGACCATTTTCTTCAGTTCAGGATACTTGCCAAAGAAATGTTCTCGCGTATAAGCGCCGCCGTTTTTCTTATAGGCTTGGTACTCACCGTCAACGCATTCTTCCATGCGCTTACGAAGTAATCCGTTAACATCGCGAGCCAATAGCGAATCCCAACGACGTCCCCAAATCACTTTGATCACGTTCCAACCGGCGCCGCGAAATTGCCCTTCCAGCTCCTGAATAATTTTACCGTTACCGCGCACAGGGCCATCAAGGCGCTGCAAGTTACAGTTAATCACGTAAATTAAATTATCCAGTTTCTCTCGACCAGCTAAAGCAATGGCGCCCAGTGATTCCGGTTCGTCCATTTCACCGTCACCAAGAAACGCCCATACCTTGCGCTGCTGAGTTGGAATTTGCTCTTGGTTCTCCATATATTTCATAAAGTGAGCTTGGTAAATTGCCTGAATCGGCCCAAGCCCCATGGAGACCGTCGGAAATTGCCAGAAATCAGGCATTAACCACGGATGTGGATAAGAAGACAGGCCTTCACCATCAACTTCACGGCGATAATTATTGAGCTGCTCTTCCGTTAAGCGTCCCTCCAAAAAAGCACGCGAATAAATTCCCGGCGCAGAGTGACCTTGGTAGTAAATGAGATCGCCGCCATAGGTATCAGTTGGCGCGCGAAAGAAGTGGTTAAAGCCGACATCATACAGCGTTGCCGACGAGGCAAACGTCGCGATATGACCACCGAGGTCATCATCATTTTGATTGGCACGCATCACCATCGCCAGCGCATTCCAGCGCACTAACGAACGAATGCGTCGCTCCATAAACATATCGCCCGGTAGCGGCTCTTCCTGCTCCGGCGAAATCGTATTGACGTAGGGGGTGTGCAAATGACTACGATGAACGCCCTTCTCATGGGCTGTGTCGGTTAACCGTTGCAGTAACCAGTTAGCACGTTCTTCACCGGCGTGCTCTAACGTTGATTCTAACGCATCAAGCCATTCACGGGTTTCTTGCGGGTCTTGATCATCAAAAAAGCTGCGAGTCATCGATCTAGCGTCCTTGTTCGCGTTGTCGTTTCGCCACGCTCTACTTGTCGAGGGTATCAACAGTGAAGCGCCTGTATGCACCGGATAGGTGCCCTTCTGAGTATGGCCGACACAGCAAGAAGGTCAAGAACGTACATCACTCTTTCTTGACCTTCGAATGACTGCTTGCGATCAACTTGTGAAACTTTTGGTCTGTCCGCTGACTATTACCCTTCAGCAAAACCGCGTTAACCGATAAGCAAAACCCACGCCGCGGAAAACATCAGCCAAATCGACAAAACACGCAACAAAAGGGACTGTAACTCTTCCAGAATCTCGACGCCTTCTTGGATATTCGCCTGTTCATCTTCATCGGTAATATCAAGCGCCGCGGTTAACGCATCTGACAACACCTCATCACCGTCTTGACTGCTATCTGGCTGCTGCCAAATTCGACCGTCTACTGCGGTCATCACTCGACGAAAATCCGCCGCCAGCGCCAAGGTAATAATCAGCAACCGAGAAGGTAACCATGTGAACGCATCATCGCAGGTGCGCGCCCAGCTCGAACCACTGTCGCGGCGCTCCGCTAGCCAACGGTTTAAAATATAAATCGTCAGCGCCGCATAACCCAGCGTCACCAAATAAAAAATTGCCGCAAAAAGATAACCCGCCTCACGCTGCCCAATCGCACGACACAAGCCGACAAAGTAGCCCTCGTCGGTTATCGACGCCGTGTGCCCAAAATGCTCGCGCGCCGCGCTCTCGAGCTCTTCTGCATCATTCAGACGGCCACGCACGACTAGCTCATCAAGAGAACGGAACTCACTGCCGGTGCCAAGCAGCCAAATCACCAGAACACCTCCGGCAAGTAAAGCTGGCAACCCCCATATGAGCTGACTAAGAATATACAGAACACCAAACACCGCCACGCCAGGCAGCATGACACGTAGCAACCAAGCTCCCGATTCTGCACTGGAAAAAGAAACAAGCGGCGACATAAAAAGCCGCTCACCACGATGGTTCTTCATCCATTCCGGCCAACTTAAATCTAAACGTCGGAGAACCAGTACGACCAGCAGTACAATCAGTCTCATTACACAGCCCTTGTTTAACGTTGCATTACTTAACGCTGTATGGATACGCCAACCATTTAAGGTCGCCCCCAAACACCGTCTCTATTCTTGCTGCAAATCAAGAATCCACCACGGCATGATCACAGACTTGCGACCAATCAAATGCCGGACCCGGATCGGTTTTTCGCCCCGGCGCGATGTGCTCATGCCCGACGATATTGTTTTCTATCTTCGGATAAGTCGCACGTAACGCCTTAATAAGCTCATTGAGCACTCTATACTGATCCTGACTATAAGGAACATCATCGGCGCCCTCTAACTCAACGCCAATCGAATAATCGTTACAAGCATCACGTCCCTGCCAGCTGGATCGGCCAGCGTGCCAAGCACGCTCATCACAGGGAACATACTGCACCAGCTCGCCATCGCGTCGAATTAAAAAGTGCGACGAAACCTGCATGCCTTTAATTTCGGCAAAATACGGATGACCTGATGGATCAAGCTGGTTACTAAAAAGATCGTCAATCCATGGCCCGCCAAACTCACCCGGCGGCAAACTAATACCATGCACAACCAGCAAGCTAACACCGCCGTCTTTCGGCCGCGCGTTTCGATTCGGTGATAACACTCTACGCGCCTGCTCAACCCAATGCTCTTTAACCGAGTACACGTTCACCTACTTTATCGCTCACTGTTAAGCCTTGAGTGTAGCAATGACCGCACTCGCTGTAAGCCGCTCAAGTCTAAGTTCGCGCAGCGGACATCTCTTCGCAGCAAATATCGCACCACCTAACGTCACCATTCGCCTTCATACGATGTGAATGATCACCTGTTACTGCAGCCAAAGTTGCTCTAACCTTAGGCTGCCGCGATTTACCACGCACGTACACAAGAAACACCATATCAAAAACAACACGGGGAATACGTCATGGACGGCAACCTACTCGCTTCCATTTCCACAATCATTAGCGACGTCTCAAGTGTCGTCTGGGGCGTTCCGATGCTAGCGCTTATTGCTGGCACCGGCATCTACCTGACTATCGGCCTTGGTTTTATGCCGATTCGCCGACTCATCTTTGGTTTCCGCCAACTTGCCCACAAAAGCCAAACGGAAGAGGGCACCATTGCGGGCTACGCCGCGCTCGCCACCGCACTCTCCGCCACAGTCGGCACCGGCAACATTGCCGGTGTTGCCACGGCGATTCATTTTGGCGGGCCTGGCGCGCTGGTTTGGATGTGGCTGATTGCATTGGTCGGCATGGCAACCAAATACGGCGAAGCGGTACTGGCCGTTCATTACCGGGAAAAGGACGCCAACGGCCAGTGGGTCGGCGGCCCCATGTATTACATCCGCAAAGGCATGGGCGAGAAATACGCTTGGCTAGCCTGGCTATTTGCCTTTTTCGGCATGATTGCAGGATTTGGCATTGGCAACGGCGTACAGGCGAACTCGGTCGCCGATGGCCTACATTCCGCCTTTGGCGTCAACAACATCGCCACTGGCTTTATTATCGCGGCATTGGTTGGCATGGTGATTCTCGGTGGGGTAAAACGCATTGCTGCCACCGCAACAACATTAGTGCCCTTTATGGCGGTATGTTATTTACTCGCTGGCCTTGGCGTGCTGGTAAGCCATATTAGCGAACTCCCAGCAGCCATCATGCTCTGCATCACCGACGCCTTTACCGGCACTGCAGCCGGCGGCGGCTTTGCCGGCGCAACGGTTGCAATGGCGATTCGTTACGGCATCGCCCGCGGCATCTTTTCGAACGAGGCTGGCTTGGGTAGCGCACCGATTGCTCATGCTTCCGCCATTACCGATCACCCTGTACGTCAAGGCACCATAGGCATGCTCGGCACCTTTATCGACACCATCATTATTTGCTCGATCACAGGCTTGGCAATCGTCGTGACGGGAGTATGGAAAAGCGGTGAAAATGGCGCACCTTTATCCGCCATGGCGTTTACGGACACCTTTGGCAGCCTAGGCCAACCCATCGTCGTCATTAGCTTGGCAATATTTACTTTTACCACCCTGCTTGGCTGGAGCCTTTACGGTGAGCGCTGCGCTCAATATCTGTTCGGTCCGAAAGCCGTATTACCCTTCAGACTAGCCTGGGTCGCGTTAATTCCGGTCGGCGCGGTCGTCAAGCTGTCGCTGATCTGGGGGCTAGCAGATATAATGAACGCACTAATGGCCATTCCAAACCTCATCGCCCTACTGGTGCTCAGTCCGGTGATATTCAAACTAACACGAGAATTCTTTGCCCGTGAGAAAGATACAACTGCCTGAATACGTCACTGCCGATATCACCACACAAGTCACCGCCGCGCTCAAAGAAGATATCGGCAGCGGCGACATTACCGCCTTGTTAATTGATGAAAGCGCTCGCGCCAGCGCGACCATTATTAGCCGCGAAGCTGCAACCATGTGCGGCATGGATTGGGCCGACGAAGTGTTTCGCCAGATAGGCGGCGATGTCACGATTGAATGGCTTGTTCAAGATGGCGAGCGGCTTTCTGCAGGCGACACCTTGTGCCACCTACACGGCAACAGCCGCCAAATTCTCACCGGCGAGCGCTGTGCTCTCAATTTCTTACAGACACTCATGGCCACCGCCACGGCGGCACAGCAGTTTTCCGACGCCGCCCATGGGAAAAATATTTCCATTCTCGACACTCGAAAGACTCTACCCGGATTACGCACAGCACAAAAATACGCAGTGCTTTGCGGCGGCTGCTTTAACCACCGCATCGGCTTATATGACGCATTCTTGATCAAAGAAAATCACATCGCGGCGTGCGGCGGAATCGTGAATGCCATACGCAAGGCACGCGATCTTGCCGCGGAGAAGAAAATTATTATCGAGGTCGAAAGTCTGGAAGAGCTTCAACAGGCTCTTCCTGAAAAACCAGATCAGATTATGCTGGATAACTTCTCCGCAGAAATGCTGCGCGACGCCATGAGCATCGCCGGAGATTGCCTGCTCGAGGTGTCCGGCAATAAAACGTTCGCCGATATTGGCGAAATCCCCGACACGCGCCATCTCTTTATGTCATCAGGCGCGCTGACAAAACACTGCCAAGCCATCGATTTATCGTTGCGGCTTACCGAGCAGTAGAGAGAACGAGCGCTGATTAACGCTACCTTTACAGAAAGAATGGTGTTTCCACAGAAGGCTAACCGTGCTGGCCCATGGGTCTTGGTTTTAGAAGGGCGCTGCTCGCTTACAACCAAGGACGCAAATCCACTACGGCAACCACCTCTGCTGTATCAGAACGCATCAGCACCACCATTGACTGCGCACTTGAATTCATCGGCAACCAACCATCCGCATCAGGCCACTGCGCCAATATTTGACTAACACGCTCCGCATCATTAAATGCTTCCAACATATCGAGAGAACGAGTGCGTTCTCGTATCTCCGCGCTCTGGACATTCAATGGATGATATAAGTTGGGACGCTGGGGAAGGTCAGGGCCGCCAGAAAAAGCCTCCAACATAATAGCACTCCGAGTCTCAGCATCCGCCGGCTCCATTGCTGCCACCCATGCGGGGCCAAACCATGGTGGCGTCCTATACTGCATCTCTGCATCCTCGATGCTGCGCGAATCAATATCTAGGTCACGCACTAAATCAAACCGATCGATGTTAAACACTAGCCAAACAGGGCGCCCTTCCGCCACCGTCAACAAGCCATAGCCAAGCGCGGATACCTGTAACAGCAGAATTACAGACATATCAAATATCAACGACTTCTTTTTCGGTTTATATACAATAAGCGTGAGCGTCGGGCCGAGCACCACATCAATCAACAGCAATATTAAAAATATATGCGTCACGCCCACCGCCACATGGAGCGGCTCGGGATACCACAACAGGAAAACCACCCAAAGCACAGCCAATGCAATGACTGCAGAAGCAGACAAATGAAACAGAAAAGCTTTTAACCGTGGAGCCACAACATTCCTCCTATAACAAGGAAACAGTACCTCTAAGCGCTCAATATTTATGTAAGGAATCTAAACATAAACACAGAGGAATAGCCGCCTAAAACCCCCAATAAAGCCTTTTCCCGTACTTAAATTCTGTAATCATATTTTCATCGCTGATTTTCTCAAGCGGCCGATCTATTCCACGCTGCACCTCATCTATCGATACAAATTCTTGATCTAAAAATCGATTAATCGTACCTGACCCCGGATCAAACATAGGCTTACCATTCATCTGCAGGGCAGAAAATTTTTGACGAACCGCTTTGTCATCTTTTCTAGCACGGAAATCAAATCCCGCAGCATAAACAAAACTCGAATACCTGTATGCATGCGAAAAGACCTGGCTTGCCGTATAAAATGCATCATCGGAACCCGTGGCATTGAACGCCATTACAGCCCCCTCGGCCATATGACTCTTAATCAATTCGAGAAACTCCGTCGACAGCAATAAACTTGCGTTACTCCTCCAATGCCAAGTCGTATTCATTATAATTAAATCATATTGCGTATCCGAATTAACACGAAGCCAACGACGGGCATCATCAATGATGATATTGACACGCGAATCACGCAGCGCATTGTCTTGTATAGGGTAGTGCTGAGCAGCGGACAAGTAGCCTGGGTTAATTTCAACTACATCCACATGCTTAACATTAGGAAACTCATTAACAACGGCCAGCCATGTTCCAATAGAAAGTCCCACGACTAATACACGCTCAGGCTTAGGCTGCAACGCCGCAAGCAGCAATGGTCGGTTCAGGCCGTTCGTGTTCAGCTCCGCATCCGTATTCGTACGACCATCGTACACGTTCCCACCATAAACCTTGTCGTCCCCCTTATGACTGCCATCCTCATAGATAGTAATAATCCCTTGTCTATTCTCTACAACAACAGAAGGCTTAATCGAATGGCCGTCTATTTTTTCAATCAATATATGAGGATTACCGCCAAAATAAAAAACAATCGAGACTATACAGAAAAAAATACTCACAACTGAAAGAATATTTTTTGTTGCACCTGAAAGAATCGCCAGCGCGAAAACACCTGCGATAGAAAATTGAAGCAAGGCGAGAACAGCGAAACTTTGCTGTAATGAATAGATATCAAGTAAAAGATACCCCGTAACCAAGGGCCCCAAAGCACCGCCCGCAACGTTTGCCGCATAAACCGTAGCAAACCGTCGGCCCTGCATACGGCCGCCAAAGTTATTGGCGCCAAGATGGTGGGCAATCGGAAATACAAATGCCAAAACGGCAGACGTCGAAGCAATCACCAGAGTCGCGGAGATCGGCTCATCAAAACCGCCACTCAACAACCAACCAAAGAGCGACGGAAGAGCGACGGAGCATATTCCGGATACCATTAGCGCCACGATACTAATTCCCCACAGCCTTACATCGCTATGGTCTTTCTGACATACACGGCTGCCCGCGCGAGCACCAAGCGCTATACCGATAAGGTAGGCCATTAATACAAACCCAAAAGCACTAGGCGTAGATAGTTGCGCAAAGCCGTACAAGCGCACCCAAAGAATCTCCAGACTTAGACTAGAGAACCCACAGAAAAACGCTAACATCGCAGGATAATTCATGCTGGCACCTCCGAAATATCTACCTTATTCCGTCCCGCCACTACACCGCATAACGCAACCGCAACGTTACCCAAAACAGCCAAAAATATGACGTGCGGTAAACTCATCATAGGCAACAATACGAAAGGCACTAATGCTGCCCCAACGGATGCTCCGAAAGTATTGAAAAAGTAGAGAGTGCCAACAGAGACGCCAACATTGCCGTAGCGTTCATTAAACTCCATAGTTAAAATGGGCAGCGTCACCCCCATTAACGTGGTGGGCACAATAAGAAACGTAAACGACGCCACCGCACTTAGACCTGCCCCGCCCCAGCTAAGCTGCCCCAATACAACTTCCATCCAAGGCAACAACCACAATGTCATTAGTCCGTAGGCGGCAATACCAAATTCTGATGCCGCGTAAATCACTAAGCGTGAGGACGGAAACCGATCCGCCAGCCATCCACCCAACATACCTCCAAAACCAATACCCAACATAAAGACCGAAACAATGATGGTAATAGAGTCGATATCCACTCCGATCACGCCGTACAGACTTCGTTGCCAACTCATCTGATACATCAGCGCGCTACAGCCGGAAACAAAAAAACTAAACAGCAAAGCAAAACTAATTACCCTATTATCGGCAGAGCGATTTGTAACTTCCATCAGACGACACCTATTATCTTAATTTAGTCATGCTTATTGAGCAGAAATACGACAAGCATTCTTCTCTCTCGCCAGATCAAAATCGATCATTTTATCACCAAAAGCAACCATCCTCGGCCGTGCCTGCAAATCGGGCGCCGACAAGAAGCTCTCGACATACTCTCTATTCTGATCCACTTCATCCTTGTAGCGAACGGTAATTCCACTTAACGCATATAAGGCTGGCATCAATGCACGCATCGTATAAGGCATGTCTTTATGCTTAACTAGTGTGTCCCACTGCCGTGGTTTACGGCCCCTCATTACATCACTGGCCCAGACCACAACCGGAACATGGTATGCATCCTCACTCCCCCGCTCTGTTACCCCAAGAGCACATTTTCCTTGCGGGGGGTCCACTCCGTGATCCGAAAAATACATTAACATCGACGAGTCATTTCGCACTTCAAGCAGCTTAATCACGTTGTCAAGAATATAATCCGTATAACGAATGCTGTTATCATAGGCATCAAGCCTTTTTTGCTCGAAACTACGTGCGTCCTCATTGCCATCATCTACTCCAAAATAATCATGCTCTTGGGGATAGCGCATCGCGTAATTAAAGTGACTCCCCAGCGTATGTAAAACAATAAAGTGCCTGCCCGGCTCTTGCAAAATGTCACGCAAAGGCAGTAATAGCACCTCGTCATAGCTACCCCGATATCGATATGTTGAGGGGTTAAGGAAGCGAACCTCATCCGCTTCTCCAGCGTAAACAGAAATTGCAGTGTCATGCTTCCCAAAAGGAGCCTGATTAGACAGCCAATGCGTACGATAGCCTGCCTGCGAAAACGCTCTAACTAACGATGGCTGCGCCGCAGAATTAACTTTTCCCGCAGGCGTTAATACCGGAGCCCTAGATAGCACTCCAGGCACAGCTGCGCGCGTCGCGACTGATAAGCCAACCGCGTCAGAAAATGCAATAATGTGGGCTCTTGACTGCAAGGCAGGGGTTGTCTTTCGTTCATAACCTAGCAAACCCCAATGCGTTGCCGTAGACGATTCACCAATCACTAGAACGACAACATCTGCCGCCACTAGTGGATCGAGGATACGGCTATCAACTATCTGTCGCTCAAGCGCTCCTCGTATCTCCTCAATCTTATCCTTCTGCAAAACATATTCTTGTGATGCGATCGCTAAGTTAACTGGATACACATCCGCCCATTGTTGACTCCAACCACTAAACTTCAGTCCTCCCAAAGGGTCAGTTTCTTGCTGCACCTTAAGCCAATGGGAGGCGCTTGAGCTGCTATGAAAAAGGAACAAAGCAAACAACGCTGTAACAAGAAAAGGCAGACGCGAACGATGGGACCAGCTAAGCCTGCTGCGCCAAGAGAGATACAGGGTGCAGAAATAAAAGGCAAGCCATCCCCCCCAACTCAGCAGAAGGGCCGTCCCATAGGTGAGCAAGAAATTCGCCGCCTCCGCAGCGGTGGTTTCGAAAACAAGCGCCACGCTTTGCGCGGAAGAAGGAGCCCCTAAACTTACTCTCCCCCACACCTCGAGCGGCAGAATTATTGCAGCAGGAAGTAATAATGTAAGAACCAACCACACATGCTTTACAGCAGCGGCAAGAATCAACCACATCAGCAACGACATGAACAAGGCCTCTCCAAATCGAATACATTGGGTATAGGCGCCATCTAGCGTTGCAAGCGTACTCGCCACACAAAAGCAACCAAGCACTAAGAGGACTAGAAACCAAACAATGTAATACGACGCCTTAGCGGATAATAAGTATGATTTCACACTTAACATTGCACCCGCATCTAAACAGCGTTACGACAAGAACGAAGCCCAGTCATCACCTACAAGCCGCCGGCGCATACTTGGCCAGTAGCGTGCCCGAAGGCGCTGCGGCCATGCCGCTATTGGTTGCGGCCAGCTGCGTTGCGGAAGCGCAAGCCCAATCAATAGACCCTGTAGTACCCGCAGCGCGCGCCACCGCAAACGTCACCGATGAACCCGCAACGCCTGTGCGTACATAAGGCGCTAAAACTAAGGTATTCTCCGCCGCTGCCAAACCAACAGCATCGGCATTGTAGGTGATCGTAATGACGGCACCTGCCGACATTTGCACACTATCCACATACTTGCTGTTCGAGCCAGTCCCAGAAGCTTGCGCATTCCAAGAGGTTATGAGCTGCGTCAATACCGTCGTCGCTGCGCCCTCTGATACAACCGCGTTTTTCGCGGGAGACGCCAAATTCAAGCCCTCCACAACCCGGGCTCGAACGGTATAGTCTTGATAGGCTGGCAACGCCACCGCAGCCAAAATACCAATGATCGCAACAACAATCATCAGCTCGATCAGGGTGAAGCCTTTTTGAAGATGCCTCATACAAAATCCTCAACGTTGATAGGCCTCAGCAGGCAAGAGCTTCCACTGGGGACTGATTCAATGGTCAATAATCCGCGGATTTAAAATTAACCATTGTTCTCATAACTATCTATATGCTTTTAGAAAAGCGGCCGCACTCAAACAAGTTAGCCATAGCCCCGTAAACCGATACGGCAAGGCATCCTGCGAAAAAAAAACGCCCCACTGGCAAGCGGGGCGTTCCTTGTTTCCAGCTAAAAGAGCGCGAAGACTATCGCTTCGCTCACACCATTAACGGCATGCAGCAGGCGCGTACTTAGCAAGTAACGTACCTGTGCCCGCCCCGGCCATATTGTCGGCAGTTGCAGCCACGTTCGTCGCAGAGGTGCATGCCCAGTCAATTGAACCGCTAGTGCCTGCAGCCTGTGCAGCCTGCAGAGTTTGAGAAGTACCTGCGGCTGCAGAGCGAACATAAGGAGACAGGAGAAGCGTTCTCTCAGCTGCCGCCAAGCCCACCGCCGTATCGTTATACGTAATGGTAATAACGCCCGTCAAAGCAGTAATCAGGATACTGTTAACATATTTGCTGTTCGCACCCGTAGCAGAGTTCTGCGCGTTCCATGTGGTGACGACACGACCCAAGTCGGCCGCAGATGCAGCGCCGTCTGTCGCAATGGCTAGCTTAGCGGAAGAAGCCAAGCCCAAACCTTCCGTGATACGAGCGCGAACGGTGTAGTCTTGGTATGCCGGTAGAGCCACTGCCGCCAAAATACCGATGATTGCCACAACGATCATCAGTTCAATAAGTGTGAAGCCCTTCTGAATCTGTTTCATGTGTTTCTCCACTAAAATTATTATTGGGCCCCCGATCGCCGGAGATCTCCTGAACGGATATAATGCAATGGTTGGGCCAACTTTAAAAACATCAGCATAAACGCCTACTTTTTGACAAATTTGCGCACCAAACTGCCGCCGCATGACATAAAGTGGCAGGCAGCCTGACACTGTGCGTCACCAAACCCGTCTCGATACTACTAAGTATATTCCTTACGCATCAGTCGCCTTCCCTCCATGAGACGCGACTCAATCACGCTACTTAAAGGGATATCGCAGAGATGACAAAGAACCTTGAAAACAGATTCTAAGCCACTGATATATATCAAGGGGCGACACTAGCCTAGCGCCAATGTCTTGGTGTAGAGTCAGTTAATCAGGGTAGGCGCTAGCCCACTTACAGCGACAACAACACCAATAAAACTAAAACGCTATGGCTGAACCAACTAAACAAATTCCGCTCAGCGGGCTCGCCCGCCGCCTCGTTCGTGACGGCTTGCTCGAAGACGTCAAAGCGCGCGACGCAATTGCCAATGCGCGGGTCGACAAGGTATCGATGGTGTCTTACCTCGTCTCCCATGGCATGGCGTCTGCGTTCGACATCGCTCGCACCGCCGCCGACGAATTTGGTGATCCGTTAATTGACTTGTCGGCAATGACAACCGACGTCATCCCGAAAGATTTAGTCGATCCAGCACTCGTCGCCAAGCATCGAGCACTTCCTCTCTTTAAGCGTGGCAATCGCCTTTATATCGCCGTGTCCGATCCCACCAACCTCCAGGCCTCTGAAGAAATCCGTTTTAACACAGGGCTCAATGTTGAAACCATCATTGCCGAGGAAGACAAGCTTCAGCAACTACTCGATGCCCTCGCCAACGATTCGGAAAACGACGCCTTCGACGAGCTTGATGAAGATCTCGATGACATTGATGTAAGCGGTGGCGATGAGGAAAAGAAGCCTGACGACGCGGGCAGTGGCGCGGATGACGCGCCAATTGTGCGCTTTGTAAATAAGCTGCTGCTCGACGCCATTAAAGGCGGCTGCTCTGACCTACACTTCGAGCCATACGAAAAAACCTATCGCGTTCGCTTTCGCCAAGACGGCATTCTAAGAGAAGTTGCTAAGCCGCCCGTTAACACAACATCGAAAATTGCGGCACGCTTAAAGGTCATGGCAAGGCTAAATATCGCCGAACGGCGAGTCCCGCAGGACGGCCGTATCAAAATGAAAATATCCAAAACACGCTCGATCGATTTCCGTGTCAATACCTGCCCAACACTGTGGGGCGAGAAAATCGTATTACGGATTCTCGATGCCGAAAGTGCCAAAATGGGGATCGATGCGCTCGGCTATGATGACTGGCAGAAAGACCTTTATATGGATGCGCTAGGTAAGCCACAGGGCATGATCCTAGTCACAGGACCAACCGGGTCAGGTAAAACCGTTTCGCTTTATACCGGCGTCAATATTCTCAATACGCCAGAGCGTAATATTTCCACCGCCGAAGATCCTGTTGAAATTAACCTTGAAGGCGTCAACCAAGTTAACGTCAATCCATCACAGGGTATGGACTTCTCGGCGGCACTTAAGGCCTTCCTGCGACAAGATCCTGATGTCATCCTCGTCGGCGAGATTCGAGATCTTGAAACGGCGAGCATTGCCGTGAAGGCAGCACAAACAGGCCACCTTGTATTATCAACGCTGCATACAAACAGCGCACCGGAAACACTTACGCGTCTGCGCAACATGGGTGTACCGTCATTTAATATTGCTACGTCCGTTATTCTGATTATCGCTCAGCGATTAACCCGACGGCTGTGTGAGCACTGCAAGCATGCAGTAGACATACCCAAACAGTCTCTGCTTGAGATGGGCTTCACGGAAGATGACCTAAAAACAGGCTTTACTGTTTACGGACCCACTGGCTGCGAAAAATGCAACGGCGGCTACAAGGGTCGGGTTGGCGTGTACGAAGTCATCAAAATCACCGACAGCATTGCTCGCATCATTATGGAAGAAGGCAACTCCATTGAAATTGGTGATCAGTGCAGAAAAGAAGGCTTTAACGATTTGTTTCGCTCCGGCTTAATAAAAGTAATGGCCGGCGTAACCAGCCTTGAAGAAATCAATCGCGTAACCTCCGGACATTAAGCATGGCAAAAGCGGCGCAAGCGAAAATAGTTAAAAACGCAACCTTCATGTACGAGGGAACAGACTCTCGTGGGACCAAGGTTAAAGGCGAGTATTCAGGTAAAACACCGGCACTGGTAAAGTCTGAACTGCGTAAACAGGGCATCAAGACCACCAAGGTACGCAAGAAGCTCGACTTCAGTCTCGGCTCCTCGAAGAAGAAAATCACCACTATGGACTTAACTATCTTCATGCGCCAAATGGCGACAATGATGAAGGCGGGTGTCCCACTAGTTCAAGCGTTCGATATCGTCGCAGAGGGCCTCGACAACCCTTCCATGCGCGAAGTCGTTCTCGGCATTAAACACGACGTAGAAGGCGGTAATAATTTCGCATCTGCTCTGAAAAAATATCCGCTTCACTTCGAAGACCTAGTAGTTAGCTTAATTGATGCAGGAGAACAGTCCGGCTCACTGGAGACCATGCTAGACCGTATCGCCATGTATAAAGAAAAGAGTGAAGCACTAAAACAAAAGGTCAAAAAAGCCTTAAAATATCCAATCTCGGTCGTCTGCGTTGCGATTGTCGTGACCGGCATTCTCCTTATTAAAGTAGTCCCCGTTTTCAAAGACCTCTTTGATGGGTTTGGCGCAGAACTGCCTGCCTTCACGCTATTTGTTCTGTCTATATCAGATGCGATCGTAGACAGCTGGATGTATATTCTTGTCGCAATTGGCGTACTCATTTTCGCTTTCGGAGAAGGCAAAAAACGTTCGGCAGCGTTCAGGGCTGCACTGGACCGACTAACACTAAAGCTGCCCATTGTTGGGGATATTTCTTTAAAAGCGACTATTGCGCGTTTCTCACGAACACTCTCTACAACCTTTGCGGCGGGCGTTCCGTTAATCGAGGCATTGGAGGCCTGTGCTGCGGCCTCTGGCAATGTCGTCTATAGAGATGCCATTATGCGTGTCAGGGATGATGTTTCTTCCGGCCAGCAATTACAATTTGCTATGCGTGCTACCGGAGTATTCCCCAACATGGCGCTACAAATGGTCGCCATTGGTGAAGAATCCGGCGCACTGGATGGCATGCTCGATAAGGTTGCCACCTACTATGAAGATGAAGTTGATAATGCCGTCGACGGACTAACTAGCATGATGGAGCCTCTAATCATGTCGGTATTAGGTGTGTTAATCGGCGGCCTCATCATTGCAATGTACCTACCTATTTTCCAACTTGGCGCCGTCGTCTAAACTGAATTATGACACTTCTTTCAATACTTGAAGCCAGCCCTGTAGCGCTCTACGGGCTGGTTTTTATTTTGGGGCTGCTGGTCGGCAGCTTTCTGAACGTCGTGATATATCGGCTACCCGTCATGATGCAACGCGAGTGGCAGCTAGAAGCTCGCTCTATCATTGCCGAGGCCGATGCCTCCGAAGCAAGCCTCGGCGAAACGTCACCCTCAACAGACAATGCGACACTTAGCCCGACTGAAACCGACACACCCTTTAATTTGGTGGTGCCACGCTCACGCTGCCCGCAATGCGGCCATCAAATCACGTGGTATGAAAATATTCCGCTCATTAGCTGGCTCGCACTGCGAGGAAAATGCTCCTCGTGCAGCACACGGATATCCGCGCGCTACCCTTTGGTAGAGCTCGCCGCTGCGGTACTTGCAACGGTCACCGCGATGGTTGTCGGCTTTGGCCCTTGGCTGCCTGCCGTCGTTATCGCCAGTTGGTGCCTGCTGGCACTCGCCATGATCGACTTCGACACCACGCTACTGCCTGACCAAATCACGCTACCATTACTATGGGCGGGACTGCTCTGCTCAACCTTGGGCTTTAGCCCCGTGTCCCTCAGTGATGCGGTGTACGGGGCCGTGCTGGGCTACCTCAGCTTGTGGTCAGTTTATTGGTTGTTTAAATTGCTAACAGGTAAAGAAGGAATGGGTTACGGCGACTTCAAGTTACTCGCCGCGCTAGGCGCATGGCTCGGCTGGCAAATGATTCCGCTGACCATATTACTTTCTTCCGTCGTCGGCGCCGTCGTCGGCTTGACGCTGCTTGTAACCGGTTCAGTGCAACGCAACCAAGGCATTCCGTTCGGCCCTTACCTTGCCGGCGCTGGTTGGCTCGCCCTGTTATGGGGAGAAAGCATCGTCACCGCATACCTCGGACTGTTCCGCTTCTAATGCTGGTTATCGGACTCACTGGCGGTATTGGTAGTGGTAAAACCGCAGCGTCAGATTATTTTTCTTCGCTTGGCATCACCGTCGTCGACGCTGATCTCGCCTCGCGTACGGTGGTACAGCCAGGGCAACCCGCATTAGATCAAATCGCCAAACGATTTGGCAACCACATGATTAACGCCGACCTCAGCCTTAATCGCGCCGCGCTACGTGAACTTGTTTTTTCGGACAAGCAGGCTTTAAAAGCATTGGAAGCGATCACCCATCCAGCCATTCGAACAGAGCTGCTCAATCAACTGCAGCAGTCCCAGTCGCCGTACACAATCCTCGTCTCTCCTCTTTTACTGGAAACGAATCAACATCAGTTAACCGATAGAGTGCTACTAATCGACGCGGAAGAAAAAGTACAAATTGATCGCACCGTGCAAAGAGATAAGGTGCCTAGCCAACAAGTGGAAGCCATTATGGCCGCGCAAATGCCGCGCCATACCAAGCAAAGTAAAGCCGATGACATCGCACTCAATAATGGCGATCTTGCTGCTTTGCACGGTAAACTGAACGCCCTGCACCAAACTTATTTGAAGCTCGCGCAAAATAGTTAGTTACAGCCAAAGCTCACAGCCAACAGAATAGAATTATTTATGCCTGCAAATGAAAAACCCGCACAGATCTATCCCTGCCCACAATGCCGCAAGCCTGTTCACTGGCGAGCTGACAATCAATGGCGCCCGTTCTGCTCGCAACGCTGCAAGCTTATCGATTTAGGGGACTGGGCGTCGGAGCGTCATGCTATTCCCTGTGACGACACCGACAATGGGCCTGATTTTTCCAACGAATAAGCCGTCAGAAAGTAAACGCATTAGAAGCGCCATCTCAGTTTATTCGGTTTTGTTTTTGTGAGAGCTTTTCGCGGGAGCTTGCTTGCAAGCGAAACAGCGCTGAGTGGAAGCTCCTTCGCTTGAAACTAGCCCCCACACACACCGAAACAGATTCGAAACCTACGATGGCCAAAATGCGGAAATGGCAGCAATTCCTCTACCGCCAGAATCCCGTACTTTACTCATCTCTTTTTCAGCAACGCCGCCCAGCGCATAAACGGAATAAGGTCGCCCTGTGGCCCACGAGGAAAACGTTTTCCAACCTAGCGGCACGGCGTGCGGGTGTGTCGTCGTTTTATTCACAGGGGACAACATAACCATATCTGCACCCAGCCGTTCTGCATGGTCAAGTTCGAATTGATTATGGCAAGCCACCGACACCAGCCCACATTCTGGACGCGCGCTCATTGCTGCTGCAACATCGCAGGAAAGGTGTACACCATCCGCGCCAACTGCGCTCACCATGGCAACATCGTTGCGTAGTAAGGTCTTTAAACCGTTCGCGTTACACAACTCAACCATCTCTGACAACCGCTCACGCTCTAATGGCGCCCCGCGCAAGTACACACCACCGACACCTGACTGCATTAAAAATGGCAACACCGATGGCCACGCCGATTGATAGTCGCTAGGCAAAATCACCCAACGCTCCGGCAAGGAAAGCGCCGTTACAATCGGTTTATTCGCGGCGGGAAATTCAAGGGACGAAAGATCAGAAGACGCAAACCATTTCACTGGCTGCTGTTCACGACCGTGCGGCACACCCGACCACCGCGTCACCTCGCGAAAATGTAGGCGCACATGCAAGTCTGGGTATTGGTGATCGATAGTCATAAACGAACAAGAGTCATGGCTATCGATGCCGAGCTCTTCGTGTAATTCGCGGGCCAACGCTTGATGCAACGTCTCACCTCGCTCAACTTTACCGCCGGGAAATTCCCAGCGTCCGCCTTGATGCTTGCCTGCCAGACGCTGGCTCAACAACACGTTGCCATCGTCATCACGAATCACGGCAGCAACAACATTAAGCCGCGGAGATGTATCAATCGTCATGACAGCAACACCAAAGCCGGATAACGTCTACGTGCGATACTCAGCATTAATCTTCACGTAGTCGTAACTAAAATCGCAGGTCCACACGCAAGCGCTAGACTCACCCGCGCCAAGAGAGATGCGAATAACAATATCTTGCTCCGCCATCACCGCAGCGCCTTGCGCTTCGGTGTAGCTTTCCGCGACGCCGCCACCACTGACAATCTGTACGTCACCGAGAAAAATATCCACGCCATCTACATTCAATTCATTGATCGGCGCTCGACCAACTGCAGCGAGAATACGCCCCCAATTGGGGTCAGACGCAAACAAAGCAGTTTTAACCAACGGTGAATGCGCCACCGTTTCAGCGACGACGCGCGCATCCGCTTGACTCACGGCTTGCTCAACCTGAATCTCAACAAACTTCGTAGCGCCCTCTCCGTCACGGACAACGGCATGAGCCAACTCGGTGTATACCTGCTGCAACGCGTCCTTCATCGCCAACGCCGCAGCGCTATCGCCTTCCAAAGGAGCCATGTCAGCTCGGCCGGTCGCTACCAACATGCAACAATCGTTTGTCGAAGTATCACCGTCAATGGTGATGCGGTTAAACGAATTGTCCGCAAGCTCTACCGCCCAACTCGACAAAAGATCAACACTGATATTGGCGTCAGTGGCAATAAAACCCAGCATGGTTGCCATGTTCGGCTTTATCATCCCCGAGCCTTTCGCCGTGCCCGTAATCGTGATCGGTGTACCATCAATTTCGACCCGCTTGGAAACTAGCTTAGGCCGCGTATCAGTGGTCATGATTCCTTCAGCCGCTCTCCCCCAGCCGTGCTCATCAAGCTCTGATAGCGCAACAGGCAAGCCGCGAGCAAACGGCGGCAATGGAAAGCGCTCGCCAATCACACCGGTCGAGAACGGTAACACTTGTTCGGTCTCGCAATTCGCGGCCTCTGCAAGCAAAGCGCATGACGCCAAACAGTCGCGCATTCCCGCCGCGCCAGTACCCGCATTGGCGTAACCGGTATTAATCATCAAATAACGAGGCTGCTTCTTGGCAAGATGAGCCTTGCAAACATGCACCGGTGCCGCACAAAAGCGATTCTGCGTAAACACACCCGCCGTTATCGCGCCCTCACACAGCTCAAATACAACAAGGTCCCGTCGATTAGGCTTCTTTACACCCGCCATAACAGATGCAACGCGAATCCCCGGTACAGGCAACCAACTGAGTTGTTCCATTTACGCGACCTATATCAACTTCGACTTTCAACCATCATTAGGCGTTAAGCGCGCCATGGCAGTGCTTAAACTTCTTGCCCGAGCCACAAGGACAGGGCTCGTTTCGACCAACCTTCCGGCCGTCGCGAGTCAGTGGTTGTGCCGCATCACCTTTCTCGCCCTGTTCAGGCTGAGCATCTTCCGAAAAAGACGGCGTTTGCAATTTCATCTGCTCCGCCTGACGACGAGCCTCTTCTGCGCGCTGGCGCTCCAACTGCTCAACTTCATCATCGCGACGCAGCTCAAGCGTATGAACAACTCGAATCACTTCGTGCTGCGTCTGATTCATCATATGTTGAAATAATTCAAACGCTTCACGTTTGTATTCCTGCTTCGGATTCTTCTGCGCATAACCGCGCAAATGAATACCCTGGCGCAAGTGATCCATGCTAGCCAAGTGATCTTTCCAATGCCGATCAAGTGTTTGCAGCATAATATGGCTTTCGATTTTACGTAGCTCCGATGCGTCAAAACCACGCTCCGCCAACGCCGCTTCTTTAGCCGCGTACTCAGCCTCTAAATGGGCAACTAAACGCTCAGCCACGCCATCGATATGAAGCTTGTTGTCTTCGCGCAGCCATTCCGCGACATCCGCATTACCATGAAACTCGACTGCCAGAGCTTTATTCAACCCTTCAATATCCCACTGCTCTTCTACAGAACCAGCCGGCATGTAGGTATAAACAAACTCACGAATAACATCCTCACGCACACCCTGAATGCTGCTGGAAAGGTCATCGGTTTCAAGAATGCTATCGCGTTGATGGTAAACCACCCGGCGCTGATCGTTTGCCACATCATCGTATTCGAGTAGGTTTTTACGAATATCAAAGTTGCGCCCTTCTACCTTTCGCTGCGCATTTTCAATAGCACGCGTCACCCAGCGATGCTCAATCGCTTCGCCCTTCTCAAGCCCTAAAGAGCGCATCAAATTACGCACGCGATCTGATGCAAAAATACGCATCAGATCATCTTCCATCGACAAGTAAAAACGCGTGTAACCTGGATCACCTTGACGACCTGAACGACCGCGCAACTGGTTATCAATACGACGAGATTCGTGCCGCTCGGTACCAATAATATGTAAGCCGCCGGCCTCCATGACCTTGGCATGACGAATCTTCCAGTTCGCATGCACCTGTTCAATTTGCGCGTCGGTTGGATCTTCGAGTCGACTAATTTCCTCTTTTGTACTACCACCAAGCACAATATCGGTGCCTCGGCCGGCCATGTTCGTCGCGATCGTCACGGCACCAGACTGGCCGGCTTGAGCGATAATCTCGGCCTCTTTACGGTGAAACTTTGCATTCAACACTTGGTGCTTAATGTTGTTTTTGGTCAATCGTTCGGATATATATTCAGACGCGGAAACCGTTGCTGTACCGACCAGCACCGGCGCACCTTTTTCAACAAAGACCTTAATATCCTCAATCATAGCGTCGTATTTTTCGTCCAAGGATAAAAAGACGAGATCATCCTTGTCTTCACGAATCATCGGCTTGTTCGTTGGAATCACGACAACGTCCATGCCATAGATCTGACGAAATTCAGGGGCCTCTGTATCAGCAGTACCGGTCATGCCAGACAGCTTTTCGTACAAACGGAAATAGTTTTGAAAAGTTGTTGATGCCAGCGTTTGATTTTCTTGATGAATCTTAACGCCTTCTTTCGCCTCAACCGCCTGATGAATACCGTCAGACCAGCGACGCCCTGGCATGGTACGACCAGTGTGCTCATCGACAATGACAATACTGCCGTCTTGAACAATATAATCTTTATCACGAACAAATAGCCCATGTGCTTTTAGTGCAGAGTGGACATGATGCAATAGCTGCAAGTTGTGCGGAGCATAAAGGCTTTCACCTTCCGGCAACAATTTCGCCTCGGTTAAAAGCCTCTCAGCTTTCTGATGCCCCTCTTCTGTTAATTCAACCTGGCGCTGCTTTTCATCAACAAAAAAATCACCTTCATTCTCTTCGCTTTGCTCAACAAGGTTTGGCATAAAAGCATTAACACGAAGATAAAAATCCGACGAATCAGACGCCGGACCAGAAATAATTAACGGTGTGCGCGCTTCATCAATCAAAATTGAATCAACTTCATCAACGATGGCAAAGCCTAAGCCACGCTGTGCCTTGTCTTCCATGCGGAAAACCATGTTATCGCGCAAAAAATCGAAGCCGAACTCGTTGTTTGTACCGTACGTAATATCGGCAATATACGCTTCACGCTTCTGTTCTTGTGGCTGCTGCGACAAGATAATACCTACCGACAGGCCAAGAAATTCGTACAAAGGACGCATCCAGTTTGCATCACGTTCGGCAAGATAGTCATTCACCGTAACGACGTGCACACCCTTGCCGGAAAGCGCATTTAAATAAGCGGGCAACGTTGCTGTAAGGGTCTTCCCTTCACCGGTACGCATCTCCGCAATACGCCCCTCATGAAGAGTGACACCGCCGACCATCTGCATATCGAAGTGGCGCATGCCTAAAACACGTCCAGACGCCTCACGCACTACTGAGAAGGCTTCGGGCAGCATCTCATCAAGCGTCTTTCCGTCTTTGAAAGCTTGCTGTAGCTCTGCCGTTTTGGCGCGCAGCTGCTCATCGGAGAGCGTCGTCATGGACTCGGTAAACAGGTTGATTTCGGACACGATCTTGCTCATCCGCTTGAGCTCACGATCATTCTTTGAGCCAAACATTTTCTTAACCATTGATCCCAGCATGCAACTTCCAATTATGTCGTATTCGTATTGTGAGACGCGGCCTCTGAAGAGCGGCCATTCTACCCTTTAAACCCCATAAAAACATAAGGGCGATCGCCACTGATTCAACCCCTTAGCAGATAAAAATAAAGCCCGGCATAAGCCGAGCTTTATTTTTATCTGCTAAGGGGGCATATAGATGGAAATAGAGGCAAACGTGCTAGCGACGTGCTCTCGCGATATAAGGTTGCGGGTTAACCTGCCGACCGTCCTTAATCACTTCGTAGTGGACATGCGGCCCAGTAGAACGGCCACTCGAGCCCATGAGCGCGATACGCTCACCCGGCTTGACAATATCACCGGATTTCACCAATAGCTCTTTTGCATGACCATAGCGGGTAGACAAGCCATTACCGTGATTAATCTCCACCATCAGACCATAGCCGTAACGATCACCCGAGTAAGTCACTACACCAGATGCCGTCGCGACAATATCCGAGCCATCCTTTCCTGCGAAATCGACCCCTTTGTGCATCGCCAAATTCCCCTTAAAAGGGTCTGTACGATAACCATAACGAGAGGACATCCAGCCCCGAGAAACAGGACGGCCAGACAGAGACGCCTGACGCTCAATATGTTTATTGTTTAAGAGATGCTCAAGAATATCCAGCTGCTGCTCACGACGATCTAGCGTCACCGACAGATCATTCAATGCATCAACAAACGCAGGCGGACGATAGTTCGCCAAAGCTTCATCACTGCTTTCTGGACCACCTAACGCAGGAGCAGCGCTAAAATCGAACTCATCCGCACGAATACCCGCCACTTCAACCAAACGCTCACCGAGCGCATCCAACCGAACCAGTCGCGCCTGCACATCACCGAGCTTCAAGGTTAGCGCCCGTAATTCACGCTGCGAGCGCTCATTAAGGTCAGCAACCTGCGCCTGATGCTCGCTAACATCACTCTGCCAGCGCTGAGCGACATCATCACTCAGTAACGGATCGTCAACGTGATAAGCGGAGTAGTAAGCACCCACTCCCGCCAAGCAAGGGATAACAACTAGCACGGAGGCCAGCATCCACGGCAGCCATGCCGGTAAATGCAGCGTCCGCGAGTGACCCTTACTGTTATTGAGAATTATGATATTCATTCGTTTAAACTAAACCCCTGTGCATTAGCTCCAAACTTACCAGAGCAATGAATTGGTACTATTTTTCTTAAAAAATTATCCTGAAATCCGATTTTTATCAGTATGTTAGCGCTTAAAGCTAATCTGCACTATCGGTGTACTAAGATCATAAAGCCTAGGATCGTAGGAAAATGTTATGAGTAATGCAACCGGTCCGCAATCACTTTCCCGACTACTGGCAGATACACCCGCTATTCAGCGACTGATTTGTGACGCGCGTAGCAGAGCGAAGCAGGAATCAGCCCCTCCCGCACTGGATTTACCCCCTGCTCTTGCCGCACACACCGAAATACAGGTGCTACCAGACAAGCTAATACTGCTGGCGAGCAACAATAGTGTTGCCCAGCTCTTGCGCTTTCACGGCCCGAGACTGGCAAGGCAAGCTGGCTTGGTCGACTTTCAGGTGCGGGTCCAGACACAAATCTTCTCAGCGAACCCGAACAAGCAGCCCGAACCTCAAGGCGCCAGCATGCCAGCGGAGGCCGCAGCGCCGCTCAATGACGCTGCCAGTGCTGTCGATCACGCTCCATTAAGCGACGCATTACGCCGCCTTGCTGCCCTCGCTGGGCGCTAACGACGCAGGCAAACGCCCACGAAATAGCGTTTCCACAGAACAAAAAATGCCCGCAACTTTTAACAGTGCGGGCATTTTTATGTGCCGTTCAAAGCACACCAAAACAACAGGGATTACCGGTCTATTCGCTCGCCATCACCGGTTTCATGTATGAAATAGGTGCATGAGCTGCATCATCAAACGTGACGATTTCCCACGCTTCTTTTTGTGCAAGCAATTGACGCAACAGCGCATTATTCAACGCATGTCCGGATTTATGACCAATAAACTCACCGACCAAGCTAAAGCCTAATAGGTATAGATCTCCGATTGCGTCCAGCATCTTGTGCTTCACAAACTCGTCTTCATAACGCAGACCGTCTTCATTCAGAATACGGAAATCATCGACGACAATGGCATTATCAACACTGCCACCGAGCGCCAAGTTCTGGCTACGTAAAAACTCAATATCACGCATGAAGCCGAAAGTACGCGCCCGGGCCACTTCTTTCACGAACGACGTGGAGGAGAAGTCGATACTCGCTGTTTGTGTACGATTGCGGAAAACTGGGTGATCAAACTCAATCGTGAAGCTGACCTTAAACCCTTCGAACGGCAGGAAAGTGGCGGACTTGTCTTCATGAGAGACCGTCACTGGCGCCTTAATTCGAAGGAATTTTTTCGCCGCGTCCTGTTCTGCGATGCCTGCAGACTGAAGCAGGAACACAAAAGGACCTGCACTGCCATCCATAATAGGAACTTCGGGGGCCGACAACTCCACATAAGCGTTGTCGATACCCAAGCCTGCCATGGCAGACAGCAAATGCTCAACGGTGCCAACCTTGACGTCATCCTTTACCAGCGTCGACGAGAGGGTGGTCTCGCCTACATTCTCGGCCACAGCAGGGATCTCCACAACCGGGTCGAGGTCGACGCGGCGGAAAATGATGCCAGTATCCACAGAAGCAGGTAGCACAGTGAGATAAACCTTCTCACCGGTGTGCAAGCCAATGCCCGTGGCTCGGATAACGTTTTTGAGCGTACGCTGTCTAATCATCAGATTATCGCTTCTCTCGGTACTCGGTAGCGTCTACTTAATGGTGCCCAGTTTTGCGGCGCCCAGTAGCATCATCGCGGCGCCCCATAGAGGGAGCACACCTTTTTTCAAGGGCACGAATGGTAGCAGAACGTGGTTCCACGCACCATTACCGCACGCTGCTTACCCGTCTATTAATCAGCCTGACGGCGCAGAAAAGTCGGGATATCAATGAAATCCAGATCTTCTGCAGTATTCACCGACGGCGCAGACCGGCCAGCAGGTCGTTGCGGCGTGCCACGCTGACGCTCGACTGCAGGACGCTCCATTTCCTTGTAGTTCAGCTCGCCTTTGGTCGTTGTCGGAGGTAATTGACCGCCGCGTACGACTTTCAGTTCCTGCTGAACACCAATACCTGTAGCCACAACGGTGACCGACAAGTCGTCACCCAACTCAGGATCAACCGCCGTACCGATAATAATATTAGCGTCGGCACCTGCCAGCTCGTAAATGACGTTGTTAACGGTGTAGTACTCTTCCAGAGTAAGACCAGCGTTAGCGGTAATGTTAATAAGCAGTCCGCGGGCGCCATGAATATCAATATCTTCCAACAGCGGGCTAGAGATGGCTTTACGTGCTGCAGCTTCTGCACGGCCTTCACCCTGCGCCGTACCGGAACCCATCATCGCCATACCCATTTCGCCCATGACAGTACGAACGTCAGCGAAATCGACGTTGATAATGCCACCCTTGGTAATCAGATCAGAGATACCTTTAACTGCACCGAGCAACACATCGTTAGCGGCTTTAAATGCGTCCAACAAAGTCGTGCCGCCGCCCAAAACAGCTTGCAGCTTTTCGTTTGGAATCGTAATCAAGGAATCAACATGCTCGCGCAATGAGGCAATGCCTTCTTCGGCCACCCGCATACGCTTAGGACCTTCAAACGGGAACGGTTTGGTGACAACCGCGACGGTCAAAATACCGAGATCTTTTGCCACTTCCGCAACAATTGGCGCGGCACCGGTACCCGTACCACCACCCATTCCTGCTGTCACAAACACCATATCTGCGCCGCTGAGCATTTCCGCAATGCGCTCACGATCTTCAATCGCAGCCTGACGACCAATTTCTGGGTTTGCACCAGCACCTAGGCCTTTAGTAACTTCTCCGCCGAGTTGCAATACCGACTTAGTCGCTGCGTTACGCAACGCCTGCGCATCGGTGTTCATGCAAATAAATTCAACGCTTTCGACGTTAGAGCGAACCATATGCTCCACGGCGTTACCGCCGCCACCGCCGACTCCCACTACTTTGATAACCGCGCCGTGTTGAACGCCGTCTTCGAGTTTAAAGTGCATAGCCATAGTATTTCTCCCGGTTAATATCCCTGTTGTTTACTGCGTCTTCTAATGGGTTGGCGGCCCTTTAGAAGTTACCCTGGAACCAACGCTTAAAGCGCTCGAGCCAGTTGATCTGACCGCCCGGCCCACGCACCGAACGATCATCGTGCTCATGCTTCTGTGCATACAGAAGCAGGCCTACCCCCGTGGCATAAATCGGATTACGCACCACATCGGTCAAGCCAGAAATACCCTGCGGCGAACCGAGCCGCACAGGCATATGAAATATTTCTTCAGCGAGTTCAATCGCTCCTTCAATTTTTGAGGACCCACCGGTAAGAACGATGCCTCCGGGAATCATTTCTTCCAGACCTGAGCGACGAATTTCCGCCTGAATTAACGTAAAGAGCTCGTCATATCGGGGCTCTACGACTTCCGCAAGATTTTGACGACTCAATGTGCGCGGTGGACGCTCTCCGACACTCGGCACTTTGATCGTTTCGTCCGCCCCCGTCAGCTGGGTTAACGCACAGGCATATTTAATTTTGAGCTCGTCCGCGTGTTGTTTCGGCGTACGAAGTGCCATGGCGATGTCGTTGGTCACCTGATCGCCCGCAATCGGAATGTTTGCCGTGTGGCGTATGGCGCCCTCTGTAAAGATAGCGATATCAGTTGTACCGCCACCGATATCCACCATACAAACACCTAGCTCACGCTCATCATCCGTTAGCACCGCATAACTCGACGCCAATTGTTCAAGCGTAATATCTTCTACTTCAAGACCGCAGCGTCGCACACACTTCTCAATATTTTGCGCTGCATTGACTGCGCAGGTTACAAGGTGAACTTTCGCCTCGAGACGAATACCACTCATGCCTATTGGTTCGCGTACGCCTTCTTGATTATCGACAATGAATTCTTGCGGCAGAATGTGTAGTACTTTTTGATCCGCCGGAATTACAACGGCTTGCGCCGCATCAATAACCCGATCGATATCTGCTTGCATCACTTCACGATCACGAATAGCGACCATGCCATGCGAGTTCAAACTACGAATATGCGAACCTGCAATGCCTGCATAAACCGAGTGCACCTGACAGCCAGCCATCAGCTCAGCCTCTTCTACCGCACGTTGAATCGACTTCACGGTTGCTTCAATATCGACAACCACGCCACGACGCATTCCGCGAGAAGGATGTGAGCCAATGCCGACAATTTCCATTGAACCGTCGGCGCCAGTTTGCCCGACAATCGCCACCACTTTGGAGGTGCCGATGTCCAAGCCTACGAACATTTTGTCATTAGTTACGTGTGCCATGGCGTCAAGATCTCTCGGTTCCGGATTGAAGTTTGGCATCAAGCCACTGCACGGCCATGCCATCGACATAGCGCAAATCTATTCTTGCCAAAGCACGACTGTCATTAGCAAGAATCCCGTCATACACATTGACGAAACGACGTAATTTTTTCGCGTAATGCTCTCGATCAACGACGATTACTACGCCGTCATCCAATTTCAAATGTGCTGTTAATCGCGCATCCACATCGAGTCGTAGGATTTTTCGACCAACCGGGGCCAGCACCTTACTCATGCTGTGGTAATAGTCGAGCACCGTTAGCATGCGAGCATGCGGGCCAAATAAATGCGGGAGCGCATCAACACTATATTTACTCAACGCACGAAACTGCTTGCCAGAATTCGATACCAGTACATCGTCATTCCACACCGCAACCGGCACGCGCTCTTCAATGCGAATAATTAATTTTCCCGGCCATTGGCGCCGCACTTCGACATCTTCGACCCATTCCAACGCACGAGCCTGTCGATAAACTTCTGTTAACGACACCGTAAAGAAGTTTTCATCACTAACTAGTTCCGATAACGCTGTCTGCACAGACTGCTGCCGGCGTGCGTCCTTAACTCCTTCGACCGTCACTGACTGCACTGGATAACCATCCAGCGCACGCGGCAAGTAGATAACCCCCGTCAACACAACGGATAACAATACGCTCGCCAAAACCCATGGCAGTGCGCCAGACAAACGACGACCCAACGCAATCTCTGACTGCTGCTTAGGCTGCTGACGTCGCCGTGCACCGCGAACGCGATCGCTATTCATTTGACCTCCGTAGCAACAAGCAAAATCTCGCCCACCAACTCTGGGAAAGACATTCCCGAGGCTTGAGCTGCCATCGGTACCAAAGAGTGATCCGTCATGCCTGGCACGGTATTCACTTCAAGCAAATAGAAGTTGCCTTGCTCATCCTGCATGACGTCAACACGCCCCCAGCCACTACAGCCGACTTGGTCAAAGGCCTCTAGAGCCAATGCTTTAAGTTCTCGCTCTTTGTCCGCACTTAAACCACAAGGGCAAAGGTAACGCGTAGTATTCGCCTTATACTTGGCGTCGTAATCATAAAAGCTATTCGGCGTTTCCAACCGAATCGCTGGAAGCGCCTCACCGTTCAAGATCGCAACCGTGAATTCACCGCCAGAGATCCATTGCTCAACAAGGACATCGGCATCAAACTTATGGGCCTGTGCGATAGCGTCCGCAAGTTGCGCCGCATCATCGACTTTGCACATACCAATCGACGAACCTTCATGAGCAGGCTTAACCATTAATGGGAACGGCAACTCTTTCTCGTTCTGACCCGCGACATAGCCTTGTGGAATAGGCAGGCCTGCAGCTTGCCAAATCATTTTCGTTTTCACTTTGTCCATACCAATTGCAGACGCCATGACGCCACTGCCGGTATAAGGAACGTGAAGAAATTCCAGCACACCCTGAATAACACCGTCTTCGCCACCACGCCCGTGCAAGGCGATAAAACATGCATCGAACTCACGCAGCTGATGAATATTATCCAGCGATGGATCAAGCAACTGCGCGTCAACACCAAGCGAAAGCAACGCCCCAAGAACAGCGTTGCCACTGTTAAGAGACACCTCCCGTTCCGCCGAACGGCCGCCCGCCAATACCGCAACACGCCCGACGTCCGCTAGACGTTGCTGAACGGATATGCGATTCGTACTCATGCCTTATCTCCACTTATCAAACTTGCTGCGATAGCCGAAACATTTCCCGCACCTTGCGTAATAAATAGATCTCCGTCCTGCAAATGTTTTTCCAATAACGCAGGTAACTTAGCCGGATCATCAACGTAGATCGGCTCAACCTGACCTCGTTGACGAATGCTGCGGCATAACGCTTTCGCGTCTGCTCCAGGGATAGGGTCTTCTCCCGCCGCGTACACTTCGAGCATTAGCAAGGTGTCGACCTCACTGAGCACATCGACAAAGTCTTCGTATAAATCGCGGGTACGGGTATAACGATGCGGCTGAAACATCATCACCAAGCGACGTTTTGGCCAACCTTCTCGCACTGCCTTGATAGTGGCTTCGACTTCGCGCGGGTGATGACCATAATCATCAACCAACGTCGCTTGTGCAGAGGCGGTTTGATATTCGCCGAGCACATCGAATCGACGACCAACCCCAGTGAAGCCATTCAGCCCTCGAACAATCGCGTCATCGTCAACGCCTTCATCAGTACACACGGCAATCGCAGCCAATGCGTTCAACACGTTGTGACGGCCCGGCATATTTAACGACACGTCAATATCGGGCATGCCAGCACGCGCGACTTTAAAATGACTTGTCATGCCTTCTTGAACGATATCAAACCCGCGTACATCCGCATCTTCGTCAAAGCCGTAAGTGATGAGCTGGCGATTCACACGCGGCAATAGCTTTCGTATGACTGCGTCATCAATACACATCACAGCCACGCCATAAAATGGCAAATTATGCAGGAACTCGATAAAAGTATTTTCTAAGCGCGCGAAGTCTCCGCCATAGGTATGCATATGGTCGGCGTCGATGTTTGTAACGATCGCGACCATCGGTTGAAGATGCAAAAAGGACGCATCAGATTCATCCGCTTCAGCAACCAAATAGTGACTCTGACCAAGACGTGCATTGGTGCCCGCACTGGTCAATCGACCACCAATGACGAAGGTCGGATCAAGCTTAGCCTCAGCCAGAATTGACGCCAACATCGATGTCGTTGTCGTCTTACCGTGCGTACCCGCTACAGCAATACCGTGACGAAAGCGCATTAACTCAGACAACATTTCCGCGCGCGGCACTACCGGCACACGACGATCCACCGCAGCTTTTACTTCCACATTGCTGTAGTCCACTGCAGTAGAGGTCACGACGACATTGGCATCACCAATATTCTCCGCACGATGACCAATCTCTACACGCACACCCAAATCTCTCAGGCGCGTAATCACCGCTGATTCTCGGATATCCGAACCGCTTACGTCATAACCTTGATTGCTCAGCACTTCGGCAATACCACACATTCCAACGCCGCCAATGCCGACAAAATGAATATGGCGAATGCGGCGCATTTCCGGAACGATATGAGCTGGCTTACTCGCCATCGAGAACCTCCTGACAGATAGACGCCACTTTGTCGGCACTATCAATAATTGCTGCAGCACGGGCACGTACTGCGATATCTTTTAGCGTCGCGCGCGACATTTTCTCAGCCAACATGGATACCAACGCGCCCTGCTCTAATGACGACTGAGGCATTAACAACGCGGCATTTTGGTCTGACAGCCAACGCGCATTCATCGTTTGGTGGTCATCCACTGCTGTAGGCAAAGGGATAAATAACGTCGCCACACCCGCCGCGGCAACTTCGGCAACCGTGGCTGCGCCAGCGCGACAAATGACTAAATCCGCCCACGCGTAAACCGCCGCCATATCCTCAATAAACTCTTCCACTTGTGCCGTTAACGATGCCGCTTGATAAGCCTTTAGCGCTTCATCCGCGCGACCACGGCCAGCTTGATGTCGAATTTCGATTTCGCCATTAGTGCTCTCAGCAACACGCGCAAGCTCAGCAGGCAAAACGCGATTCAGTGCTAACGCGCCCTGACTGCCGCCCAGCACAAGCACCCGCAAACATCCATCACGCGAACCATAACGCTGCTCTGGGCTGGCCATTTCAGCAATCTGCGGCCGAACCGGATTACCGACCGTTACACCGTTCGAAAACGCACCGGAAAAACCTTGCAACACCTGACGCGCAATCACCGCAAGCACGCGATTCGTCAGTCCAGGCACTGCGTTCTGCTCATGAATCAATAGCGGCACACCACTTAACTTGGCCGCCAACCCACCAGGCCCGCTGGCAAATCCACCAAAACCAATGGCCAATTTCGGCTGCGTTTTTCGGATCACTTCACGGGCTGCGATAATTGCGCTCAGCAACTTAAACGGCGCCAATAGTTTTCTGATCACGCCATTACCGCGCACACCGCTAATACTTAATAAATTGAGCGGATAATCATGTGACGGCACCAAGCGCTCTTCGATGCCGTTTTCTGCACCCAGCCAATGAATGGCGTGACCCTTATCGCGCAACACTGCAGCCACTGTCAGCGCCGGAAAAACATGCCCGCCAGTTCCACCCGCCATAATTAGCACCGTGCTTTTCATAAGCGCCCTCCCGGTGCACGCACCGCAAACGGACGACGAGGCTTGATCGGCTTAATATCAGGCGAGCGCAAACGTAACTTGGCTTTCGGCTTGAGCGTTTTCTTGGCGGATGTAATAAGTGTTTGATCTTGCTCTGCTCTGAGTATCAACGCGATCATCACTGCACAAATTACTAAAGAGCTACCGCCATAACTCACGAATGGCAAGGTCAGCCCTTTCGTCGGTAAAATGCCCATATTGACGCCCATATTAATGCACGCTTGGCTGGCAATAATGAGGCCGAATCCAATCACCATCTGTCCGGAAAAAATATTTCCTTGCTCTAGCAAGCGAAGCGCGGTACGAAAAATCCGGAAGCACAAAAAGCTAAATAGACCGATCAGCAATAAGTTACCCACCAAACCGAGCTCTTCAGCCGTCACCGCGTAAACGAAATCCGTATGCGCCTCTGGCAGATAGAATAGTTTCTGCACACTATTGCCCAAGCCGACACCAAAAACATGGCCACGGCCAAACGCGATCAAACTTTGCGTTAACTGATAACCGCTACCGAATTGATCCGCCCACGGATCAATAAAATTCATCAGGCGAGCTACGCGGTAGGGCTGGGCTACGGCTATTAACGCTGCCAATCCCGCTCCGACCAATACAACCAGCAGGTAACGTTTGCTCGGTACGCCCGCCATAAACAACATACCCATCGCCGCGACAGCCATCACCACAACAGCGCCGAAGTCAGGCTCAAGCAACAGTAAGAACATCAATAAGGCCATCAACCCTAGCGGCTTCAGAAAAGCACCCCATGACTGCTCAAGCTCCGTTCGCCATTGATGAATGTAACCCGCCAAATAAACAACAAACGCCATCTTGGCGATTTCGGAAGGTTGCACCGTAAAGCCGGCGAAACTGATCCAACGCTGCGAACCGTTCACTTCACGGCCAATCCCGGGGATCAATACCAGCACCAACACCAGCGCAGCAACTGCCAACGCCACATGGCGTAGCTTTTCTAGTAGCGCCAATGGCACCAGCATATAAGTTGCAACGCCTGCGAAAATGGCCAACGACAAATAGATACCATGGCGCATAGCAAAGTAAGATGGTGATCCCAATCGCGTTTCAGCAATCTGCAACGACGCCGACGTCACCATAACCAATCCCAGCGCCGCCAGAACCAGCACCGTAAGAAGCAGTAAAATATCTTTGGGTGGGCGCGCAACGATCACTTGATTAAGCAGCATGGGACACCTCCCGCACTGCGCGCACAAACGCATCGCCACGATCAGCATAACCTTTAAACATATCGAAACTGGCGCACGCGGGAGATAACAAGACTGCGTCACCAGGCTCAGCCATCAACGATGCACGGCGTACCGCATCGTTCATATCCACGGCAAATTGACACTCAACACCGTTCAAACCTGCGGCAACTTTTTGCGCATCTTCACCAATTAAAATTGCCACCCGCACATAACCGCTCGCGGCTTCTGCAAGAGGCTCAAACGTCTGTCCTTTTGCCTGACCGCCAGCAATCAATACCACCTTGCCTGATATTGCCGGACCAATGCCCTGAATAGCGGCAATCGTTGCGCCGACATTAGTGCCCTTAGAATCGTTAAACCAGCGGACCTCACGGGACTCTGCAACAAGGTTGCAGCGATGCGGTAAGCCTGGAAATTTTTTCACCGTCTCAAGCGCCACAACCTGATCGAGCGAAAGCGCTTCAGACATGGCCAAAACAGCCAACACGTTTAACGCATTATGATTGCCGCGCATGACCAGCTCTTCGACAGAAATAAGATCGTTGCCGTGCGCCATTAACATGCCGCGCGTTGCATCGAGTCGATAATCTGCCTGCGCATGCAAGCCAAAGGTCAGCTCACCCGCGACTGGGCGCTGCGGGCGAGTATGCTCATCGTCACGATTCCAAACCGCAACCTCACAACCGTCATAGATACGCTGCTTGGCCGCAATGTAATCCATCAATGAGACATAACGATCAAGATGGTCTTCCGAAACATTCAAAATAGACGCTACTTGAGCACCAAGACTCCATGTCGTTTCCAGCTGAAAGCTGGATAACTCCAACACGTACAACTGCGCTGACTGACCCAGCAGGTCGAGTGCCGGCGTGCCGAGATTGCCACCTGCAAATGCTCGCTTACCGCATGCTAGGGCCACATCTGCCAACAACGTCGTTACTGTGCTTTTCGCATTTGAACCGGTAATCGCCGCAATCGGCTGCGCCGCCGCACGCGCAAACAGCTCAATATCACCGATCACCTCTTTGCCCGCCGCAATTTGCTGCGCGATTTCCCGCGTCGCTACCGCAACACCTGGGCTCACGATAATGCGGCGAGCCTGCCCCAGCCAACTCTCATTCCAGCCGCCGAGATGCATAGGCACGCCTGCAAAAACTTTCTTCAGCTCAGCAATACCTGCTGGCTGGGCACGCGTATCGAGCACACGAACCGGTTCATTTTGGGCGTGCAGATAACGCAGGCAAGATTGCCCGCTTATCCCTAACCCAATCACCAGATCGAACGTCTCGCTCACGTCAACTCCTCTAACGAATCTTCAGAGTGGCCAAACCGACCAATACTAAAATCACTGTAATAATCCAAAACCGAACAATAATTTTCGGTTCGGCCCAGCCCTTTAGCTCAAAATGATGATGAATCGGTGCCATACGAAAAATGCGGCGACCCGTTAACTTAAATGAGGCGACTTGCATCATTACGGAGACTGTTTCCATGACAAAGACGCCACCCATAATGAACAAAACAATTTCTTGACGAACAATAACCGCCATAACACCCAACATCGCGCCGAGCGACAAAGCGCCCACGTCACCCATAAATACTTGCGCGGGGTAGGTGTTAAACCACAAGAAACCGAGGCCGGCACCACAAACGGCAGCGACCATTACCATCAACTCACCAGCGCCAGCGATATATGGAATATGGAGGTATGATGAAAACTCAGTATGTCCCGTAGCGTAGGCAAAAATACCTAACGCGCCGGCTACCAATACCGTTGGCATAATCGCCAAGCCATCAAGTCCGTCAGTAAGGTTGACTGCGTTTGAAGTACCGGTAATCACGAAGTAGGTCAGAACGATATAAAACAAGCCGAGATTAATACTCACCGACTTAAAGAATGGGACGATTAACTGCGTTTCGGCGGGAGACTGGGCTGTCGCGTATAAAACAACCGCCGCACCTAGTGCGCCGACGGACTGCCACAAATATTTCCAACGCGCAGGCAAACCGCGCGAATCTTTCTGCACAACTTTACGCCAATCATCAACCCAGCCAATTGCCGCAAATAACGTTAATACACCAAGGGTTACCCAGACAAAGCGATTTTCAAGATTCGCCCAAAGCAGAGTCGACAGAATAATCGCAACAACAATCAGCGCTCCGCCCATGGTCGGCGTACCAGCTTTAGACAAATGACTCTTCGGCCCATCGGCACGAATAGATTGACCGACCTGATAAAAACGCAATTTCGCAATCATGATTGGACCGACAAAAAATGCGATAAATAATGCGGTCAAAACACTCATAATGGCGCGCAAGGTAATGTACTGCAGCACCAAAAAGCCTTTATTATATTCAGCCAAATAATCAGCCAGCCAAAGTAGCATTAGTGTGTTTCTCCCATTGCCCGCAAAGCCTCAATAACAGCTTCCATGCGAGCACTGCGCGAGCCTTTAACCAGCACTGTGCCCCCTTTTTTTAATATGTCTTTTGCTCGACTCGCTGCCGCAGCAACATCGTCGGCTACAACAGCCTTGTCAGAAAATCCTGCCGCCACGGACGCCGCTGTCGGCATCGCAATCACATCACCAATTTGCGCGCGCGCAGCATACTCTCCGAGCTCATACATAATGGATTCCGCGGAGTCGCCCAGCTCGCCTAAGCGACCAATAACCAGAGCGCTGTCGCCAGGCTGATGCTTCAACCAATCAATTGCCGCTCTCACAGAACCGGGGTTGGCGTTGTAACTGTCGTCAACTAGCGTACCGCCCAGACAAGGCTGCACATTCATGCGGCCTTTCACTGGCCGCATTGTCTGCAAACGCTGAATCGCATCACTTAGCAGAACGCCAACAGACGTTGCTGCCGCCAGCGCCATCAATGCATTGCTGACTTGATGCGTGCCCGCTAAAGGAATCGAAAGATCATAAGAGGCGCCCTGGTGCTTCAGCACACAAGAGCAATAATCTCGCTCGGAAATCACATTGGTGACTGAAAAATCATTTGATGCATCAGCGCCAACAAAAACCAACATCAGACCTTTAGCGCGAGCAATACCCGCGAAATAATCAGCAAACGAATCATCGCGATTTATTACTGCCACAGAACCGGCTTCCATTGCAGAAAAAATCTCGGCCTTAGCGTCGGCAATACCTTGCATGCTGCCAAAGCCTTCAAGGTGAGCACCGGTCACATTGGTAATCATTGCCACCTGCGGGCGCAGCAACGATGCTGTCCATGCAATTTCGCCGGCCGCGCTTGCGCCTAGCTCCACAACAGCAAACTGGTGCTCTTCACGAAGTGACAACAACGTCAACGGTACGCCGATATCGTTATTTAAATTACCGCGAGTCGCCAACACCCCGTCGCCCAACATGCAGGCAATCATTTCCTTTACGGTGGTTTTTCCGGCATTACCAGTCACAGCAATACGTGACACGGCAAACTGATCTGCCCAGCCAGAGGCCAGCAAACCAAGGCCGCGACGACTATCAGCGACCTGAATATAATTCGAAAAATGCGTCGTTGGCTTTTCAACCAACGCCGAAGATGCTCCTAGACGCGCCGCCTCTTCTAAAAAGTCGTGGGCATCAAAATTTTCGCCGCGCAACGCTACAAAGAGATCGCCGGCACGAATATTACGGGTATCTGTGCTGACATGACGGAAATCCATGTCGCTTCCTGCTAAAACACCCTGAGTCACTACAGCCGCCTGCGAAAGTTTCACTGAACACCTCCGCGTAAGCGCAATGCGTCTAGCGCAAGCTGTGCATCATCCATCGGCAACTTCTCGCCCTGAACTTCCTGCCAGCGCTCATGGCCTTTCCCTGCAATCACAATCACGTCATTCGCCGCAGCATGACTAATCGCATAAGCAATCGCCTCTTGACGATCAGCCAAGACCTGCACGTCATCACGCGCGGTAACCCCCTGAAGCATATCGGCCAAGATTGACTGAGGCTGTTCAAAGCGAGGGTTATCTGAGGTAAAGACAAGCTTATCCGCAAGACGCTCAGCAACAGCCGCCATTTGCGGACGCTTACCGACATCACGATTACCGCCACAACCCACCACACACCAAAGACGTGAGGAGAAATGGTCGCGCGCGGCTGTTAATGCTTTTTCCAAACCATCTGGCGTATGCGCGAAATCAACCAATACGCATGGGGTATTTGTTTGTGACGCCTCAACCCGCAACGCTTGCATTCGACCAGGAACCGTCGTCACTTGCTGCAATGCCGCTGCCATATCACCCGCACTAATTCCCATGCCGTGCAATACGGCAGCAACAGCCATTAAATTTTCAAGATTAAAGCGTCCGTAAAGTGGCACCTGACAACGCACGTCACCACTTGGCGTATGCAACGTAAACGCCATACCTTTGTCATTGCCCTGCCATGCAGTGCAGCGAACATCGGATTGTTCATCACCAAAGGTAATGACCGACATTTTTTTCGCTAGCGTTTCTGCTAGAGAACGCCCGCGCTCATCCGAGCGATTGATCACCGCCAGCTTCACTTCGTCACGAGAAAATAACTTCGCCTTCGCCGCGAAATACACATCCATATCGCCATGGTAATCAAGATGATCACGGGACAGGTTGGTAAACACGGCAATAGAAATTGGCACACCCGATAAGCGACCTTGTTCTAACGCGTGTGAAGACGCTTCAATCGCGACGATTTCAGCACCCGCCTGACGAAACTGCGCCAAACCTTTTTGCAAGGTAATGGCATCCGGTGTCGTCAAACCAGTTTCCAAGGTCTCGTCAGCAAAGGTCATGCCGAGCGTACCCACCAAACCACAAGGACGACCCAGAGCCACTAACGCATCACGTAAAAACCATGTCGTGCTGCTTTTACCATTGGTACCCGTTACCGCGACAAACTGCATCGCTTTAGCCGGCTCACCATAAAAAAGGCTTGCCACTTCGCCGACGCGATGGGGCAAGTCCGGTATACCGATAATCGGCACGCCGCCCAGCTCGGACACAGACGCGTGCTTTGCTTCCGACAACACCGCGACAGCACCAGCATGAATAGCCGCGTCAATATATTTTCGCCCATCGACACTCGCACCGGACACCGCAATAAAGCCATCACCTGGCTGCACTAAACGGCTATCAAGTTGCAAATTATTGACCACGCAGGATGCCACCATCGGCGGCAATGACTGCTGAGGAAGCAATGCGGCGAGTGTCGCGCTCATGTACGACCTCCGTCCGGCTTACCGCCAGCAATAATGCCCGGCTTAACATCCGGTGTGATTTGCAGCGTACGCAGTACACCTGTCATGATTTTCGAAAATACCGGTGCCGCAACAAGTCCGCCGTAATACGCACCGCCTTGCGGATCATCAATCATAACAACAGTAACAATGCGCGGATTACTGGCAGGCGCCATACCCGCAAATAGGCCGATGTAACGATCTTCTGCATAACCGCCAGCCGCAACTTTATGCACCGTGCCAGTCTTACCCGCCACTTCATAACCGGAGACCGCTGCGGTACGCGCTGTACCTTCAGTGCTCACAACCGTTTCCAGCATATTGACGAGCGTACGACTGGTGTCAGCCTTAATGACCCGCTGCCCTTCAGGCAATGTCGAAACACGCTGCAACGAAAGCGGCATTTTTACACCGCCATTGGCCAATACCGCATAGGCTTGAGCGAGCTGCAATGCCGTAACCGACAAACCATATCCATAAGAAAGTGTTGCCTGCTCAATATCCCGCCACTTTGTGCGGAACGGCAACATACCGTTACTTTCACCGGGGAAACGAATTCCCGTTGCCTGACCAAAACCAAACTGCTCAAACAGTCCTGGTAGAACTTGCTGCCCCATTGATAGAGCTAACTTAGTGGTTGCAACGTTTGAGGATTTTGTTAGAACAGTCGTGATATCGATCACGCCGTAGTTGCGATGATCGCGAATGGTTTTTCGACCGACACGTATTGTTCCAGGCCGTGTATCAATCATAGTGTTTGCTGACACCATGCCGGACTCTAGCGCCGCAGCAATCGTTAACGGCTTCACCGTCGAGCCTGGCTCGAACAAATCCGTAACCGCACGATTGCGCAACGCCGCAATACTGACTCCACTACGATTATTCGGGTTGTAAGCAGGCTGGTTTACCATCGCCAAGATTTCGCCCGTTTGGGCATCCAGTACAACAACCGAACCACCGCGCGCTTTATAGCGATTGACCGCAGCAAGCAACTCACGATACGCAACGTATTGGGCGCGCAAATCAATGCTAAGACGAACATCCTGACCTGGGCGAGCCTCATCAAGAATTTCGATATCTTGAATAACGCGACCTAGCAAATCACGAACAACTTTTTTGCGTCCTGCGTGCCCTTGCAGTACGTCGTTATACGCTAACTCGATACCCTCTTGGCCTTCGTCATCAATATTGGTAAAGCCAACAACATGGGCCGCCACCTCGCCCGCTGGGTAGTAGCGGCGATATTCCGTTAACGGATAGATGCCCGGCACTTTCTGATCTAGAACGCTTTGGGCCTGCTCAGGCGCCAAGTGCCGCGACAAATAAATAAACTCGCGATCAGGATAAGACGTTACCTTGCTCGCCAAAGTCTTGGCATCAAGCACAGGATTATTATGCAAACGCGACCACTGCTCGCGGGCCGCTAAGGCTTCGCGAGGATTTACCCATAAAGTAATAACCGGCGTACTGACCGCCAGAGGACGACCGTCGCGATCGGTAATCAAGCCGCGATGCGCAGACAAAGGCTCAACCCGCAAATTACGGATATCACCCTGATGAGACAGAAAATCATGCTGGACAACCTGCAAATCCACCGCACGCCATACCAGCAAGCCAGCACACAGCGCCCACAAGCCAAGCAAAAAACGAAAGCGTAGCTTCAACACGCTTGCGTCATCTTGCTTGGCATCACGCCGTGTTTTTCGCTGAGCGCCATTCATGGCTTCACCAGTACCTTGTGGTCGCCTTCCGGCGACAGCATGTTGAGTTTTTCACGTGCCAGTCTTTCTACTCGTGTGTAAGAACCCCAAGTGCTGTGCTCCAGCAAAAGTTGCCCCCACTCAGTTTGCAATCCGTCGTGTTCGCCTTGTAGCTGCTGCGCCAAACTGGTCAACCGGCGCGTTTCATGCACGGTCCAACTCACCGCCAACGCGGACAACAAAATCAACGCTAATAGCGTAATTTCGACACCGCGTAACGCGCTCACTGAGCAGCCACCTTTTCGGCAACACGCAACACCGCGCTGCGCGAACGAGGATTACCACTCACTTCGGCGTCGCTGGCATATATTGCTTTGCCGATTGGGTTTAGCGTAATCGGTTGCTCATCCGTTAACGGCAAACCGCCGCGAGCCCGTGGCGCACGACCAGATGCATCGCGAACCAATAACTTAACAATGCGATCTTCTAATGAATGAAAACTAATCACCGCCAATCGCCCGCCTGGCGACAGCGCCGAGACCGCCTGTTGCAGTGCTAACTCCAGCGCATCCAGCTCTTGATTGATAAAAATACGGATCGCTTGAAAGCTACGTGTCGCCGGATGCTTACCCTTCTCCGCACGACCAATGTTCTGAGCAATAATTTCAGCCAACTGCAGCGTCGTGGTGATCGGCTTTTCTTGGCGTATCGCACAAATCGCTCGTGCCAACCGGCGCGACTTTTTCTCTTCACCGTAGCGATACAGCACATTGGCAATATCCTGCTCCGCCGCGACCGCCAACCATTGCGCCGCACTTTGTCCGGACGTCGGATCCATGCGCATATCCAACGGACCGTCACGTAAAAAACTAAAACCGCGCGACGCGTCATCAAGCTGCGGAGACGACACACCTAAGTCCATCAAAATGCCATCGAGAGGACGGCCTTCCTGCTCAACCACACTGGAGACACAATCAAAACGTCCCGCCACAATGCGAAAGCGGGCCTCGGCCCGCTCCAGTTCTTGTCCCGCTGCAATCGCCTGCGGGTCACGGTCGATGCCAATAAGGCGTGCATCCGAACCAAGCTGTGCCAAGAGCGCGCGGCTGTGGCCGCCTCGCCCAAAGGTGGCATCGATATAAAACCCATCGGCCCGCAGCGGTAACACCTGAAGAACCTCCTCCAGCATCACTGGTTGGTGTGCGTAGTCCTGCTTCTGTGTCACGTATAGGCCCTCAGAACGCTAGCGACTGAACCGACTCTGGCATGGCTCCGGCCATATCCAGCTGCGATTGCTCCGCTTCCCAAGCATCCTCTGCCCATAATTCAAAGCGATGCAGAATACCGACTAGCATCGCCTTCTTATCTAGCCCAACTTGTTCGCGTAGCTCTGCAGGAATTAGCACTCGCCCAGCCCCATCAAGCTCCATCTCAACCGCTTGGCCGAGAAAGCGACGTTTTAGCCCGCGCACTTTCGGGTCAGCATCGGTCAAGGCCGCAACCTGATCTGCAATCGCCAGCCACTGGGGCTCGGGATACACCACTAAGCAGTTATCCATTGGGTGTTGAGTAAGCACGACGCGTCCGCCACAAGAAGCATTCAGCTTTTCGCGGTGGCGAGTGGGCACTGTTAACCTGCCCTTTGCATCGAGATTGAGCGCGTGGCGCCCACTAAACATGGCTTTCCCCTTCTTCCCACTTGGTTACTCTGGATTCCTTCCAGAGGTTAGAAGTTCCCACTTCTTCCCACTTTTCTCCACATTGCCACACTTTAGGGCCTCAGCAATTTCCAAGTCAAGCTGATAGCACTGTACTGACAGACAAAAAAGTCCTTAAAAAACAGGATTTTATGAGGGAAAGGCATAGTGGTGTGAATGGTAACTAACAAGGTATTGTCTATTAATCAGATGGGTGCCTCGCAGACCTCACAAAGCACATTAAGAGTTAGACCATTTGGGAATAAAAACAACAACAGTTAGGTCGAATATTGATATTTAGGAGCATTTGACCAATCAAGCCGGTGACACATAGCCATCGCCCGAGAGCCCGTATCCAGCCTTCAATCTCGACCTCCGTTACACGCAGTTTGATTTCAGCAACGACATCCGCCCAATTAATGCACGCGCTACCGACTCAACCCTCTATACTTGCCGCCGATACCGACCCAACCAAACACGGCCCAACGTTATGAGCATCAACTGGTTCCCCGGACACATGAACAAGGCTATTCGTGAAATCCGCGAAATCCTGCCGAAGGTGGACCTAATCATCGAGGTCGTGGATGCGCGCTTGCCCTATAGCAGCGCCAACCCCGTGATTGAACAGTTCCGTGCCGACAAGCCCTGCCTCAAACTGCTCAGCAAAAGCGATCTGGCCGACCCGGCGATTACCCAGCAATGGCTCGACCATCTAGAGCAAGACCCTAAGGTACGTGCACTCGCCATCAGCATCGACAAGCCTGATCAAATTCGCAGGCTGATCGACATGGCCAAACAAATGGTCGGCAAGCGCGAAGACAGCGTCACGGGCGTCACCGCGCTGATCACCGGCATACCTAACGTCGGCAAGTCCACCTTGATTAATAATCTTGCCGGACGACAGATCGCGAAAGCCGGTAACGAACCAGCCGTGACGCAACGCCAGCAGCGTATCGACTTACGTAACGGCCTTATCCTGATCGACTCCCCCGGCATCCTTTGGCCGAAGATTGAAAACCCTAACAGCGGTTACCGCCTTGCGCTCTCCGGTGCGATTAAAGCCACCGCGATGCAAGAAGACGATGTCAGCATTTTCGCCGCCGAATTCTTTCTTGAACATTACCCAGAACGCATGAAAGATCGCTTCACCCTCGACAGCCTCCCTGAGGATGGCGTTCCTTTCTTAGAAATCATCGGCCTAAAGCGCGGCTGCATAGGCAAAGGCGGCCACGTCGACTTCGACCGCATTTCAACACTGCTTATCAATGAATTTCGCAGTGGTAAGCTCGGCCCCATGACACTGGAAACGCCGAGTGTCACTGCAGTTGAGCATGTCGCCGTAATGGAATATCGCCGCAAAAAAGAAGAAGAAAAAGAAGCTAACAGAAAAGCTAGAAAAGCGGCTTACAAAGCGAAGAAGCACTAAAATAATTCACGAAATACAATTCATTTCCCATTGATTAAATAGTAATTATCTTGCTCAAGAACACTGCTTTATTATTCGCAACACAATAATAATTTTTTCGCAGCGCGAACAATAAAGTCGCACTAAATAAAATTAATATATTTCTGCGCGACGGCAATAAAACAGCAAAAGCGAAATAAAAAAACGGCGCCCGAAGGCGCCGCTCTTTTTATTCAGTGGGCCGGCCGATAAGCCGGGTTCTGTCGTGGACAGTCATTCATCTGGGATCTGCGTCGCCGCAGACCTCTAGCGACCTACCCGGTTCCAGCGCGGGCCGCGCCATTGGAACCCTATTTGGTCTTGCTCCGAGTGGGGTTTACCGTGCCATTGTTGTTACCAACAACGCGGTGCGCTCTTACCGCACCTTTTCACCCTTACCTGTGCCCGTTCCGAAGAACAAAGCCATCGGCGGTATATTCTCTGCTGCACTGGCCGTAACCATACCGTCACCAGTATGGCCCCCAGGCGTTACCTGGCACCCTGCCCTATGGAGCCCGGACTTTCCTCCAGCAACTTACGTTGCCAGCGACTGCCTGACCGGCCCGAGCGGGAGTCTAGCAGCACCGCACCAAATGTCACTGAGATATCCGCCTAACCGTCACTTTCGGCCCACAACTCCAATAAACGATAGACGTCATTACGTTTCCGGTCGGCCCAACTCGCCAATACGCGGGCAGCTCTCGACGGCGGCAGCTCCTGTAGCAGTAAACGACCCAGGCGCTCCAGCTCTTCATCCTCGATAGACGTCTCCGGTGCAGGCCCCACCAGTAACACCATTTCACCACGCTGCTGATTAGGATCCTCATGCAGTATCGTCAGCAACTGCTCCGCACTGCCACGCAACACCGTCTCAAAACGCTTGGTCAGCTCTCGACACAGCACCAACTCCCGATCAGGGGCTGCCACTTTCTGAAACGCTTCGAGCAGCGGCAAAATGCGATGCGGGGCCTCATACAGAATGCTCGTGCCAGACGATGCCAACACACGGCGCAAGAACTGCTCACGCGCCGCCGCTTTCACTGGCGCGAATCCTTCAAATGAAAACCGATCACTGGGCAAGCCCGACACCACCAATGCGGCCAACATAGCGCTCGCTCCTGGAATCGGCACCACACGAATACCCTCTTCCTGACAACTACGCACGATGCGATAACCCGGGTCGCTAATCAGCGGCGTACCGGCATCGGAAATCAGCGCCACATCTTCACCCGCCTGTAAACGTCTCACTAAATCAGCGCTGCGTGCTTCTTCGTTATGATCGTGATAACTCAACAGAAACTTTTGCAGTCCCATGTGATCCAACATGCGACCACTGTGGCGGGTATCCTCCGCGGCAACGACGGTAACCTGCTTGAGCACCGCTATCGCTCGGGCACTCATGTCTTCTAGGTTACCTATGGGCGTACTGACGATATAAAGCGTACCGGCATCTTGTTGCATGAAACCCCTGTATTTTACCAAATGATGCGTAACAGAATAATGTTCAGCTAAACCTATAATCCGAAAAAAAGTGCCGGAGCTTCGGAGCCAATGCCCACCCACAGCGTAAAGCAGAATAATTACGACGATAATCGACCTTAAAATTCGTCAAAACACCCCAACACGCAACGACTGACACAGAAAAGCGTGCATCGACATACTGAGGAACGTGCATGGCCTGCTACAATACCGCCTTCGCCGCCAAGAGACGACTGAGAATGCGATTAACAATGCCCTGGGAAACAGTGCCGAGAACACCACAGAGCAAAACGGTAATGCGCACCTTTTTACTGCTGCTGGCCCTCCTCAGCGGCTGCGCCCAGCAACCTGTTGACGACAACTCACTTTCCAGCACAACGGTTATTGCCGCCCCAACGTCCACGGACACCGCCCTCGGCGACCTCGGCAATATGAGCGTCGTACAAGCGAATAGTACCGCCGTTGCTTGGGCTGGCGATTATCTGAGCGCTGGCCGCCTTGATGCCGCTCAACTGATGATCGAGTGGATAAAGCCAGCCCAGCTCACCGACACGCAACTGCTCGATTGGGCGTTAATCAAAGGCAAACTTCTGCTCGCCAAACAAGACCCAAGCGATACGCTCGCACTCTTAGCGCAAGACAATGTACGCGCGGCGCAAGCTAAAGCGACGCCACAAAGTGCCGCACGTTTAGAACTCTTGCGAGCCGACGCTCTGACACTCAAAGGCGATCTCTATGCCAGCGTCGAAGTCCGCGTTGACGCCGACCAGCGCCTTGCCGATGATCAACGCCCGTACAACCGCCAAATGATTTGGACGCAGCTAATGCTGCTACCGGCGGACGAACTCCGCAGCGCACAACAACAAACCCGCAACCAGGAACTCAAGGGCTGGTTAGAATTGGCCAGCCTATATCGTGATCCACTCATCGACATTGATACGCAAATTAGTCAATTTGATGCGTGGCAATCGAAATGGCCAGGACATCCTGCTGCGGAAAATCTGCCAGGAATGATTCAGGCGTTACGTCAAGCCGTGAAAGATCGGCCACAGTCTATTGCCGTATTGCTGCCACTCAACGGACCACTAGCAAATGCCGCCGCCGCGGTACGTGACGGTTTGTTAACTGCCTATTACAGCGCTCTGAATCAAAACTACCCTGTTCCGCAAATCTTGTTTTACGACAGCGGCAGCAATGACGTCATCGCCCTATATAACCAAGCGCTTGATGCCGGAGCCGAGCTTATTATCGGCCCATTAGACAAAGATCAGGTTAGTGCATTAGCGGCCATTCGTTCACTGCCAGTGCCAACGCTCGCACTAAACTATGTCGACATGCCTGATAACACGACTGAACCTCCACACAACCTTTATCAATTTGGCTTAGCCCCTGAAGACGAGGCTCGCCAAGCCGCTGAGCAAGCCATCACAGAAGGCGCACGACTGGCCGCCATCCTTTACCCGGAAGGTGATTGGGGCGCACGCGTGGCCGAATCGTTCCGAGAAAAGTTTGAATCGCTTGGCGGTATCGTCACGGCAAAATCAACCTTTGATCAGGATTCAACCGGCGCAACACGTGCCTTACTCGACCTCGGTCAAAGCCAAGCGCGCGCTCGTGCTCTGAACCGTCTGACCAGCCTGAAGGTCGAATTCGAACCACGCCGACGCCAAGACATCGACCTTGTCTTTATTGTCGCCAACGCCAATCAAGCCCGCCAACTGAAACCGGCGCTTAACTTTAATTACGCGTCGGATTTGCCAGTGTTCGCCATTTCGCAAGTTTATGCCGGCACACCTTCGCCTGCCGTGGACAGCGATCTCAACGGCATTCGCTTTATCGACCTGCCTTGGCTGTTTGATCAAGAATCACCACTACACCATGACGCCGCCACAGTGTGGCCTAACGGCCACGGCCGTTATGAGCGCCTGTTTGCCATGGGTGTTGATGCATACCGCTTACACGCCCGCCTGAGCATGCTGCAGTCCGTGCCCGATAGCTTCTTACCCGGCGTTACCGGCCAACTGAGCATCGACCCACAGCGCAAACTCGTTCGCCGCCTTCAGTGGGCCTACTTTACCCATGGCAAGCCGCAGCGCATGCCCGTCGTTCACGGCAGCGGAGAGAACAGCGTTGGCAACGCAGTGGTTGCGCCGGCAGCAGTCCCGGCAACAAGGTAACAAAGCAGAGCAGCAAGCGTGCCGCTGGCTGGAATGTCAGGGACTCATACTGATTGCGCGAAACTGGCATTGTCGGCTTGGCGAAATCGACTTGATCATGCAGCATGGCACCACGTTAGTCTTTGTTGAGGTACGTTTACGCAGCCAGAATGCCTTCGGTGGCGCCCTGGCTTCTGTTGATCAACACAAACAGCGACGCCTCGTGGCAGCAGCCAATCACTTTTTGGCCCACCACCCTCGCTGGGCAAACAGCAATTGTCGCTTTGACGTTGTTGCAATGGAAAATCCGAACCAGACACCAAGCTGGATAGAAAATGCTTTTTACGGAGAATAGACAGTGAGCCTGCATCGAATCCGGCAAATATTTGCCGAAAGCATTGAGACCAAAATGAAAGCGGCCGAAATCCTTCCTGACGCAATTGTTCGAGCAGGGGAAACCATGGTGGCAAGCCTGCTCAATGGCGGGAAGATTTTGACTTGCGGTAACGGCGGCTCAGCCGGTGACGCTCAACACTTTTCGTCAGAGATGCTTAACCGCTTTGAACGAGAACGTCCGGCATTACCGGCGATCGCTCTGACAACAGATCCTTCGACGATCACTTCTATTGCTAACGACTACAGCTACAACGAAGTCTTCTCGAAGCAAATTCGCGCACTTGGCAATCAAGGTGACGTACTGTTAGCCATATCGACCAGCGGCAATTCAGCCAACGTCGTGCAAGCCATTCAAGCTGCACACGATCGTGGCATGAACGTCGTCGCCATGACCGGCCGAGACGGCGGTCAGATTGCTAATTTCATCAGCGCCGATGATGTTGAAATTCGCGTACCGGCGCAATCCACCGCACGGATTCAAGAAGTACACCTTGTTGTCATTCATGCGTTGTGCGACTTCATTGATCAACAACTGTTCGGGAGCGAATAAATGTTGCGCGCTGTATTCGTCCTTTTCAGCCTCTATCTTAGCGGCTGCGCCACCGTTATCGCGCCTTTTTCGCATCAACCGATGGACCTCAATCACGGCGAACGCACTTGGGGCTCTGCTATCGAAGATCAATCCATCGTCACGAAAGTACGCGTCAATCTAAAACGCGCCGGACCGCCATTGAACGAACAGCATATCGTTGTGGTGAGCTATAACGGCAGTGTTTTGCTGGCCGGCCAAGTCGCGAGTGAAGACCTAAAAACGCAAGCGGGCAACATCGCCGAGCGCGTTCGCCACGTACGCCACCTTCACAATGAACTCGATGTCGTCGGCGCAGGTTCTAGGCTGGCACGCGCAAATGACACTTGGATCACCTCCAAGGTCAAAAGCCGATTAGCATTTGCTGGCGACTCACCCGCTTCTCGCACCAAGGTTGTTACAGAAAACGGCGTGGTCTACCTGTTCGGCCTATTAACCCGTGAAGAGGCGGATGCCGTAGTGAAGCAGACACAGAAGGTCTATGGCGTACAAAAGATCGTGAAGATTATTGAGTACATTGATAACCCTTAGTCGCCCACGTAGCGTCGATAGATCTCTCTCAACACCAGCAATAAAAAGCGCGCCAATGGCGCGCTTTTTATTGCTCTACTTACATAGCCTTTAAATAACAGCTGTACGCACCGCTATTTCTTATCCTTACGGTTATGCTCCAACATATATCGCGCAGCCTGATAGATACCATCAAGCATCGCCTTGCGCTGGCTCGCAGCCTCTGGCTGTCTGGCAAACACATCATTGCTAAAAGAAGCATCCTTCAGCGGATAAAGATGCGCATCAGAACCGTCATAATACATGCTCAACAAATAGTCCTGATCCAACAGGCCAATTAACGGTCGATTGCTACGATCACCGCCAAACGTCACGGCATAACTTTCCTTGTCCCATGACAGCATGTCGCGACCCAACGTCCGGTTCTCATAAGGCAAACCGATTAACCCTAGCGTGGTCGGCATAATATCGACCAAGCTCGTCGCTTGTTCAATAACCTGTGGCGTTTCGATAATACCTGGCGCATAAATAAACATCGGCACATGATGCTTATCAAGCACTAGCTTCTCGCTATATCCCATATGAACCGAGTGATTTGAGCGGTCATTATGATCACCATACATCACGAATATAGTGTTGTTCGCGTAATGACTATTGGCGACCAACTCATCAAGATAGTAACGAATATTAAAATCCATCAAGCGGACAGCGTTGTACTGGTCTAAACCCAAAAAGCCATACTTTTGCACTTCACTTTCTGGCAAAACTTTTGATATAAAACCAGAATTATCGTCCGGTATGGTGAAAGGGCGATGATTCGCTGCAAGCTGAATAAACGCAACGAAAGGTTTATCGTCCGGCAATGCATTGAGCCGCTTATGCGCTGCGCTAAACAGATCGCGGTCCGACACCCCCCAGACATCCACACTCGGCGCGTCATAATCTTTCTCTTCCCACAGCTCGAGGCCATCAATACCACTTTCTAACAATCCCTTGATGTTCGCCCAACCAGCGTCACCGCCGATAAAGTACAGCTTGTTATAACCTGCAAAGGCATTCACTAGGGTGTACTGATTGGCAATCAGCGGGTTGCGAGTTGCTGTAGAGCCACCCCAAGTCACGTCAGGAATACCGGTAATTAAACCGAACACCGTCCGCGCAGTCCCGCTCGACGGCACCATAAAATTCGGGAAGAAAATGCCGTCACGGGCAGCCTGATCAATCCGCGTTGTCGCTTCAAGTGGGTTGCCGTACAGCCCACTACGATTTGCGCCCAACGATTCCAAATGAATAAATACCACATTGGGCAACTTACCTGCCCGAGGCTTACCTTTCACCTGCCTAGAAAATGAAAACGTATTGCTGTCGGGCTGATCAACACCAAGATAATCCGCCACCAGTTGATAGTGCTCGCGCAGCTTATTTTCATCATAGGGGCGCGTCTGATTACTCAAGGTATCAAAGAAAAAAACGATAGGGTTAAGACCAAGAGCGGCAACATCTTGATTGCCCGAGAAGTATGCATCACTCCAACGCAGCGGGATGGTCTCGCCGACCTTGCCCATAATTGCAAAAACGGTCAAGGGGAACATCAATGCCGACACGACCACAAACTGCACACCAAATTTAATCGGTCGGGTGCCGCGATAGCGACGAATCGCACCAGAAAACAACCACGCACCCGCGACCGTTGCCAACAGCAGCAACAACACCAGCCACAACACCGGGTAGCTCTCCCACACCATCTGAACGGAATCAAAACCATCTTCAGCAAAACGCAATACGGAAGCGTTCAAGCGTTCGTCAAGATAGGAATAGTGCGCAAAATCCGTGATGTAAAAAAACGTCACAGCGGCAACGGCTAAGGTGCTGCAGACCAGCGCCAATCGCGAACCAAATGCCCCACGCAACCCGAACCAACGTGGCATAAAGGAGGTAATCGCCAACGGCAACAGCATTAAGACCGCAATACGCAAATCAAAACGAATGCCAATCGACAGTGCTTTCAGAATAACGTCTGTTGGTTGATCGAGCTTATCGGCTAGAAAATAAAAATAGAAACCCACTCGCAAGGCCACCAACGTGACAAAGAAGAGCAGTAAAAGCGGCAATAACATTTTTAAACGGGGGAAGCGCGATAGCATAAACACCTCTGCGCAACGGTATGCGCTATTTTATGACTTTGAGATGGGAGCGAGGGCTCGCAGGTTTGGCTTTCATGTCCAAGGGGGGCTCAGGATCAGGATGAGCAACAGGATCAAACGCCATACCCTCACCATTTTCACGAGCATAAACGGCCAGCACCGCCATTGGCGGAACAAATATATGCTGGGGAATGCCGCCAAAGCGTGCGGAAAAGGTAATGCCTTCGTTATCTAGGGCGAGCTGCGCCACTGAACGCGGCGCGACATTGAGGGTGATATGCCCGTCCTGGACAAACTCCTGTGGCACCAACACGCCGGGATAATGAGCATCCACGAGCAAATGCGGCGTCAGGTCGTTATCGCAGATCCATTGATAAATCGCCCGCACCATGTACGGGCGATTAGGAGACATATCGGCCATCGCTTAAAGCAAGTTACGCATTTCGCGTTCTTGCTCAGTCAGGCTTGCCTGAAATGCATCACGATCAAAGATACGCTCTGCATATTCATTAATCGCCTCACACTGCTTCGCCGGCAACTCAATACCCAAGATCGGCAAACGCCACAAGATCGGCGCGATAGAGCAATCGACCAATGTGAATTCGTCATTCAAAAAGAACGACTTATCAGCAAACAATGGTGATGCACTGATCAAACGATCACGCAACTCTTTACGACGCTTAGTCAGAGAAGCTTCCTTCTCCACACCAGCAAGAATCGCATCAACGTGGACACACCAGTCACGCTCAATACGGTAAATCAGCTGACGGCTTTGCGCACGAGCAACAGGATAAACCGGCAGTAGCGGCGGATGTGGGAAGCGCTCATCCAAGTATTCCATGATCACATTCGCTTGAAACAACGACAGATCACGATCTACCAGCGTAGGCACTTCGTTGTAAGGGTTTAGCTGGGCAAGATCTTCCGGCTTACTGTTTTCTTCGACATCAACGATATCTACCGTGACGCCTTTCTCGGCCAGTACAATGCGAACCCGGTGGCAGTAGTGATCCGTAGGGCTTGAAAAAAAAGTCATCGACGAACGTTTAGTCACGACACCCATTGCTCAGAATTCTCCTGCGTATTGTTAAGACAGAAACAGGGTAACTGCTTGCACAGATACCCTGCTTCACATTCAAACCCACTTAAAAATCAGTGGATGTCTTTCCAGAACTCTTTCTTCATGAAATAGGCTGGCCAGAACAGGATGAACAAGAACAGCAACACATAAACGCCAAGGCGCTCACGCTCCAGACGAACCGGCTCTGCCACATAGGCGAGGAAGTTAGTCAGGTCAGCCATATTCTTCTCAAATTCTTCTTTATCTAGCTCTTCTTCCATGTCAGCCATCACGTGCGGCATACCAACACTTGGGAACACATGGTTGTTATAACCATATGGACGCGAAGCATCTTCATAAAAGTTAATCAGATAAGAGTACAGCCAGTCAGAGGAGCGTAAACGCGCTTCCAACGACAAGTCCGGCGGCGCAACACCAAACCACACCTTAGACTCTTCTTCCAACATGGCATTACCCATGGTGTCGCCAGGCTTGTCGGTGGTGAAGTTCAAGTATTGCTGTGTCAGCTCGACAGGAATGCCCAAATCTTCAGACATACGCTCGTAGCGCATGTACTTCAGACCATGGCAGCCCATGCAGTTATTTACAAACAGCTGCGCGCCGTTCTGCAATGACACTTTATCTTTAGGGTTGATGGGCGCATCAACAATATACTCGTTGTGGCCGCCACCAGACGCATTCGCCATCAATGGCAGCAGGCTCAACGTTGCCGTCGCAATTGCAATCGCAAATTTCTTCATTAGTGGCCTCCCCCCGTAATGCGATCAGGCACTGGCTTCGCCTTCTCGAACAGGTGTGCAAAAGGCAACACGCCCATAAAGTAGAAGAAATAATACACCGTGCCGAACTGGGCGATCATCGTTTTCAGCGGAGAGCCTGGCTGAGTCCCGAGGAAGCCGAGCACTAAGAAGTCCACCACAAACACAGCCAGCGCTACCTTGCTCAACCAACCGCGATAGCGGAAAGAACGCACCGGGTTACGATCTAACCAAGGCACTAAGAACAAGATAACAATAGCGCCACCCATAGCAATCAGACCCCATGTCTTCGAGTTAAAGATAAACTCAAGAGTCGTCGCACGCAGCATCGCGTAGTAAGGGCCGTAATACCAAACAGGGGCAATATGCTCCGGCGTTTTCAGCGGGTTCGCAGGCTCAAAGTTCGGCCGCTCAAGCAAATAACCGCCGCCATCCGGAAAGAAGAATACCACCGTGGCAAAGACCATCAGGAAGACAATAATACCAACCGTATCTTTTACAGAGTAATAAGGGTGGAACGCGATACCGTCAAGCGGGATACCGTTCTCATCTTTATGCTTCTTAATTTCAACGCCATCTGGGTTGTTTGAGCCCACTTCGTGCAGAGCAAGCAGGTGCAACACCACCAGCGCTAGCAGCACAATCGGGATCGCCACAACATGCAACGCAAAGAACTTATTAATAGTCGCTTCGGAAAGCAGATAATCGCCGCGCACCCAAGTCGTTAGGGCCTCGCCAATTTCCTTGCCTTCTTTACCATCGATAAACGGCAACATGTCGTAAGGCACTGCACCGACCAAGGAAATAATAACCTGTGCCCCCCAGTACGACATGTTACCCCAAGGCAACACATAACCGAGGAAGCCTTCCGCCATCAGAGCCAAGTAGATCAGCATGCCGAAAATCCACACCAACTCACGGGGCGGCTTATAAGAGCCATACATCAAACCACGGAACATGTGGATATAGATCACTGCAAAGAAAGCAGATGCGCCCACGGCATGCAAATAGCGGATTAACCAGCCAAACTGCACATCACGCATGATGTATTCAACCGAGTCGAACGCATCCGATGGTGAATAAAACATCGTTAGCCATACGCCGGTTAGTAGCTGGTTAACCAGCACCACCAAAGACAGCACACCGAAGAAGTACCAAAAGTTGAAGTTCTTCGGCGCATAGTACTCAGACATATGCTTTTTAAACGCATTGACGACAGGAAGACGCGCATCAACCCAGTCAATCGTGCCATTGATCATTCGAGTAATCATGCGTTGGTCTCCCCTTCTTCGGAGCCGATAATAACCACCGACTCACTAAGGTATGAATGCGGCGGCACGACTAAATTAGATGGCGCAGGCACCCCTTTATATACACGACCTGCAAAATCGAACTTAGAGCCGTGGCACGGACAGAAGAAACCGCCGAACTCAAGGCCCACTTCAACAGCAGGATTCGGGTTATAAGTAGGCGAGCAACCAAGGTGCGTACAGGTACCGATAAGAATCAGATACTCAGGCTTAATGGAGCGCGCCGCATTCTTGGCATACTCAGGCTGCTGATCAGCATCGGAAGAAGGGTCTTTAAGATCCCCGTCGAGCTGAGGAAGGCTTTCGAGCATCGCGTCAGTGCGACGCACAACCCAGACAGGTTTACCACGCCACTCGACAACCGTGCGGCCGCCAACTTCAATTTTGCTGATATCAATAGTGGCTGGTGCACCGGCGTTTTTCGCGCGTGCACTAGGCTGCCAAGATTTCACAAAGGGAACTGCAACACCGACTGCACCGACTGCTGCCACCCCACAGGTGGCACCAACAAGAAAGGTGCGGCGGCTAGTGTTAACGCCGTCATTACTCATTGAGATGTTCTCCCCTAGGATCCGACGCTTGGAGCTCTGCCAAACGCTTCTAGGATACCGTGTGTACGGTTATGGCCCGGCCTTAACCCATGAATTTCCGCGTATCTTAGCGTGGAAATTGATAAGAACGCAGAGCCCGATTGAGGCGGAGCGAATGGTAAAGAAAAAGCCCCCATGTGACAACCGGATTTAATCAGCTAAAACCGCTATAAATGGCTGCCTACAAACAAAAAAACCCGGCAAAAGCCGGGTTTTTTTGTTGCTCCAGACGAATTAACGCTTGGAGAACTGTGGACGACGACGCGCTTTGCGTAGACCGACCTTTTTACGTTCTACTTCACGCGCATCGCGGGTTACGAAGCCAGCTTTACGCAGGGCAGCGCGCAAAGTTTCATCGTATTCCATCAATGCACGAGTAATACCGTGGCGAATCGCACCGGCTTGGCCAGTTGTGCCGCCACCGATAACCGTCACTTTAATGTCGAAACGGTCATTCATCTCAACCAGCTCAAGCGGCTGACGAACAACCATACGCGCTGTTTCACGACCGAAGTACGCGTCAAGCGTCTTACCATTAACTGTAATCGCACCGCTACCAGGACGCATAAATACGCGCGCTGCTGAAGTTTTGCGACGACCAGTACCGTAATTATTAGATGCTGCAGTTGCCATTTCTAATGCCTCTTAGATTTCCAGCGGCTGCGGCTGCTGTGCTGTGTGAGGATGCTCGGTGCCCGCGTAAACCTTCAGCTTACGGAACATAGCGCGGCCCAGCGGGTTGTGAGGCAACATGCCTTTAACCGCCTTCTCGAGAACCATTTCAGGCTTAGCGGCAAGCAGTTGTTCAAAGCTCGCTTGCTTAACACCACCCGGGAAACCCGTGTGACGATAGTAAATTTTGTCAGCCGCTTTCTTGCCGGTTACCGTGATCTTTTCTGCATTGATCACAACAATGTAGTCACCGGTGTCGACGTGAGGCGTGTAGACAGGCTTGTGCTTACCGCGCAAGCGAGAGGCCACTTCCGTAGCAAGACGACCAAGTGTCTTGCCAGCAGCGTCTACCACATACCAGTCGCGCTTTACGCTCTGTTCATTGGCGCTGTAGGTCTTCATTAAATTCTGCCCTAAATTCATATAGTTACGGGGAAAGTAGACCCCCGGCGGATGAGCCGCCGTCAAGAGAGCGCGAATTCTACCCAAGCCCCCCTCTTAAAACAAGCGATTTACTACTGTTACCACTGCATTCCTACACTAGAATGGCTCAAAAAAGATCACAGGCGATACATTACGCGGTATTCATCGTTCTGCACACCGCTGCAAAGCCCCTCAACGCACCCAGAATGCAACAATGTCGCTGTCACACCCCAGCCTCATCGCCCGCGTGCATCCGATTACTCACCTGCACAATTAAACCAATACACCACTAGGGCTTGTGCGGGCGCGCCAAATATTCGTGGGACTGCATTTCCAGCAACCGACTACAGGTTCTCTGAAACTCAAATTCCAACCGCCCACCACTATAAAGATCCTCAATGGGCGCCTCGGCAGTCACGATCAACTTCACGCCGCGATCATAGAACTCATCGACGAGGTTAATAAACCGCCGTGCTCGGTCGTCCGTTGCCACGCCCATACACTCAACATCGCCAAGCAAAATCGTGTGGTACTCCCGCGCGATTTCAATATAGTCAGTCTGGCTACGCGGCCCATCACACAATGCAATAAAATCAAACCAAACAACATTCTCACTAACTTTACGTATATTAATCGGCCGACCTTCGATGGTCAGCACAGTATCTTCAATGTGATCGCCGTGCTCTGTTTCAAGTGTCGCGAAGCGCTCAGACAAGAAATCTTCCGCTGCCTCACCAAGCGGGCAATGATATAGCTCTGCCTGTTCCAGCAGCCGCAATCGGTAATCAGTTCCGCCATCAACATTCAGTACATGCGTGTATTTTTTTAACGCTTCTATGGCCGGTAAAAAACGGCTTCGCTGCAAACCATCACGATACAAACCGTCTGGCGCTATATTCGATGTCGCAACCAAAGCCACGCCATGCTCAAACAAACATTCAAGCAGGCCTGCTAAAATCATGGCATCGGTAATATCCGTCACAAAAAATTCGTCAAAACACAGCACATTAGTTTGCTTAGCGAGATCTACAGCAATACCAACAAGCGGATTTTTTTCACCTTGGCGCGCACGCATCTCTTGGTGCACATACTGCATAAAGCGATGGAAGTGCATGCGTCGCTTTGTACTGAATGGTAGCGAGTCGAAAAATACATCCATCAAATAGGTTTTACCGCGGCCAACGCCGCCCCACATATATAGACCTTGCTCTGGCACCTTCTTTTTAAATCGCGACAGCAGGCCGCCACGGCGACTCTGCGCATCCACCAAACGATGATGCAAGCCATCAAGCTGCTCTACCGCACGCGCCTGTGCGGCGTCAGAAAAAAAATCGGCGCGCAACAGATCCTGCTTGTAATGTTCTAAAGGTGTCATGGTATGTCGGCATTCCGAGGGGCGGCCAATTTAGCCCGCCGTTCTACGAAGATCAATTACTCGCACCGTGTCTTAACCATCAACGTTAGGCGCGAGTGTCTGGTAAACGTGACAGAGCTAATTGTTTAAGCTCGCTTAAACGCCCGTGAAAAAAATGTCCGCACTCTGAAAAACGGATCAACTCGGGCTGTAACGGCGACTGCAGAGCCCATTGATGCACTTGCTCAGCAGCGACCACTTCATCATCATCGCCCTGCACAACGGTAACGGCACACCCTACATTAGTGATTGCCGCAAAATCGAAATGATGCACCGGCGGCGCGACAAGAAACAGATGCGACGGCGCCTGCTCATTCGCCCGTAACGACACCGCACCATATGCCGCCACATAGCTGCCAAACGAAAATCCCGCCAACCATAACGGCAGCTCTGGAAAACGCGCCTGCAACCAGTGCATCGCAGCAAGAAGGTCTTCTGCCTCGCCTATACCTTCACCATAGGTTCCATCACTTTTGCCAACACCGCGAAAATTAAACCGTAACGCTGCGCCACCACCGTCTCGAACCGCTCGGCACAGGGTCGTCACGACCTTATTCTCCATGGTGCCGCCATACAATGGATGCGGATGACACACCACACTAATAAAGGCTGGCTGCGGCGCAGACTCCAACACAGCTTCAATTACACCCATTGCACCCACAATCATCACTCGTTCGTTCGTGCTTTTCTGCATTTTCTCCACCATTAAAGAGCACACTCAATACGCGCCGCGGACAAATTCTAACAATTTGCCCGCATCAGCGCTTGGCGATTGTCGTCATGCTGTGCTGGAATAGCCCTAGCCAAGGAGAACTGAATGGATATGCTGCTATCAACCCTTTTAACGTTTGCTATCGGTGCACTTATCGGCGCGGCACTCACCTGGATGCTGTCACCTGCACGCCGACAGCACGGCGTCATCAGCAAAGAAAGAGATGAGGCTCGTCAGGCACTTAGCCGTTATCGAGAAGAAGTCGATGAGCATTTTTTACGCACTGCAGACAGCGTCAACCAACTGACCTCCGCGTATCGCTCGGTACATGAGCAGCTTTCCGAGGGCGCCCGCAAGCTCTGTTCCGAACAAGGTCGCCGCTTAGCACTATCACGATCACTGGATTTGATTCCCGGCGACGATCACGTCGACCCATCCGTTAGCCCACCGCTCGACTACGCACCAAGCCACAAGGGCACGCTCGCAGAAAATTACGGACATGCCGGCAAAGAAAAAGATGAGGCGCTAGCCGCTTACGATAACTGGGAGCAAGAGGGCCAAACAGGCAACCAACCGCCACGAGACTACGCTGAAGGCTGTGATGAACAAGGCTGCCCCCCGAGTACCGAAAAAGCAAAGTAAGCCTCAGAGAGCCATTCTCGACGGCCTTGCCCGACAAAACCTGCCTCACAAAAAAGCCCGACGCGCTCACGCACATCGGGCTTTTTCATAGCTAGAAGATTAACCTAGCGGGCAGAATGCCCCGTCAGCTCAACCTTCACCTTTTCGTGCTCCTGTAACGAAGCATAGTAAGCACGCAGAATTTCCAGCACCTCAGGGCGACTAAAGTTATCTTCCACTTCACCGCCTTCGCTTAGTGCCTTGCGCAGCTTGGTGCCCGACACGAGTACGCGATCACCCGCTTCATGTGGGCAGGTACGCATCGACGACATCGTGCAGCATTTGTTGCACCAGAATGTCCAATCGATCTTCAACGGCAATGTAACCAATGCGTCTTCTTTAATTTCATCAAAGATATGGTGAGCATCGAATGGACCATAGTAATCGCCCACGCCAGCATGATCGCGACCGACAATAAGGTGCGAGCAACCGTAGTTCTGACGGAACAGTGCATGCAGTAGGGCTTCGCGTGGACCGGCATAACGCATATCTAACGGATAGCCAGACTGCACAACGGTATTCTTCACGAAATAGTTGTCGATCAAGGTGCCAATCGCTTCCTGACGTACTTCCGCCGGGATATCACCTGGCTTCAGGTTGCCCAACAACGAATGCACCATGACGCCATCGCAAATCTCAATCGCAATCTTGGCAAGATATTCGTGTGAACGGTGCATAGGGTTGCGTGTTTGGAACGCTGCAACGGTCTTCCAGCCCTTCTCTTCGAACAGCGCCCGCGTTTGTGCCGGCGTCATATAGATCTCTTTATATTTCTCTGGGAACTCGCCCTGAGAAAACACTTTTACGCTACCAGCAAGGTTCACATCACCCTGCTCCATCACCATTTTCACACCTGGGTGGTCCGCGTCTGACGTCGTAAAGACGGTCTCACACTCGTGCTTCTTGTCGATGGTGTATTTCTCAGACAGGGTCAAAGCCCCCATTATCTCGCCATCTTCGTCAACCAGCGCCACTTCATCGCCAATGTTCAGACTATCTGCGGTGGCCTGATCGGTAGACAAGGTAATCGGAATGGGCCAGAACAAGCCATTCGCCATGGTCATGGTATCGCACACGCCCTGCCAATCTGCCTGCCCCATAAAGCCTTCCAGCGGCGTAAAGCCACCGATACCGAACATAATCAAATCGCCACGCTCACGTGAGGACAACGCAACTTTCGGCAAAGACTGGGCCTTGGACTGAGCGTCGGCGAGCGCCGCGCCTTCTAATAACAGTGGCTTAAGAACGTCACTGCCATGCGGCTTGACCAATTGCGACATGGTTACACTCCTGCGGATATGGGTGGCTAAGATTTGGGGGCGCATTATAGCGGCCTAGAAGCGCTGCCGGCCACCACTGGTCGCATCAGCACTAAAATCAATTGGTTTGGCACTTATACCTTACTGAAAGCTAAGCCCGTTGGCTCCGGGACCAAGATCGGCAACGGCGTGTCATCAACACAAATAACGGCAGGCAGGGCGCCGGCAGCATCACCGTCTGTTTGCAGCAGCTCGCCCTCAACATCAGGCACCTCAATGTGTTGCGCAGCTACGGAAACAACACCATCCATGCTCTCCATCCGGCCCAACACAAGCGCCAGCATGTATTTAATCAACGTCCAACGTCCTGGCTTCATAAACAGCAATGCCTGTAACGACGGGCGAGCAATATTGGCGTAACGACTTAGTACAAAGCTACCGCCGTAATAACGCGCGTTGGCAATAATCGCTGAATAACAATCATAGGATTTACCATCGACAGTAATCAGGTAGCGCTTACTGCCGTAGCGCGCAATTTGCGTCAGCATCGACACCATATACGCGCCTTTGCCGATTTTGCGCTTTAACGCCAAGTCCGTGGTATTGACCACCCACGAGTCGTAACCCACCCCAACCCACATTAAAAAACGCCGGCCGTTCAGCTTGCCCGGCCAAATTTCTAACAGTTGTCCGCTCATTACCAATTCAGCGACTTGCTCCGGCTTATTGGGTAACGACAACTCTCGCGCCAACACGTTGGCCGTTCCCGTGGCCATAATCGCCAACGGAACTCCGCCAACCAAGCCATTAATCACTTCGTTGGTCGTGCCGTCGCCGCCGACCGCAACGACAACATCGCCCTGATCAGATCGAGCACGCAAATACTGAGTTGCATCGCCTGCAGCCTTAGTCCGATACACTTCTACCGACGCACTTTTTTCCACCAGCGCGTCAACCAAACGCTGCAAGACTTTTTCACGCCCACCCCCAGCGGTAGGGTTATAAACCACCAACACTTTCCTGACTTTTTTCATCGATACGATCCAAAAAAACGCCATGCCTTAGGCATAGCGCTAAACAATTCAATTCGCAAAAAAAGACGCCACATTAAACCGGGTTGTCGATATCAATAAAAACATGCTCAATATCAAACTGTTCAGCCAACCATTCTCCGACCGCCTGAATACCGTAACGCTCGGTCGCATGATGACCGCAAGCAAAATAATGAATGCCAGTCTCACGCGCGATGTGTACCGTCGGCTCTGATATTTCCCCACTTAAATACGCATCAACTCCCAGCGCCTGAGCCTGCTCAATAAAGCCCTGCGCCGCGCCAGTACACCACGCTAGCGTTTCCACTTCGTCTTTGCTCTCGCCGATATGTAATACCTCTCGGCCCAAACGACTTTCAACATAATCAGCAAATTCTTCTGCGCTCATCGCGTGCGGCAACCGCCCCGTCAAACCGATGGACAAGGGATTACCCGGCTCCATAACGCCGTCAATCTCGAGACCCAACACACGTGCAAGCGCGACATTATTACCAAGCTGCGGATGACCATCCAGCGGCAAGTGATAAGCAAACAAACTAATGTCGTGGGCGAGCAACGTTTGCAGCCGCTGCTTCTTCATACCGCGCACGCGCGCGTCCTCACCTTTCCAGAAGTATCCATGGTGCACCAGAATGGCGTCCGCCCCTTCCACCACCGCCGCGTCTAACAACGCCTGACTCGCGGTAACCCCAGTAACGACCCGCCGTACCTGCTCACGCCCTTCTACCTGCAAACCATTTGGGCAGTAGTCACGGTACTTCGCTGGCTGCAGCAGCTTGTCCAACGCCACCAGCATCGCATCTCGTTTAATCATCGGTATGCTTCCCCGTCGGTGATAACTCGATCTATTTTAGGGTTTTGCTCGTCAATCTGTGAACGGCGGGCCCGGCAAATAAAGCGCCGGCTGAACCCACATCACTTCCCTGCTAGAATAGCGCGCAAGTTTACACCACTGCGCTGCGAGCCTCATTGATGAAAGCCATACGTTTCTTTGCCTGGCCTATTTTTGCCGGAATTCTGGTCGGCCTATCTGTGCTCTGGTGGTACGAAGCAGGCCCGGGCGCAACATCGGCTCGCTTAGCAGGCCCCTTTGGCGGCCGTATCGACAGCTATGCCGACGCGGTTTCGAAAGCCGCCCCCGCAGTGGTCAACATCTACACCACCCAAGTCGTAGAGCACGAAGAGCTTAGCAGCGACCCGCTGTTTGATCGATTTGTCGAGCGCCCGAGGCGAGAACGCCTGCTCTCCAGCCTCGGTTCAGGCGTACTGGTGTCTAGCAAAGGTTATATTCTCACCAGTAATCACGTCATCCAAGGCGGCGACGAAATCATTGCCTCGCTAGCGGATGGCCGCGAAGCCGTTGCCAATGTCGTCGGTACAGACCCAGAAACCGACCTCGCGTTATTGCAAATCGACCTCGACAACCTACCGGTTGTTCGCCTTGCCAGCGCCGGCCCCGTTCGCGTTGGCGACGTTGCACTGGCAATCGGAAACCCGCTGGGCGTCGGCTCCTCCGTGTCGATGGGCATTGTCAGCGCGACTGGGCGCAGTCATTTAGGTATCGCGACATTTGAAAACTTTATTCAAACGGATGCCGCTATTAGCCGCGGCAATTCGGGCGGCGCATTGATCGACACACGCGGTAATTTGATCGGCATTAATACCGCGATCTTGTCCAGTGATGGCACATGGCAAGGTATCGGCTTTGCCACCCCGGCCTCTGTCGCACAAGAAGTAATGACCGACTTAATTGCCTATGGCCGCGTCATTCGCGGCTGGCTCGGCGTAACCGTTCAAGACATCACTCCCAATCTAGCCAGCACCTTTGGCTTGGAAGAAGTACGCGGTGGATTAGTGTCCGAAGTATTACGTGATAGCCCTGCGTTCACCGGCGGGCTGCGACCAGGCGATGTGTTGGTCGGCGTAAATGGCGACACCATTCGCGACGGATACGAAGCCATGAATATTATTGCGGGAACTAAGCCGGGCTCCACGCTTGAGCTCAACGTCATTCGTAATCACGACAAAATGGACATCACGGTTGAAATTGGTACGCGACCACCAGCAACCACTAGCGACAGATAGCGAGCTGGCGCGGAAGCCGTGCGACCGGACGCATCGAGAAAATAAGAACAGCGAGAAAGGGGCGCGCTAACAGGGGCGCAACAAAGGTAGCATAAAAGGCAAGACAGCTTACCCGCCCCTAAAGGCGTTACCGCGCCTTTAGCTCAGCATCCAACGCATCAAACAACGCCTGATTCTGCTCAACCGTTCCGATTGTTATTCGGACAAAATCACTAATACGTTCTGGTGCCGAAAAGTGGCGCACAATCACACCATGGCTACGCAACGCCGCAGCAATTTCAGCGCCTGAAATTTCCGTATGCCGAGCAAAAACAAAGTTTGCAGAAGAAGGAAGCACCACAAAACCCCGCGCCGAAAGCTCAGCACTCACTCTCTCACGACTCGCCACCACCGTTGAGCACGTCTTTTGGAAATATTCTTCGTCCGCAAAAGACGCGGCGCCCGCCGCAATCGCCACGCGATCCAATGGGTAAGAATTAAAACTATTTTTTATACGCTCCAACCCTTCAATTAACGGCGCCTGACCCACTGCAAAGCCAATGCGCAAACCCGCTAACGAACGAGACTTTGATAACGTCTGCACCACTAAAAGATTTGAATATTGATTAACCAAAGCGATGGCAGACTCACCGCCAAAATCGATATACGCCTCGTCCACTACCACCAAAGAATCAGCATTGTGTTTCAGCAGGCGCTCAATATCTGCCAACGGCAGCAAGCGCCCTGTTGGCGCATTCGGATTTGGGAAAATAATGCCACCATTGGGTTTCTGATAACCTTCAATCGCAAGAGAGAAATCATCCGCCAACGGCACCCGTTCAAACTCAATCTGATAGAGGCCGCAATAAACCTGATAAAAGCTATAGCTAATATCCGGGAACAAAATCGGCTTATCCTGCTTAAAGAAACCGAGAAAAAGATGCGCCAACACCTCATCTGAACCATTGCCGACAAACACCTGATCAGACGTTACCTGATAATAATCTGCAATCGCTTGCTTAAGCGCAGAGGCATCTGGGTCGGGGTAAAGGCGCAGGGCGTCATCACTTACCTGCGCAATGGCTTCAAGCGCTTTCGGTGACGGACCGTAGGGGTTTTCATTGGTATTCAGCTTTACCAAACGTTCCATCTTGGGCTGTTCGCCCGGCACATAAGGCACCAGCGTATGAACAAAGTCGCTCCAGAAACGGCTCACGGGTTACTCCGATAGGATGTAGGAAACGCTAAGATTTACTGAGTGTCGTTTTTGATTCGTAACTCGGCCGATAACGCGTGGGCCGTCAAGCCTTCGCCGCGGGCCAGCACACTCGCTATTTTCCCCAACTCGCTCGCGCCCTGCTCAGAACAGCCAATGAGCGAGCTGCGCTTTTGAAAATCATAAACGCCTAAGGGAGAAGAAAAACGCGCCGTTGCCGACGTTGGCAGCACGTGATTAGGGCCGGCGCAATAATCCCCCAGCGCTTCCGGGGTATGGCGACCTAAAAAAATAGCGCCAGCATGACGTACTTTTTTCGCCCACTCTTCCGCATCATCAATCGACAGCTCAAGGTGTTCTGGCGAAATAACATTGACCACCGCCATGCAATCATCAATATCCTTTGCCTTAATCAAGGCTCCACGGGTCTGCAGCGAAATCCGTGCGATTTCTTCACGCTCTAGTTTGCCTAACGCGGCGTGCAAACACGCCTCAACGCGATCAATAAAATTCGCGTCTGGCGACAACAAAATAGATTGCGCCTCTTCGTCGTGCTCGGCTTGCGATAGTAAATCCATCGCAATCCACTCGGGGTCGGTTTTCCCGTCGCAGACAACAAGAATTTCGGAGGGCCCCGCGATCATATCAATGCCGACTTTACCAAAGACCTGTCGCTTCGCTTCTGCCACATAAATATTGCCGGGCCCAACAATCTTATCTACCGCCGGCACAGACTCAGTGCCAAACGCTAATGCCGCAACCGCTTGCGCGCCACCGATCGTAAACAAACGATCAACACCCGCAATCGCCGCCGCTGCCAAAACAAGGTCATTAATCTCGCCGTCAGGAGACGGCGAAACCATAATAATTTCCTGCACACCCGCGACACGCGCAGGAATCGCATTCATCAGCACCGAACTAGGATACGCAGCCTTACCACCCGGCACATAAATACCAGCACGATCTAGAGGCGTAACTTGCTGGCCAAGCAGAGTGCCGTCGGCTTCACGATAACTCCACGAGTCTTGTTTCTGATGCACATGGTAGCGACGCACACGATCCGCAGCAGCTTCCAGCGCCTCGCGCTGTGCCGCCGGAATACGAACTAACGCAGCCTGCATCTCGCCCGCCGACACTTCCAAGGCATCGACACTGTCAACATCGCGACGGTCGAAACGATTAGTCAACTCTACCAGCGCTTTATCGCCACGCCGACGCACTGCGTGAATGATATCGCGCACGCGATCTCGCACCTCGTCATCACGCTCATCGCTCCACGCGGTCAAGGCAGCAAGGTCTGCATAAAAATCGAGATCACTGGTATCGAGACGATTCATTTTCATTCGGTCGCCAACAGAGCCTGTTCTTGGTTCGCATCTACCGCAGCTTCAATCGCCCGCAGAATTTCACCAATTTCTTTTTGCCGTGTTTTCATGCTGGCACGATTCACAATTAAGCGACTCGAAATCTCACAAATCAGTTCGGTTGGCTCAAGACCATTGGCACGCAAGGTATTACCGGTATCAACGATATCCACAATACGATCGGCCAAGCCCACCAGCGGCGCCAGCTCCATTGCACCGTACAGTTTAATGACATCGGCCTGACGGCCCTGCGAAGCATAATAACGACGCGTTATGTTGACGAACTTAGTGGCCACGCGAACCCGGCCATCCACCTCGGGCGCATCCTTCAACGCAGCGACCATCAGTTTGCACTGCGCGATGCGTAAATCCAGCGGCTCGTAAATGCCCTCGGCTCCGTGCTCCATCAGCACATCCTTACCGGCAACACCAATATCGGCAGCACCGTATTGAACGTAAGGCGGCACATCCGTTGCACGAATAATAATGATGTTCACGTCTGCACGGGTGGTTTCAAACACCAACTTCCGCGACTTTTCCGGATCTTCCAGCAACTCAATGCCTGCTGCTTTTAGCAGTGGCAATGTTTCCTTGAAGATGCGCCCTTTAGACAGGGCAATCGTTAACGGTTTCATAAAGGCTCTTAGTCTAGATTAGCCTGGCACTCGACGAATACGCGCGCCGAGAAGCTGCAGCTTTTCTTCAATACATTCGTAACCACGGTCGATGTGATAAATACGATCGACGCAGGTATCGCCCTGAGCAACAAGTCCCGCAATCACCAACGAGGCAGAAGCACGCAAGTCCGTCGCCATCACCGGCGCCGCGGTAAGATACTCAACGCCACGACAGATCGCCGTATTGCCCTGCACTTCAATATTGGCACCCATGCGATTCATTTCTTGGACGTGCATAAATCGATTTTCAAAAACCGTTTCGGTAATCGTACCGGTACCTTCGGCTATGGTATTCAACGCAGTAAATTGCGCCTGCATATCCGTCGGCATTGCGGGATAAGGCGCAGTGCGCATTGATACCGCTTTCGGCCGCTTACCTTTCATGTCCAGAGAAATCCAATCTTCTCCGGTTTCAATTTCCGCACCGGCTTCACGCAATTTCTGCAACACAACATCCAACAATTGCGGACGAGTATCTTTCACCTTAATGCGTCCACGGGTCGCTGCTGCTGCGATCAAATAAGTGCCCGTTTCAATACGATCAGGAATGACATCGTGACGCGTACCCTTCAACGACTTAACGCCTTCAATAGTAATCGTGTCCGTACCAGCGCCTTTAATTTTCGCGCCCATCTTCGTCAAATAATCGGCAAGATCGACAACTTCAGGTTCACGCGCTGCGTTCTCAATAACGGTAGTGCCGTCAGCCAGTGACGCCGCCATCATTAAGTTTTCTGTACCAGTAACCGTCACCGTGTCGAGAACAAGATGCGCGCCGTGCAATCGATCTTTCACGCTGGCATGAATATAACCGTTGGCCACCTCAATATTCGCACCCATGGCTTCAAGGCCACGCAAATGCAAATCCACCGGACGACTGCCGATGGCACAACCGCCTGGCAACGACACATCGGCTTTACCGAAATGCGCCAGCATAGGTCCCAGCACCAAGATTGACGCACGCATGGTGCGAACCAATTCATACGGCGCATGGAAATCCGTAATGGTGTTGGCATCCACTTCAATATTCATGCGGTCGTCGATAACCACTTTCACACCCATGCGACCAAGCAATTCAATCAGCGTGGTAACGTCTTGTAGGTGAGGTAGGTTACCCACAGTAGTAGGTGTATCCGCCAGCAACGTTGCTGCAAGAATAGGCAAAGACGAGTTCTTTGAACCGGAAATACGAATCTCGCCATCAAGACGCTGGCCGCCGGTGATAATTAATTTGTCCATCAGGGATCTCTCAGAATGTACCCATGCGCTGGGCTTTATCCCACTCGGCAGGTGTAAAGGTTTGCATTTCTATCGCATGAATTGAGCCATCAGCGATGCGATCATTCACGCAGCCATAGACCAATTGCTGCTTCTTTACCGGGCTGAGCCCTTCAAATGCCGGCGCAACGACACGCAATACAAAGCGATCACCGCCGCCCTCGACCATTGCCACCGCACCTTCTATGCCCGCTTCTAGCAAGGCTTTCACTTCTTCGGCCGTCATTCTCCGCCCTCATTGTACGAAAGCGGCAATGATACGGCTTTTACTGACAAAAATCAGGCATCGTCTGGCGTTAAAGCGGGATCAGCGCTTGTTCCCGCGTCAACCGGCTTGCCGGTATCAAGCGCTGACGACCAATTATCGATAACGAGATCGAAATCGCCGCCGTACTGCCGCACAGACTGATCAAACTGACTACGGAAGGTTTTGCCCAGATTAAGACCATTCACAATGACGTTCTCAACCAACCACGTGCCCTCTTGTTGGTTGCGATACAGGGAGAAAAAAACAGGAATAACCTTGCCACCACTGGTCTGGATCTCCGTACGTACCCGCGCTTTATCCCCTGAGACATCCCCGCTCTGCTCAGGCAGGACGGTAATTTCTTGGCCGTCGTAGAGCGTCAGCCCTGCCGAGTAGGTGCTCAGTAGGCTGTCCCGAAAAACACTCAGAAAGCGATATTTCTGCTCACGAGTCGCTGCCGAAAAGTGATTCGCCATCACGAGGCGAGTGATCCGCTTAAAGTCGACCAGACCACCAAGCTCCTGCTCAACCATCTGACGGGCATACTGCGGGTCCGCCTTAATCTTCGCGCGCTCTTGATCGATGCGCGCGGTCATTTTAACAATCGCGCCCTCCAGCACCTCCCGCGGAGGTACATCCGCCGAGGTTTCCGCCAAGACAGGCGTTGCACTAACCACTAAAGAAAGCAGTAACGACAACGTCGCCGATACCCCTATCCAACCTTTCGCTCGGCTGTTATTCGATTTATTCACGGCGTTCTGCATATTTATCATCCTGCTTCTCCTAAACTCGCGCTATAAAAGCGGTGACGCCGCCTTATGTCCAGTACTGCTTAGAGCAATCGCAATCAATTTCAGTTCCTTACGCTCCCTGACGTGGGTGTAAGGCCCCGTCCATGTATAATCGTGGCGCTACACCGATCCTTCAGTCGGCGTGCGTGCAATACGTGCGTTACTGGGTCATCAAGCTTGGTAACGAACCGGCAATAAGCAATTGAGGGTAAGACATGTCCAATGATTTCCAAGCCACCGCCAAACGCGTTCTTGCCATCGAAGCAAGAGCGGTTGAGGGGCTGATCCATACCATTGACGAGCATTTCTCCCGCGCCTGCGAACTCCTCCTCGCCTGCACTGGTCGCATTATCGTTACCGGCATGGGCAAATCTGGCCACATTGGCAACAAGCTAGCCGCCACACTCGCCAGTACCGGCTCGCCCGCCTTCTTCGTTCACCCCGCCGAAGCCTCGCACGGCGACCTCGGCATGATTACTGCCAACGACATCGTTATTGCGCTATCAAACTCGGGGGAAACCGCCGAAGTCCTTACCATCATGCCGGTGATTAAACGTAAAGGCACACCCCTTATTAGTATGACGGGACGCGCGGATTCGACGCTAGCCCGACAAGCGGATGTGCACCTGCATGTTGCGGTCGAAGAAGAAGCCTGCCCTCTCAACTTAGCGCCAACTTCCAGCACCACCGCGGCGCTCGCATTGGGCGACGCGTTAGCGATTGCATTGCTCGAAGCGCGTGGCTTTACCGCAGAAGATTTTGCGTTGTCTCATCCCGGTGGCACCCTCGGACGGCGCCTACTGCTGCGCGTCGAAGATGTCATGCACGCAGGCGAACGACTGCCAATTATCTCGGACGGCGCCTCCATCGCCGATGCCTTGCTGGAAATGACCAGCAAAGGCTTAGGCATGACGGCTATCGTGGACAGCAACAATGCGCTCACCGGTGTATTTACTGACGGCGACTTACGTCGCATGCTCGAGCGCGCACTCGACATCCACCAGCACAACATTCGTGAAGTCATGACCGTTAATCCCGTCGTCATTGAGCAAGGACACCTTGCCGCCGAAGCGCTGCAAATCATGGAAAAGAAAAAAATTAATGGTCTAATTGTCGTCGATGCCGACCACAATCCCGTCGGCGCCTTAAATATGCACGACCTACTACGAGCCGGAGTTGTTTAATGAGCCAGTCAGTTAACGCATTACGCGCCCGTGCCCGTCGCCTCAAACTCGTTGCCTTTGACGTCGACGGCGTGATGACCGACGGCCGCCTGTATTACGGCGCGGATGGAGAAGAATTCAAAGTATTTAATTCACTCGATGGGCATGGCCTAAAGATGCTGGCCGCTGCGGGCGTCACCCTGGCCATTATTACTGGGCGGAACTCTGCCATGGTCAGTCGTCGCGCGGCCGATCTGAATATCGAACACGTCATCCAAGGTCGTGAAGACAAGGGCGTTGCATTGCAAGCGTTAGCGGCGGAACTTGGCTTCGACGCCGACGTAACCGGCTACGTCGGCGATGACATTCCCGATGTTCCTGCGATGGAATGGGCGGCACTATCTTTCTCTGTCGCCAATGGCCACCCGCGAGCACGTGCCTGCGCCGACAAGGTGACCGAACTCCGCGGCGGCGAAGGTGCAGTACGGGAAATTTGTGACTTTATACTTGGCGCCCATCCAGAATCCACGCAAGCCGAGCCCTCGCAGCCGAGCAACAACACGTGAAAAAGCAAGGCATCCTTAGCCTCACCGGCATCGCGCTACTCGGCTTAATCGTGCTGATGACGCTGCACGAGTGGGATTATGCTGCACCACTGATCACCGCAGAGCGACCCGATGTACCCGCACTCATACTCGAAAATATGACCTCCGTCCGCCACAACGCTGACGGCACGCGCCAGTACAGCGTCAGTGCCAAAGCCTTGTCGTGGTTCGAAATCAGTAATCGCTCAGAGCTATCTGAACCGTCCGTTGAAATGTTTGGTAATAAAGCCAACTGGTTTGTTTCGGCGAATCAGGGAAAGATGCAACAAGAAAAGAAGATCATGGATCTTAGCGGCAGCGTACATGCCCGCCGTGACGGCCCAGCTCCACTTTCACTGGAAACCGAGCGCTTGATCTATCATGCAAACGAAGAGCGCCTGCATATCCCAACCAAAGTCAGCATTAAACATGTCGGCGGCAACACCCGCGCCGGGCAACTTGATGCGGACTTGCAGCAAGGCATCATTAAAATCAAAGGCGGAGTAGAAACACATTATGTGCCGACGTCCGGCTAGCCGAGTTTTATCCGCTGCGCTACTAAACGGTATCGCACTGCTAAGCTGTCTTGCGACGCCCGCCATTTCCGCAGACGCCAACGGCATCCCAAAAAGTGACGGTAACAGCGTCATCAATCATGGCAGTGCGGGCCATGAAAATGCCGAAATTATTATTCGAGCCGAATCCGCCGTACTCGACCAAAGCAAAGGTGTAGGCATCTACGAAGGCGGCGCGGAGCTGCATCAAGGTGGCCGGCACCTTAGCGCTGATTGGATTCGCATTGAGTTAAAAGACGGCGCGCCAGGTCGCATCGAAGCGCGTGGCAATCCCGTGACGCTAATTGAAGACGGCGCACTTGAAGCACGCGGAAAACGACTGACGTATGACGTCACAGGTCGCCGCATACAGATTTATGAGCAGGCTTATGTCAATCATCAGGGCCGTATTTTCGAAGGCGCTGAGCTTGAATATAACCTAGACACCAAACAGGTAGATGCCCGCGGTGGTGACGAAGACGGCCGAGTGCGGCTCGTTATTCCTGCGGAAGATACGGAGTAATTGCTTGAAAACGCTTAGTGCAACAAAACTAGCGAAGAGCTATCGCGGACGTCACGTCATCGAGGACGTTTCGATTAAAGTCGACGCAGGCGAAATCGTCGGCTTACTTGGCCCCAACGGCGCCGGTAAAACCACCTGCTTTTATATGATTGTCGGATTATTACCGCCAGACTCTGGCCGTATTTTTATCGACAACAAAGACATTACTCGCCTCCCTATGCATGGTCGCGCACAAGCTGGAATCGGCTACCTTCCACAAGAGGCGAGCATCTTTCGACGCCTGAGTGTCGCCGACAATATTATGGCTATTCTTGAAACGCGCAAAGATCTCAGTCGCCAAGAAAGAGCACAACGACTTGAGCAACTGCTACAAGAATTTCACATCACCCATATTCGCAACAGCCTCGGCATGGCACTCTCTGGCGGTGAGCGTCGGCGCGCGGAGATCGCCCGAGGCCTTGCTACCGACCCCGCGTTTATTCTGCTCGATGAGCCCTTCGCTGGGGTTGATCCCATTTCCGTCAACGACATCAAAGACATTATTCGCCACTTAAAACAGCGCGGCATTGGCGTCTTGATTACCGACCACAACGTTCGCGAAACGCTCGACATTTGTGACAACGCCTATATCGTCAGCGAAGGCCACATCATCGCCTCCGGCGACGCCGACACCATCCTCTCCAACCAACAAGTGCGAGACGTCTACCTTGGCGCGGATTTCCGCTTGTAGTCTTCCGGTTCAAACCCGTACGATCGCCTCGTTGCTCTATGCCTCCGCCCTTGCGATGACAACCAAGGGCGGTCGCCGTTAGATAAGTACTGTGCTCCGCCGTAAAACCCCCTCCCCAAAAACGCCATACACCTTTAAGGGATGCCTTTCAAGAATAGGCATGAAAATTGCTTACTGGTATCCTCTGTCACGTTTCCCGGCCTAAACCAGAGCGTGATGAAGCAAAGCCTAACTATACAACTCGGCCAGCAGCTCAAGATGACGCCACAACTGCAGCAGGCGATTCGTCTGCTGCAGCTATCTGCCCTCGATTTACGTCAGGAAATCCAAGAGTCGGTTGAGATCAACCCGATGCTGGAACTCGAAGACGAGCAGTCTGGCGATCTTTCTCTCGAGTCGCTGAAAGAAAACGACAACCAAGACAGCCAAGAGCTCGACCTCGATAGCAGCGACCAATTACCGGACGACCTACAAGTCGACACCGACTGGGACGACATCTACCAGAGTGGCTCTAGCAGTGCGAGCAGCGGCTCTGGTAGCTCAGAGGGTGAAGAAGGCGATGCATGGGAAGCGCGCAACGCCGCGCCTTTGACCTTACAGCAACATATATTGTGGCAACTCAACCTCACCCCCATGACCGACGCCGACCGCGCCATCGCGTACGCCATGGTTGAAGCCCTTGATCCTCGCGGCTACCTAACCAGCAGCCTAGATGATATCGCCGAGACCGTGCGCCACGAACTCGAAGGCGAGCTTCCAGACGAGACCTTTCCCGAAGAAGACGAAATGATGGTGGTGCTCCACCACCTGCAGCAATTCGACCCACCGGGTGTGGCCGCCCGCAATCTGCAAGAATGCTTGGATATTCAGCTGCGTCAGCTGGATGCATCAGTACCGTGGCTAGAGCATGCGCTAGCGCTAGTCGGCCAGCACCTCACATTGCTGGAAACTCGCGACTACATGACGCTACGCCGCCGCATGGGCATTAGCGAAGAAGAGCTCGGCGAGGTGTTGAACCTCGTCCGCGGCCTCAACCCAGCACCCGGCGACGGCCTCAACGAAGAGCCTGCCGAGTACGTTGTGCCAGACGTCATTATTCAGCGCAAAGGCAAGCGCTGGCTGGTCGAGCTTAATCCAGAATCACTGCCTAAAGTGCGCATCAACAATCAGTACGCTGGCATGGTTGGCCAGGCCCGCCGCGAAGAAGACGGCACCTATATGCGCGCGCAATTGCAGGAAGCCAAGTGGTTTCTCAAAAGCCTGCAAAGTCGTAATGAAACCCTACTCAAAGTCGCCAGCCGGATCGTTCAGGTACAAAAAGACTTCTTCGAATATGGCGAAGAGGCCATGAAGCCGCTCGTACTAGCAGAAATCGCTGATGCCGTTGGCATGCACGAATCGACCATTTCCCGCGTCACCACGCAGAAGTACATGCTTACCCCGCGGGGCGTTTTTGAGCTGAAATTCTTTTTCTCTAGTCACGTGGGTACAGATGGCGGTGGTGAATGTTCAAGCACTGCTATTCGTGCCATTATTAAGAAACTGATTGCCACTGAAGATGCCCGCAAACCGCTCAGCGATAGTAAGTTAGCGGATTTGTTAAACGATCAGGGCATTAAGGTCGCAAGACGTACTGTCGCCAAGTACCGTGAGGCGATGCGCATTCCGGCGTCAAGCGAGCGCAAGCGATTGGTGTAAACCCGTCGCGCAGGGATGCCAACTGAGCGAAAACAGCCTATCGCTGTCCACACTCATGGTCCCCTGACAGCGTAACCGCTGTCGCCGGTAAACCAGGGTAGGAGAAGGAGCCAGTCATGCAAATAAACATCAGTGGTCACCATCTTGATATCACCGACGCACTGCGTGAATATGTAAACGAAAAATTTACCCGCCTGGAACGACATTTTGACCACATCACCAGCATTCAGGTGATACTCTCCCCGGAACCGAAAACCCACAAAGCCGAATCGACCATCCGAATTTCTGGGGGAGAGCTCTTTGCAACGGCAGAGGCCGATGACATGTACGCCGCCATCGACACCCTAACCGACAAGCTTGATCGCCAAATTCTTAAACACAAGGAGAAGTCCGTCAGCCGTAATCACGGGCACTGACGTCTGAAACATGCGAGTACGTGAACTGCTAACCCAAGAACACACACACATTGACGTTCATGGTGTCAGCAAAAAAAGATTGCTGGACCAGGTCGCACAACTGGCCGCCTCCAGCAATCCGTCGCTGTCGGAGCAACAGGTCTTTGATGCCCTGATTGCCCGCGAGCGATTGGGCAGCACTGGCATTGGGGAAGGCATCGCCATTCCCCACTGTCGTATGCCAAGCTGCGATAAACCCATTGGCATTCTACTGCGCCTCGATCAAGCCATTGATTTCGAAAGCATCGACGGCAAGCCCGTTGATCTCGTTTTTGTCTTACTCGTGCCGGAAGCCAATCCCGAACAACACCTAAAAACCCTCAGTCATTTAGCCGCTCTCTTTAACGAATCCGGCTTCCGCGAAGAACTGCGTAGCGCAAACTCTTCGGCCAGCCTGTTTCTAAACGCCACCTCGTCGGAAGAAGAGCTGCGCCTCGCATCATGAAAATTATCATTCTGAGTGGTCGCTCAGGCTCTGGTAAAACAACCGGCCTGCAAGCATTAGAAGATCTCGGCTTTTACTGTGTCGACAATTTGCCATTAGGCTTATTGCCAACACTCGCCTCGCAACTGCTCAATGAAGAACATACATTGCCGTTAATTGCCGTCGGCATCGATGCACGTAACCTACCCAATCAGCTGCTGCGCTTTCCCGAGCTGCTCGCGGAAATTCAGCAGCTCAACGTCGAGTGCGATGTTGTCTTCCTCGATGCAGACGACGACACTCTACTCAAACGCTTCAGTGCAACCCGTCGCAAACACCCGCTCAGCACCGAAACAATGTCACTAAGCGAATCAATCGAAGAAGAAGGTCGTCTACTTTCCGCGATTCGCGAGCGGGCTCAGCTCGTTATCGATACCAGCACTCTCGACGTGCACAGCCTTCGCGACTTAATCCGTGATCGTATTGCCAATAAAAAAGAAGGCTTATCGTTACTGGTCGAATCCTTTGCCTTCAAACGCGGCGTACCCCACGACGCAGATCTCGTATTCGATGTGCGTGTGCTCCCCAACCCATACTGGCATGCACATTTGCGTCAACACACCGGGCGGGACGATCAGGTACGAGAGTTTCTTGTTCAGCAACCAGAAAGCGGTGAAATGCTCGATGATATTTACGGCTTTTTAATGAGCTGGCTACCACGCTTCGAAAAAAATGACCGTAGCTATATGACCGTAGCCATTGGCTGCACCGGCGGCCAGCATCGGTCGGTCTATGTGGCAGAAGAATTGGTTAGTCGGCTGCTTAAGCAGAATATCGACGTGCAGCTACGGCACCGGGAGCTTGGGGTTTAAGCCCAAAGAACTCCTATGATCGAATCCACTCTATTGATCGATAATATACTCGGCCTGCATGCCCGTGCCGCCGCCAAGGTCGTGTCCGTGGCATCACGCTATAGTGCGCAAATCAGTATTTTAAAAGACGAACGCAAAGTCGATGCAAAAAGTATCATGGCCTTGCTGATGCTCGGCGCCGCGCGGGGTACACAGCTCAAAGTGTGCGTCGAGGGCGAAGATGAAACACAAGCCATGGCCGAGCTCATTGACTTATTCGAGCGAAAGTTCGACGAGGAATAGGTAGCTGCCATGCCCCCCCTTACCACTTTGAACTAGCCGCAAACGTGCCTTCTATCACACCTCTATTTCCGCAGCGATCTGACGTAACCTCCGCAACCTAGTACACTGCAGCCTGAACAACGGGAGGCTAGAGCAGGATGAGCAATAATTCCGCAAACAAACATCTGAAAGCAATTGATCGTGCGCTCAGCTCAGGCGCGCTTGGCCAAGTGCGTCACCTGCTCAATCAACTTCCCGCATCCGACGTGGCGCATTTATTACAGTCCTCGCCACCGCGTGAACGACGCATTCTTTGGCAGCTCATCAACAAAGATCAAGGCACTGAGGTTCTACAGTATCTCGGTGAAGAAATTCGTGGCGAGTTCCTTAAGGAGCTTTCCGCAGACGAACTACTGGTGCTAGTAGAAGACCTAGAATTCGATGATCTCGCTGACTTATTGCAAGAGCTGCCGGAACAGATCACCCAGCAAGTCCTGTCGGCATTGGACGATCAAAACCGCGAGTTACTTCAAGCCGTACTAAGCTATCCGGAAGATACCGCCGGTGGCCTGATGAACACCGACGTCATCACTATTCGGCCAGAAATCACCATTAGCGTTGTGCTGCGCTATTTACGTTTTCGCGCCGACATTCCGGAAACCACGGATAAACTGCTGGTGGTAAACCGCAAAAATCAATTTATCGGCATTTTACCGCTGACCCGTATTCTCGTCTGCGACGGTAGCACCACCGTGCGCGAAGCCATGATTACTGACATCGAGCCCATTCCAGCCGATATGCCAGCGCACGACGTCGCGAAAATCTTCGAACGGCGCGACCTCGTCTCTGCCCCTGTTGTGAATAACGAAGGCATGTTGATTGGCCGTATTACCATTGATGACGTCGTTGACGTTATTCTTGAAGAAGCGGACCACTCTATCTTAAGCATGGCGGGTCTAGACGAAGATGAAGATACCTTCGGCTCTGTCTGGCACACATTGCGCCACCGCGCACTGTGGCTCGGCATCAACCTACTGACAGCACTTGCTGCTTCCGCCGTGATCGGCTTATTCCAAGGCACCATTAACCAAGTTGTCGCACTGGCTGTGCTCATGCCTATCGTCGCCAGCATGGGCGGTATTGCCGGCAGCCAAACACTGACATTGGTTATCCGCGCTATCGCCCTCGGCCAAGTGAAGGCCGACAACACTCGCTACCTCATCATTAAAGAGCTATCCGTTGGCGCACTGAATGGGTTGATCTGGGCAAGTGTGGTAGGCGTTGCTGCCGCCCTGTGGTTTGGTGAACCCAAACTCGGCATGGTATTGGCCGCTGCCATGGTCATTAACTTAACCATTGCCGCAGGCGCGGGCGCCTTTCTGCCAATGTTTCTTAAACGTGCGGGGATTGATCCAGCGTTGGCAGGCGGTGTCGTCTTAACCACCATCACCGACGTCATCGGATTCTTCTCGTTTCTCGGGCTCGCAACCATGTTATTTATCGCAGCCTAGAAAGATCATTTCTTTAGAATAACGGCGGCTCTATAGCCGCCGTTATTCTTCTATCTATTCCAACTATTCCACGTCTGTCTTCTGTACAACCTTCTACTTCAGCTCCGCCTGCAGCAACGCTACTAATGAGCATCCACGTAAATATCGCGAAACGATGTATACAACGAAATGATCAACAATGGCATGACCACAAGCAGACCCAACAGCGCCGGTATCATGCCAATCAAGATCAGTAGAAATAGAACAATGCTGTACAGCGTCATCGGAATAATATTCTTTATGCAGCCGACAAAACTCCACTTTAGCGCTCGACCAATGGTCATCTCTTCGCTTAACACAACTAGCGGTAAGGCAAACCACATCAGCGCCGCATAAGGAATCAACAGCAACATCCAAATCAACACGATCAGTAGTAGCTTGATATAGAAAATATCCGGCAGCTGGGAAATCGCCGCCGCGTCGCCATTCGATAGCGCCGCCCAATTTGCACCCAGTGTCGAAAAATCATCGCCCGATATCTGCCAGCCCACTAGCCCCAGCACAACAAATACCGCCACCATTATGACAAGACTAATACCACCCAGTGCCAACAGCGAACCGGTACGCCATTGAAAGCCCGCGAAAAAATCTTCAAACCGAACGGCATCACCGCGATCACTTTTGTGCGCGACAATATAGGCACCAGCGTAAATCAGCGGATTAATGACAACACCTAAGAAATAGCCAATAAACGGAAACATTCCCGCCGCAATACCCACCAACCACAGCACCAGAACGCCGCCGATCCAAACACCAGGGTCCTTTACAAACAGCGCCCAAGCATCACTTAGCCAGCGCGTCCCCGCCCCAAGGGGCCGCCGCACCGGTGCATGAACAATCAGGCCTGAGGCACTCTCTACCGCCACATCCGACTGTGGCTGTTGATACGGATTAAACTCGCTCATTGCGTAGGCCTCCTTGTCACGATCAATAAAACTTCCGTGTTGGGAGACTGCTCACCTTCAACAGATTAGCTCCCAGCAACATTCATCTCACTCAACAATAATGAGCCAACATGAACATTGCCACGGTCATCAATATCTGTGCCTGATCCCGCCAAATTTTTATACATATCGCCGAGATGACCAGCAATGGTGAACTCTTCAATCGGATATTGAATTTCGCCATTCTCCACCCAAAAACCCGCCGCGCCACGAGAGTAATCTCCACTGACAAGATTCACCCCTGGCCCCATCGCTTCTCTGACCAACACGCCAGTATGCATTTTGCGTAACAGCGCCGCTTGATCCTCGCCGCTATCACTGATGCTCAGGTTACGTACACCACCGCCATTTGCCGTTGGCGCTATCGCCAAGCGGCGCGATGCGTACAAGCCCACGGCGTAACTTGCCAAGACACCCTTTTCGACAAAATTTTGTGCGCGCGTTGCTAAGCCGTCGTGATCAAATGGCGCGGAGCCATTGCCGCCTCGCAGCAACGGATTTTCAGACAGCGTCACCCATTCAGGAAAGAGCGTTTCGCCGAGCTTATCTTTCAAGAACGTCGCATTGCGATACAAGCTACCGCCACTAATCGCGCCCATAAAATGACCCAGCAAACCAGACGCCACCTCTGGGGCAAACAATACCGGGAATTTTCCGGTTTTCGGGCGCTGCGCACCAAGGCGCGACAGCGTACGCTCCGCGGCCTTGCGGCCTACACTCTCCGCATCACCCAATTGATCAGCGCGGCGTCCGCTGTCGTACCAATAATCACGTTGCATAGCGCCATCTTGCTCCGCCACCAGCACACAGCTGCGGCTGTGTGAGCTGCTCGGGTAGCCTGCCGAGAAGCCGTTACTATTGGCATACCAGCGCAAGCTATCGCCACTGTTCACGCTCGCGCCTTCCGAATTAACGATGCGTGCATCAACACGCCCGGCCTGCTCACAGCGCAACGCATCGGCAATAGCCTCTTCCGGGCTGATTGCCCAAGGGTGATACAAATCCAAATCCGGCGCGTTGGCACACATTAGCTCCGCCGCCGCGATGCCTGCCGCCACATCTTCACCGGTATGTTCTGCAATAGCACAGGCCGCCTTGACCATTTCACGTATACTGTCGTCGGAATCGTCACCGCTACTGGCTGACCCCTTGCGTTGACCGAAGTACACTGTCAACGAAATGCCGCGATCACGGTGGAACTCCAGTGTTTCCACATCGCCCATGCGTACCGTGACGGACAAACCCTGACTCAGGCTAACGCCCACCTCTGCCGCAGTGGCACCGTGGCGACGCGCTTCGGCTAAAACACGCTCTGCGCGTTCACGAAGCGTATTCAGTGCCCCCGTATCGAGTGGGCGCTGTACAATAACCTGACCTGACATAACGATCCTTGAGAACACGATTGATGGAAGAGTATAACGACGACGAATACATCAGCAAAACTGAACTCAAACGTGAGTCAGATCATATGCGGGCACTGGGCGAAAAATTAATGTCCATGAAAGCCCGCGACCTTAATCGTTTGCCGCTTAGCGAACGCCTGCGCCGCGCTATCGATGAATCGCAGCGTATCACAGCCCATGAAGCAAGACGGCGTCACGCCTCATATGTTGGCAAACTGATGCGCGAAGACGATGGCGACCGCGTCGAGGCAGCGATCACCGAGCTAGACAACCCTTACCGCCATCGCTGGATCACTGAATGGCAAGACAAGCTCTACGCACTCGATAACAGCAAAGAAAGTAGCCAACTACTGCAAGATCTCTTACTACGCTATGAGCACGGCGACCGCCAGCATCTGCGTAATCTTGTCCGTAATGCACTTAATGCACGATGCGCGCTAGACGCCGACAACAACGCCAAAGACAAAGCAAAGCGCGAACGTAAAAAACTGGCCGACTATATCAATACGCTCGAAAAACAGCAGAAATTATAGTCGCTCAGTCATCCGCCAAAACGCTACGCGACGACCAAAAGCAGGCGAACGACTACGCAGTGCCGCCTGCGGTCGTCGCGGCTGAGTTCCTCGCAACTTATGCAGTGCCGCCCACCGTCAATGCATCAACACGCAACGTAGGCTGGCCAACACCCACCGGCACAGACTGACCATCTTTACCGCACACACCGACACCGGAGTCTAGGGCCAGATCATTTCCCACCATTGAAATATTGCGCATCACCTCATCGCCGCCACCGATTAATGTCGCACCTTTAATTGGGCAAACAATTTTGCCCTTCTCCACCAAGTACGCTTCGCTGGTCGAAAAAACAAAACGCCCCGACGTAATATCAACAGAACCACCACCAAGGTTGACCGCATAAATGCCGCGATCAAGGGACGCAATAATATCCTCCGGTGAATCATTGCCGGGCAACATATAGGTGTTGGTCATACGCGGCATCGGTAAGTGCGCATAAGATTCACGCCGACCGTTACCCGTCGGCTCCACGCCCATCAAACGCGCGTTCATTTTGTCCTGCATAAAACCAACTAGCCTGCCGTTTTCAATCAGCGTGTTGCAACGAGTGGGCACACCTTCATCATCAACATTGAGCGAACCGCGACGAAATGCCAGCGTACCGTCGTCAACCACTGTAACTTTCTCTGACGCCACCATCTGACCAAACTGACGGGCGTACATAGACGTGCCTTTGCGATTAAAATCACCTTCTAGCCCGTGCCCCACCGCTTCATGCAATAACACACCGGGCCAGCCAGGCCCGAGCACCACAGGCATGGTGCCCGCAGGCGCAGCTTGCGCATCAAGGTTGACCATACCCTGACGCACCGCATCACGCGCCCAACCTTGGGCGCGATTGTCTTCCAATAACCAATCGAAATTCACGCGACCACCGCCGCCCGCGCTACCACGCTCTTTACGGCCTCCGCGCTCAACAATTACCGAAATATTGACGCGAATTAATGGCCGCACATCCGTCGCTAGGGTGCCATCGGTTGCCACCACCATCACCACATCGTGGACTGCATTAAGACTAACCGTCACTTCCTTCACGGCAGGGCTTACGCTTCTTGTCAGCGCATCCAGTTCTTTCAGAAAGGTAATTTTCTTTTCCGCTGGCCAGCTATGCAGAGGATTCTCCACACCATACAAGGCTGGGGAATCGACCGACTTTAATATCGGCACCTGCTTATTCTGCCCTTGTCGCGCAATCGCCCTTGCCGCGCCCGTTGCCTGCTGCAAACTTGGCAAAGCAATATCGTCGGAGTAGGCAAAGCCGGTTTTCTCGCCGCTAATGACACGAACGCCAACGCCACGATCCAAATTAAAGCTACCGTCACGGACAATACCGTCTTCTAAAACCCAGGACTCATGCATGCTGTGTTGGAAATACAAATCGGCGTAATCCACCGACGAGGCTAACGTCGCGGAAAGAATAGAATGTAATGCATCGGTACTTAAAGAAGCTGGAGACAAAAGCGTCTCTGCAGCAATATCAAAGTTATTCGTCAAAACGGATGTCATTCGGTAACTCCACGGTCAGTCGCTGATGCTGATGCAACGGCAACTTATTACGAATATTTTTTTGATGATTTAAATCAATTTCGGCAACGAGGACGCCGGGCGCAGCATTCAGCTCGGCAACAATACTTCCCCACGGATCAATCAATATACTGTGTCCATAGCTTTGCCGTTTGGCCGTGTGTTGGCCACACTGATTCGCCGCCAGAACATAACATCCCGTTTCCACGGCGCGTGCGCGCAACAACAAGTGCCAGTGCGCGGCGCCTGTCACTTCGGTAAATGCGCTGGGATAAACCAATAAATTCGCGCCCGCTTGCGCCAATGCGCCCGCCAGCAAAGCGAAACGTAGGTCATAACAAACTGCCAAACCTACCTTCACAGGCCCCGCTGTGCGCACCAGCAAACGATCTCCGGGCTCAAAAGAATCTGACTCGCAGTAACGACCTTGCGCGTCATCTACCGAAACATCAAACAGGTGCAACTTATCATAGCGGCCGAGCAACACTCCACCTGACGAATACATCAGACAGGCCGACCGTACCCGCCCGCGATTGACTAGCGTGCCATCTGCCCGCTGAGCCAGCGGTATTGTCCCACCGATTAGTGTTATTTCTAAAGTCTTAGCCCAGTGCTGCAGCCATGCTTGCAACGCCGGACCTTGTTGCTCGGCGAGCTGACGATAGTCGCCGCCGTAACTAGCAAAATTCTCGGGCAGCAAAATCAACTCGGCGCCACCTTGTTTTGCCGCATGCATCAGACGCTCTGCTTCACGCAAATTCGCGTTGAAGTCTGCGGTCGAGGTCATCTGCACAGCAGCTACGCTTAGCATCGCCTTACTTCTTTCTCTCAAACATACCCTGAACTTCTTCTACTTTTGGACTGTTCCAATTACCGCTCACGTGGTACTGCAGGGTCGTCATTTTTTCAAGCTTACTGCCCCATAAACGCTCCACCACAAATATCCCCGCGCATGCCGTGGGCCCTGCGAAGCACCCCACATACAATCCAGAGGAAACGGGCAAGGTAACGTCCATATAGTGGTCCAGCACTGACGTTTCCATATTCGCCAATCCCTTTAAACGAAACTCCGCCGAGGGCGAACGGATGACCAAATTTTTTGTCGTTAGTAATGGACCATCAAACTGAAAGTCGCCGCCAATGCTGTCGCAGGTTAATCCCTTTTTATACAGATCGGTAAAATCAAATCGTAAACGGCGACTTACCGTGCCGAGATTAAAGACCCCTAGCACACGTAACGCAGAGGTTTTCGAATCCGTTTTAGGGAAGCGGCTTTCACCAATTTGTAACGACGCATTGCCCTTCAGCGCAAGGTAATCAATATCCATCGGCGTACCGGCCCAACTAACATCCATGACTGAGCGCAAGTCATCGCTCTCAAGGGATGGCGGTAAGTCCCACTGACGCAACATGGAAGCAACATCTTGTGTTTCGACGCTGCCGACAAAATGACTCTCACCACCGCTCGGGGTGAAATCCCAATCCAGATTTCCAGCAATGGCCGCGCCGCGAATAGCTGCAGAAATATCGCGAACAACAACGCCCGTCGCCACTGGATCTATCAGGAACTTCCAATGACCGAAGTCAGTATTATCAAGCACTATACTGTCGATCTTGACGCTCATTTTCGGCAAGTCTCGCGGATCAATATCGTAGGCACTAGTGTTTTCTTTGCCCGTCTCAGCAGATTGATCTGCATCGTCCTGCGCACTTGTTACATTTATCTGGTCAATATTAATCCGCATCGCTTTATCGCCGCGGGCGCTAAAGCCTTCTGGCATGTTCGCTTTCGCCGTAAGCTTTTCGCTGGCAACCGAAAACTGCCAGCCACCTTTATCGGGCGAAGCCCTTAAGTCAGCATCCTCGAACGAGGTGCCAAATAAATCCAATGTATTCGCATGCAAAGCAAGCCTGTCGAGCGGAAAAGCGGACTCGCCGAGATCATCGCTCTTACCGCTAGAGAAAAAAGCGACCCATGGCTCAAGCGCAAACGCATCAACCTTACCATCAATGAGCACCCCCTTATTTTTCGGCAGACTCACATCAGAACGAACTCGGCGCGAATCAATATGCACCGCCCCTCGCTCTAAAGTGCCGCCAACAATACGCATATTACCGGCCACTAAACGGCCATCATTAAACTGTACGGTTTGCGTTGCCCCGCTTACTTGCAGCGCAAACGTCGCTTGCTGCTTAAGCCCGGCGCGCTTACCTAACGGCGGCGGCAGCGTTATCGTCGCATCGGTAATATCCGCCGTTACAGTCAACGCAAGGTCATCGGAAGGTGCTGGGACATCCATCTGCGCAACATAATTAACCGTGCCTTTTGCTGGCTCCATCCATGGTGCTTTTAACCAGCCCTGCAATATGTCGATAGGCATGTCGCCGCTAAATTTGATGCGTGATTTCTGCTCAACGCTGCTCACCTCGGCAACAAACGATTGCTCCCACAAGCGCCCTGTCAACGCCGAGGCTTGTAGTCCATTCGCTAAAGAAAAAGAAATATCGCCAGCAACCTGATCCAGCGATATCTGCCGCTCCGCGTTGCCGATTTTTGCATTCTCAATATAGCCATTGACCAACACGTTCATGTCGCCGCTATTGGCACGCAATGGAATATGCAAAAGCGCATTGCCGCCCACAACTCCCTCGCTAGCGCCCCATGCCAACAACTCTGCCGGTAGCTTTTCCTTGAGAGGTGTACCCTGAAAGAGCTGTTGCAGATCAGCCGCGGGACCTTTAACACGAGAATGAATAATCAATCTCGGCGCTTCATCGCCTTCATATTCGGGTATGTCTGCGCTGGCACCGCTTAAACGAGAATTCATAATCGTGCCGTTTATATTGCGACCGCGAATCTCCCGGCCATCAACAATGACATCTGCTGATAAATTTGTAATTGGCGGCCAGTCTGGCAAAAACTGCAACGTCATTTTATCCGCACTAATTTTAACTTGGAGCGTACGGTCTTGCTGTCGATCCGGATCAATCTTAACCGGCCCTTCGTGCAGAATAACGCCACGACTAATATGGCCACCAACAAACGCACTATCGAGCCATTCCGCAACGGGCTCCGGCAGCTTTACCAATGGAATATACTGATCTGCAGCCCCCGCCTTGCCATCAACAATCCCCGCCACCAACGACAGGTGCGGAAACTCCCCCGACCTCAATCGCAACGTGGCCGCGGCGCGACCGCGAGCATCTTGATTCATTGCAGTTAACCAGCCACTCTCCACGACAATCACGTCACCATCATGGCGCCAACGCAGGGGACCATGCCCTTTAACCTTTATAGGCTGGCGATATAGCAGCGGTAAATCCAATGAAAAATCTGGACTATCCAGCACCAACACACCGCTATCCAGAGAACCACGGAACCACGCATTCACGCCGCGTATCCCCGGTATTTTTTCAAAAGCGCTATTACCCAAGCCAATAACCCGTGCACTGACCTGCTCAACGCCGCGACGGTGGCCGATAACTGACAACGATTCGATTTCGCCTTCCGGAGAAAGTTGGTGTATTTTTTCTGGCAGCGTCGCAAATTTCTCCGGCCATTTCAGGGGCAATGTCATCACCCAGTCGCGCAACGATGTCAGCTCTATATCGCGCCCACTAAGGCGCCACTGCAACGCATCGTCTTTTTCACCATTCCAACTCGCCGCTAATCGCGAAAGATTCAACTGTTGCTCATCGCTCTGCAGCGTCAACTCACCCAGCTGTACCGCATAACCATCTTCCTGCTGAGTAATATTCGCCAACAATCGTGCATTGCGAATATCTAACCGCTTAGTAAGGGAGCCACCGGATAAATTGATTTGATCAAGTTGCGCAGAAATTGCTGTTGACGTGAGTCGGCCATTTTTCAATGACGCCCATGCCTCAATATCTCCACGTAAGGAATCCACTTTTATTGGCTGACGCAACGCCGCATTGAGCCACTCATCCGCTTCGGCGACGTGAATACGTGCATAGCCTTTGCCGCTGACATCTTGCATCTGATAGGCATCCCCCTGTAGAGCGAGACGCACATCAATGACAACAGGACGATCAACTGTATGAGCGCGCAGCGATAACAAGTGGTCTTTGCCAGACGACACAATCGCGGCGGATAGATCTGTCACGTTGACCGCTGGCATATCAGGAAAAGACAGCATGCCTTTTGCATCTTCAACGACTAAACGCTTTTGCCGATAAATCAGCGACAGTAATGTTTCTAATGGCGGCTTAGCGCCTTGCCGATCCGAACTGCCCAATCCTTCCAATCCGGTCAGACGAACACGGCCCTGCTTATCAACGGTGAGATCCAACTCAATACCGCTTATCAATAATTGTCGGGCGCGAAGGTTACGCTGGAAGATTGACGAGAGCACATCCACTGAAAGTTCGACACGACCAATATGAAGCGGTGCGGCGGCCACGCCCCCTGCATTGACTAAATCTGTACCGACAAATCGATTCGTCTCGACCAGTGCAGCAGGTAAGCGAACATCATGAAATACGAACACCGGCGTCGCACCATCCATGTAGCCGCTCATGTCGCCAATTTCCAGCGGCGTCTTTATTCGCTCTTCAACAAGAGCCTCAAGGTCTTGACGAAACTCCGGTACACGTTGCATCAATTGACGGCCAATGACGATCCACGCCGCCATCAACAACACGACAATCGATACCGCCACCAACAAACGCGTACGCACTTTGTGCGCAGAATGCTTCGGTGATTTTTGTCGTGCTGTTACACCCTTCACGTTATTGTTTTTCCTTACCCAAACCACTGACATGAGAATCAACAGCCTGCCACACAGGAATGCCGGCAACTGACAACAAGGCCATCGTCTCTGTTAAAGGCAGGCCCACTACACCACTGTAGCTGCCTTGTATGGACTCGACCAACACAGCACCGAATCCTTGGATGCCGTACGAGCCGGCCTTATCAAACGCCTCTCCGGTGGCAACGTACTGATCGATCAATGCCTCCGTTAAGTCTTGGAAACGCACGACAGTGTCACTCATTGCTATCGATGTTTGTTCTTCATAATAGATACTGACGGCCGATAACACCCGATGTTCCCGTCCAGATAAGCGCTGTAGCATGCTTTTCGCCTCTGTCGCGCCGCGCGGCTTACCTAAGATGGCGTCACCTAATACCACCGAGGTATCGGCGCCAAGCACCACGGCAGACGCCGTCAAAGAGGGATGCCGCCCCCTGAGACTGTCCCACCCAGTGCGGGCCTTGGCTAGCGCTAAGCGCCGTACGTAATCGGAAGGCGATTCATGCCTATAAACAGACTCGTCTACTCCCGGCGCATTTAAGAGTGTAAAGGGCACACCAATCTGGCGCAGTAATTCGGCACGACGCGGGGAAGAAGACGCTAAGAAAAGCTGGCGCATTAGCGCACCAAAAACTGACGACGCGTCCAGCGCAGCAACGAAAACGCAGGGCGCCAAAATACCGCACTGGTGAGCGCAGAGAGCAGCATCGCGAGTGGCGGCAAGTGTGCACGTCCTGCGATGCCTTGAATAAGATAACTAGAAATTACCGCCACCCCAATTAACATAAAGACGACGGCGCTTTGCTGCGGCAAAGGAAACACCCGCATACGCTTATAAGAAGACTGCGCAATAAATACTACCAACGTCATCGCTAACGCATGCTGACCCAGCACCGTGCCTAGCAAGACATCTTGAAATAACCCCACGGACGCCCCCCAAACGACACCAATACGGTGCGGCAAGGCAATCGTCCAATAGACCATTGCAACTGCCAGCCACTCTGGGCGGAAATATTCAATTACATCCGGCAACGGCAACACTTCTAGCCAAGCCGCAACGAGCAACGTCACAATGATCACGGGAGTACCGGAGGCGGTCGTTGTACGGCTCATTGTATTCCGCCCTCTTCATTCGTGGCGGCCGTCGGCTCATCAGATGCCGACGCCCTGGCTTCCGCGCTCCTACGTGCCGCTGTAGGGGCGACCAGCAGCACATGGCTGGAACGATCAATATGCGCAGTTGGACGCGCATCAACGCTTAAAAAGGCTTTGCCAGGCTCCTGCTTAACCGCCACAACAATCGCAACGGGATAACCTGCTGGATAACGCTTGCCGAGCCCCGTTGTCACCAGCAAATCCCCTTCCGTAATATCTGCGGTATCGGGAACGTATAGCAAACGCAGTCGATCAGGGTGGCCCGTTCCTACTAGAATGGAGCGGGTACCGCTGCGATTTACCTGCACGGACAAGGCGTGGGTTGCGTCTGTCACCAACAACACTCGCGACGCCAACGGCCCAACCTGAGTAATCTGACCGATCAAGCCGCTAGCATCGAGCACAGCCTGCCCATTAAAGACCGAATCTCCCGAGCCCTTATTAATCATCAGCTCCTGACGATTAGGATCCGGCTCCACGCCAATAATTTCGGCGACAAAAACACGTGCGTCCAAACGCGCAGAGGAGTTCAGCAGTTCTCGCAAACGAACATTCTCCGCTTCGAGTACCGCAAGGCGTTGCGCTTTTTGCTGAAGGATTAATAGCTGCCGATCGAGGCGCTGATTGTCATCGCGGAGGTCCTCAGTCGTGCGCGCTTGAGCGCCGACCCAAGTTCCCATAGTGGAAGGTAAATGAGCAACATAATGGACTGCGTCGGTGACATAGCCGGCACCGTAACGGATCCAGCCTACCCAGCTAGTCCGTAAATCGAGGAAAACGAGAGTAATACAGACAACCAGCACCACCAACAAACGGTACCCGGATCGATTGCTGTCGGAGAAAAGACTAGCGATGGTTGCCTCCGGACGTTGCCTGGTTCAGCGCCGCGCTCCCCAAGCGGGAAGCACTTACGAGCGAGTTATCAGATGCTGGTAATAAGGTCTAGGCCGCTGGTATCCATAATCTCCAACGCCTTACCACCACCACGCGCAACACAGGTGAGCGGTTCATCTGCGATGATCACCGGCAAACCTGTTTCTTCGCTGAGAAGCCGATCGATGTCACGTAATAACGCACCACCACCGGTAATCATTATGCCGCGCTCCGCAATATCTGAAGCCAGTTCCGGCGGCGACGCTTCCAGTGCAGTCTTCACTGCATTAACAATTGCGGCCAACGGTTCTTTCAACGCTTCGAGGATTTCATCACTGTTCAGGGTAAACTGACGCGGCACCCCTTCCGCCAAATTACGGCCACGTACATCGATTTCACGCAACTCGGCGCCAGTATACGCAGCACCGATTTCCTGTTTAATGCGCTCAGCGGTCGACTCACCGATCAAGCTGCCATATTCCTTGCGCACAAACGACACAATCGCTTCGTCGAATTTATCGCCACCGATACGCAGAGAGTGGGAGTAAACCACGCCATTGAGCGAGATAATGGCAATTTCAGTCGTACCACCACCAATATCCACCACCATCGAACCGCTTGCTTCCGCAACCGGCAAGCCCGCACCAATCGCTGCAGCCATCGGCTCCTCGATCAAATACACCTCACGAGCACCTGCACCGTAGGCGGAGTCCAAAATCGCGCGTCTCTCTACCTGCGTAGACTGACAAGGCACGCAGACCAACACCCGCGGCGCCGGTGGAAAGAAACCCGTTTCATGTACCTTACGAATAAAGTGTTGAAGCATTTTTTCGGTGACTTCGAAGTCAGCAATCACGCCGTCTTTGAGCGGCCGAATGGCAGTAATGTTGCCCGGTGTACGGCCCAGCATACGTTTTGCATCGGTACCCACCGCAGCCACGCTCTTCTGAGCACCATGGTGACGAATCGCAACCACTGACGGCTCGTCGAGGACAATACCGCGACCACGGACGTAAATCAGAGTGTTTGCCGTACCTAAATCGATCGACAAGTCCGTAGAAAACATTCCACGGATACGCTTAATAAGAGACATGCCAGCCAGCTTCCCGAACTTAGTATGAAATTTGGCGAGTCAGCAAAAACACAGACCACCGAAAGAATTGCGCAACTCTAGCAATGGCAGGTGTTTAGGGCAAGCAGGGAGACTGGCCGCAGAGGGCGAGAATATGGTAGTTTTCGCCTCTTTCCAGTGCCTTAACCCAGATCCCGGAGACGCCCATGGCGATCAATCAGGACACTATTCTACGCGTGGCCCACTTGGCTCGGCTGCAGGTTAGCGAACAGGATTGCGAGGAGACCACTTCTCGCCTGAACGATATCCTCAGTATGGTCGACCAGCTACAGCAGGCCGACGTCGGCGATATCGCACCCATGGCGCATCCGCTTGATGTCCATCAGCCACTGCGCCAAGACATTATTACCGAAACCGACATTCGTGCCGAAGTGATGCCAATTGCTCCGGCGCAAGAAGACAACTGCTACCTTGTTCCCCGGGTGATTGAATGAGCTTGCACGACAAATCATTAACGCAGCTGCGCGACGGCATACAGCAGGGTGACTTTTCATCACGCGAGGTGACGGAGCATTTTTTAGCGCGCATCAAAAAACACGATGCACAGCTCAATAGCTTTATTAGCGTTACCGAAGAGCGCGCTCTGCAGCAGGCTGACGCCGCAGATCAAGCCCGCCAGAAAAACCAAGGCGGCGTACTCAACGGCGTACCCATTGCGCACAAAGATATTTTTTGCACACGTGGCATTCGTACATCTTGCGCGTCGCGCATGTTGGATAATTTTATTTCTCCGTACGACGCAACTGTTGTCGACAAACTCGGCAACGCGGGAATCGTCACGCTTGGAAAAACCAACATGGATGAGTTCGCCATGGGTTCCTCCAACGAAACCAGCTTTTACGGGCCCGTTAAAAATCCGTGGGATTTAGAGCGCGTTCCCGGTGGCTCGTCCGGTGGCTCTGCAGCGGCCGTGGCAGCACGACTTGCCCCCGCAGCAACCGGCACCGACACAGGCGGATCAATTCGCCAGCCGGCTGCTTTATGCGGTATTACCGGCCTAAAACCAACCTATGGAACCGTCTCTCGGTGGGGCATGATCGCGTTCGCTTCAAGCCTAGATCAGGCTGGCCCGATGGCACGCAGTGCGGAAGACTGTGCTTTACTGCTACAGAACATGGTTGGGCATGATGAAAAAGATTCCACCTGTTTAAATCGTGCGGTAGATAATTATTTATCCGACCTCGGCAACGACATTAACGGCTTAACCATTGGCCTACCGGAAGAGTTTTTTCCTGCGGATTTAAACGGCAACATTGCAGACGTTACACGTAAAGCCATTGCCGAGCTGGAAAAACAAGGCGCGAAAGTCGTCAGCATTTCATTGCCGAGCGTTAAGCTTTCTGTACCAACCTACTACGTCATTGCGCCCGCCGAAGCGTCATCGAATTTGTCACGTTTCGACGGTGTTCGTTACGGCTACCGCTGTGAAGATCCGTCAGACCTGATGGATTTGTATAAGCGTTCTCGCAGCGAAGGTTTTGGTGATGAAGTAAAACGTAGAATCTTGGTGGGCACGTACGCGCTGTCACACGGCTATTACGATGCCTATTATCTTAAAGCGCAAAAAGTACGTCGCCTTATTCGCGACGATTTTGCACGCGCTTTTGAAAAAGTTGATGTCATCGCAGGGCCAACTTCGCCTGAATTGGCGTTCGGCCTTGGCGCGAAAAAAGACGACCCTATTACAATGTATATGGCGGACGTCTTTACCATTGCCGTTAACCTCGCCGGATTACCTGCGCTATCTATGCCCGGCGGCTTCATCGACGGGCTACCCGTTGGCGTGCAACTCATTGGTAACTATTTCCGCGAAGGACAGATTCTCAACGCCGCCCATCGCTTCCAGCTCGCTACAGACTGGCACACCCAGGCGCCAACATTTGCCGGAGACATCTAATGCAGTGGGAAACGGTGATCGGGCTGGAAGTGCATGTCCAGCTCAATACGCAAACGAAAATCTTCTCCGGCAGCAGCACTCAAGTTGGCGCTGAAGCCAACAGCCAAGCTAGCCTGATCGACCTTGGCATGCCCGGCACTCTGCCGGTACTGAACCGCGAAGCAGTCAATAAAGCCATACTCTTTGGCCTAGCGATCAATGCAGACATCAATCGCCATAGCGCGTTTGAGCGGAAAAACTACTTCTACCCAGATCTGCCAAAGGGCTACCAGACCACACAGCTTGAGCACCCTATCGTCGGCGCGGGTATCGTTGAAATTGAATTAGCAGATGGGCGCAAGAAAAACGTCCGCATCCACCATGCTCACCTCGAAGAAGATGCCGGAAAATCCCTTCACGAAGATTTTCATGGTATGTCCGGTATCGATCTCAATCGAGCCGGCACGCCGTTAATCGAAATCGTCTCCGAGCCTGACTTGAGCACATCAGAAGAAGCGGTAGCCTTCGCGCGGAAACTGCATTCGATTGTCACGTCTATTGGCATTTGTGACGGCGAAATGTCGCAGGGCTCCTTGCGTTTTGATGTGAACGTTTCCGTTCGCTTAAAAGGCGAAGAGAAACTCGGCACCCGTACCGAAACGAAAAACCTGAATTCATTCAAGTTTATGGAGAGAGCGATTGCGCTAGAGGTTGAGCGCCAAATAGACGTGCTCGAAGATGGTGGCACGATCACTCAGGAAACCCGTTTATTTGATGCGGACACCAACACCGCGCGCGCCATGCGCAGCAAAGAAGACGCAAACGACTACCGTTACTTCCCGTGCCCGGATCTGCTGCCCGTTAACGTCAGCGAGGCGGAAATTGAAGCCTTAAGGGACGCACTACCTGAGCTGCCAGACACTCGCAAAGCGCGCTTTATTGAGCAGTATTCGCTGTCTTCTTATGATGCCGACATGCTTGCCGGCGACCTCAATATGGCCAATTACTTTGAAGCCGTGGTCACGCAAGCAAACGATGCAAAGCTCGCGGCCAACTGGGTAACGGGCGAACTCGCTGCTCGTCTAAACGCCAGTGATCTAAACATACAAAATAGTCCAGTCAGTGCAACAGACCTTGGCCAGATCATTGTTCGCCTGAAGGATGACACCATTAGCTCAAAAATTGCCAAGCAAGTTCTCGAAGCGTGCTGGAATGGCGAAGGCAGCCCTGATCAGGTCATTGAAGCCAAAGGCTTAAAGCAGATGTCAGACAGTGGCGAGCTAGAGAAAATTGTCGATCAGCTGATCGCCGACAACGCCACGCAAGCACAGGCTTACCGTGATGCGGACGAGAACAAACGTAAAAAAATGTTTGGCTTCTTCGTCGGCCAAGCAATGAAAGCAACACAGGGCAAGGCCAATCCTCAGCAAATTAACGCCCTGCTAGAGAAAAAACTTACGCAGTAACTGACCTAATAAAAATCCCGGCCAATGGCCGGGATTTTTATTAGTTTCAATGCTTTCGGTCGTCCAAAACGGTCGCACACGTATTGGGGGACGCCTCACATCATGAAAAAATTCCCTTCAAGACGCTACGTTCCCACCAATAAGTGCCACTTCACTTTCGCTCAATAAGCGGTATTCACCCGGCGCCAATGAAGCGTCCAATTGTACCGCTCCTACGCTGACACGATGCAACGCTAATACTCTATTCTCTACTGCCGCCATCATGCGTTTAACTTGATGATATTTTCCCTGAGTGATCGTCAAATGAATCACATCTTTCGCAATGATCTCAACAACTGCTGGCCGTGTTTTCTCCGGCTCACCCCGTAACAACACGCCTTCCTCTAGCGTTTTCCTCGCCTCATCCGTTAACGCATGCTCAAGCGTTACCCGATAACATTTTGGGCAGTCACTGTTCGGCGACGTAATTTGGTGGGACCATTGACCATCGGTTGTCAGTAAAATCAATCCCGTCGTATCGAGGTCCAAACGCCCAGCGATATGTAAACGATGCTGCTCTTCGGCCGCGAGCAACTTCATAACCGTCGGATGATCAGGGTCATCTGTCGAGCAAACCACTCCTGGCGGCTTATTCAGCATGATGTAACGATCATTGCTAAACTGCACGAGTCGACCATCGAGCCACACTTTGTCATGGTCTGCGACCTGAGTATTCGCCTTAACGGCAGCAAAGCCTTCTACCGATACATGGCCTTTACCAATGAGTATTTTTACCTGCTTACGTGATAGCCCTGCACTATGGGAAATAAAATAATCTAATCTCACTGCTATCGAGCCCCACCGATTGAACAAAAACGCAATATAACACCTCGGCAAGAACACCGTGCAAATACCGCACAACAACGACAGCAAAGAAACCTGTATCCACACGCTCGCCAGCATTCACATCACCTTGCTACGTGAAGCACCATCTATAAATGACACATCTGTTACCACCGTGAGGAAATAACATCGCCAGAATGCGTAGTCGGTCAGGCGACAACCCTGACGCCTGTCACAGCAGACAGCAATTCATCGTCAAGATCTGGGCGGCCTGTTTTAATTACTGCATACTGCCGAGACGACTTACAACGTGACTGACCGTTTTGTAAGCAACGAAATAATAGCAGGAGATTAGCGGGTGATTTCACTGGCAGAACCCACTGACGGCATGTCGGCACTGACACGCCAATACAAGCGCCTAGTCAGCGAATTGATGAGCAAACTTTCTATATCTGGCGAGTCTCTACAGCTCGACCCAACTAAAGACGCCTTCCAAGCGGGCATGGTGCCGGGAAAAACCTATTTGGTGAAAGGCGGCATGATCAATATGCACTGCCAACGCCGTAAACTGCTCACGTGGGACGAAGGCGATCTCATTCTTCCTGATGCGGCGCCAGATGCAGAGGATACAATGAAGTATGCCTCTGAAAGCGCCGTTCTATTAACCGGCTACAATACCTTGGAGCTCGTCCGCGCCGCACTATCCAGCGACGAGACCGCACGTCTATGGACGCGCATCTTAATGACACAGCTCGGTATCGTTACGCGCCTACTGGCGGCAGAAGTCGAAGAAGAAACCCAAACAACACCAGGCTTTGCCTACTTTATGCCGGGTGACGTCATTATTCGTCAAGGCGATCCAGCAGACTACGTTTTTAGCTTGTTTGAAGGCAGCGCTGATGTCGTAGTCGATGACGTGGCAGTCGGCGAAGTCAATGAAGGCGAAGTACTCGGTGCGCTCGCAGTACTCACCCACGCACCGCGATCCGCTACGGTCAGAGCAAAATCACGCTGCTCCGTAGTCAAAGTCCCTAAAGAGCAATTTAAAGATTTAATACGCACCAACCCAACCATGATTCATGGCTTGCTGACAGATATGGCTGGGCAAATCAAAAAGTTAAACACCCAAGTTGTGCAATTATCTGCGGGGGCGAAAACTTAATTTCGAAAAGTATCGGACATAAAAAAGGCGCTTCTTTAGCGCCTTTTTTATGTCCGATACTTTTTACTCGGCGCGTCTTTTCGCCCGTCCGCTAACGAAAGATATACCAAAACAATCCGCCTACGCCGGCAATGGCAACCAAGAGCGTTATCGCCGTCACAAACCAATACAGCGCATTACTTTTCTCAGGCACGCCATCTCGGAGCCCTGCTTCAGCCCTCTCAACGACAGGCGTCTCGCTGACATTCACAGCAGCCATACCACCCGGCAGGGTACATTCCGCACTGCCCTCATCCTCTACTTCTGGCACCGTTTCTCCAGAAACCTTGCATATCAACGCACGACGACGCTGACGGTATTCGCCTGCCGCCAACGTACCCGCTGCATACGAATCGATTAGGGGAGACAGCTCAGCATTAACCTCTTCGATTTTCACGTTCATACATCGGCCTCAACAACAATCACCGACACATTATCGCGTGCACCTTTTTCCAATGCCCCCTGCAGCAGCTGCCTTGCGACCTCTTCAACAGCGCCCACGGAAAAGCGCACCGCAATTTCATCAGGATTCAGCTCGTTATATAAACCGTCGCTACAGAGTAAAAAGCGGTCGCCCGGCTGCACATCCAACATGACGACATCTACAGCAAGGTGCACCGCGCCGCCAACTGCCTTGGTAATAACATTGGCGTTAGGGTGCGCATCGGCGTCCTCTGCTGCAAGCAAGCCAGCATCGACGAGTCTCTGTACTTGGCTGTGATCACGGGAAAGCTGTTCCAAGGTATTGTTACGGAAACGGTACAGGCGCGAATCGCCGGCCCACATGCAAGCGCCGTAGCCATCGGCAATCAACAACGCCACCACCGTGGAGCCCATGGTGCGACCGGCGTATTGTTTTTCCGAATGATCACGAAGCGCCTGATTAGTCTTCTGCAGCGTCAGCTCAACCGCATCAACAAATAGACTAAAATTTTCCGGACGCTTTATGCTCGCCAACGCATCGACAATCATGCCGCTCGCCACATCGCCCGCTTCATGCCCGCCCATACCATCAGCCACAGCCCAAAGGCCGAGCTCAGGAGCCGACATAACGGAATCTTCATTGTGTTTGCGACGCGCGCCGGTATCAGTCAGGGCGCAATATTGCCAAGCAGACACGCAAATCCCCCCGGAGTTATTGATTTTATTGGCCCAACGCTACCGCCAGACCGTCTTTTACACAGTAGCGCTTTCAACTTAACGATAACAGTGACAGGAGAACGGGAACAGGTAAAGCTCCACATTCTCTCTTTGTTCTATCGGCTTCGCTGCAACAAAATCATACCAATAACAAAACTCAGCGCTGCGGGCACCGCCGCCGCCAACAGTGGCGAAACCTCAAAGACTAGGCTTAACTGCCCAAAAAACTGTTGGCCGTAATGAAACAGTAACCCCGCCGCAATACCAGCCGTCATCCGCAGCCCCATAGTCACCTGGCGCAGCGGGCCGAATACAAACGACGTCGCGATCAACACCATGCCGAGGGTAGCAAAGGGCTGCAATATCTTTTGCCAAAAGGCGAGCAAGTACTCTCCCGCCTCGAGTTCCTGCTCGGCCAAATAGTCGGCATACTCTTTCAGCTTTGATAAGGCTAAATGCTCTGGCTTCAGAATCACCATCGACAACAGCTGCGGCGTCAAGCTGGTTTGCCAGACTCCTGTGTCCTTTTTATAGGCTGACACTTCGCCGTCACTGAGTGCGCTGGCGCTAATGCCCTCCATAAACCAATGGTCGCCCTGAAAAATAGCGCGCTCAATAAACAAACTTTCCTGCAAACGATCCAGCTCGTCATAGCGGTAACGCGTCACGCCGTAAAGCACACCATTGGGCTGCACGGCGTTGATATGAATAAACTCGTCACCCTCTCGATGCCAATAACCGTATTTAGACTTCAGCGCTTCCCCGCCACTCTCCGCCAACGCGCGATTACTTTGCGCAACCTGCTCGGTATACGGGGCAAGATACTCGCCCACCAGCGCTGTTAAGCACAGCAGTAATAATGCCGGGCGCATCACCATCCAACATATTCGCAACGTCGACACACCCGCCGCACGAATAACCGTCAATTCACCGCTGTTTGCCAACAGCCCCAATCCCAGCAACGTACCGAGCAGAATCGCCATCGGCATAAAATCGACAATCGTTCTAGGGCTGATCGTCACGACAAACAGCAACGCTTGAAGCGCCTGGTAATCGTCACGCAACCATTCCAGCTCGTAAATAAAGGCGAACAAGCCGTTCAGTACCACCAGCACCAACAGCAACGCCAAGCTCGGCACCATGACGGCGCGCCATAAGTATCGATTTAAATGCCTCATGCTGTGCGCCCTCTAGAGCGATCATTCCAGCGCGCAATAATGCTCGGCCATAAATAAAGGCCAATAACCATTACGATAGCGGTCAGGTGCACCCAAAGCATATTGATATACCAGGCGCGCTCGGCAACAGGAATATCGGCAATACGGCTGCGAATCACCAACAGCAGCCCCATATAAGTCATATACACCAGCACCGCTGGAATAAGCTTACCAAACCGACCCTGACGCGGATTTACCTGCCCCAAGGGAATAGCGGCCAAACACATCACCGGCACCAGCAACACCAACGAAATACGCCACTGCAATTCCGCTAACGAGTCGCCTTGATCGCTCCGTAACAACTCAAGCGTCGTACGGCCACGCACTTTCGGTGGACGGCTAGCTGCTTTTTCTTCACCGACGTCCAACAGCGCACGATCGAATGAGACCTCGCTAAAATCACCTTCTCCCGGCACACCTTGATATTGCACGCCGTTTTCTAATTGCAAATAATTGATCCCGTCCTGCTGCACCAATTTGCCAGTCTGCGCACGCACCGTCATAGACTGGCGCGGCGCGTTATCGATGCCATAACGGATTTCAGAAATAAATAGGTTGTGTAGCAGACCGTTTGCTCGATCAACTCGCTCGGCATAAGTGCTGCGCTGCAAGGTGTCATAACCTTTGGTAAAAAAGCGCCCTGGAGTCAGTAACTCAAGTACAGATCGATTCTTCTGCTCATCAAATAAGCGCGTTACTTCGGCGTCACCGCGCGGGGTAATATACAAACTAAATGAACCGACCAGCGTTGCCGCCATCACCACCGGTACGATCAAACCGCGTGCATTGCGGCCGACGCCAACGCCGCCGGCGCGCATCACAACTAGCTCGTTATCAATACTTAATCGACCAAACACTAACAGCACCGCCACAAACATACTGAGCGGCAAAATCATCTGTAAAAATTCAGGCAGCCGAAACAACATCACTAGGAGTAAGATGTCAGCTGAAATCTCTCCGGCGGCTGCCTCAGCGAGATACTTGATAAAGCGGCCGCTGACCAGCACCATCATCAGTACGAAGCTGACGACGACTGTTGTCACGAAGAGCTGCCGGTTAATATAGCGATTAAGTATCAATTTAATCCCGTCCCAATTTGGTCAGCGGGCATTGTAACGCAAGGGTTGCTAAAAAATGGAATATACCGTCACCAATAAGGCTGTAACAAAATTTAAGTCTGACTGCTTGATCATTCCCGTCGGTCCATCAGCGGCTCTACCCGAGTTTCTACTTGAGACGCTGCCGGAAGCAACCATCAGCGCCATTAAAGCCTGTATCAAACTCGGCGACTTTGCCGGTAAAGCCCAGCAAACCACGATTATAGCCGCCCCAGAAGGCCTTGAGGCAAAACGACTGCTGCTGCTCGGCACCGGTACAGACCAGCCGCTGTCCATTGTCGCATTGGCCAAAATCGTGCAATCCGCGATAGGCGCAGTAAAGGCGACTGGCGCCAAAAGCCTTAGCTGGCTCCTCTCGCCAACCTTGCTGGACGGCCACAGCGTTGACGAACAATTGCGCGAAACGGTACGACTTGTTGACGCCGCTCTGTATCGCTTTGATCAATACCGCAGCAAAAAAAGTCCGGCAACCGTAACACGCTGCACTTTTATGGTCGAAGCGGCATCCACCTCCGCCAAGCAAGCTGTTGTCGAAGGCAAAGCCATAGCAGCCGGCGTCGCCTTAGCGCGCGACCTCGGCAATGAACCGCCCAACGTTTGCTTTCCCGCTTGGCTGAGCGAGCTTGCACACAGCATGGGCAAACAGTATGACAAGCTCAAAGTCTCTATTGTTTCAGAAAAACAAGCAGAGAAGCTGGGCATGGGCGCGTTTTGCGCAGTCTCCCGCGGCAGTGAGCGCGAGGGTCAAATCATTGTCTTTGAATACAAGGGGGCTAAAGGCAAGCCAACCGCATTGGTCGGCAAAGGCATCACCTTTGATACCGGCGGCATTTCGTTAAAGCCTGGCAGCGCCATGGACGAAATGAAATACGACATGTGCGGTGCGGCGAGCGTTTTCGGCACAGTCAAAGCCGTATGCGAAATGAACCTGCCTATTCATCTGGTCGCCTGTGTTGTCGCAGCCGAGAATATGCCAGATGGACGTGCCTGCAGACCTGGCGATATCGTCAAAACAATGTCTGGTCAGACCGTCGAAATCCTCAATACGGATGCGGAAGGCCGCCTGGTACTGTGTGATGCCCTGACATACGTCCAGCAACGCTACAAGCCCGAGACTATTGTCGACATCGCTACCTTAACCGGCGCCTGCGTAGTCGCCTTGGGTAGCCATGCTCAGGCGGTATACGCCAATGATGATGCCCTCAGCGAGGCGCTTCTCAGCGCCGGCAAGCAAACCGGCGATCGCGGCTGGGCCATGCCATTGTGGGACGATTACCAAGAGCAGCTAGACAGCCCATTTGCTGATATGGCAAACATTGGTGGCCCCAAAGGCGGTTCAATTACTGCCGCCTGCTTCCTGTCGCGTTTTACCAAAGAGTCCCGTTGGGCGCATCTCGATATCGCTGGCACCGCATGGGTTGGTGGCGGCAAGGGTAAAGGTGCGACAGGCCGCCCCGTTCCCATGTTGACCCGCTACCTAATGAACACCGTTAAGACCAAAACGGCAAAATAGTGACTGAGGTCTGGTTTTACATCAGTAATGATGCGTCGGATGGCGCACGCGCGCTATTGTTAAGGCGACTGCTTGAACGAGCCCAACAAAGCGCGCGGCATCTGCATATCCACACCCGTGACGAGAGTGCCGCGACCCGGCTGGACCAGTGGCTATGGCAGCCCAGCAGCAGCTTTCTGCCGCATGGCCTTGTCGACGGTGAGCAGGCAAACAAGCAGTCCGTCGTAATCGGGTATGGCGCCTCTCCGGGTCAAAGCCACGATGTGCTGGTCAATCTTGACCAGCAGGTACCAGACTTCTTTAGTCGATTTAAACGCGTCGTAGAACTAGTAAGCGGCAACGAAAAAGATCGACAAACGTCACGCGAGCGCTGGAAATACTACCGCGACCGCGGTTATCACGTGACTAAACACGAACTGGGCTAGGATGCCTCGGTATCATTCGTAAATTGATCATTCGTATATTGAGTGCCCTGTAATGAGTAAAAACAGCAAACCCGGCGGACCTAGTGATACAGGCGGAAAGCATCCGGGAACAAACTCGACCGATAAACGTAGCAGCCGAGAGCTGCTAGACGAACTAAGCTCTATCCAATCTCTATTGGGTGATGCAGCAGCAGATGTCGATCCGCACAACCTCGGTGAAGAAGACGATATTCCAACCCTCCCCGCGACCGAGGAAGACGATGATATAGGCGATGCTCATGCTCAAATCCCGTTGCTTGGCGGCAAGCCAATACCAAGCTCCGCGACAACAAGGGCACCACAAGCGCCAGCGGAACGCATTAATCCTTTTTTGCCTAGGCCCAATGTGCCGACCAAGCCCGCGCGTGACGGAGCCAGCCAAGAGATCGAAAAGCTAATCGCACAGCGCTCACAAGAAACCGTCAGCTCCACAGTCAAAGCCATGCCCGCAGCGAGCGCTACGTCCGCTCAGGGACTCAATGAACAGCAAGTCAGAGCCCTCGTTGAGGAGGCATTGGCCGAATGGATGCCGAAAATCGAGAGGGATTTGCGCAATCGACTCATCGACGCATTAAAAAATAACCACTAAGCCCCTTACAGGGGCTTTCGCCCCGCGACCTTCGCCGCGCGCTTCGCTATAATCGCGGCCTCGTAATTCATTCCTTTTTCGACTTTGGAAGGCACCTATTTTGGAAGGCTCCACATCAGACGACAGCATGGAAAAGACCTATCAGCCGGATGCGATTGAAAACCGCTGGTATCAACAGTGGGAATCAGCCGGATATTTTTCCCCGTCCGGCCAAGGTGAATCATTTTGCATGATGATCCCGCCCCCCAATGTCACTGGTTCCTTGCACATGGGGCACGCCTTCCAAGACACCATCATGGATACGCTGACTCGCTTTCGGCGGATGCAAGGGCGCAACACCCTGTGGCAGGTCGGCACCGATCACGCAGGTATCGCTACGCAAATGGTGGTGGAGCGTAAACTTGCTGCGCAAGGCAGCAATCGCCACGAACTTGGCCGTGATAAATTTATTGAAAAAATTTGGGAATGGAAAGCGGAGTCCGGTGACACCATTACGCGCCAACTACGACGTATGGGCACCAGCGTTGACTGGACCCGCGAACGGTTCACCATGGACGAAGGCCTGTCCAACGCGGTGCAAGAAGTTTTTATTCGATTGTATAAAGAAGGCCTGATCTATCGCGGCAAGCGTTTAGTTAATTGGGACCCGAAATTACATACCGCCATTTCTGATCTCGAAGTGGAAAACCACGAAGAAAAAGGTCACATGTGGCACTTCCGCTATCCACTATCGGATGGTTCGGGGCACATGGTAGTTGCCACAACGCGTCCGGAAACAATGCTTGGCGATACTGCCGTCGCGGTGCATCCAGAAGACCCTCGTTATAAAGATCTGATTGGCAAAACGATTATGCTGCCGCTCGCTAATCGTGAGATCCCCATCATTGCCGACGACTACGTCGATCCGGACTTTGGCTCCGGCTGCGTTAAAATTACACCAGCTCACGACTTTAATGATTATGAAGTCGGCAAGCGTCATCAACTGCCAATGATCAACATTCTCACTGACAGCGCCGCGTTAAATGACGAAGTGCCCGAAGCTTATCGCGGCCTTGATCGAGCCGACGCTCGTAAAAAGGTCGTCGACGATCTTGACTCCCTTGGCCTGTTGGAAAAAATTAACGATCACACCTTAATGGTGCCGCGCGGCGATCGCTCTGGCGTCATCATTGAGCCTTATCTTACCGACCAATGGTTTGTCAGCATTGCCCCACTCGCGGGACCTGCGATTAAGGCGGTAGAAGATGGCGACATTCAATTTGTGCCCAAGCAATACGAAAACATGTATTTCTCATGGATGCGTGACATCCAAGACTGGTGCATCTCTCGTCAACTTTGGTGGGGCCATCGCATTCCTGCTTGGTACGATGCACAAGGCAATTTTTACGTCGGCCGAGACGAACAACAGGTACGCGCAGAAAATAACTTAGGCGACATTGCTCTAAGCCAAGACAATGATGTGCTTGACACTTGGTTTAGCTCCGCTTTGTGGACGTTCTCAACGCTAGGCTGGCCAGAAGAAACACCTGAATTAAAAACCTTCCACCCGACCGATGTGCTGGTAACCGGTTTCGATATTATTTTCTTCTGGGTCGCACGCATGATCATGATGACCCTCAAGTTCACCGACCAAGTTCCGTTCAAAACAGTGTATGTCCATGGCTTGGTTCGTGATGGCGAAGGGCAAAAAATGTCCAAGTCGAAGGGTAATGTCCTCGACCCTCTGGATTTAATCGACGGCATTACGCTCGATCAACTTCTTGAGAAGCGCACCGCTGGGCTTATGCAGCCGCAGATGGAGCGCAAGATTGATAAACGCACTCGCAAAGAATTCCCTGAAGGCATCAATGCCTATGGCACCGATGCGCTGCGCTTCACATTCTTGTCCCTCGCTTCAACAGGAAGAGACATTAAATGGGATATGGGGCGCGTTGAAGGCTATCGAAACTTCTGCAATAAGATTTGGAATGCCGCACGCTACGTCATGATGAATGCCGAAGGCCAAGACTGCGGCGCCTCTACGAACAGCGCCGTTGAGCTTTCCCTTGCTGACCGTTGGATTATCTCCGCTCTGCAAAAAGCAGAGGCAGAAGTTATTGACGCGTTAGACACCTTCCGTTTCGATCAAGCTTCTACCGCAGCGTATGAGTTTATTTGGAACGAATACTGCGACTGGTACCTAGAATTATCCAAACCTGTTCTGTATTCCGATGATTACACCGAAGCGCAGAAAAACGGCACGCGACAAACCCTGGTTCGCGTATTGGAGACCATTCTTCGGCTAGCACATCCGTTTATGCCGTTCATTACCGAAGAGATCTGGCAGCGCATTAAGACACTCGCCAACGTCAACGGCGAAAGCATTATGCTCGCACCGTACCCTGCGGCAGACAGCAGCAAGATCGACGAACAGGCCGAAAATGATGTTCGCTGGTTGCGAGGCGTGATTAGCGCTATCCGTAATATTCGCGGCGAAATGCGAATTTCCCCCGCCAAAGAATTAACGGTATACCTGCACAATGGCAGCGATGAAGATAATGCGCGGCTCGAACAGAACCGTCGCTATCTATGCAAGCTAGCCAAGCTAGAGTCTATTACGTGGCTAAAAGAAAGCGATTCCGCACCACCGTCGGCGACTCAGCTTGTTGGTCAAATGGAAATTCTCGTGCCGATGGCAGGGCTTATTGATAAACAAGCAGAACTTGACCGGCTTGGTAAGGAAATCAGTAAACTGAAGCAAGAAGTTTCTCGCATTGAATCAAAGCTTAAAAAACCCGGCTTTGCCGACAAAGCCCCTGCAGACGTTGTCGCCAAAGAGCAAAGTAAATTAGATGACTACCGTTCGGCGCTGGCGAAGCTAGGTGAGCAGCTGGAGAAAATTAAATACCTCTAATTTGTAGAGTTCATAAAGGAGTACGTGCAGATGAAAAAGTTCGTCATAGCTGTCGCCGTCATCGCCTCTCTTGCAGGCTGTCAGTCAGCGCTTCGGGACGCAACGAATGCTTCTTCACGTACGCCTGAGTTCGCGCTACGAGACTCGTTTCGCCACCCACAAGAAACGTTGTCATTTTTTGATGTAACACCCGATAAAACGGTTGTCGAGATCTGGCCCGGCGCGGGCGGCTGGTATACCGAAATTCTAGCGCCCTACCTCAAAGACCACGGCGCTCTATACGCCGCGCAATTCCCACCTGACTCCGATATAAACTTTTATACTCGCTCTTTAGCGCAGTTTAACGCCAAACTGAGCGGCGACCCTGCGACGTACGATGCAGTAAAGGTGACCTACCTTTATCCGCCGCTACACAGCATCATCGCCCCGCCGGCGTCCGCCGACACCGTACTGACCTTTAGAAATGTCCATAACTGGGCTAAGGCCGGCAAAAGCGAGCTGTTCTTCGATGCGTTCTTTTCCGCCCTCAAACCCGGCGGAACGCTTGGCGTTGTCGAGCACAGAGCGGCTATCGACACCTCATTCGAAAAACAAATCGAATCGGGCTATATGACGGAGGAATACGTCATTGCACAGGCGGAGCGCGCCGGTTTTATTCTAGAGGCTCGGTCTGAAATTAACGCGAATCCACGCGACAATCATGATCACCCTGCGGGTGTATGGAGCCTCCCGCCGTCGTTGCGCCTTGGTGAGCAGGATCGCGAGCATTACCTTGCCATTGGGGAAAGTGACCGCATGACGCTGAAATTTAGGAAGCCTTAGCAGAACAGAAAATTGGACCCAAAAAAGGTGGCCTCCTCAAGGAGAGCCACCTTTTAATTTCAAACTTAAGCGCCTTCTTTTTCTCAGTGGCAACAGTGTCCTTACGCCGACAGCAGCGCAGACGACGCCCCTTCTATTAATATTGCCTCAGCAATACCCACCATCACATGCTTGTAGTGGTCAACGGTTTCGACAGAGCAATCGGTATGGTTCAGCAAATTCAGCGAGTAACTCTCCAGCGTCCAGATCAAGGTATTAAAAACTAAGATGTCGTGCTTCTTACCGCTAACCCTCTGCATTTCAGCCTGCAAAATATGCGCTGTCGAAGAAAATGCTACGTCTCGATGGGGGGAAAGCACGGACTCGGTTCGCCGTGCTTCTTCCGCCATTAACCGAATCATCGTACCAAGGCTAAGGTGGTAATCGAAATAAGTCTTAAAGGTGCCACTAATAATGTCCCGTACTGTAATGGCTCTCTCAGCTTCGGTTCTAAAAAGCAGCACCATATTTTCGATAAATATTTTGTAGAGCGACTCCAGCACGTCGTACTTATTTTTAAAGTACTTGTAGAACGTCCGACGGGACACTCGAGCCTCGTCTAACAAATGCTGGACCGTGGTGCTCTCAAGCCCTTGTCGCGAAAAAACGCCTATCGAATGAATCAATATTTCCGTCCGAGATGAAGATCTGCCTGCGTGAGCCGAGTCGGTTGCACCAATGACTGCGTCGACAATCAAACGCATCTGATCCAATTCATTATTATTCTGAGTTTCTACCGTCATAAAAAATCAACCACCATTAAGATCAACACAGTGTTTACCGTGAAAATAGGTTAACCAAGATAGGCATCGGAGTAAAACGTTTAGACTGCCTCAATCAAAGTTCGGACACGTAGTCTATAAGTCCATCTTCTATGAAGCGTTTCAGCGTGGGCACTTCTTCTCTCGCGTGAGCATCGGCAGCGCGTAAGCGGCACATAAAAAAGCCCACCCCCTTTCGGGACTGGGCTTTTTCA